>Ga0308176_10000021_pt1 | contig 102715 bp, 94 predicted proteins | sample PhyCR2_3_FD_203890 | JGI IMG/M metagenome (GOLD analysis project Ga0308176, IMG submission 203890) | Soil microbial communities from UC Gill Tract Community Farm, Albany, California, United States - DLSLS.C.R2 | ecosystem: Environmental > Terrestrial > Soil > Agricultural land | place: USA...
CACAAGTGAGAGGTTCAGAATACCGCTTTACAACAATCAGTTGGGCATCGCCGGTATTTTATGTAACGCAAGGCTATGCTGTATTAGACAACGCTGAAATGCCGATCGTAGCCAAGGGTAACGGAAAGCCGAACGACAATTTTGTAGAGCAGTTGCAGATGAACGCCGAAGCGGCCATCAACAAGTTAGCGGAGATGGGCGTGGGTGATAGAAACCGTGTAGCCGTCGGCGGTCATAGTTACGGTGCGTTTATGACGGCCAATCTTTTGGCGCACACCAATCTTTTCAAAGCCGGCATTGCCCGCAGCGGCGCCTACAACCGAACGCTGACGCCTTTTGGTTTTCAAAACGAGGAACGCACTTTTTGGCAAGCGCCGGATTTATACATGAAGATGAGTCCTTTTACCTATGCCGATAAAATTAAAACACCGCTCTTGCTCATTCACGGCGAAGCCGATGACAATCCCGGCACTTTTCCCATCAACAGCGAACGTTTGTTCAATGCAATCAAAGGAAACGGCGGAAATGTAAAACTGGTGATGCTTCCCTACGAAGCGCACAGCTATCGGGGCAAAGAAAATTTGTTGCACATGCTGGCCGAGCAAAATGCCTGGTTGGAGAAATATGTGAAAGGGGTGAAGGCTTTCTGAACCTAGATTTGGATGGATTTGAAGGATCAGGAAGAAATAGAAAAGTTTTATAAAGCATGAGTCGTTCTTTGATGAACGACTCTTTTTATTTCTGCAAAATTTTATTAATCTACCCAAATCATGGTTCAGACAAATCACGGTTCAGAACACTCTTTGCAAACCCCCTTAATCACCACCTGCACACTCTCCGCTTCGTATCCTTTTGGCAAATCAATCTTCGGCGAAATCACATCATCCAAACAAATGGTCTTCTCGCAATTCGTGCAAACAAAATGCACGTGGTCGTCGTGATGGTGACCGTCTTCGCATTCCTTGCACAAGGCATAAAGAATAGAATTATCCGCCGTAGGAATTGAGTGAATGATGCCTTTTTCTTCAAAGGTTTGCAGGGTGCGGTAGATGGTTACGCGGTCAAAATTTTCACCTACTTTTTTTTCAATGTCGCCGTGCGTAAGTGCATCGTCTTCGGCTAAAAACAACGAAAGAATTTGGCGCCGGCTTTCCGTAGAGCTGAGTTGCCGCCGGTGCAGAATATCGTTCAGGCGGAGGTTGCGTGTTTTTGTTTCCATCAATTGGCGAGTAATTCTTTTACATCGTCTTCAAGTGTTTTTAATTCGGAAGGTTTGAGGCCGTCGTAAATTTTTACCACGTCACCCTTACGGTTTACCAGTGCCACAAACTGCGAGTGCAAAAAATCAACGGTATCGTTCGATACAAAATTACTGGGATCGTCAATTTTGAAACTGTAGCGGGCCGCCTTGTATAAACTGTCCTTTCTACCCGTTAGAAAAACCCACGTGCCTGTGTTCACGTTCATCGAATCGGCGTAGCGCTTCAGGCGTGCGGCCGAGTCGCGCAGCGGATCGGATGTAAAGGAAAGAAAGAGTACGTTGGGTGTGTTCTTCAAGGCTTCGTAAGCCGGTTTTAAATTGTTGTTCATGCGCGGACAAACCGAAGTGCAGGTAGTAAAGAAAAAATTCACCACCGCCACTTTACCGCTAATATTTTCGTCGGTAAAACGCTGGCCGTTTTGAGCCGTAAACGAAAACGGCTCAACGTGGCTAATGGCCGGCACCCGCTTTTTAAAATAGCCCGGCATCACCGCTTTGAGCGTGAAATAAAAACCCAGTGCCAACACCAAAAAGAACAAGGTATAAACAAGAAGCTTCTTCGACATACTGTTCGTTGAAAGCACAAAACTAACCACAGATTACCGTGATTACCGGTGGATTAACAGGATGTTTTAACGCAAAGAACGCCGCTGCGACTGTCCACTGGTTTCGAGTAACTTGCCCGAAAGATTTAAACGTGAAAAAAATCTTGTTCGTCCTGTTCGTTTTTGTTTCTGTAACGAGCATTGCGCAAAAGAATGATGAAAGCAAAATCCGGCAACTTCTTTCCGTGCAAACCGAAGCCTGGAACCGCGGCGATGTAGAAAGCTTTATGCAAACCTATTGGAAGAACGATTCGCTGATGTTCATTGGCAAAAGCGGCGTCACACGAGGCTGGCAACAAACACTGGAAAATTACAAAAAAGGTTATCCCGATACGGCAGCGATGGGCAAGTTGGCGTTTGACATCATCAGCATTAAACAACTTTCACCCATTTATTTTTTTGTTGTGGGAAAGTGGATGTTGAAACGAACGAGAGGCGATTTAAGTGGACACTTTACCTTGTTGCTTCAAAAATTGGCCGGGCAGTGGGTGATCGTGGCTGATCATTCGTCGTAAACCGTTTGGGGTCTGGTATTTGGAGTTTGTGGTTGGCGTGTTGTGCGCAAATATTTTTCTTCTCCTTCGCTCCTTAGCTCCGTGCGAAAAATCATTCTTTTTTCTTCCACACCTTAAACAAAAAACGAAGAAGCAAAACCAACGTTACAAAAAAGATGAAATAGAAAATGCCGTTGTACCAATCCAAGCCGTTTGTGAAATAACCCAATCGCAGGTAGAGTCCCAGCGTCATCATCAGCAGGAGCCACAACGAAACCGCACCAAAGGATTTCATGATCTTCTGGAAATAAACTTTCATTTCCGGGTCCATGCCGGTGTTGTATTCGTCCATGAGAGAGTTTGTTTACTTTTTCACCTGTTTACAAGTCCACGTGTTGTTCTAAAGCGCAAACATAGCTTATAGCAAATCCGTTGTTTATGATTTTTGTCGTTGATGTTTATTTCTGAAAGAAGCACGGCGACAGGTGAACTGGTGAACACGTAAACTCATGAACGGTTCAGGGCACAAGCAAAGCCCGGAAGGCCACTGAGTCACCGCTGAAGACGTTAAAATCCACTTTGGCAATGATGCCGTTTACGTGCCCTTCTTCGCTATGTTGCCAAAAATGCCAGGGCCTTGAAATGCGCGGATTGTCGGGCTGATAATAATGTGCAATCCACAAGGGGTAGTCGTCAAATTTTCCTTTTAAATATTTCTCATAAAACGTAACGTAAGTGTAGATGATGGGCTTTACGCCGTAGGCCTGTTCCATCGCATCCAGCCAGGCCTGTACTTCATTTTGCAATTTGTCCACGGGCATGTTCCAGCCGCGTTCAATGTCCAGCACCGGCGGCAAGTCGCCGCTTTCGAGCTTCACGTTTTCAAAAAAATTTTGCGCTTGTGATTTGCCGTCTTTTTTCGGATAAAAAAAATGATAGGCCCCGCGAACCACGCCGGCTTCTTTTGCTTTTTTCCAGTTGCGTTTAAAATAAGGATCTACAAGGCCGGTACCCTCGGTGGCTTTGATAAAGGCAAAACCGAGTTGCACGTTCTTTACCCGCATTTTTTTTACTTCTTCCCAGGCAATGGTGCTTTGGTAGCGGCTCACGTCAATGCCGTGAATTTCATACTGCGTGGGAATGCTGATGCCGAATTCTTTGTAGCGGATAAAAGTGGGTTCTTTTACTTGCAGCCAAAGAAAAAACAGGTAGCCCAAAAACAGCGCTGCGGCAACGGCCGTAGCCCACAGTACAAGGCGAAGATTTTTGGATGCTTTTTGTTTTGCCACGGTGTGCAAATAACGAAGAAATGAAGCAAATAGTTTTCAGCTGTCAGCAATCAGCGGTCAGCTATCGGCTTTCTGTTTTCAGCGAACTGGGTCAAAGCTGAAAGCTGACGGCTGATGACTGACAGCCGCTTTGGGCATCATAGAACGGGACGGAGTTCGGCCTCACCCCGAAACATTTTCCGTTACTTTTGCGACCAACTCGAAAAAAATGAAACTGTCGCATTTATCCGAAACGCTGATCGGCTCAGAGATCGTAAAACTGGGCGGCGAAATAAGAGACCGCATTCGCAAAGGCGAACGCATTTACAACTTTACCGTTGGCGATTTTGACCCCAAGATATTTCCCATTCCAAAGCAATTGGAAGACCACATTGTAGCAGCGTACCGCGAACATTTTACCAATTATCCTCCCGGTGAAGGAAGTCTTGAACTTCGCGAAGCCTTGAGCAAATTCTCAAAACAATACCAGGGATTAGATTACGGCGTTGATGAAATTCTGGTGGCTTCGGGCGGACGTCCGCTGATCTATGCTTTGTTCCGTGCTGTGGTTGACAAAGGTGAAAAAGTATTGTATGCAGTGCCAAGCTGGAACAACAATCACTATACGCATTTTGTAGAAGCCGAACACGTGGTGGTGGAAGCAAAAGCCGCAAACGGTTTTATGCCCACAGCAGAAGACCTAAAGCCCTACATTCAGGACGCCTCTTTCCTGGCGCTTTGCTCACCGCAAAACCCTACGGGCACAACCTTCCGCAAAGAAGATCTTGAAGCCATTTGCCAATTGGTAGTGGATGAAAACAAGCGTCGCGGCGATGCAAAAAAACTCTACGTGATGTACGATCAAATGTATTGGCACCTCACGTACGATGGTATTCAACATTACGATCCCGTTTCGCTCAATCCAGAAATGCGGCCGTACACTATTTTCATTGACGCCATCAGTAAATGCTTTGCGGCCACGGGTGTTCGTGTTGGTTGGAGCATGGGTCCTGCCAATGTGCTGAACAAGATGAAAGCAATTCTTTCGCACGTGGGTGCTTGGGCGCCGATGCCGGAACAAAAAGGCCTCACGAAATTTTTAGGCGAAACCGAAAATATCAAGAGCTATTTCACGCATTTCAAAGCCGAAGTAGAAGAAAGGCTTCGCCGCATTTACGAAGGGTTTGTACAATTGAAGAATGATGGTTGTCCCGTAGATGCCATTGCACCGGAAGCGGCCATCTATCTTACCATAAAAATTGATCTTGCCGGCAAACAGACAGCCGAAGGAAAGAAGTTAGAAACGCAGGCTGATGTAACGTCGTATTTGTTACAGAACGCAGGCCTTGCCATCGTTCCATTCTATGCCTTTGGCGCTGATAAGTCTTCGCCCTGGTACCGCTTAAGCGTGGGCACCTGCAAAAAAGAGGAGATTGACGAAATGCTGCAAAAGCTGCGTACAGCCCTGCAAGGTTTGCACTAATTTTTACTGATCAAAAAATGGAAGGGCTTTAACTCGTGCCAGGCAATGGCCTTGAGTATGGCCTTTTCTTTTTGCGTAACCTGTGTGCGGGTAACCAATTCGTGCGTGCGGCAAAAAACATCATCTCGTTCCACCCGCATCAAAATTTCGTGAAGACACTCGACTTCTTTTTGCAAAAGGTCGTCGTTATACACTTCTTCTTTATAGAGGAGGAGCAAGTCGCGGTTATAGTTTTTCATGGCTCATCTGTTTTTAAATCCTATACTTTTCCGGGACATCCGCAACTGCTGCCTTTTCCAGTTCCTGAGTAGTAATTGCGGGCACAACCCGATATGCCAAGAATAGTCAAGAACAGTGCCATGTAGATTATCTTCTTCATAATGGGGTTTGTAAAATAACTATTTTACCATCGCATTTCGTATAGCGTCCGGTAAAAGAAAGGAAAATTAACATGAACCCTTCCGTTGCACCGCCAAAAATTTTGGTGGCCCCGTTGGATTGGGGCCTCGGACATGCAACCCGCTGCGTTCCCATCGTCCGCGAACTGCTTCGGCAAGGCTGCGCTGTTTTGCTTGCCGGTGAAGGCCGGCAAAAAGCCTTGCTGCAACAGGAGTTTCCGCATCTTCCTTTTTTAGAATTGCCCGGCTATCGTATCGAGTATGCTTCTTCGGGCTTGGGACTGGCGGCGAAAATTGTGGCGCAAATTCCCAAACTTCTTTCGGCCGTAAAAGGTGAACAAGAGTGGCTAAAAAAAGTTGTGGAAACAGAAAAGATTGACGCCGTAATTTCGGACAACCGCTACGGCTTGTATCATGCGGACGTGCAAACAGTTTTTGTTACGCACCAACTGCGCATCAAAGCACCGGTAAAGCTTGTCGAAGATTTTTTGCAGGAAATAAATTACAGCCACATCAACAAATTTGACGAGTGTTGGATACCCGATGCCGAAGGCGAAGCGAGTCTGGCCGGCGAGCTTTCACACCCCGAAGAATTGCCGTCAATTCCGTTGCGTTACGTGGGCACCTTATCGCGGTTCGGCGATGCGATAACAGCGGAAAATGGAAAGGCATTGTTGATTCTTCTTTCGGGTCCCGAGCCGCAGCGAACCTTGCTTGAAGAAAATCTTTTGGAAGAGTTGAAGGAGTATAAACAATCCGTTGTTTTGGTGAGAGGCTTGCCCGGCGATACCGGCGAATTAAGCGTGGCGGAAAATGTTTCGGTTTTTAATCATCTGCCTGCGGCAGAACTGGAAGAAAAAATTAAAAGCGCATGGCTTGTAATTGCCCGCTGCGGTTACAGCACCGTCATGGATCTCTCTGTTTTAAAAAAGCGAAGCATTTTGATTCCAACGCCCGGGCAAACAGAACAGGAATATTTAGCCGGTTATTTAATGAAGAGAAGTTTTGCTTTTTGCGTGGTGCAAAAAAAGTTCAAATTAAAAACCGCATTAGCATTGGCTGAAAACTTCCCGTATCAATCTTTCGAGGGAACATCAAACGGTTTGCAGGCGGCCGTTCATGCTCTAATCCATCGCATCGAACCAAGAGGGAAATCAAATCTGTAAAAATCCCGGCAATCCTTTAAAAATCTTGTTCATTCGTGGTCACAAAAACGCCCCGATTCCGGGGCGCCCTTGTTAACCTTCAACCATTTTTTACGGCAGAACATTTGTTATGCAGCACATAAAAGACAAAAGAGAGACAGCGAAACGCTGCACGGGTTTAACAGCTTTTACAAAAAGCTTCAAGATTACGAACTTTCACTCCGCCGAAGCAGCAACTTCACCGTTGAACGAAAGGTCATTTACGCTGCTTGGCATCGTAAACAAACGCGGCTGGCTGTAATCAAGCCGGAAAGACTTGCGGTGGTAACGGCAGGGCCCGTATTTGTCCAGCGCAGCCTGGTGTTCTTTGGTTGCGTAGCCTTTGTTTTGTGCCCAGTTGTATCGTGGATATTTGCCGTGCAGTTCTTTCATGAAACCGTCGCGGTAAGTTTTTGCCAGAACGCTGGCCGCGGCAATGGAAGCGTATTTTCCGTCGCCGCCAACAATGCATTGGTGTGGAAGCCTTTTAAAGGGCGAAAAGCGGTTGCCGTCAACCAACAGCAATCCCGGTTGCGCCTGAAGTTTTTTTACCGCCAGGTGCATGGCCTTGAAGGAAGCCTTTAAAATATTCAGCTTGTCAATTTGTTTGTGATCCAATTGCGCTACAGCAAAGGCCAACGACTGCTGCTCAATAACGGGGCGCAATTCGTTGCGCTGCTCTTCAGTAATCTGTTTCGAATCGTTTAAAAGTGGATGATAAAAGTCCTTCGGTAAAATAACGGCTGCCGCAAACACAGGCCCGGCAAGGCATCCGCGGCCCGCTTCGTCGCATCCGGCTTCTACCAAATCTTCCTGAAAAAAGGGCAGCAACATCGTATTCAAAAATACGCGTAGCGTTTTAATCATCAATTGCCCCGCATGAATTAAAGAAAATTTTAGCGTCCGCAGCCAATATGTTTTCGCCAGCAAAAGACGGCCTTTCAATTCTTCGTAACTTGACGTGAGTGAAATATACCATGCGTTCGCTTCGGTCATCCTGCTTTCCTTTTTTTCTTGGAATAGCTGCTTGCGGTTTTATTCTTGAAGATGCCCTGCCAGGCGCTTCGCAAAAGGCAATGGTGCTGCACCAACAATACCGCGAGGACGAAGAATGGATTGCACCATCCGAATTTGAAATTCCGCCGGGAGAGGAGGGTGAATTGATCCGCTACGGAAGAGAGTTGGTTGCGCACACGTCAATTTACCTTGGGCCGAAAGGAGTCGTAGCGCATTTAGCCAACGGCATGAATTGTCAAAACTGCCACACCTACGCAGGCACCGAAAATTTTGCCAACCCGTTTTCTGCTGTCGCGTCAACTTATCCAAAATACAGAGAGAGAAGTGGGCGGAAGGAATCCATCGAGGCTCGGGTAAACGATTGCCTGCAACGCAGCATGAACGGCCAGACACTGGACAGTTTAAGCCACGAGATGAAGGCCATGATTGCTTACATTAAATGGGTAGGAGGCGGCGTACCAAAGGGTGCCCGTCCAAAAGGTACTGGCATCGAAGCCTTACCGCTTTTAAAACGGGCGGCCGATCCGCAAAAGGGACGAGGAGTGTTTCTTTCGCATTGCCAGCGTTGCCACGGTGAAAACGGGCAAGGCTTGTTATCACCCGATTCGGTTTCTTATGTTTATCCGCCCTTGTGGGGCGACGGAAGTTTCAATACCGCGGCAGGCATCAATCGTCTTTCTCTTTTGGCAGGCTTTATTAAAAACAATATGCCGTTTGGCACTAATTGGAAAGAACCGGAATTGAACAACGAAGAGGCATGGGACGTCGCAGCCTTTATTGCATCGCAACCGCGGCCTGAGAAAGCGTTCGCTGGTGATTGGAAAGACCTTTCTAAAAAACCTTTTGATTATCCTTTCGGTCCCTACGCCGATTCCTTCTCCGAACGGCAACACAAGTACGGACCATTTGATGTCATGAAGAAAAAGAAATAAACAATGAGTAATGAGCAATCAGTAATGAGTGGCGGCTCTGCATAAGACCTTTATCTTTTTCGGCCATCGCTCATTACTGATTGCTCGTCACTTGTTCTTCCTACGCTTTGCAATATGCACATCCATGCTCCTGTGCACGACCCACGGCCCATACACCCGACGGAACGATTTGAATACCGGGCAACACCGCAGCTTTAAATTCTTTGTAAACATTCTCTTGGCTCTGTTTGGTCATGTCGGCAATCACGGCGCTGTAAACCGTCATGGCCATGTTGCACACGCAAAACATCACGCCGCTGTCCTGTAACTCGTTTATGCCAATGGCTACATTGCCAATTCCGGGCACCTGGAAATCGCCGGCAGCGGGTTTGTAAAACGCATTGCGCACAGCCGATGCTTTTGTCTTTTCATCGTTTACCTTAAACATGTCGCCAAATTTATATTTCGCCCACAACTCGCTGTTTAACGCAAAGGGCATGGCTTCGTGGCGAAGAATAACAACAACGCTGTTGTCTTTATCGGGTGTGCCGGTCATAGAGTTTGTGATTAAAAAAACGCGTGGCCAGGCAAAGGGGAAAACGCCGTTCGGTTCCGTGGCATCAAACACAATGCGGTGCTTCCCTTTAATGTTTTTGAACCAGGCGTCAGGATCGTCTTCCGGTAGAAAACGGTCCGTGTTTTTTGCCACGGCCTGAAGCGGTGCGGCTATCCCGCCCAAACTCATAGCAGCAGCGCCGGTAGCGATGGTGCCCAAGAAGGCGCGGCGATTGGTTGCGAGGCCGGTGTCGTTCTTTTCCATAAAAAAATTTTTTGGGTGAAGAAATCTGCTTCAAAAGTTACGAAAACAAAAGGCAGACAACAATTTTATCTCTAATGTGACGCGGCGGTATTTCTGAAAAATATTTCGTAAACTTTATAGCCTAAACTCACCGGTATGAAGCCCTTTCTTTTCTTCTTACTGCTTTCGCTTTTGTCGCCTTTTGCACAAGCGCAAAACGTTCCGTATAACGTTGTGTTTGACCTTACCAGCAAGGACACACTTGATCATCAGGCCGTAATACGCTGGCTTAGCGGAATCAGCAGCGCACGGCCCGACGCAAAGCTTGAAGTAGTGCTTTACGGCGGCTCGCTTGACATGGTGCAAAAGGAAAAATCTACCGTTGCCGCACCGCTGCTTCAATTGCTGCAAAACAAAAACGTCAGTGTAAAAGTTTGTGCGGTAGCCATGAAGCATCACAATATTGAAGCCTCGCAACTCTTGCCCGGCGTGGGTGTCGTTCCCGACGGCATTTATGAAATCATTCAACGCGAAAAAGACGGATGGGGATACATTAAAGCAACGCATTGACTTGATCCCAACCCTTCTCCATTGCCAACAACGAAAACAGCGAACAACTCCAGCGAACAAAATCCCGACAATCCTTTTAAAATCACGCCAATCCGCGGTTAGTTTTGCGCCGCCATGTTGGAAGAAATTGTCAGCAAACGAAGCCGGCCCGTTGCCATTTGGCTGCTGGTCGGTGTGTTCATGATCATCGTTCAAATTATTCTCGGCGGCATTACCCGCTTAACCGATTCGGGTCTTTCGATTACAGAATGGCAACCGTTGCTGGGCGCTGTTCCGCCAACAAACGAAGCGGAATGGAACAAGGCTTTTGAGGGTTACAAGCACATTGCGCAATTCAAACACCTGCACGCTTATTTTACTCTTGACGATTTTAAATCCATCTTTTTTTGGGAATGGCTTCATCGCTTGTGGGGACGTTTTATTGGTGTTGTCTTTATTCTTCCTTTTGTTGTTTTCCTCATTCAAAAGCGTTTTACAAAAGACATGGTCACGCCCATGTTGATTCTTTTTTTATTGGGCGGCTTGCAAGGGCTTATTGGCTGGGTAATGGTGATGAGTGGCCTGAACGATGAAAACCTTTATGTGAGCCACATTCGCCTGGCCATTCATTTTATTACCGCACTTGGATTGCTGGTTTATACTTTCTGGTTTGCGCTGCGATTGCTGATACAGAACAAACAAAAAATAGTTGCGCCTTCTTCCAAAAACTTACTGGGATGGATCATCGGTTTGCTGGTGGTGCAATTAATTTACGGAGCCTTTATGGCCGGACTGAAAGCCGCTCTTGCCGCACCAACCTGGCCATCTATTAACGGGTATTATCTGCCGCCATATATTACCGTGTATCAAGGCAAAGAAGGAACCTTTTTTTCAGCGCTTGTCAACAATCCCGTTACGGTTCATTTCATTCACCGCAACATTGCGTACTTACTTACAATTCTAATTGCCATTTGGACGGTAAAAGCCGCAAAAGAAAAACGAAGCGCTTTGTTTAACCGCCTGAAATGGATGCCGCTTTTGTTGGTGCTAACGCAAGTTGGTTTAGGCATTGCCGCTGTACTGACCAGCATAAAAAAACAGCCGCAGAAATGGGGCGTGTTTGAATGGAACGCTCAATTGCACCAGGTTGTGGGCATGCTGCTCCTGCTTTCCTTAACGGCTGTTTTCTTTCTGCACAAACAAAATAAAAGTGCAGCGGCCTGAGTTATTCTACTGTCTAACTTTAGGTGAAACGTCAAACGTGAGATGTGAAACCGGGGTATTCTTTGCGCTTCGGATTCTCTTCAGATGGTTGTGCCGGTAAAGTAATTCTTTCCCGTGCTATCGTGAAGGTTCACACAACCGAATGATTTTACGGTTCCACGTTTGCCGTCTCACAATTCACGTTTCAAAAGCCGCTAACCATGGAGTACTTTTCCTTTCTTCCCCGGTCTTTGCAAAAAAATTTTCGCAGTACATTACAACCCTTGAAACGATCGGCGACTATTATTGAATACCTGCGCGGCACGTTTTACTCGCTACCCGTGCAATTGCTTTTTCTGCATTTCAGGAAGTACCAGGTGCTGCTTGTTTTCTGGCTCATTTTGTTTAGCGTGGTAGGTGGCGTTTTCATGAAATCCTTTGGCGCCGAAGCGCTTTATTTGGCGCCCGAATACATGGGCAACGTGAACGCATTGGGCGCTGCAATTGTGGGTGTAGCCATCGGTATTTTCATCATGTGCTGGAACGTGACCACCTTCATTCTTTTCAGCCGGCATTTCAGTTTTTTGGCCGCTACGCAATATCCTTTTCTGAAATACTGCGTCAACAACAGCATCATCCCGTTGAGCTTTCTTGTTTTTTATTTGCTGAAGGCTTATCAATATGCGCACTACAAAGAACTTATCGCGAACGTGGAGATTGTTTTTTTAACGGGTGGCTTTCTCATTGGCCTCTTGCTTGTCTTCATCGTTTCCTTTCTTTATTTTTTTAGTGCCGACAGAACGATTTTCAAAATCCTTCAGCCGCTCTTTAGCAGCGCAAAAAATTACATCTCCACCTTGCAGCCCGAAAAGGCCAGCGGCCGTTCACTCATTTATTCCGAGTGGTTTCTGGATTCGTTTTTTAAAGTGCGCCGCTGCCGCGATGTGTCGCACTACTCGCCGGAGTTGATGGAAAAAATTTTCAAGCGACACCACTTTGCCGCGGTCATTTCGGTTTTTATCATCTATTTGTTTTTGCTGCTGATTGGCTACTTCATTGATCAGCCTTTTTTCCAATTGCCCGCCGGCGCTTCCATCACGCTTTTGTTTGCCGTGCTTATTGGCGTAACGGGTGCCATTGTTTATTTCTTTCAAAGCTGGAGCGTACCGGTTCTCATTCTGTTCATCTTTATGCTGAACTATCTGTACCGCATCGAGTGGATTGACCCGCGCAACAAAGCCTACGGCTTAAACTACAACAACAAGAACGAATATCCATCCTACACGCAACCCGTTTTGGACAGTATTGCCGCTTCGGCCGCAGCTAAAAACGACAAGCAAAACATGGAAACGGTTTTGGGCCGGTGGAAAGCAAAGCAAGGCGAAGAAAAGCCTTTGCTGGTGATTGTAACAACGAGTGGCGGCGGCACACGCAGCGCCACGTTCACGATGGACGTATTGCAACGATTGGACAGCATTACCGGCGGAACGATGATGAAGAAAACTTTTTTGTTTACGGGTGCATCCGGCGGCATGATTGGCGCATCCTACTTCCGCGAACTTTACCGGCAGCGTTTAAAAAATCCATCCATTCGTTTGCAGGACGAACGCTACGTGGACAATATCGCTTCTGATTTGCTAAACCCAACGTTTACCTCTTTTGTAACTCGCGACGTGTTTGCACCGGAGCGAAAGTTTTCGGTTGGGCCTTATTCTTATTTACGCGATCGCGGCCTTGCCTTTGAAGAAGCGCTGAACAAAAACACCGAGAAAGTTCTGGATAAAAAATTAGGCGATTATGTAACCGATGAAACGCAGGCGAACATTCCGCTGATGCTTTATCACACGCTGATTACACGCGACGGAAAAAAGATGCTGATTAGTACGCAACCGGTGCGTTTTATGACGCATCCACCCGTTGATTCAACCGAAAAAGCAACGGCCGATGCGATTGACTTCACTTCGTTTTTTGCCAAACAAGACCCGTACAATTTGCGGATGTTAACCGTGTTGCGCATGAACGCAACCTTTCCCGTAGTGCTGCCGAACGTGTGGATGCCTTCTGACCCGGTGATTGACGTGATGGACGGTGGCCTGCGCGACAATTACGGCGTGGAAACATCTTTGCGTTTTTTAACGCACATGCAAGGTTGGATTGAACAAAACACCCGCGGTGTGGTATTGGTTCAAATACGCGATCGCATGGACGGCGGCTGGGACAACCCCTACGAGTTTGATGACCTGGTGCAGAACGCCACCAAGCCTTTCTTTCTGTTGCAGCACAACTGGTACAAGATGATGGAGTATTTCCAAAAAGACATGGTTACGTATTTTTTGAACAACCAGCGCTATCCCGTTCACAACGTCACCTTTCAATACATTCCCCGACAGGAAGAACACAAAGCGGCACTCAGCTTTCACTTAACCAAACAGGAGAAGGCAGACATTAAAGGTTCGCTGCAATCAGAACACAACCAGGAAAGTTTTAAACGGGTGCTGGAGCTGTTTGCAGGAAAGGAAAAGAAACAACCGGAGCGATAAAACTTCGGAATACTGCGCAGCACAAAAGGAAGAAAGCTCCCTATAGGAGCTTTCTGATCTGTCTCAATAAACAGTGTTGGTTAGTCTTTCAGGAACTTCACAACGCTACGCGTTTCACTTGTTCTTACTTCCAGCAGGTAAGTTCCTTTCATGTTTACATTTTGTAAATCTGTAGAAAGATTGTTGAGGCCTTTTTGCACATTGAATTTTGTCTGGTAAACCTTTACGCCGTTCACGTTGTAAACCGCAGCATCGGCGATGCCCCCACGGTCGGCGTTAAAAGTGAACTGAAGGTTTTGTCTTACCGGGTTTTGCAACAAATTAAGTGCGTTGCCCTCGGCTGTTTGTTTTTTCACAAAAATCACATTCGAGTACGACACGCTCTTGTTCTTGTTGACGATCTTCAAACGGTAATAAGTTGCTGCCTGCAGGCTTTCGGTGTACGAATAGCCTTCGTCGCCCTTCTTCTCTGTAGTCGTTACAAAAGCAGCCGTTTTAAAAGTGCGTCCATCAGCGCTTTTTTCCAGTTCAAAATAATCACCCGTTTCGTTTTCTGCTACTTGCCACTGCACTTGCACTTGCTCGCCTTGTAAACTTGACTGGAAGTTTTTCAGATATACCGGCAGCGGACCACTTGCGGTTCCGTTACAGTTGTAAGGTGCTGAGTAATTGTAGGCACCGGCAATGGAAATGTCATCCAAATAAACAGAGCTGTTGCCATCACTGCTACCGGATATTTCAATAACGATTTTATACACGCCGCTGGCAGCGGTGGAAGCAGTAGAAAGAGACTGCGTTGTGGTGGGCGTTTGCTTGTCCAATGCAACGCTTGTCAGAGCAGTTGTCGAACCGCCGTATGCTTGCAGCTTGACGGCGATACTACGCGTAGCGTTTGTGGCGAGCTTGCTGCTGAGTTTATAGTTAAACGAAATGCTTGCGCCGTTAGGCAGACTCACATACGGAGTAGAAGCTACACTGTTGGCGCCGCTGGTCACAGGCAATACTTCCAGACTGTTTGTGCCGGTTACCTGGCTGGACGTAGAGAAAGAGATACCGGAGAACTGCCAGCAGTTGCCGGTAAGTTGGGAAAGCGATGATACAGATTCAAAGGCTTGATTGATTTGTGCGTTTACGCTAAAAAAAGACAATACAAGAGCAGCAAAAAGGGTAAAAATTTGTTTCATTTCTTGGGTTTAAACAGATTAAAAATGTTGTTAGCCCATAGAAGTATTGGATAGAGAAAACATTTGTGTTGGCAATGACCGTAGTGGAAGAATCAACGAGGAGGGATGATGCTTTTGGGTACGGTATTGTTTCCTTGCTTTTCGGGTGGTGCCGGGCGATGTACTTGCGCGAATACGGTGCAAACGTAATCGTGCTTTTCCAAAAATGCAAGTGTTTTTACGAAAATATTTTTCGTTAATTCCGTATTTTCTGCAAACACATCTTTCGTATAATTCTGATGCCTCGTGTAAGAATTACGGCCTGTAGAGATGCGCGATTCTTCTAACCGCTGTAATTAAACCCTTTATACAATCAAACAAGAAATTATCCTTCGGCGTAAACCGTCAAGGCAAACAAGCTTACTCAGTAGAGTTGATAGGACTTTTACGAATCAGTGCGTATTTATTGCAACAACCGAAAGCAATCGTGCTTTACTTTAAATTCCAGCTCTTTCACCGTCTCCACGGGGTCGCCGTCAATGTGCATGGGTGCTTCGTCAAGGTTGGTAATGTGCAGGCTTTCCGTTTGAAAATAAATAAGGCTGCTGCGTTCGTCAACAATGTCCACTCGCTGTACTTTGTTGAAGCCGCTGATTTGTTTCAGTGTTTGAAACAACACGCTCAACTTGCTTTGCTTTGTCATGATCACCACATCCAGCAAGCCATCCGTTAGGGATGCTTTGGGCGCAATGGTAAAGTTGTTGCCGAACTGGTTACTGTTGGCAACAGAAATAAAAAATGCTTCGGTCTTTATTTCTTTCTCCGCTGTGTTTATTACAAAAGAATAAGCGGTTGAAGTAAAAAAATTTTGCAGCGTTTTCTTCACATACGTGGTAAGGCCGCGTTTAGGAGCGTCGGCAAAATCGTGCGCCACCTGCGCATCAAAGCCAAGGCCCACCAACATACACGCAAAGCGTTTGTTGATGGTAAAACCATCGGTTAGTTTACTCTTGCCGTTGAAGGCGATCTGCAAGGCCTTTACCGGGTCTTTTGGAATGCCCGCACTAAACGCAAGTCCGTTGCCCGAACCGCATGGAATAATACCAAACTGCACGTTCTGTTTACGCAGGCTGTTTACGGCCTGGTTGATCGTTCCGTCGCCGCCGGCAATAATTACATCCGTAAACTTTTCATCTTTGATAACAGGATAGAGAAAAGAATAATCGCCGTTGGAAACAGAAGGATAAACAGAAAAGGAAAAGCCAATTTTCCTCGTTTCCTGCTCAATGATTTCCCGCAGGTTTTTTTTGTTGCGTGTGCCGGAGATGGGGTTAACGATGTAAAGGAGTTTTCGCTGCATCAATCAAATCGAATGGTGCACAAATGTACCCTTCGCAACCGAACGACAGCGCCGCCTTCGTCCAAAACCGGTACCGTATAAATTTTTATCTGCGGCGACGTTAGCTTCCACTTCTTCAAGGTCTTCACCGGTATTACAAGGCTCAATGTTTGCTCCGAGTAAAGCTCTCTGTCGCCGGCATCAAACACCATGATGCGGCGCTTGCGCTGGCCTTCTACCGCTCCCGGAACATAGGTAACAATCAGACTTCCTTTTTTTAAATCCTTTACCGCAATCGTGTTGGCCATTGTGTCCTCGGTATTGGCCGTAAGCAAGGTCTTGCTGTTTAGTTGCACCGTCCAGTGTTCGGTGGTTTGGGCAAAGCCATGCAGGACAAAGACTGTGGTAAACAGTGATAAACAAATTGTTTTCATATGCTTCATGCTAAATTTTTTTTACGCCTTCTTTTTGCGTTTGGGTTGAAGAAGAAATCCGCTTTTGCAATTCCGCTTCGTCGGTTAAATCCAAACGCAAAGGCGTTATGGAAACATAGCCGTTCTCAACGGCCCAACGATCTGTACCTTCTTCGGCAGGCCCAAGCGGAATAACCGTGAACCAATAATGTTTTCGCCCCATCGGATCTACGGCCGGTTCAATTTTGTTGTCGTACAATCGCACCGACTGCCGCGTCCACATGATGCCTTTGGGCTGCGGTGGAAAGTTTACGTTGTACAAAGCCAGCCGGTCTTCTTTCAGTAACAACTCAAGCGTTTGTTTTACAAACGGCGCCAGTGCTTCAAAGTCCGGTTCGGCTTTGCCTACCGGCGTACTCAACGCAATGCCTTTCACGCCGAGCAAAACCGCTTGTTTAGCCGCCGCCAACGTACCCGAATGCCACATGGCGTTGCCAAGATTTGGTCCCATGTTAATGCCCGAAAGAACAACATCAGTTTTGCAAATGTGTGTTCCCAGCGCGGCACAATCTGCGGGTGTGCCGTTTACCTTAAAGGCCTGCACACCGTCAACCGCTATCGTTGCTTTTTTGTACGAAATGGGCAAGTGCGCCGTGATGGCGTGCGAAGCAGCAGAACGCTCTACATCCGGCGCCATCACGGTTACGCTGCCAAAATCTTTTGCAATCTGCGCCAGTGCAGCCAGGCCCGGACTGTAAATGCCGTCGTCGTTTGCAATGAGTATGTTCATGCAGAAGGCTGCAACATTTTTGTGCCAATTGCACAACTTTTCTGGTATGCTTTTGTTGAGCTAAGCAACAAGCATTGTTTATGCACAACGTACAACTGATACATAACCCGACCGCAGGCGACGAAGAACACAAAAGGGAAAGCTTGCTAGCTCAGATAAAGGCAGCCAGTTTTGAATGTAGATATAGCTCTACAAAGGAAGCAGGCTGGAAGAAAACGATTGATAAAGACGCAGAATTAATCGCCATCGCCGGCGGCGACGGAACCGTGCGCAAAGTGGTGAAGCAACTCTTTAAGCAAAAACTGACCCGCATACCCATTGCCGTATTGGGACTGGGCACGGCCAACAACATCGCTAAAGCTTTTGGTGCTTACGGCAATACCGAAGATGTAATTCAGAATTGGAAGAATGCACAGATAAAAAAAGTGGACATTGGTCTTGTTCAAAACGTGCCCGGCATTGACTTTTTTCTCGAAGGTTTCGGTTTCGGCATTTTTCCCTATCTGATGAAAGAGATGCAAAAATTGGAAGAAGAATTTAATTCGCCGGAAGAAGAATTGAAAGCCGCACAAAAAAAGCTGCACAAAATTTTGATGGATTACGAACCGCGCCGGTGCCAACTGGAAGTGGACGGCACAGATCATTCGGGAAAATTTTTTATGGTGGAAGTGATGAACATTCGATCCATTGGGCCCAACATGGTGCTGGCACCGATGGCCGATGCGGGCGACGGCGAATTAGACGTAGTGCTGGTTCCCGAGGCACACAAAGAAAAATTCTCTGACTTTCTTTTGCATAAACTTTCGGGCGGCGGCGACACGTATCAGTTTCACACGCTGAAAGCGAAAAACATTATCATTCGCTGGGACGGCACACGCCTTCACGCTGACGATGAAATGCTGAAAATGGAACGCGAGGTGGAAGTAAAAATCAGCGTGAAAGAAGGAGCTTTGCAGTTCATCATTCCGCAAGATGAATCAGCAAACCGGTAAATACATCATCGTCTTTGGCGCTATCGTTATTATCATCGGCGTCGTTGTTTATTTCTTTGGCAACAAATTGCATTGGCTCGGACGATTGCCGGGTGACATTCGCATTGAAAAAGAAAATTTTCATTTTTACTTTCCGCTTACTACTATGATTTTGTTCAGTGTGTTTCTGACGCTGGTTATAAACTTGCTGAAACGGTTTTTGTAAAAGGTCACGCCTTTTGAATTAAGAAGTTGTGCATTGTAGAGACGTAACGGAATTAAAACGAAAATCGTTTCCTTTTTCGCCACTGTACAAAAAGCCAAACTACTTCAGCGCTTGCCAAGGCAGCCAAGGCAAACAAAGCCGGTACCAATGCTTTTTCGGAATTTAGAAAAGCTCCGGTTAACGCAATGGCATAAACCGAAAAAGGCAACAGGGCAAGGCAAACCAATCCTATTCTATTCAATGGAATTTTAAAAGGACGATGTTCCTGCGAAGCAAGCTTTCGCAAGCGAATCAGCGCAAGATATTCTAACAACAAGGCCGCACCGTAAAGCGTAATGTCAATGATGAGCAGTTCGCCGAAACTCCAAAACACCATTACGCTTACAACCACCGAACAACAAATGATGGATGCATAAGGGCTTTTGTATTTCGGATGAAGTGCACTTAACTTTTTGGGGAGCAAGCCGTCTTCCGCCATTACTTCCGGAATGCGTGAAACCGATAGCAACACGGCCGAATACAAACCTAAGGCACTCGCCATTCCACCCATTGCAATGATGCCGCCCAAAACATCGCCACCAACTAACCAACCCAGCGCTGGAAAACCTTGTTCCGACAAGATCGTGGGATTCATGTTAGCATTTACCGAAATGAACGTTGCAATCAAATAAATACTCAGCACCGCAACAAAAGCTATGAAAACAGAAACGAGATAAGAGCGAACGGGCTTGTCCACTTCTTCGGCATACGTTGTTACGTTGTCCCAGCCAATGAAATTCCACATCACCGTGTAAAGACCTAAACCAACATTTGAGAAAGAAGTGTTTTTAAACGATGGCGTTGGAACAACCAACTGCCCGTTATGTTGTACCAGCGACCAACCAAAAAGAAGAAGAAAGGGAATCAGCACAAGCGCACTCAATACGAGTGAAACCTTTCCCACGGGCACAATGCCCAACACATTGATCCCTGCAGAAATCGAGATGATGAAAAGACAAACCGGGATTTTATACGCTTCGGCTTGCGGAAAAAAGAAGGAAAGATATTGCACAAACAGCACCGGGTAAATGGCAAGATCGGCAAAGGTGTAAAGCCAGGTCCACCAGCCTTCATAAAAAGCCCAACGCAAACCCAACGCACGTTTCACCCATTGATAATAACCGCCGGTTACCGGCATCAAACTGTTTAATTCAAGAATGGTGAAAATAGTCGGGATGTCCCACAACAACGGGGTGACCAGGAGCAGCAGGAGAGCGGCGTTCGCACCGGTTTGTTGCAGCAAAGGCTCTAAGCCATAAGGCCCGCCGGACACGGTAAGAAAGATGACAGCAACGAGTTGAATGGGTTTGAGCTTGCGTTTGACAGCAGTTGACATTGCGTAAATGTAAAACCGTTCCCGACATCGTTGTTTTCTCTTTAAACAGAGAATTGTCGCAACAAAAAGGCAAACCACCGTGAGAGATTTGCCTTTAAACAAGTTGTGTAATTCGTGTTTACTAATTCGCGTTTGGCACAATCATCAGCTTCGCATAATTGAGCATGATTTTCTTCTCGCCGTTTGCCTCGAATTTGATCGTTGCAACAGGGTTGTGCGAAGAGCCTTCGAGTTTCACCACGTTGCCAAAACCAAATTTCTGGTGCTCCACCCTCATGCCTTCTTCCAGCTTTGAAATGTCACTCGGAATAAAATTGGCCGAAGGCGTATGGGCTGTTTCTTTCGGTTTTCCGTTGCCACCAATGAGCGTTGACACAAAACTTTTTTCGCTCTTTTCGCCGCCGCCAAAACCGCGGTTCATGCGTTCAAAAGCGCTGCCCATCAATTTTGACGAACCCTGGTTCTTTACACCGCCGCCTGCAAAAGCCTTGTCAAGATATTCCGTCGGAATTTCTTCAATGAAACGGCTCGCATCGGCTTGTTGAAGTTGTCCAAATTTGTAGCGTGTGTTTGCGTATGTGAGATACAATCTTCCTTTCGCTCTTGTGATGGCTACGTAAAACAAGCGGCGTTCCTCTTCCAGTTCATCTCTTGTGTTTATGCTCATCGCATTGGGGAAGAGGCCTTCTTCCAAACCACCGACAAACACCACCGGAAATTCCAAACCCTTGGCCGCGTGAATGGTCATCAATTTCACGGTATCGGCATCGGGATCTTTTTGATCGGCGTCGGTGAGCAAAGTAATTTGTTGCAGGTAAGCGCCCAGGCTTTTATCGCCCACTTCTCCGCTTTCTTCGCTTGCGGGTGTTTCGGTAAATTCTTTGATGGAGTTCAACAATTCCTGCACGTTCTCGTAACGCTGTACGCCTTCGGTACTTTTGTCGTTAAAAAGTTCTTTTACGAAAGCCGTTTGCTTGCCTACGTGAAAAGCAACGTCGTATGCATTCTTCACGCCCAACATGCTGTGAAAACTTTTGATCATCAGCACAAATTCTTCAACGGCTTGGAGCGTACCGGCGCGAAAGCCCGATGCCCCCGCATCTTCCAGCACTTCCCACATGGAGATGTTGCGTTCGTTGGCGGCAAGAATGGCTTTATCAATGGACGTTTTGCCAATGCCGCGAACAGGATAATTGATGATGCGCTTCAGTGCTTCTTCGTCTTTTGGATTAACAATGATGCGCAGGTAAGCGATGTAATCTTTGATTTCTTTTCGTTGATAAAACGAAATGCCGCCGTAGATGGTGTAGGGAATGTTGGCGCGGCGCAGGCTTTCTTCAAAGGAACGGCTTTGTGCGTTGGTGCGATAAAGGATGGCAAATTCTTTGTTCTTGAAATGGTTTCGCAAACGCATTTCCTGAATCTGGTCCGCAACAAACTTGCCTTCGTCGTTGTCCGTCATCGTTCGTACCAGCTTTATTTTTTCGCCGGCACTGTTTTCGGTAAAAAGAGTTTTTGGAATTTGTCCTTTGTTGTTTTTAATGACTTCGTTGGCAATGTTCAAAATGGTTTGCGTGCTGCGGTAATTCTGCTCCAGCTTAATCACTTTTACTTCGTCGTAATCTTTCTGAAACTGCAAAATGTTTTGGATCGTCGCGCCGCGAAAGGAATAAATGCTTTGCGCATCGTCGCCCACCACGCAAACATTTTCACTGACTGCGCCCAACAGTTTGATGATCTCGTACTGCGCCGGGTTGGTATCCTGGTACTCGTCAATCAAAATGTATTTGAACTTGTGCTGGTATTTGTGCAGCACCTCGGGAAAGGTTTTGAGCAGCTCGTACATTTTGAAAAGCAGGTCGTCAAAATCCATCGCGCCGTTTTTAAAACAGCGCTTTTGATAAGCATCGTAAATATGCCCAATCATGGGACGATTAGCCCGCATGTCTTCTTGCTGCAAATAATAATCGGTCGTGTATTCTTTGGCGCCAACCAATGCGTTCTTTGCTCCCGAAATACGGTTATAAACCGCGTTGGGTTTGTAGTGTTGCACGTCGAGATTTAACTCTTGTGTTACAGCTTTCACCACACTCTTGGCGTCATCGGTATCGTAGATGGTAAAGGCGTTTGGATAACCAAGGCGATGCGCTTCAGCCCGCAATATCCTGGCAAATACGGAGTGAAAGGTTCCGATGTATAAATTGCGGGCTTCGCGGTTGGCCAGAATGTGCTCTACACGTTCTTTCATTTCGGCCGCAGCCTTGTTGGTAAACGTGAGTGCGAGTATGTTAAAGGCATCAACGCCTTTGTTCATTAAGTGCGCAATGCGGGTGGTTAAAACTTTGGTTTTCCCGCTGCCGGCGCCGGCAATAATCATCAGCGGCCCCTCGGTTGTTATCACCGCTTCGCGCTGCCGCTCGTTCAATCCCTTCAGGTAATCTTGCATAAAAAATTCTTCGGTTTCGCCTTTGTTATTCTGCGCTTGCCGAAGAACGCGAAGGTACGTTTTGCGCTTGCTATAGCTGTGGTAAAACAGTGTTTTTATCGCTAAATTTTATCTGCTTCCCTTAAACCCAAGCTTGTAACTGAGGCCCACCGTGCAATAAAAACTGTTGCTCAAATTTTCCACCTTCGACTGCGACGAGAGCACTGCGCCATTGGGCCGGTACACGGTCGTCACAATTACGTTTGGGTTGGTGGCGATGGCATAAACCGGTGTGGCGAAGAACGAAAAGTTATTTGCTTTAAACGTCAGGTCAGCAGCCAATTCGTAATCCAAAATTTTAAAGGCCGAAGCGTTGAGCGTTTCTTGCGTAACAGAGGCGCTGGCCAATTTCTTTTTGCCGCCTTTGCGCAATTTGTAATAACCGTCGTAGAAATTCTGCGTGCCGCCGTTGGCCGTAGCCGACGGTGTAACGGTTAAAGCATTGCCTGCATAAAAGCTGTGCTCCAGGCCAAAGCCTGCAAAGTAATCCGGCTGGTTATTGCCAAAGCTGATGCTGCCGTTCAGCGCTGGCGTCAGGTAAGGTGTTTCGTAAGTGAGATAAGCATTCAGGCCAGCGCTTACTGTTGATTTCACGTTCACGCTTTGGTTGTTGTAGAAAAATTTGGCGGCCGAAAGGCTCGCGTCAAAATTACCTTTTGCATAATCGTAGCCCGCTTCCAGCGTGGCTGCGTCCATGCGGCTCTCCTGCATTAGAAAAGAAAGATTGGCCGAAGCAAAAAAACCCGAAGGCGCCGTGTAAAAAATCCCCGGCGTGAAGTAAGAAAGTTCACTGGAATCTTTGCGTCCGAGATAAACGCTGTTGTTTACATAAGAGAGATCGAATTTTAAGGTGGCTTTTTTCGTACTGTCTTCTTGTGAAAAAGAAGACAGATTGAAAAGAACCGTTACTGCAAGAAAAAAGATCGTCCTCATAGAATTGGGTTTTGACAACATAGTGGTATTGTTTAAAACAAAGAAAGCATTTCGGTGCAAGAGTTTAAAAGCGCCGAACGACGAAGGCCCAAAAAGCGTAGCCGAAATTTTTTTGTTGCAAGCAAACGGAAACGTTTTACCTGATTAATGTTTAGCTTTAAAAGCAAGAAATACTAACCCATGTCCGGTTCAATTCCCTTTAAGAAGACCTTGCCTTTTGTGCTGGTGCTGGCGCCGCAAGTGCAAACCGCCGATGAAACAATTGATTACTATTACGACTTCTCGCAAAGTATCGAAGAATTCACCCGCGCCTTTGCGCTGCTGAACCTTAAATGGCAATGGCAGGCCGTAACGATGCAAAATTACAAAGCCGTTATTGACGCCGCAACCGCAACACACAAAGCAAAAGACCTGCTCTTTTTTAATTTGTGCGACGGCGATGAAGTGAACGGCGTTCCGGGTATTTCGGTGATTGATTACCTTGAAGAAAAAAGCTTGCGTTACACCGGTGCTAACCACTTCTTTTATCAAATCACCACGTCGAAGATTGTGATGAAAGAAGCCTTCGACAAAGCAGGTGTTTCTCATGCGCCCTGGTTCCCCATTACAAAACCTTCGTTCAAATTGAACGGCGAATTTCATCACTTGCTAAAGCCCTTAATTGTAAAACCCGCAGTGTCTGCAGGCAGCATGGGACTTGGCGTTCGCAACGTGGTGCATACCGAAACCGAATTAAAAACGCTGGTGAAAGAATTGTACAAAGGCCATCACGGCTGGCAATTTTCAAGCGGTGGCTTTGTGGCCGAATCATTTATCAAGGGAAGAGAGTTCACTTCTTTCATCATCGGTTCTAACAATGATTTGTTTGTTTATCCGCCGGTGGAAAGAGTGTTTCACCCAGGCTTGCCGGAGCTGGAAAAGTTTCTGTCCTTCGACCGGCTTTGGGAATTTTACGAAGATGAAAAACCCGTTGGCGATTACGAAGATTTTTACAACTACTTTCCCGTTGACAAAACATCGGGCGAAGAAATTATTGCCTTGAGCAAGGAGGCCTACAAAGCCGTTGGCGGAACGGGTTATGCACGCATTGATTTTCGTCGCGACGAAGCAACGGGTAACTTGTTTGTGCTGGAAGTAAACGCACAATGCGGCTTGAGTGAAGACGAAAATCATACGTCCATCGGCGCCATTCTTCGCTACGCGAAAGAGCCTTATGCTTTTGCGCTGCAACGCATCATGGCCGACGCCTTGCGAAAGAAAAAACAAAAACAACCAACAAAAATTTCCTCATCGCTTTCCTGTTGACGTTATGAAAATTTGTGTGTTGCAACCTGATTATTCCACCACTTCTGTTGACTATCAATACTACGATCCGCCGCGCAACTTGTCACGCCTTTTACCCGAAGCACAAGTAGATCACATCTTTCTAAACAAGCTCACAACCTACAAGCAACTTAAAGAACTTTCCACCCAAGGCTATGAGTGCTTTGTCAATTTGTGCGAAGGTTATTTGCAGTGGGAGATTCCTTCGATAGACGTGATTTATTCCTTACAGTTACTGAAGCTTCCGTTCACCGGCCCTACCACGCAGCTTTATGATCCGCCGAAAGAAGTAATGAAATACGTGGCTTATGCCGAAGGCGTAAAATCGCCGGCTTATGCGGTTGTGTGCAAAGGGGGTGATGTAATTTCCGCTTGCACGCACTTGTCTTACCCGCTTTTTGTAAAGCCTGCACATGCCGGCGATAGTTTGGGCATAGATGGAAAATCTTTCGTGCAAAACGAAAGCGAATTGCTGCAAAAAACAGGAAGTCTTTGGAATGATTACAACGAAACATTGATAGAAGAATTCGTTGACGGAAGAGAGTTTACGGTGCTTGTTGCCGCCAATGCCGCATCGCCAAAAACCTGCACGGTGTTTACGCCGCTTGAATACGTTTTTCCATCCAACAGGAAATTTAAAACCTACGCCTTAAAAACATCCGAGCTTCATCCCGAATGCAATTTTTTAGTGAAGGACGAAGTGATTGCATCAATGTTGAAAGAAGCCGCACAACGCATTTTCGTTTCGTTTGGCTGCGTGGGTTATGCAAGGCTTGACTTTCGGATGAACGCCCAAGGCGAGATTTATTTTTTGGAAATCAATTTCACTTGTTCGGTTTTTTATAGCGATGGCTTCGAAGGCTCTGCGGATTACATCATCAAGCAAGACGGCATCGGGCAGGAAGGCTTTCTCCGGCACATCATCGCCGAAGGCATGGCAAGGCACGAACGAAGCAAAAAGAAATACGCGTTGAAGGGCAATGCCATTTCAGGATTCGGTATTTATGCTGCAACAAACATCAAAAAAGATGAAGTGATTTTTTGCGGAGAAGAAGGCGAACACCGTTTGGTTACAAAGCGGCACGTTGAAACGAGGTGGTCAAACGATGAGGAGAAAGCGTTTCGTCATTATGCTTATCCCATCAGCGATCAAGTGTTTGCGATATGGGACAAAGAGCCTGAAAACTGGGCGCCGCAAAATCATTCCTGCAACCCCAATACGGCTTATGATGGCTTAAATGTAATAGCAATAAAAGACGTAGTCAAAGGCGAGGAATTAACGCTTGATTATGCTACGTTTTTAGATGAAAACACAGCCTCGTTTGAATGCCGCTGCGGTGCGGAGAATTGCCGAAAAATAATTCAGGGAAGCGAAGGCAATTCGGTAACGGAAAGAGAAGCACGACTCAAAAAAATTACGCAGCTTTAATCTTTGTTCCGCGACTTTTCTTTTGAAACAAAAGTCGCGCAGCACAACGAACCTTACACAGCGCAGTTGAAATATCATGTCACGCATTGGGGTTTTAAAAGCAATCGTTCTAAAGCACAAGTACCAACTCTTGCTTACCAACGCGTTGTTTGCCGTTGAAATGCTCGGGCCTTTGCTGCGTCCTTATTTTCTTGGCGAAGCCGTAAACGATTTAATTCGGCATCGCTACCGGGGTTTGTTTTGGTTGGGGGGTTCGCAATTGCTCTGGCTTATCGTTGGCACCATTCGGCATCGTTACGATACCCGCACGTACACGGCCATTTACAATTCGCTTGTTACCCGCATGATTACGAAAGTTAAAACAGCGGCCATCTCCAAACTGAGTGCTCACGCCAATCTTGCCCGTGAATTTGTTGACTTTCTGCAATTCGATTTGAACTACGTTGTTGAAGCGGGTTATAATCTTATTGGCTCGTTGCTTTTGCTTTTTTTTTACGAAAAAGAACTGGTGGCGCTTTGTCTGCTGATGCTCGTTCCGGTACTGCTTATTTCTTATCCTTACGGCAAACGCATGAGGCGATTGAACCGCCAAAAGAATGATGAACTGGAACGCCAGGTAGATGTGATTGACACACGCGACAAAGAAACCATTGAAACGCATTTTGAACGGCTGCGCTTTTGGCAAATAAAAATCTCCGACGGCGAGGCTTTCAATTTTGGCTTGATGGAACTGTTGGTTTTGATTGTGATTGTTTCCAGCTTGTTATTAACGGTGAATGCATCAACCAACAACGTTATGGCCGGCGATCTCATTGGCATCTACAATTACATTTTAAAATTTGTTTCGGGGCTCGATACCATTCCTTATACCGTGCAGCGTGTGGCTTCGCTGCGCGACATATTGCAAAGGGTAGAACTGGGTGTTGAAAAAATTGAAACCGACGAGGAAGAGCAATAAACAACAAGCAAGTCGCAACCATGAGCAATAAAAGAAAAATAATCAACCGCTACGAAGACGCAAGCGTTGAAGAAGATTGGCACACGGGCCAGCGTTCGCTTTACGCAGCTAAAGCATTTAAAAAAGGCGAAATCATTTCTTCGTTTGCGGCTGCGGAAGAACATTCGTCGCCAACATGTTTAACACTGCAAAAAGACGAGAACCTGCACATCGTCTTGTCGCCATCGTATTTGCAATACGTCAATCATTCCTGTTCGCCTTCTGCTTTCTTCGATACATCGTTAATGCAGTTTGTTGCGTTGAAGGGCATTATCGAAAGCGAAGAGCTAACGTTCTTTTATCCTTCCGCCGAATGGGAAATGGCGCAGGCTTTCGATTGCCGCTGCGGTTGTCACAATTGCCTGGGAGCAATTAGAGGTGCGGCTTTTTTATCAACAGAAATATTGGAACGTTACCGCCTGACGGATTTCATTCAACGCAAACTGGTTGAGCAAAAAGAAAAAAGAGCCTGAGCTGTGAAAGAATTTGTTTTATTGTTTCCCGTCCCTTTTTACAATCAAAAACCAATCGTGCTCTAACGGCAGGTAGCCGTACTCGTAACAGAAAGTGTAAACATTTCCTTTTTTGTTGGTATAAGTATGCGTGAGGTATTTGAACTGAAAGCCCTGATGCAATAATTTGTCTTTGGTGATCTTCTGCATTTCTTCATCACCCAGAAGAGTTTCTAAAATGCGCCGGTTTTTTAAAAGTGTGTTGTTGACGTTGCGAACGAAGTTGCTTGATGCGGATTTCAAACCGTTGTTGTAGGCGTTGCGGCAATAATCGTTGCAGAATTTTTTGTCGGCGCGGCCGTGTAAAATTTTTCCGCAGGCAAGACATCGCTTTTTATCGGTCGCCGTTTCATTCATGGTTCTATTAAGGTACTCAATCTTTTATCCGTGTACAAACGCTTACAAACGTTTCTATCCGAAAGCAAACGACTAAAAACCGGCTCCGCTTTTTCATCAACCCATCTTTATGTTGTCAATCGAACGGCACCGCAGATTGATTGAGATAACAAATTCATCCAACACAAAAATTTGATTTTATGTACGCACTCAAAAACAAAGTTCAATTGATTGGCCACATCGGCAACAACCCGGATGTTCGCAATTTCGAAGGCGGAAAAAAATGGACACGCCTCAGCATTGCCACCAATGAAACATATCGTAACGCACAAGGCGTAAAAATTACCGACACGCAATGGCACAATTTAGTAGCCTATGGAAAGGTGGCGGAACTGATTGAAAAATACGTGGTGAAAGGCTCCGAGATTGCCGTAGAAGGCAAGCTGGTAAACCGCAGCTACGTGGACAAAGAAGGCGGAAAAAAATGCGTGACCGAAGTGCAGGTTTCCGAACTTCTTCTGCTTGGCATCAACGCTGCCAAAGCCGCTGCAGAGGCTTAGTTTAGCGAATAACTCTTATCAAAATCTTAATCCGTATTCTCTCTGCTTTTATCAATTTCTAAAGCCCTTCTCCGGGCCTTTTCGGTTACCTTACATCCTCTTTACTTTTCCTTGCAAAAGGAAAAGTTTTATCTTTTGCGACCTTATCTTTTTATGCAGCACGACAGCACAAACACGGTTTTTTCCCTGGCCGCCGATTTGGTAAATCATACGTCGCGGCATCTGTTTCTTACGGGCAAAGCCGGCACGGGCAAGACTACGTTTTTGAAATACATTAAGGATACCACGAAGAAGAACACCGTAATTGTTGCGCCAACCGGCGTGGCGGCAATCAACGCAAGCGGCGTTACCATGCACTCATTTTTTCAATTGCCTTTTGGCCCCTTCGTGCCAGCGTCAACAAATCTTTACAACGGCAACGGGCAGGCAACAGATAAACACAGCTTGTTTAAAAATATTTTTTTCACCTCCAGCAAGCGGGAGTTGCTGCAAGAATTGGAACTGCTCATTATTGACGAAGTGAGCATGGTACGTGCCGACATGCTGGACGCGATGGACGTTATTCTGCGGCACTTTCGTAAAAAATACAACGTGCCCTTTGGTGGGGTGCAAGTGGTGTACATTGGCGATTTGTTTCAGCTTCCGCCGGTGGTGCAACAGCAAGAGTGGGCCATTCTTGGCGAGCATTACGAAAGTCCTTTTTTCTTTGATGCCAAAGTGGTGAAAGAAGCGCCACCGCTTTACATTGAGCTAAAGAAAATTTACCGGCAAAACGAACAGCATTTTATTGACATTCTTAACCGAATCCGCAACAACATAGCTAACGCAGATGACCTGACCGAATTGAACAATCGTTACAATCCTTCCTTTAATCCGCCAGCCGAAGAAAAATACATTACGCTTTCCACGCACAACCGCAAGGCCGACGTGATTAACGAAGCCGAATTAAAAAAGCTGCCGGGCAAATTGCACATGTTTACGGCCGAAGTCACCGGAGAGTTTTCCGATAAGGCTTTGCCAACCGAAATGAATCTTCAATTGAAAGAAGGTGCGCAGGTTATGTTTGTCAAAAACGATTCGGGCACAGAGCGCCGTTACTTTAACGGCAAGCTGGCCATCGTAAAAAAAATCAGCACCGATGAAATAACGGTTTCCTTTGACGACGGCGAAGACTTGAAGCTGGAAAAGGAAACCTGGAAAAACATCCGCTACAATTACGACAGGGAAAAAGGCGACATTGACGAAGAAGAATTGGGCAGCTTTAAGCAATATCCCATTCGATTGGCCTGGGCCATCACCATTCACAAAAGCCAAGGACTTACATTCAACAAAGCCGTGATTGACGCCGGTTCTTCTTTTGCTGCGGGCCAGGTTTATGTGGCGCTCAGCCGCTGTACTTCGTTAGATGGATTGGTGCTTCACTCAAAAATTTTTCCGCATGTAATTGCTACTGATAAACGTGTGTTGGCCTTTGCCAAACGAGAAGCCGATGACGAATATTTAGAGCAATTGTTGAAAGAAGAAAAAGAAAAGTTTCAGGCGGAAGTTTTAGTCAAAACCTTCAATTGGGACAAAGTAATTTCAGCGCTGCATGATTGGCTGCAAATCATTCCCGGCAAAAAATTACCCGACACCGATGAAACATTGAGGCTTTGTCAGGACCTGATTAAAAAAGCCATTGAGCAACGGGACGTGGCCTCGAAGTTTCAGAATCAATTGCGCAGCGTTTTGCAAAACAGCGATAAAGACCTTTTGCAGCAACGGGTGAATAAGGCCGTTCTTTATTTCGCAAAACAATTGGTTGACGACATCATTGTTCCCTTGCAACAACATCTTGCTTCGCTGCGCTTTGCCAGCAAGGTTGTGAAATACACAAAAGAGCTAAGAGTTATTGAAGGGATTATTTTGCAGCAATTAGAAAAGCTGAACGGCATCGCCTACGGCGACTTGATTTTTGTGCAATACGAAGCGCCGGCTTTAAAGCCACAACCCGCTGCACCAGAAACCGCCAAGAAAGAGAAGCCGCAAAAAGGTGCCAGCCACAGAGATACGCTGCAATTGTATCGCCAAGGAAAAACCTTGCAGGAAATTGCCAGCCTTCGTAACCTGACTGTGAATACCATCGAAGGACATTTAGCCACTTTTATTTTCAGTGGCGATCTTGAATTGGATGAATTGGTCCCGCCATCAAAGAGCAAAGCCATTCTTGCCGTAATTAACAATACAGGAATGACGGCAACTTCTATTAAGCAACGGTTAAGCGATGAATTTTCGTTTGGAGAAATAAGAGCCGTGATGAATTGGCACCGTCTGCAACAGGAACAAAAAAAGCAGCTTCCCTGAAGCTGCTTTTTGGATGACTATTTTGGTTAGAATTTATCTTCCCATATAAACCATCAGTATTTGCACATCGGCAGGGTTAATGCCCGAAATACGGCTGGCTTGACCCAAAGTTCTGGGCTTTACTCGGGTGAGCTTTTCTCTGGCCTCTGCGCCAAGCGACACAATTCGTTGATAGTCAAATACTTCCGGAATTTCAAGGTCTTCTAGTTGACGCATTCTGTTCACCAGTTCCTTTTCTTTGTCAATATAAACCTGGTACTTGGTTTGAATTTCGGCCTGCTCTATGGCTTCTTTTGAGAAGCCTTGCAAAACCTCATTTACTTTGGAAACATTTCTACTTAATTTATCTAAGCCAAGGTTTGGACGCAAAACAATTTTTTCCAGCCGTTGCTTTTCGGAGATAGTAGCGCTTCCCGTGTTCTGAAAAAAATCATTAACCTCTGCTGGCTCAATCGCCGTCGTTCTAAGTTTCTCTTTGATTGCTTCAACATCTTTTTTCTTCTGCAACACTTTTTCCATTCGCTCCTGTGAGGCAAGCCCCATACGGTAGCTCTGTTCAGTCAGTCGCAGATCGGCATTGTCTTGGCGTAATAAGGTTCGGAACTCTGCCCTTGACGTAAACATCCGGTAAGGCTCCTGGGTGCCTTTGCTAATTAAATCATCAATCAGAACGCCGATGTATGCGTCGCTGCGTTTTAATATAAACGGCTTCTCTCCTCTCCATTTCAAGTGGGCATTTATACCGGCCATTAATCCTTGGCAGGCGGCTTCTTCGTAACCGGTAGTGCCATTTATCTGTCCGGCAAAAAAAAGGTTTTCAATATGCTTTGTTTCGAGACTGTAATCCAATTGGGTTGGCGGGAAATAATCGTACTCAATTGCGTAGCCTGGACGGAAAAACTTAACGTTTTCAAAACCATTCACCTTTCGCAAAGCTTGATGCTGCACTTCCTCAGGTAATGAAGTTGAAAAGCCATTGACATAGACTTCTACCGTATTCCAACCTTCAGGCTCTACAAAAAGCTGATGTCGTTCTCTTTCCGCAAAGCGGTTTATCTTATCCTCAATGCTGGGACAGTACCGCGGGCCCACTCCCTCAATGCGTCCGGTAAACATTGGGCTTCTGTCGAAACCTGTTTTTAAAACATCGTGTACTTCGGAAGATGTATAAGTGATCCAACAGCTTCTTTGCATTGAAGGCTTTGGCGTGTCTAAATAGGAAAAACCAGAAATTTCATCGTCGCCTTTTTGCTCTTCCATTTTGGAATAATCGAGCGAACGGCCGTCAACTCTTGGCGGCGTACCCGTTTTTAGACGATCGCTTTCAAAACCTAAGCCCACAAGTTGTTCGGTTAATCCTTCAGCAGCCCTTTCGGCCACCCTTCCACCTCCCAGTCTCTTTTCACCGATATGGATGATACCATTTAAGAACGTTCCATTTGTTAGGACTACGGCCTTTGCCTTAATCTCATGCCCCAAACCCGTAACCACGCCAGTAACTTTGCCGCTTTCAATCAAGAGACCCTTTACCATATCCTGATAAAATTCCACATTGAGAGTTTGTTCCAGCATTTCACGCCATTTCAATGCAAACAACATGCGGTCGTTTTGCGACCGTGGACTCCACATAGCTGGACCTTTAGAACGATTCAGCATCCGAAACTGAATCATTGAGGCATCTGAAACGATCCCTGAATACCCACCAAGGGCATCTATTTCACGCACAATTTGACCTTTTGCAATTCCTCCCATTGCCGGATTGCAACTCATTTGTGCAATGGTCTGCATATTCATAGTAATCAAAATAACTTTTGAACCCATGTTTGCTGCTGCTGCGGCAGCTTCACATCCCGCATGACCGGCCCCAACAACAATAACGTCGTAATTCTGAAACATAGTTTGCAAAGGTATTTTAACGTTCCACGGGGAACATGTTAATCTTCCTATCACTTTATTTCACGTGGAACAAAGTACTTCTCAATCCACAACTCTTCAGCAAGGCGCATCTGCAGAGAGTCTTCTTTCGCTTTGTCCTTAAAGCCGGCCAAGTGTAGTGCACCGTGAAAAATTACACGGTGCAGTTCCTCTTTAAAAGAAGAGCGGAAGCGGGAAGCATTATCCTTTATCCGGTCAATGCTAATATAAATGTCAGCCACAAGCGGCTCATTCTTAGGCGAAAGCTCAAACGTGATGATATCTGTGTATGTATCGTGGTTGAGGTACTTTTTATTTATTTTATGTAGGTACGCATCGTTGCAAAAAATATAATTGATGGATTCAACAGTTCTCTTCTTCTTTTTCAACTGTTTTAGGAGAAACTCTTTGAGCCTGTTTCGGTCGGAAAAACAAAAGTCCGTGCTTAGATAATGGAAACGGATCTTCGGAGAAGTATGCTTCTTCATTTGTCAAAATTCGGGAAGCCGTGCCAACGTTTAAATTAGCTTTGACAACGATTATGCGTTTATCACAGTTAAAAGCGGGGCAGAGAGGAAAAGTAAAAGGGTTTGAGAGTTCAGAATTAGAATTGAAGCTTATGGAGATGGGCTGTATTCCAGGTGAAGTTGTCGTGGTTGAACAGGTTGCTCCTCTCGGCGACCCGATCTCTGTTCGCATTTCCGGCTACTCTTTAAGTCTTCGCAAAAACGAAGCGCACCAAATTCTACTGGAAGATTAAGCATTACAACAAGCCCTTCAATGAAAATTGGTCTCTACTTCGGCTCGTTTAACCCGATTCATACCGGCCACCTCATCATAGCTAATCACATTCTAAACGAAACAGACATACAAAAAATATGGTTAGTGGTTTCGCCACAAAACCCGTTTAAGTTCTCAGCTACTCTTCTCAACGAATACGACCGGTTACATCTTGCTCAAATAGCAATAAGGGATGATGAAAGACTTAAAGTTAGTGATATCGAGTTTTCATTGTCGAAGCCTTCTTTTACCGCTCATACGCTTGCGTATTTAAGCGAAAAATATCCAGCCCATCAGTTTACCATCATCATTGGGAGCGATAGTTTTCAAAATATTGATAAGTGGAAAAACGCGACGGCTATTCTAGAAAATTACCCTCTCTTCATTTATCGGCGCCCCGGGTTTGAGGTTGAGAATAATTTGGGAGCAAAAATTATGGTAATGGATGCACCTCTTCTGGAAATCTCGGCAACATACATCCGCGAGTGTATTCAAAAAGGAAAGTCTATAAAGTACTTAGTTCCGCAGTTGGTAGAAGAAGAAATTGAGAAAAGCGCCTTCTATAAAAAGTCTTATAAAAAGTAACCCAGCAGTAAACAGGCGCCCACAACGAAGGGCGAATAAATCCGGGTAAAGCGCAACAGCAAAAACGTACAGATAATGACAGAAAGGTTTAGAAGACTTTCGGCTGTTGCCTCGGCCAGCGAAATGTCCTTCATAATATAAAGTGTTGAGGCAATCATAATACCGACGACGGCTGCGTTAATTCCTTCCAGCGCACGATAAACAATTGCGTATTTTTTAAGATAATTCCAAACTGGGAAAAAGAATAACACAAGCAGCACACTGGGCAAAAAAATAGCTACCGCTCCGATTAAACAGCCAAGAACTTGTACCGATACCCCCATGTTTTTTAAAGCCATGCCGCCAGTAAAAGAAGCAATGGAAAACACAGGACCGGGTATGGCACGAACAATGCCCATCCCGGTTGTCATCTCCTCTTTGCCAATCTGAATTTGATTCCTTGCGCCAGCCGGATCGGTAATTCTCCTTACCTCTGGCCTTACTGAATATTGCTCGTACATCATGGGCATAAGTACATGTCCGCCGCCAAAAACTAGACTCCCCATTCTGTAAGTATTTTCAAAAAGGTTTAGCGGTTTTCGCGTTGACCAATCTTTTTTGCGGGATGTTTCGCTAAAAAAACCCGCCAACAAAAAAATGGTTATAAACAGCCAAGCATTGGCCCACTTGACTTTCTTCTGGTTAATCTCGAAATCAGGAATGCGCTTTTTGCTAAAATTGGTAGCAGCACCACTTAAAACAATCAAAACAGGGAATATCCAGGGAGATTTAAAAAAAACATACGTAGCTCCGACACACAAAAGCATGATAATCCATGTGATTAAATTCTTAACCGATACACCGAAGGCCTTTACCGCCGCATAAACCAGAAAACCAACAGCCATCGAAGGAACATATTGAAATAACCGCCTATCTAACTGTTCGCTTTCAATGTGCGGAAGTAAAAATGAAAAAGCACCCATCAGTATGCAAGCCGGTGATACCCAAACGATTAGAGTTAAAATAGCCAATGGCACACCACCCCTTTTGTAGCCAATCAGGGTTACTGTTTGGGTGGAAGAGGCACCAGGTAAGAGATTGCAAAATGCATTGTATTCCAACAACTCTTCTTTAGTTACATAAGGCGTCCGGTCAACAAACAGCTTCATCATCATGGCAATGTGTGCCTGCGGGCCACCAAAAGCTGTGATGCTATACAAAAAAACCCGCTTTAAAAAAGGAATGTGTCGAAGCATCATAGCGGATTAAATGTAAGTAAACTGATTGAACCCTTACTTTGAGAAGGTTAAGCATAAAAAAGAGCCGCTCGTCAGAACGGCTCTTTTTAGAAACTCAAAACTTTGATAATCGGTCCTTGCCTTATGCCATCACCGCTTCACCGTACATTTCTTCCCGCAGTTCTTTTACCCGTTTGTCTTCCAAATATTCATCAAAGCTCATCAGGCGGTCAATGATGCCTTTAGGTGTCAATTCAATCACGCGGTTAGAAACGGTTTGCATAAAGGTGTGGTCATGCGAGGTTAAGAACACAATGCCGGGAAAAGAAATACAGCCTTCGTTGAAGCTTTGAATACTTTCCAGGTCCAGGTGGTTTGTCGGCTGGTCAAGAACAATGAGGTTGGGGTTTTGCAACATCATGCGGCTAATCATGCAGCGAACTTTTTCGCCTCCGCTCAATACATCTGTCTTCTTCAAAATATCGTCGCCGCTGAAAAGCATCTTGCCCAAAAAGCCGCGCAGGAAAGGTTCGTCTGCATCCGTTACGTGTTGAGGAACGTACTGCCGTAGCCATTCCATTAAGGTCAATCCATTTTCAAAAAACTCTGTGTTCTCTAATGGCAGGTAAGCTTTGGTGATGGTGGTGCCCCATTCAAACTTGCCCTTATTTGCTTCCTCGTTGCCGTTTATAATTTCAAAGAAAGAGGTAACGGCGGAAGGATCTTTGCTGAAGAAGGCAATCTTCTCTCCTTTGTTTACACTGAAAGTAGCCTTGTCAAACAACAGGCGTCCGTCCACTGATTTGGAAAGATTTTCAACGTTCAGAATCTGGTTTCCAACTTCACGCTGTGGTTGAAAAATAATTCCCGGATAACGGCGGTTAGAAGGCTCAATCTCTTCAATTGTCAATTTTTCCAAAGCCTTTTTACGCGACGTGGCCTGACGGGATTTAGACGCATTGGCCGAGAAACGGGCAATGAAATCTAAAAGCGCCTGTCGCTTGTCTTCTGTTTTCTTGTTCTTGTCAGAAAGTTGGCGGGCCATCAACTGCGATGACTCGTACCAGAAAGTATAGTTGCCGGTAAAGACTTTGATTTTTGAGCGGTCCACATCGGCTACGTGTGTACAAACCGCATCCAAAAAGTGACGGTCGTGCGAAACAACGAGCACAATGTTTTCATAATCCGCCAAAAAGTTCTCAAGCCAGCCAATGGTTTCAATGTCAAGTCCGTTGGTCGGTTCGTCAAGAAGCAGAATGTCAGGGTTGCCAAATATGGCCTGTGCCAACAACACCCGCACCTTCGTGTTGGAAGGAATGTCTTTCAACAAGGATTGATGAAACTCTTCGCTCACACCCAATTCACTCAACAAGGTTGCCGCATCACTTTCGGCCGTGTAACCACCCATCTCGCCAAACTCGGCTTCCAATTCACCCGCTTTCATGTAATCGTCTTCTGTTGCATTCGGATCAGCATAAATAGCGTCCTTCCGGTGCATCACGTCCCACATTTTTTTGTGGCCCATTAGCACTGTGTTCAGTACCGTTTGTTCGTCAAACTCAAAATGATTCTGCTTTAACACAGCCAGGCGTTCGCCCGGAGTAATGTCAACCTTGCCTTTATTAGGCTCAATCTCGCCGGAAAGAATTTTTAGAAAGGTAGATTTACCGGCGCCGTTTGCACCAATAATGCCGTAGCAATTTCCCTTGTTAAAAGTGATGTTTACCTCGTCAAAAAGAACCCGCTTGCCAAAGGAAAGCGAAACGTTATTTACTGAAATCATAACCGCAAAAAATAAGGTGCAAAGGTACTGTTTTGATCGCGCCTTAAGAAGAGTGTTTCGTTAAGAATTCCTCATTAAATGCTTAGCGAAAGATTTACGAAAACTATTTTACAACAATGCTTATCGTGGTTCTTGAACTTGTGGCTGCACAGTGCGATCCAGTTTTTGACGGCTGTAACGTTCCATGCGGTTGAGCATCCAAAGCGCAAAGGTCAGCCAAAGAAAACCAACACAGAAACCAGCAATCACATCGGTAGCATAATGCACTCGCAGGTAAACACGGGAAAAACCGATTACCAAAATCAAACTCATTAGCAGCGCTATAAGGCTCCATTTTAAAGTTTTGTTTTGGACCGATTTAAAAATGATATAGATGAGCAGGCCGTAAAACGTAATGCTGAATAAGGCATGACCACTTGGAAAACTCAAACCTTCGGCGTGAAACAGCAAAGGAACATCGGGCCGTGAACGATGAAACAAATACTTCAAGCCGAACATCAAAGCCAAACTTGTCAAAGCAATGGCCGGAACTTTTATCGAATACCACTTGTGCTTTTTTATGAAAAGAAAATAAGCAATCAGAACAAGATTGGCCGGAATCAAAAACTTGTGCGTACCCAAAAATGTGAAGAACAACATGAGGTCGTTGTTGCGCTCGCTGATGTGCATTTTCAGAAAGGAAAAAACACTTTGGTCGAAACCCGTTTTATGCAAAACAATCACGTTGCGGATGAGATAAGCCAGCGCAAGCAAGGCAACGGTAAAGAGAAGAAGTATGACCGCCATCTCTGCGGAAAGCAGCACCACGGCCGCTCCTGCCCTTTTTGCCCGTTTTGAAATTCGCTTCATCAATTACAGCGTTCTGCAAATGCTGTGCAAAGCATCTTAACAGATGAGTTAGTTAATCTGGTATAATTTTTTTGGCTTATACAATTATGTCAAAGCCTGTATTTACAACAAAATCTACTACCATTCATAAAGTAGATTACAACGAAAAAGAAAAGAACCTTGATATAGAGTTTCGCAGCGGAAACGTGTACCGGTACTACGATGTGCCGCCGCGGCTCTGGAAAGTTTTCCAGCTTTACATTGAATGCGAAGGTTCGCCGGGCTCGTTCTTTAACGAGTACATCAAGGGACAATTCAACAGCGAAAAAATAAAAGACGTAAGCGCCGAAGAAGACGGCAACGAGGCATAACTTTTCGCAAGCAAGAACGTTTTTCTTTCGATTAAAAGAACCGAATCGCGGTTCTTTTTTATTTGCCGAAAAGCCGTTATTCTTTCTCTTCTGAAAGAAAGGTTGCGCCGGCCGTTGCAATTCTTCCGTCGTCTGCCGCCGCTGCACCGCTCACACCGATGGCGCCAATGAGTTTACCATCGTACACTAGTTGTACGCCGCCTTCAATGGACAACGTATTGGGCAAGGCCAGCACACGCAATTGTCCCTGCTTTAAAAACTCTTCGTGGTATTTTGTATCTCTCCGGTAATTAACGGCATGTTGCGCTTTGGCAATGGCAATATCGCCGCTGGCATTGGTGCTGTCATCCATCTTTAAAAAATAAACAAGCTGGCCGGCATCATTCACCACCGTAATGCAAACAGCAAGGTTTTGTTTGACCGCTTCTTCTTCTGCTTTTCCGGCAATCTGTTTGGCAAGCTGCAATGAAATGGAAAATTTTGTGAGCAACATTTACTGCTGTTTTCCAAACAAGATAGCCGATAAATTTTTCAGAAGTTGCTCCTTTACCTTTATTTCACAATGAAAGCTTTCTTCTTTCTTTTCCTTCTTTTGACAAACAATATTTTTCTTTTTGCGCAAAAAGAAAAAAGCTTTGCATTCGTGCACGACGCTGTTGTGAGAGGTGATTTAACGAAGAAAGAATTAGCCCTTGTTTTTACCGCCGATGAGACCGGCGAAGGCTTGCCAACGATTCTTAAAACATTGAAAGAAGAAAAGGTAAAAGCAAGTTTCTTTTTCACCGGGCGGTTTTACCGCAACGCTTCTTTTCAACCGTCTGTTCAACAGGCAAAAAAAGAAAGACATTATTTAGGACCGCATTCCGACGGGCATTTGCTTTACTGCGATTGGAACAAACGCGACAGCTTGCTGGTAACCAAAGACAGCTTTGCAAATGATTTGGAAAAGAATCTTCGCACCATGAAAAGCCTCCATCTTCCCCGTCCGCGTTTTTTCATTCCGCCATTTGAATGGTGGAATGATTCGATTGCAGCGTGGAGCAAAGAGAAGAAGCTTTTGCTTTTCAATTTCACGCCAGGCATTCGCACCGCTACTGATTATACCTGGCCCGAATTGAACACCGCTTACAAAAGCAGTGAGTGGATCATGAACTGGTTGAAAGAATTTGCGGCAACAAATCCCACAGCTTTAAACGGCGCCATCATTCTGCTTCATGCAGGCACAGATGAAAGGCGGAAAGATAAATTCTACAACCGTTTGCGGGAGATGATTCGCTTTTTGAAAATGAAGGGCTATGCCTTTAAACGGATTGATCAACTCCTGAATTAAGCCTTCCGTTTTGTTGAACAGGACAGTGCTTGTTAGTGCTTCTGCGCACATGCTTTAGCTTTAAGAAAAAACACGGAATGCGATTGCCTGTTATAAAAAATCTTCTTCTCCCCCTTTTATCGTTCTGTTTTATTCTGCAAGCTTCGGCGCAACTGCCGCCGGTGTTTTCTGCAGCTCAAAAAGAAAAAATTGCAAAGGATGAAATCAGCCATTACTACATCGCTCCGCAGCGCATTGTGTGGACAAGCGACAGCACACAAGGCCTTGTTAGCAATGCACGAGTCTTGCTGCAAAAAGGAATAAGCCAGCCTTATTTTGGTGCGCAACCGGTTTGCAAATTCATCAACAAAAAAGGTTATGCAGGATTGGTGCTTGACTTTGGAAAAGAGATTCACGGCAGCTTGCAAATCACCACATCGCAAAGCAACCGCGTAACGAGAAAAGTGCGCATTCGTTTTGGCGAATCGGTTAGTGAAACGATGAGCGACGTAATTGGCGACGGCACAACGGGATTGGAAGGTGGCGCAACAAACCATCATGCTATGCGTGATTTTATTGCAACGCTTCCTGGTTATGGAACATTAGAAATCGGCAACTCCGGCTTTCGTTTTGCACGAATAGATTTAGTAGAAGCTGATAGCATTTTGGTGTTGAAAGAAGTAAGGGCAGTATTAAAGATTCGAGACTTACCTTATCTCGGTTCATTTCATTGCAGTGATGAACGATTAAATAAAATCTGGTTCACCGGCGCTTACACTGTGCAACTGAACATGCAGGATTATTTATGGGACGGCATTAAGCGTGACCGCATGGTGTGGATGGGCGACATGCATCCTGAAATCATGACGATATCAAACGTGTTTGGCTATAACGACATCGTTCCAAAGAGCTTGGATTTTGTTCGCGACCATACGCCATTACTGGCCTGGATGAACGGCATCAGTGCTTACTCCATGTGGTGGGTCATCATTCAGCACGATTGGTACATGTTTCATGGAAGGCTTGATTATTTGAAGCATCAAAAAGCGTATTTGCTTCCGCTGTTGGATTTGTTCATGAGCAAAGTAGATGCAGATGGGAAAGAGAATATTTACGACAAAAGCTTTCGCTTTTTGGATTGGCCATCAAGTGAAAACAAAGAAGGTGTTCATGCAGGATTGCAAGCCCTGATGGTATTGATGTTCCAAAAAGCCGCTGTACTTTGCAATGCGTTGAACGAGTCAGCAAAAGCAAAAGCCTGCCGCGAGATGGTTGCAAAGATGAAGCGCTACGTTCCGGATGTAAATGGTTCAAAGCAAGCCGCATCGTTGATGGCTTTAGCTGATATTGTTCCCGCAGCAAAAGCAAATGCAGATGTGATAAGTGTTGGCGGCGCAAAAAACTTTTCTACCTTCTTTGGTTACTACATGTTGCAGGCGCAGGCAAAAGCAGGCGATTATCAAACTGCGTTGAACAACATTCGCAGTTATTGGGGCGGCATGTTGGACATGGGCGCCACAACTTTTTGGGAAGATTTTAATTTGGACGAAGCTTCGAATGCAGGCCGCATTGACGAAATCGTTCCGGCGAATAAAAAAGATTTTCACCGCGATTGCGGCGCTTACTGCTACATTGGTTTGCGCCGAAGCCTTTGTCATGGTTGGGCCTCCGGACCAACGCCCTGGTTAACGGAAAATGTGTTGGGAATAAAAATGCTTGCACCCGGTTGCAAAGTGATTAAGATAGAACCGCATCTTGGCGACCTGCAATTTGCCGAAGGAAGTTTTCCCACGCCGTATGGCGTGATAAAAGTGAAGCACACAAAGAGTGCAGATGGAAAAATAAAAACCGATGTGCAAGCACCGAAAGAAATAAAGATTATACGAGCAGAAGAAAAGACCCTTTAACGCGAAACAACTACAAAGGCAGGACATTTTACATTCTATTACTTTATTGCTGTTCGGTGCTCGCTTTGCTTTTCGTCAATTACTGTTGCCCGTTGTCTTTCGGGTCAAACTCCACCAACCATTCAATACCGTATTTGTCTCTAAAACAACCAAAGTAGGAACCCCAGGGACTGTCACCAATGGGCCCTTCTATTTGCCCCCCTGCCGAAAGCCCGTTGAATAAGGCGTCTGCTTCTTCTTTGCTTTCCGCACTTATGGCAATTTTACTTCTGTTCTCGTTTTCGTTTGTTCTTCCCAGAACTTCCGGTACATCGTTCGCCATCAACATATTGTTTTTACCGATAGGCAAAGCAATGTGCATGATTTTAGTTTCTTCCTTTTCCGCTACCGGGAATTCAGGGCCTGCAAGGTCTTTGAAACGAATAATTTTTGCAAACTCTCCGCCAAATACTGATTTGTAAAAGGTGAACGCTTCTTCGGCGTTTCCGTTGAAGTTAATGTGAGGATTGATTAGTGCCATAGTAATTATAATTGATTTCTATTGTTCAAACGTAGCGCTTAACGACAAAATAAACAAGGTGTAATCGCGTCAAAAAAGAGGCTGATTGCGCCAAGAGTTACATGGATATGTAAGCCTGAATTGGTGAAAGTTGTCAATTACAATGTAGTTAACGGTTAACAGATTTCTGAAGCGAAGACATTCAGAGATATTCAGCTTCATTTCCGTTTCCGCTGTTGAGTAAAGATATTGTGTTGAGCTATTGTTTGTCTGCTCTGGTTTTAGAAATCTGATGTTGTGCGCATGTCAATTTACCAGAGGATTATTTTGAAGTTTATCTCGAATAGATAATAAAGTTTGGTGGAAATTTTCAAAATCAAAGTTTGTAATCTTTTTGTGGCTTCGCATTTTCTCCACAGAAAGAATAATAGCGTTTATGTACAAGACGCGCCTTTCTTTGTGAGTGGCTTTTAAAAAGTCGTCATGGTCAATGCTTACATCTATGTCGGTTTCTTTTGCTTTCGCGCTGTATCGAAATTTGTCGACTGGTTTTTCTTCGAAAATATTGATGACTACATCATAGCTTAAAATCGAATTGCCAAAGTCTTTCTCAGCAATTGCACCGTTAACCTTGTTTTCAATTTCAAGCATAACGGGTTGAAATGCATCAAAATCAATTTTGGTGTCAATACGTCCTGAAGTCCAAAAATTCATAAATGATGATCGTTGAAAGACTGCGCACAACATCTGTTATACGCATCTTTCGAGTTGCGCAGTTGCGGTGTTCAAAATAACCAATTCGCAGGAAACAAAAACTTGCAGTTGCGGCCTCTTGTTGCCCGTTTCGCATTTCGTTTTCCAAATGTGAGTTGAGCATCGCAAAAACCGCAAGTCTTCAAAATGTTTTTCATCGCTTATTCACAACCACAAACTAATTACAATCCCAGCTTCGCACTAATCTCCAACATGCGGTCCAAACTTCTCTTCGCTTGCACACGCAACTCTTCGTCCATAATAATTTCCGGCTGTTCGTATTCCATGCACAGGTAAACTTTCTCCAGCGTGTTGCGCTTCATGTGCGGGCAATCGTTGCAGGCGCAACTGTTATCCGGCGGTGCGGGAATAAAGGTCTTGTCCGGCGCCTGCTTTACCATCTGGTGCAAAATGCCGGCCTCTGTAGCCACTATAAATTCTTTGTGAGGGGAATTCCTGGTGTAGTTCAGCAACTGCGTTGTAGAGCCTATAAAATCGCTTACACGCAAAACCGGCTCTTCGCACTCGGGGTGAGAAACCAGCTTCGCGTTCGGGTGGCGTGTTTTCAGCTTCGTGATTTTCTCAAGACTAAAGATTTCGTGCACCATGCAGGCGCCGTTCCAAAGCAACATGTTTCTGCCCGTCGTGCGGTTGATCCATCCGCCGAGGTTTTTGTCCGGCGCAAAAATGATGGGCTGCTCCGGCGGAAAGCTTTCAACAATCGCCTTCGCGTTGCTGCTGGTGCAAATCACATCGGTCAGCGCTTTAATGCCCGCGCTGCAATTGATGTAAGAAATCACCACGTGATCGGGATGCTGTTCCTTAAACTTTTTAAACAGCGGCGGCGGACAACTTTCACTCAGTGAGCAACCCGCTTTTAAATCGGGAATAACTACCTTCTTCGTCGGGTTCAGAATCTTCGCCGTCTCGGCCATGAAGTGCACACCGGCAAACACAATCATGTCCGCATCGGTTTTCGCCGCCTGTTGCGCAAGCCCAAGGCTGTCGCCAATGTAATCGGCTATGTCCTGTATATCGGGTTCCTGGTACAGGTGCGCCAGGATGATGGCGTTCTTTTCTTTTTTCAGTCTTTCAATCTCGGCAAAGAGGTCCAGTGTGGGATCAACGTCCACGTCGAGAAAGCCTTTTTCCTGCACTTCGTTTTTCGCTATCAACAATTCCTGCTCCATATAATAAGTATATAATAGTCTATTATTTTAAAAGAAACCTATTACTATTAAGGCTGTGAATTTGGGGATAAACCCTTTTTATTTTTTAGTGCTTGTAAATGCCGTGCACTTATCCACAGCATTTGCAAGCTTGTGCACAGCAAAGGTAGCGGCGGATGGCGCAACGGCGGTTTTATCAACAAGGTTGTGGATTACCCTTTCTGTAAAACAATTTTTATGATTCGGTTTTTTGGTCATGTGAATTGAGTCGGGATAAAACGGAATAAATGAACAGCGATCAGCGGGCTCTCGTCAAACAAAAAACTTGCGGGCAAAAACTGCACGACGGCTTTCACAATTCAACACCGTTTGTTCACACCATATAAAGGTTATCCACAGCCTGTTTTAATTACCGCTTAGATTTGCCGGCCTTAGATTTAAATTCTAAAACCGTTGTACATGAAGCGAATAAAATTTCTCCTTTTCCTGGCTTTCGCCTTAACCCTCACCCTTTTCTCCCGCGCCGACGAAGGCATGTGGCTGCCGCAGCTTTTGCAGCAATTAAACGAAAAACAAATGAAAGCCTTCGGCATGAAGATCAGCGCCGCCGACATTTACAGCATTAACAAAGGGAGCCTGAAAGATGCCGTCGTCAGCTTTGGCGGATTTTGCACGGCCGAAGTTATTTCCGACCAGGGTTTATTGCTCACCAATCATCACTGCGGTTTTGATGCGATTCAAAACCATTCAACACTTGATCGTAATTATATACGCGACGGCTTTTGGTCGCACAGCAAAGGCGATGAACTTCCAAACCCCGGGCTCTTTGCCACCTTTATTGTTCGCATTGATGACGTAACTAAAGATGCGCTGGCCGGTGTAGCGGCAAGCATGGATGAAAAAACCCGTCAGTCAATAATTGACAAAAACATGGCGGCTTTAAAAAACGCCATTAAAAAAGGAAGCTGGCAGGACGTTGTAGTGAAACCGTTTTTTGAAGGCAATAAATATTACGCCTTCGTTACCGAAACCTATAAAGACGTTCGGCTGGTTGGTGCGCCGCCTTCCAGCATTGGCAATTTTGGAAAAGACACCGACAACTGGATGTGGCCGCGTCATACCGGCGACTTTTCGATGTTCCGCATTTACGCCGGCGCGGATGGAAAGCCTGCGGAATATTCGCCGGCCAACGTTCCGCTAAAGCCAAAAAAGTTTTTGCCCATTTCACTCGATGGCACAGCCAAGAATGATTTCACGATGGTCTTTGGTTTTCCGGGACGAACAAACGAATACCTGCCCGCTGTTGCCGAGGAGCAAACTGTTACCCTCAACGACCCTACAAAAATTGCGGTTCGCGAAAAAGTTTTGTCGGTGATGAACGCTTTCATGCGCAAAGACGAAAGCCTTAAAATCCAGTATGCCGCCAAATACGCCAACGTAGAAAACGCCTATAAAAAATGGCAGGGCGAAGTGCTGGGCATCAACCGCACCAAGGCTATTGAAAAGAAGAAAGCTTACGAAGCCGAATTTGAAAGAAGGGTGAACGCAAACCCCAAATGGAAAGCGCAGTACGGAAACCTGCTGAACAATTTGAACGCGGCCTATGCGCAATTCGGACCTTTGAGTTTGCAGCGCGATTATTACGCCGAGATCATTTCACGCATCGAAATTTTTGCAATTGCCGCGCAATTGAACCGCTTGCAAAATGCCTTCGAAAAAAACGGCGAGAAAGGTTTTGCAGAGACGCTTTCGCAAGTAAAAGCAAAGCTGAAAGAGATTTACAACGAATACAATCCCGGTGTGGACAAACAACTCTTTGCGGCGCTCATGGAAACGTACGCAACGAGCGGCGACAGTCTTTTGCTGCCGAAAGAATTAACCGAAGGCCTTCAAAAGAACGATTACAACAAATTTGCTTCAAGCCTCTACGAAGACACACCGCTTGACGAAGAGAAAAAAATATTGGAAGCATTGGACAGAGACCCAAAGGCCTTTTTGGAAAAATACAAAACCGACCGGGTGAACGGCTTGCTCTCTGCCATTAATCAACAATACAGCCGCGTTGTAGCTGCACCAATGGCGAACGTGCAAAACAACGTTAACAATCTGCTGCGCACTTACATGCAGGCGCAGATGGATGTTTTTGCCGAAAAGAAATTTTATCCCGATGCCAACGGCACCCTGCGTGTTGCCTACGGAAAAGTAGCCGGCTATGAACCCAGAGATGGCGTCGGATACGAACCTTATACTTACCTCGACGGTGTGATGGAGAAATACAAACCCGGCGACTACGAGTTTGACGTACCGCAAAAACTCCGCGATCTTTACAAGAACAAAGATTACGGCGTGTACGGAACGAACGGCAAGATGCCGATTTGCTTCATCGCCACCAACCACACCACCGGCGGCAATTCAGGCAGTCCGGTTATTGATGCTTACGGCAACCTCGTCGGCCTCAACTTCGACCGCGTGTGGGAAGGCACCATGAGCGACCTGAATTACGATCCTTCGCTTTGCCGCAACATCATGGTGGACATCCGCTACGTTTTGTTCATTATAGATAAATACGCCGGCGCTTCCAACTTGATTAAAGAACTGAAGCTCGTGCATCCGAAAAGAAAAGGTTGATAAGTTGATCGGGTGACAGGTTGATTGGAAATTCAGCGAACCAATCAACCTGTCAACCGATCAACCAAGGAATTACCCCGAAAAGCACGCCGCACGCCACTTTTCCACATTTTGTGTATAAATCGAATTGCCCTATTTTCGCCGTCCTTACAAAATAGAACACCACCACACTATGTCAGTTATCCAGAAAATCAGAGACAAATATGCCCGCATTGCGGTGATAGCGATTGCGCTTGCGTTGTTGGGTTTCATCATGATGGATGCCTTTGCCGGCCGCAGCCGTTTGTTCGGCGGCAGCGAAAGCACCATCGGCAAAATCAACGGAAAAAAGATTGACGCCCAAACTTTTCAGCGCCGCGTGTCGGACATTGTAAAGCGCCAGGGACCCAATGCGCAGCAAGACGTTACGCAGCAGGTTGTGAACGAACTGTGGCAACAGGAAGTAAGCGACGAAGTGATGGGTGAACAGTACAAAGAACTGGGCTTAACGGTAAGCGACAAAGAACTGGACGCAACAATGTTCAGCCCAACGCCTTCGCAGGTGGTGCTTCAGGCCTTTGGCGTACAAAATCCGCAACAATGGGATCCGACGCAACTGCGCCAAACCATCAATCAAATTAAAAAAAGCGGAACAGCCGAGCAAAAGCAACAGTTAACAGAAACCGTTGACTATCTCGAAAAGCAGATCCTAATGAGCAAGTACGTGACTTTGCTTGCTAGCTCCTCTTACTTTCCTAAATGGTTTTTGGAAAAACGTAACGTGGACAATAGCCAGATGGCCAAAGCCGCTTACGTAAGCGTGCCTTATACAAGCATTGCCGACAGCACCGTGAAAGTAACCGACGCGGAAATTGAAGACTACCTGAAAGCGCACAAAAAAGACTACGAGCAAAAAGAAGAAAGCCGCTCCATTTCCTACGTGCAATTCAGCGCTGCGCCTTCATCTGCCGACAGCGCCGCAGTGCGTGAAAAAATGTTGCCATTAAAAGATTCTTTCCAGCATACAAGTAACGTGAAAGACTTTTTGATCAACAACCGCAGCCTCGCTCAATACAACGATACCTGGATCAGCGCTAAAGACCTGCAACTGCAAAACAGCGACAGTATTTTTAAAGCGCCGGTAGGCAGCGTTTCCGGTCCGTTTGTAGAACAGGGCGCTTACCTGCTGGTAAAAATTCTGGATAAGAAAACCCAGCCCGATACCGCCAAAGTGCGCCACATTTTAATTGGCCTGAACGACCCGCAAACCGGTACGCCGCTTCACGATTCAGTTACTGCAAAGCGAATTGCCGACAGTGTTAAGAACGTTATCGCTTCCGGTGTTCCGTTTGACAGCATTGTAATGAAAGTTTCTGATGATCAAGGCAAATTTATGAACCGCGGCGTGTACGACAGCATTACCCGCACCGCACAACTGGTTCCTGAGTTTAAAGACTTTGCACTTAACAATCCGGTGGGAACAAAAGGCGTAGTGAAATCTCAATTTGGTTATCACTACATGGAAGTGTTGAACCAGCGTGGAAGCTCGCCGGTTTACAAAGCCGCTTTCTTTGTGCTGCCCATTGAGGCCAGCGCCGAAACGCAAACGAACGCCAGCAACGCCGCCACCATGTTTGCCGGCAACGCCAAAGACGAGAAATCCTTTAAAGAATATTTTGACAAGAACATTAAAGGAAAGAAAGTTGCCACAACCGACGCACCGCTTACGGCCACCGTTCGCCCGATGGAATACAACCTTCCTGGTGTACAAGGTTCGGCCCGCGAACTCATTCGTGATGTGTTTAAAGCAAGCAAAGGCGATGTGCTGAATCCCATCTCCATCGGCAGCAACTTTATCGTGGCCGTGGTAACGGATGTAAGCGAGCCGGGACTGCCTTCGGCAAGCGCAGCACGCCAAATGGTTGAGCCAATTCTTTTAAACAAAAAGAAAGCCGACAAGATCGAATCGCAAATAGGCAAGGTAACCGACCTAAATACCGTTGCGTCTAAATTCAACCAACAGGTGCAAACCGCCGATAGCATTCGCTTCAGCGGCGCGGGGCCTTTGGGTTTTGAAGGAAAAGTAATTGGCGCCATGTTTAATCCGGCCAACAAAGGAAAAGTTTGTGAAGAACCAATTGCCGGACAAATGGGCGTTTATGCCATTCGTGTGGACAATACCTTTACCGGCGCCGTCGAAAATGCCAACATTGAACAACAACGCCAGATGCTGGAAATGCAAAGCCGCCAGCAAATGGGTTCTCCGCTGGAGCTTTTGCAAAAAAGGGCGAACATTAAAGATTACCGGGCGAAATTTTATTAAACCCGCACATGAGAGAAAACAGGAGGCTGTTCCGAAAGGACAGCCTCTTTTGTTTTGGCGTAAAAGTAAAAACTGGTCGAATAGCCAGTTGGAAGCGTTCAAGATTTGACTTTTCGTGTCTTACGTCTCACGGTACCTTTGCATCATGAGTGATGCCATTGTAAACAAAGTCGCGGTCAGCGGATTAATCACACTTAATCTTGAAGAATACTTGCCAAAAGAAGAAGCCGTAACCTTCGATCTGAAGGATTACCTGTTCATGGATCTTATCCTGAAGGAAAAAGATTTTCGCGAGGCGTTGAAGGCCCTCGACTGGTCCGTATACCAAAACAAAAACGTGGCGGTTACGTGCAGCGCAGATGCCGTTATTCCGGTGTGGGCTTATATGCTGGTGACGATGTACCTGCAACCCGTGGCAAAAATCAGTTACGTGGGCACGATGGAAGATATGCACAAGCATCTTCTTTTGCGTAACATTAGTGGCATGAATGTAAAAGAGTTCAAAGATCACCGCATCGTAATAAAAGGTTGCGGCGATGCGGAAGTTGGGCCGTTTGCGTATGCAGAAATCACACGCATGCTTTTACCGCACGTCAAAAGCATTATGTACGGCGAGCCTTGCAGCACCGTACCGGTTTATAAACGACAGGCTTAATTGCGAGACTTTCTTTGCTCCCAGTGGTTTTATACACTGAATCCTAATACAAGAGTTAAGTACATAAAAGAAAAAGCTCCATCTGTTTCAAGACGGAGCTTTTTTGTATTGTGTAAAATGAAGTGCCAGCGCTTAGAAAGTCCCGCTTGCAGAAGTGTTGGAAGAACCTGCCGAAACAGTTGTCGGCTTCTTGGGTAACCACGGCATTTCGGGCACCATCACTTTTTCCTTGTAATAATTGGTTCGCAATTGATCGTTCCAGCCATACGGATTCTTATCAAACGTGGTGCTGCTGAAATAAATCTGGCCCTGCACGTTTTCCATCGCGCGGGTTGAATCAATTTGCCGTGGCAATTGTGTGCGGTCACGCCAGGCAAGATTGCTGCCGGCTTTGTAATAACCTAAGCCAACGTAGCAATGTCGTCCGTAGGAATGTTCGTTCCACCACTTTACAATCGGTTCAAAGGGTGCGTGCTTCTGCGAGAATTCCCAATACACTTGCGGCGCTACGTAATCAATCCAACCCTTCTCCAACCAAAGCAAAATGTCGGCGTATAAGTCATCGTAATTGGTTACACCGGCTTTGGTGGCGCTGCCGTCGGGGTCGTCGCTCTGGTTGCGCCACACGCCAAAGGGCGAAATGCCAAACTTTACCCAGGGCTTTGTTTCGTGAATCACCGCCGTGAGTTTGTAAATGATGGAGTCGGTATTGCTTCTGCGCCAGTCATCCTTGTTCATTCCCTCTCCGTACAAACGATACGAAGCCGTGTCGGGGAATTCTTTACCGGCAATACGGTAAGGATAAAAATAGTCGTCCATGTGAATGGCGTCCACATCGTAGCGGGTCACAATGTCTTTAATCACATTCACCACCCAAGCTTGTGCTTCCTTGTTACCCGGATCGAAGTAAAGCGTGCCGCCGTATTTCAAAAACCACTCGGGGTGTTGCCTGGTGATATGGTCCGGTGCAATGGAGGCTTTGCCGATGGCGAAGTTGGCGCGGTAAGGATTCACCCAGGCATGATACTCAAAGCCACGTTTGTGTGCTTCGTTTATGGTGAACTCCAACGGATCGTAATAAGGCGACGGTGCCTTGCCCTGTGTGCCGGTAAGCCACTGGCTCCAGGGTTCGTAAGGTGAAGGATAAAAAGCATCAGCCGAAGGACGCACCTGCACAATGACGGCATTCATTCCGTTGCGCTGGTGCATGTCTAACTGGCGAACGTATTCGGCTTTTTGGCTTTCCGGATTGTACTGGCCAGGACGCGGCCAGTCAATGTTGTCAACCGAGGCAATCCATACGCCGCGGAACTCAGGTTTTGCTTGGGCAAAGGCTTGCAACAGCAAGAGGCTAATAAAGGTGGAGAGAATAAATCTTTTCATAGACCTTATTGGGTGGTTGAAGGTAAAAGCTCAGACCGAAAAACAAAGTAGAGGTTCGGCAAAAGATTGTGAAAACAGGACAAAGGAGATGGATTTAGAGGTCGGTGAATTTTTAGGACCGCATCTTGTCGAGAAGAGAACTTAATTGCCCGGCTTCCTCTTCGGTAAGATTGCCGGTAGCAGCCTCCATCTTTTCCGAAGCGTCATCAAGGCGTTGCAACAGCGCTTTTCCTTTTTCGGAAATGGTTACATCAACAAGGCGTTTGTCTTTTGGACAGGTATGCTTTTCCACCAGCCCCTTCAGCAGAAGCCTGTCCACAATGCGGCTGGTATCGCTGGCTTTGTCCAACATGCGTTCGCGAATTTGCAAGGTGGAAAGCGGCTTTGGGTAGGTACCGCGCAAGATGCGCAGGATGTTGAACTGCTGGTGCGTAATGTCTTCCCGCGAAAGAAATTCCTTGATTTTTTCAATGGCCCAGCCGTAGGTAAACAAGAGGTTTACCAGCGCTTTTTGTTTCGTGTCCTGAAAACTATTTTGATGAATGTCTTTTTCAATTCCCACTTGGCAAAGGTAAGAGTTGACGCAGGCGGGAAGGTCGCGAAGCCGAAATGCAGAGGGAATTTAGCCTCGTTTTAGCACTGTGTCAATTTTCTGCATTTTAAACGGATTGAGCAAGTTGGGGCAAAGTTTTTGTACCAAGTAAAGGCGTACATAAAGAATTTTTTAAACCAAAAATCTCCTTCATGAATTACGAATTTGAACAATCGCCTTTTTCAAGAGCCGTGCTGACAAGTGTATTTGTGGGTTTTATTGCAACCATCGTTTGCCTTGTTTACAACATCATCTTCCGGGAAAGCACGGGCTATAAGCCGGCTGACTTCATCAACGTTTCGTCTTTGATCTTTGCCGTCAACATTGTTTTCTTTCTCATCGGTATACTCTTTTTTGTCTTTCACAAAAACGGTAAAAAAGGCGACCTTCTTTTTGGGGTGCTGTTTGCCGTGCTTACACTTTTCTGCATCTGGCGGGCAAGCGGGGCAACGATGATGAATGACCGCGTTCTCAGTAACGAATTCAGAACCCTGTTGATTGGTGTGATTGCCATTATGGGTATTGGCGCCGCGTTTTTTGTGCCTTATCTTTTTAACCACAAGAAGTTTACCGACGCAGTGATTTAAGCTGGGTTCATCCCCACACTTTCACGCCTTCGGAGCAGTTGGCGCAGATGTCAATGTTTTTGCGGCTTTGCAAAACCTGGCTTCGAAAGTGTTTAAAATCTTTGTTGTGCCAAAGTTCTTTAAAAGGCTGTTGGCGCAGGTTGCCCAGTTTGTGCTGGGCATCTTTGTCAAAGCAACAAGGAACAACAGTGCCATCCCAGGTTATTACCGGGTCGTGCCAGAGGCGCCAGCAGTGGTTGGCATTGTTGCCACGGAATTCGTTCTTGCCATCTTTATTTTTTTTGTAACGGCTGTATTTTTTATTGGTTGGAATAAGCCGGTTGGGATCGTTTTCATAATCGTAAACCTGTGCCGTTTTTAGCCGCACCTGGTCAACGCCGATCTCTTTTGCCAACCGTTTTACTTCTTCAATCTGGTGCTCGTTGTGGCGCACAACGAGGAATTGAAAAATGATAAAAGGCGTTTTACTCTTCAATTCCTTTTTCCACTTCACAATATTTTTTGCCCCTTCCAAAACTTTGTCAAGGTTGCCTCCTACGCGGTATTGTTTGTAAGTTTCCTGGGTAGTGCCATCAATGGAAATGATCAAGCGGTCCAATCCGCTTTCAACGGTTTTTTTTGCAGCCGCATCGTTCAAATAATGTGCGTTGGTTGACGTGGCGGTATAAATTTTTTTGGTTGACGCATACTTCGCCATTTCCAAAAAATCGGGATTGAGATAAGGCTCGCCCTGAAAGTAAAAAACGAGGTAAGAAAGTTCTCTGTAAAGCTGGTCAATGGTTTCTTTAAAGAAGTTTTTTTGCAGCATTCCGGTGGGGCGAGTGAAAGCCCGCAAACCACTCGGACATTCAGGACAGCGAAGATTACACGATGTTGTCGGTTCAAAGGAAATGGAAACGGGATAACCCCATTGCACCGGCTTCTTCGTCCACTTGCTCCACAGGTAAGACGCATAAACTTTGAAAGCGTTGACGGCTCTTCGGAAAGTTAGTTTGCGCAAAAAATTCACACTGTCGCTCCAATTCCATTGCATGGGTCAAAGATAATGCGCCGCACTGCTGAATAAAGCTTCCGGATGATGAAGTGAGTGACACAACAGGCGCTGAACAGTAGCACTGCGGCCTGCGCAATAAAAGGCTTACTTCTTCGGCAAATACATTTTGTTTTTCAGCAAGCCCCACTTGCACAAACGGTGTACCAGCGAAACCCGCAACACACCCAAACCATAAACTGCGCTGCGTTTAAAATTGATGCTCGAGGCTTCTTCAAAATATTTGGTAGGACAGGTTACTTCGGCAATCTCATAACCGAGGTAAATGATTTGCGAAAGCATTTCGTTGTCGAAGACAAAATCATCCGAGTCCGCTTCAAAGTTTACCCGTTCCAATACTTCTTTCGAAAAGGCGCGGTAACCCGTATGATATTCGGAAAGTTTTTGGCTCACCAGAATGTTTTGTGCGAAGGTGAGGATACGGTTGGCGATGTATTTGTAAATGGGCATGCCGCCGCGTAGTGCGCCGTTGCCCAAAATGCGTGAGCCAAGAACAACGTGATAAAGATCGGCCGCAATCAAGTACGCCATGCTTGGAATCAGCTTGGGCGTGTACTGATAATCGGGATGAAGCATAATGACGATATCGGCATTCAGCTCCAGCGCTTTTTTGTAACAGCTTTTTTGATTGCCGCCGTAGCCGCGGTTTTGCTCGTGAATGATGACGTGTTTAATGCCAATGCTTGTGGCGAGTGTGGCGGTGTTGTCCTTGCTGCGGTCGTCCACCAGTACCACGTCATCTACAATGTCAAAAGGAATTTCATTATAAGTCTGCTCAAGGGTTTTTGCGGCGTTGTACGCCGGCAGCACCGCCACTATTTTTTTCCCGTTCAACATGCGGCGCAAAAGTAGGGAAGTTGAGGGTTGGAAGTTGGACGTTGGAGGTTCAAGGTTCGATGTTCCGGGCTATGCGATGACTGTTCTTGCACGGTAACCGTTTGCAGAAAGAAAAATACCAGAAGGTTCTTTCCTTCATCACGCCAACGTCCAACCTTCAACGTCCAACGTTTTTTCAGCCAACTACAATGCGCTGCACGTGCTGCGGTCTGTCGCCCGAAAGAAGCCGAACGAAATAAACGCCGGTATTTAACGGCGGCAAACCAATGGTGATGGTGCCGGTTTGTCCGCTGATGCCTTTTTCGTACACGGCTTGTCCAGCACTGTTTACCACTTGCAGTTTTTCAAAGGCCTGCCCGGTTTGAATGTAAAACGTGCTGCCTTTTACTTCAGTTGGAAAGATCTTGGTCGTGTATTCTTCCTCAGCTACTTGTACGGCCGGCGAATAAGCAATGGTATTGGCGCCCGTTACAATACCGATGCGGTAATAGACCAAACGGTTGTCTTCAAAGCGGTGGCGAAAAACATAGCGGCCGCCGTTCACGCTTTCAAGATGAACAACGCCGGCTTGTTGAAAAGTCTGTGCATCGCGGCTCCACTCTACCACAAAGTTTGCGGCGTTGTTCCAGGCGCCAATGTTCCAGACAATTTCGTTTTCGCCAACCAGGCGGTTTGCGGAAAGGTCGTTGATGCCGATATAACCGTTGGTAAATTGAACCGTGAGTGGAAAGGTTGTTTTTGTCGCCAGTCGCGGCAGTTGCGCTGCCCACTGGTCTATTTGCCAGTAATCGCCGCTGCTGATCGGTTGAACGATGGGTTGTGCGTTAACGGTGGCCGCGGCCAATAAGAGCGGAATGAATATCGTCTTTTTCATACACCACAATTTTCTAATAAGAGGTAAAACAAAGTCAGTGCCGGAAGAAAAGGCTGAGGCTGGAAGAAGGAAGCCAGAAGTAAGAAATCCGATTTCTGACATTCAGCTTCTTGCTTCTGTCCTCATCCTGCACTTTCCTGTTTGCAGCGATTGATGGAGGTTTGATTGCGCCACCCGGCGTATTTTGCAGGCTATGTCATCGTTAACGCTTACACTGATTCAGACAAATCTTCATTGGGAAGACAAGCAAGCAAACCTGCAAATGCTGGAAGAGAAAATCAAGCGCATCAACGAAAAAACACAAGTGGTTATTCTGCCCGAAATGTTCAGCACGGGCTTTAGCATGAAGCCCGAAGAACTTGCTGAAACCATGCAAGGCGAAACAGTGCAATGGATGAAACGAGTTGCCGCATATAAGAAAGTTGTTCTTGCTGGAAGTCTTATCATTGAAGAAGAAGGAGCTTACTACAACCGTTTTATCTGGATGCTGCCCAATGGACAATACGGTTGTTACGACAAACGACACCTTTTTGCTTTTGCCGGTGAAGACAAACGTTACACGGGCGGCAACCAACGCTTTATTGCATCGGTAAATGGATGGAAGATAAACCTGTCGGTGTGTTATGATTTGCGCTTTCCCGCATGGGCACGTCAGCAATTTGACGAGGAAAAGAATTTTGAATACGACGCCTTGATTTACGTAGCCAACTGGCCCGAACGAAGAAGCACAGCCTGGAAAACTTTGTTGCGGGCAAGAGCCATCGAAAACCAATGCTACGTAATTGGCGTAAACCGTGTAGGGGCAGACGGCAACGACATTTACCACAGCGGCGACAGCAGCGTGATTGATCCCTTGGGTGAAATTCTTTACCAGAAAAAAGACGAAGAAGATGTGTTCACCATCACGCTGAACAAAAATGACTTGAATACCGTGCGGGAGAAGTTTCAGTTTTGGCGCGATGCGGATAGTTTTCAAATTTCCTTATGAGCATAATGAACAAGGCTTTTACAACCGCCGGGCTGTTTACGGTGAGGGACATTCAATTTAAATTTGTTATAAACACAAAGCGATGGTATTGGTATTGAAAAAAGGAGCCACGAAGGAAGAAATAGCCGCTCTGGAAACAAAGCTTTACGCACCCAAGCCCACCCTTGGCTTCAATGCAAAAAAATACAACGGCATACTGAAACTAAAGGAAGACCCGCTGACAATTCAAAAACAATTGCGTGATGAATGGGAAAGAAATTTGCGTTGACACAAACATTATTTTGTACCTGCTGAAAGGGAGCGACACGCTGGAAGACCTGTTACAAAATAAAACGATTTTTCTTCCTTTGTTACGGAATTAGAGTTGATTGGGTTTCCATCAATAACATCCGAAGAAGAAAAGCAAATACAAAATCTGCTGAACGAATGCACCGTTGTTTCGTTGAGCAACGACATCAAAAAGAAGTACGCTGAGCTAAGAAGATTGCACGGTTTAAAACTGGCCGATGCGCTTGTTGCCGCAACCGCGATTGTTCAAGGACTTCCGTTAATTACTGCGGACAAACAATTCAAAAAATTAGCGGAACTGAACCTGATTGCTTACGAAGCTTAGTGAAAGTTTTTTGGCAAAACATTTCTATCGCATGCAAATAAAAAGTTCGCGTTGGCCAACGCGAACTTTTTATTTCAGAGTGTCATCTACAACGACACCGAACTGTCCTTTCTGCGTGTCTCTGCTTGTTGTGCCTTTCCATCCGAAGCAAAATCAATGATGTCTCCATTCAATCGTTTGCGTTCGGTGTAAAACAGCCCGTGTGGTGCGCCTTCGTACACTTTGTAAACCGCCTTCGGAATCATCTTCGCTGTGCGGTTGCTGCTGGCTTCAATCGGTACTGTTTTATCGGCATCGCCGTGAATAATAAGCGTGGGCACGTTGACTGCTTTTACGTCGGCCCGAAAATCGGTGTTGGCAAAAGCAATGGCGCATTGCTGTGTGGCTCTTGGCAAAGCCACTTCGGCAAGGCCGCGGAAGTATTGCAAATAAGGCTTACTCACCGGATGCTCCAATAAACCAACGCCAAAAAACTGTTCGCCAAACGTGTCGAGAAAAGCAATGCGGTCTTCTTTCATCTTCTCCATCATTTCGGCAAACACCGCTTGTGGAACGCCTTCGGGATTGTCGTTCGATTGACCCAAAAAAGGCACAACAGCGCTCACCAAAATTAATTTTGAAACACGACCACTGCTTCCATAACGATTGAGGTAACGCACCGCTTCGCCGCCGCCCATTGAAAAGCCGACCAACACCGCATCACGCAAATCCAAACCTTCCAAAACGGCGTTTAAATCATCGGTCATCGTGTCGTAATCGTAACCGTCCCAGGGCTTGTCGCTTTTGCCAAAACCACGGCGGTCATATTTTACTACGCGAAGGCCCGCGTTCACCAAATCATCAATCTGGTATTCCCACATGTCTTTACTTGAGGGCCAGCCGTGAATGAGCACAACGGGGCGACCTTTGCCGTAATCTTTGTAAGAGAGCTGAATCTCTTCGCCGGTAGCGGCGTCTTTTGTTTTAATGTATTTCATCGCCAAAAGTTTACTGTAAGAAGAGTTCAGCCCAAAAAATCATTCCGCTTTCTTTCCCTTGAAAATGCCTCGGTGCGTTTGAGAATCATTGTCCAGACGCACGTTTAAATTAAACGTGTGTATCTGTTCGCTACCGGTATTCTCACAAAGCGAAATCTCTTCTACAAATTTTGTACGGTTGAATTTGCTAAAGAAACTTACTGATAAGAACGGCAAAGCGCACCGAAGCTTTGCATACTCTCGCATTAACGTTTTGCAACGCTCTGGTTGTCTTTCCACGAAAGTGTGGCCAGCAGCCGGCCTTCGGGCAATTCATTCGAAGCGTAATACACATTCAAATGATTGTTTTTGTCTTTTGCAATGTCTTTCCGGTAGAAGCTCATAAAAAAGCGGTTGTCGTTTGCATCGGCGAACTTTAGTTGCTTAACCAGTTCGGCCTTTTCGTTGCGAAAGGAAAGCACTCGTTTTGTACCCACACGTCCGCAATGCAGGTAAGAAACATCAATCTTGTCGTTATCACTCGCAGCGGAAAACTCCAGTGTTTTTGAGCCTTTGGCTGCGTACACAAATTGCTGGCACACCCGTTTTCCGTTTAGGTAAATTTCAAAAACGTCGCCGCCTTTTGTAGCAAAAGAAAAACTTGCCGCACAAAGCAAAGCCAGGGCAACAAGGCCCAGAAAAGAGGAAGCCGAAAACTTTTTCATAAAAAAATTTTTTGTGAAAGAATGAGGCGAAGCATTGAATCCGCCGTTTGTCATCACAAAAAAAGAAAGAGGGGCGATGCCTGGTTGGTCTTGTTTGATGAAAAGCGTAAAGTACTTGACATGAGGTTTCCTTTATTCGCCCACGTTCCGCTTCATTTCCGCAATTTGTTCTTTCGTGCCCAGCACAATTACTTTCATGTCTTTACCAATGACGATGTCATCGGGCGGATTGATGCAAAATTTTCCGTTCTCGTCTTTAACGCCAATGCAGTTTACACCGGTCTTCTTCCAGTCCATGATTTCTTTCAAGGTTTTGTCGCGCATTACCGGCGGCAGCTTGTGATAACCTACGGCTTCAATGTGAATGGACTCACCGTCTTCGCCCGACAAAAAATCAATGAACTCAATTACGTCGGGTTTTGAAACAAGCGTAGCCATGTGCGTGCCGCCAATAAGATCGGGCATCACCACGTGGTTAGCCCCGGCCTTGTACAATTTGGCCGTGGCGCTAACGGTGGAAGCGCGGCTGATGATGTTGAGACCTGGATTGAGCGACCGCGCCGACAACACGATAAAAACGTTGTCAGCGTCTTCGGGCAGGCTCACCAAAAGACTGTTTGCTCTTTCAATGCCGGCGGCAATCAGCACTTCATCTTCGGTGGCATCGCCAGTTAAATAAACCAGCGAAGGATCGTTGTGCTGTTGCAAAATCTCTGCGGCCTTTTCGATGATCACAAAATCAATTTTGTGAGCCCGTAAGGTTTTGGCCGCTTGTTGTCCGTTGCGACCGTAACCGCAAACAATCGCATGTCCCTGTTTTTTTGCCAACTGTTGCATAAGCCGCTTTTTTGTGAGGTCGTGCGCCAGTTCGCCGCTGATAACGTATTGCGTCAGCCGCGCCAGCACGTAAGTAAAGGTGGTGAAAGAAGTAACAATGAAAACGATGTTGAAGAGGCGGCCCGCATCCGACAAGGGCCTGATCTCGTGATAGCCGATGGTAGTGATGGTGATGACGGCCATATATAACGCGTCAAAAAAATTATAGCCTTCGATGAGCATATAGCCCGCCACGCCAAACAGCAGAACGAACAGCACAATGAGCAACCACAAACGAAGCGAAAGAATTTTTTTGGTAAATAGCATGAACGCGCAATTGCACCAAATTTCCTAAGAAGTTTCGGGGCGGAAAAACGAATGTGCTCAAAATGAAAAGAGATCTTTACTGCCTGTTTTTCTCGCGGATTAATGCCTTCACCTTCTCCATTTTATAATCTTCATTCTTTCGTATCGCCTCCACCGTTGGCAGCGCCGGTACTTCGGGTTGCACGCCATAACCTTTCGGTTCGTTTTTGTCAATCACCAGCCGGAACAAAGGCAGACGAAAACGAACGCCGGTGTGCGGCAAGGTTACATCGGGAATGAGCCAGGCCGTGTTGCCGTAAGCGCCGCCGCCGGTTTCTTCGCCTACAACAATTACGTCTTCTTGTTCGCGCAGCGAATGCGCAAACAAAGAAGCCGCAGAGAACGTATTGCCGCCCGTTAAAATGTAAGTTGTGCCGTTAAAATGATAGCGGCTTTTGGGGTTGAATTGTCTGTGTTCATACAAAGCAAAATGATAGCGGCCGTCCTTTCGTTTGCGGGTAAGAAATTCCAAAAAGAGCCAGTTCACGAGACGGTTGTTCCGGTACTTGCCATAAGTGCTGGATCGTTGCAGAGCATAAAGGGAATCGGCAATAACGAAAGGTTTGTCGGCAATGTATTTCGTAAGAAGATTGGAAAGAATCACACTCCCGCCACCGTTACCGCGAACGTCCACCACGAGGTTTGGAATCTTTTTCTTTTCAATCTCTTTAAACGAACGGCGAAAGAAGCTACGTAAACCGTTGCCCTTGGTAAAGGTGTTCACTTCCAGAAAAGCGGTGTGTAAAGCCGTGTCAATGCGCAGGCTGCGCACCTGTTCCAACTCCAGCCGTTTGCGTTCGCCCTTCGACAAAATTTGCGCGGGCCGCACGGCTCTTCGCTGCGTGTCGGCCCGCGGATTGTAAAGGCTTAGCATTGCGGTGCGAAGGTTTCCGGCAGTGTCAATAAATTCTACCGGCGTCTTTTGCTTCAACCCAAACATTACGGCATAGAGCGTACGGAAGTTGCTGCCGTTGCTGATGGTTTGATACTTGTGCGTACTGTTGTAACCGTCGGCTGAAAGAAAAGAAAACAAGGAATCAAGAACGAAGTTGATGGGCTTTCCGTCAATTGATTTTAAAATGACGCCGCGAATAATATTGCTGTCTTTTCGATTAAGGTTGGCGGTAACAACAACGGTATCAGGCCAGGCTTTTACAAACAAGGGAAACGACAAGCCTTGCGGTCCGTTGTATTTTGTAGCGGCTTCCGATGCTCTCACCGACGTGTGCCCGCAATGAATTTTTGAAAGAACGCAAGCCAGTACGTAGCGAAAGCCGCTTTCGGTAAGCGGATGAACCAGTTTGCTTTTGCCTACGCTGAAATAATAATCCATGCTGTCTTTGGGCGTGTACCAATAAAGACTCGGATGTGATTCTTCGAGACTGGCGCGAAAGATGTCGTAGTCTTCCTGCAATTCTTTTGGCGAAAAACTTTTGGAGGGATTGAATGGCTTGCCCGCAACACATCCTCCAAGCATCAGCAACACACAAATACAACCGAGCCAGTTTTTCATAGCATCATTTAAAGGCATTCCAGCCTTGCGCTGTGATGGAATATTTGTTTCCGCCTTTGGTGATGATGTTTGCACCGGCTTCTTCATCGGTGAGGTAACCAATCACGCTAATGTCAGTGTTGTCTTTTATTTTGTCGTAATCGTCCTGCTTCAGCGTAAAAAGAAGCTCGTAATCTTCGCCCCCGCTCAGCGCACAAGCCGTTGGATCGAGGTTGAATTTAAACGCCGCGGCACGGGTTTCTTCGCCAATCGGAATTTTTTCTTCGTACAGCACACAGCCAACGTTGCTTTGTTTGCAGAGGTGTAAAATTTCGGAACTCAGGCCATCGCTCACATCAATCATTGAAGTAGGTGTAACGTTATTCTGCGCAAAAAAGTCAACTACGTCCACCTTTGCTTCGGGTTTCAGTATTCTTCCGATAGTGTATTTTTCGTTTTCAAGGTCGGGCTGAATCTGCGGGTTTTCGAGATAGATTTTTTTCTCTCTTTCCAACAATAAAAGACCAAGATAAGCGGCACCCAAATCGCCGGTTACGCAAAGCAACTCGCTTTTTTGTGCGCCTTTGCGGGTGACAAATTTATCCGGCGCTACCTCGCCGATGGCCGTGCAGGAAATAATAAAGCCTTTTTGCGACGACGACGTATCGCCGCCAATCAAATCAATTTTGTAGGTATCGCAGGCTGCGTAAACGCCTTCGTAGAATTCATCCAATGCCTCCACGCTAAAGCGGTTGCTAAAGCCAATGCCAAGAATAATTTGCGTTGGCGTGGCGTTCATGGCGCAGATGTCGCTTACGTTTACCGCCACGGTTTTGTAGCCAAGATGCTTCAGCGGCGTGTACATCAAATCAAAGTGCACGCCTTCTATCAACAAATCATTTGTAACGACGGTTTGCTTGCCAAAATGGTCAATCACCGCGGCATCATCACCCACGCCAAGGATAGAGGAAGCGTTGTGTATTTCAATGTTTTTGGTGAGATGGTCTATCAGACCAAATTCGCCAAGAGAAGAGACTTCGGTTCGTTCGCTCATAATTAAAGTTCAGATTTTAGATTTGCGATTGCAGATTTAACTGCTCTTGTTTAAGGCCGTGTTTATTGAGCTAACCGCCATCGCCAGCAATTCATTCCCTTCTTTATACAATAAAGTAATTTCTGCCTTTCTTTCCGGATAAAATTCAAAAATAAGTTCGAGGAAGTACAAACTTTCATTCGCTTCTTCCTCTACAAAACGAAGCTTGTTCACGAAATCAGGTTTTGACTTTGCGTAGCAAGCTGCGCGATAGTTTGTACCGACCAATGCTGAACTGCGAACAATTTGATCAACGTAATGCCGCACAATTTATGATACGGTAGTGCATTGCAAAACCTGGCAATACTGATAGCAAAGCTTTTGGTGCGCCTTAAATTCTGTTTTATCCATAAACTAAAATTTAATGCTGCTCCATCAATCCGAAATCCTCAATCGGCAATCTATTTAGGCCAGCCCTCATTCACTACCCGCACCAACTCATCGTGAATCACACCGTTCGTTGCAATAATGCCGGGATGATAAGGTGAGTACCTCTCGCCTTTCATGTTTGTTACTTTCCCACCTGCTTCTTCCACCAACAAAAATCCTGCAGCGCTGTCCCAAGCCTGCAGTTTATGCTCATAAAAACCATCAAAGCGGCCGCAAGCTACCCAAGCCAAATCAATCGCTGCTGAACCAAGCCTGCGCACCGGCACGCCTCTGCGAATAAAACGGTCGAAGACTTGCAGCGGACCGTTCGGCTCGTCCAAATATGTGTACGGAAAACCGGTAACCAAACAAGCGTTTTCCACCGCCGCTTTTTTGCTTACGCTGATGGGTTTATCGTTGAGCGTTGCGCCCTGTCCCCGTTCAGCAAGGAACATTTCATTTAGAAAAGGATTATAAATGCCACCAAGAATCATTTTACCGGCGTGTTCGAGCCCGATGGAAACGCAGCAAATGGGAATGCGGTGCGCAAAGTTCACCGTGCCGTCAATAGGATCAATGATCCACTTGTATTGCGAATCTTGAATCAATTCGCCAATCTCTTCGCTTAGAATGTAATGATCGGGAAAGGCGTCTTTAATTGTTTCGATGATGATTTTCTCCGAAGCGTGGTCCACTTCAGTCACCAGGTTGTTGACGCCTTCTTTGTTGCTGATCTTAAAATCAAGGTCGTTGAACTTGGTGATCTCGTCGGCCGCGGCATTGAGCGCCTTGAGAAGGGTGTTTTTAAACATGCGGCGAAAATAACCATGGATGTTCGGGATTTTAAAAGGATTGTCGGGATGATGTTTGCGCATTTTATTGAAAAACCGATTAACTTCTCAACCTATCAACTTTCTTCCTACGTTTGCCCGCTTAGAAATGGCTGCCGTTGACGCTTTCCGTTATCATAGTAAACTACAACGTAAAATATTTCCTGGAGCAATGCCTTTATTCGGTATGGAAGGCTTCATTGAAAACGGAAGCGGAAATTATTGTTGTGGACAATCATTCTACTGATGATAGCCTTTGTTATTTGGGGCCAAAATTTCCGCAGGTAAAATTTATAAGGAACGAAACCAACAGCGGCTTTGGCAAAGCCTGCAACCGCGGCTTGCAGGAAGCCTCCGGCAAATACGTTCTGTTTTTGAATCCCGATACAATTGTTGCGGAAGACAGCTTTTCTACCTGCGTTTGTTTTTTTGAATCGCATTCCGATTGCGGTGCTTTAGGTGTAAAGATGATTGACGGCAGCGGATGCTTTTTAAAAGAAAGCAAACGTGCCTTTCCTTCACCACTTACATCGCTTTTTAAATTGTCTGGCCTGGCGCATCTCTTTCCCAAGTCAAAGCTGTTTGCCCGTTATCATTTGGGTTATCTGGATAAAGAACACAATCACGAAGTAGATGTGTTGGCCGGCGCTTTTTTAATGACAACGAAGGAAGTCTTGCAAAAGGTTGGCACTTTTGACGAAGACTTTTTTATGTACGGCGAAGACGTGGACCTGAGTTACCGCATTCAGAAAGCCGGCTATAAAAATTATTACCTGGCCGAAACAAGCATCATCCATTTTAAAGGCGAAAGCACTAAACGCGGAAGCCTTAATTACGTGCTGATGTTTTACCGGGCCATGAGCGTTTTTGTAAAAAAACATTACGGCGGCGCAAGGGCAAGTGTGTTTCATTTTTCCATCCGCATGGCTATATGGTTGCGGGCTTTTGTTTCAGCTTTTGTGAAGCTGATAAAATGGGTCGGTATTCCCGCAATTGACGCCGTTATTATTCTGTTTAGCTTTTTGGCCGTGAAAGAAGCGTGGGTAAGATATGTACGCACCGATATTGTCTATCCCGATAAATTGTTGCTCATCTCCTTTCCCCTTTTCACGTTGCTCTTCCTGATTGCCGCTTATTACGCAGGTTTATACAACCGTTTTTATAAACGCCGAAGCGTGGCCCGTTCCACCGTTGTGGCAACGGTTACGCTGCTCACCGTGTATGCGCTTTTGCCGGAGCAATACCGTTTTTCGCGGGGCATCGTTGTTTTCGGTGCAGTAACGGCCTTCCTGTTTATTTCATTTGAACGATGGTTGCTTGCCAAGGCCTCCATTCTTCCCCAACCTTTGGACGCTTCGTCAAAGCCGCACATTGTTATTGCTGCGTCAAAGGCCGAGTACAAAAGGGTTGAAAAATTTTTACAGGAAAAAGGTTTTGGAAGCCGCATCATTGGACGCATCGGCATCAACGGTTCGCCCGAGAGCAGCCTTGCGCATTTAAACAATATTGAAAACACCGCCGAAGCCCTGAATGCAAAAGAACTGGTGTTTTGTGCCGGCACGCTTTCGTACAAAGAAATCATTGCGCTTACCGAACGCTTGCGAACGAAGTTGAAATTTCGCTACCACGCAGCAGGCAGCAGCAGCATCGTGGGCAGCGACACCAGCACCGAAAGCGGCGAGATTCTTTCCGCTGAAACAGACTTTGCTTTGGCGCTTCCGGCCAACCGGCGGCTAAAGCGGCTCGTTGATGTTTTGGCATCGCTTCTGTTTCTACTGATCTTCCCGGTACAGTTTTTTTTGGTAAAAAAAACAATGAAATTTTTTGCGAATTGCGTGGCTGTTTTGTTCGGAAAAAAAACATGGGTGGGTTACAGCAATGCACAACCCTCGTTGCCCGCCATTCGCAAAAGCGTGCTGGCACCAAACGGAAAGAAAGAACCGGCCACCTCGCTCAGTAACGACAGCCTTTACCTGCTCAATTATTGGTATGCCCGCAACTACGAACCATCACTCGACATCAAAACAATTTTTTCTCACTACAAAGATTTAGGCGGCTAAGGAGGTTAACTTTAGTACGGCTTCTAACTACGATTGTTGAATGGTAAGACTCATTGATATCAAGCTTCCCAAAGCAATAGCCTCGGCCCTTCGTTTATCTCAAAAAGATGCGCAAAGCCAGCAATTGCGTGTGCTGAAAAAGCTGTTGAAAAAAGCCCGTTTTACTGCGTTTGGACAAGGCTACAACTTCGATAAAATTTTATTGAGTTCCAACCCTGCAAAAGCTTTTCAGCAAACCGTTCCGGTGCATGACTACAATAAAATTTACGAGGAATGGTGGAAGAAAACGCTCGACGGTGTGCCCGACGTAACCTGGCCCGGCAAAATAAAATATTACGCATTGAGTTCGGGTACATCGGAAGCGGCCAGCAAATACATTCCGGTAACCAAAGAGATGCTGCGCAGCAACCGCGTGAATTACATCCGGCAGCTTATCTCGTTGCTAAGTTATGAGCACTTGCCACGCAATGCGGTAACCAAAGGCTTTCTGATGTTGGGCGGCGCTACGGATTTACAAAAAGGCGCGGCGGGTTGGTACGCCGGCGATTTAAGCGGCATTCTTGCGCGCAACCGTCCCTTTTGGTTTCAAACTTTTTACAAACCCGGTGGCCGCATTGCCCGAATAAAAGACTGGAATGAAAAGCTGAACGAGATTGTTGAGCACGCAACCGAGTGGGACATCGGTTACATTGTGGGCGTGCCGGCCTGGTGCCAGATGTGCATGGAGATGGTGATTGAACATTACGGCGTAAAGAACATTCACGAAGTGTGGCCCAACCTTGGCTTTTTTGTGCACGGCGGCGTGGCCTTTGAGCCCTACAAAAAGGGCTTTGAAAAACTCTTGGGCAAACCCATTGTTTACATCGAGAATTATCTTGCCAGCGAAGGCTTTATTGGTTTTAAAAACCGCGAAGATGCGCAAGGCATTCACCTCATTTTGAACAACAACATTTTTTTGGAATTCGTTCCGTTCGACGACAAGAATTTTGACGGCGAAGGAAAGATGATTGCCAATCCTGAAGCCCTGATGGTGCACGAAGTGGAAGAAGGAAAAGAATACGCTTTGCTTTTAAGCAACAACGCCGGCGCCTGGCGTTATCTGCTTGGCGACACGGTGCGATTTGTAAACAAGAAACGAAGTGAGGTGGTGATTACCGGACGCACCAAACATTTTTTAAGTCTTGTGGGCGAACACTTAAGTGTGGAAAATATGAACAAGGCTGTTGAGTTGGTAAGCAATGAATTCAACGTCTCGATACCGGAGTTTACGGTGATGGGTTTCCCGCATCAAAATCTTTTTGCGCACAAATGGTACATTGCCTGCAACGACGAAGTTGACCCAAATGCATTGATCAAACGAATAGACGAACGCTTGTGCGAATTGAATGATGATTATGCTGTTGAACGAACGTCGGCGCTGAAGGAAATTTTTGTCCAAACACTGCCCGAAGAAACGTTCATAAAATTCATGGAGTCCAAAGGAAAATTGGGCAGCCAGCACAAATTTCCAAGAGTGTTGAAAGGGAAAATGTTGAAAGATTGGGAAGCGTTTTTAGACCGCGGATAATACGGATTGAAAAGGATTGCGGATTGTTTTCAATCGTTGATAAGCGCAACGTAAAGTTTGTACGAACGACCGTATTTTACTTCGCTTGCTCTCGGTGTCGCGTTCATTCATTTCAAAGGTTCAATTGTGAATTTACGCTTTCTGGTTTGCGCCCTGCAATCGCTCTTTGCCTTATCTTTCACTTCATACTTTGCGCTATGCTTGATGCACTCATCAGAGGACTTTTGCTTGGTTTGTACCTCGCGGTATCCGTCGGGCCCATCGTGTTTACCGTCATCAAGCAAAGCCTCGACCACGGCTGGCGCGGCGGACTGGCTTTTATCCTCGGCATTTTTTCGGTAGATGTTTTTCTAGTGATTTGCTGCAATGCCTTTTCGCACTTCTTCAGCGTCCTGTTAAAATACAAAGAGCCACTGGGCATTGCCGGCAGCATTTTGCTCGTTGTTGGCGGCGTATATTATCTCTTTTTTAAAAAGGTGGAAACCGTGCAGCAGGGAAAAGAAATTAAAGTGAGAGGTCACGGCTATTATGTCCAATTGTTTTTGACCGGCGCGGTGATGAACATTCTTAACCCGGGTATTCTTATGGTTTGGTTTACCACCGCAACACTTTTTGTAACATACACCATCGGGCAGCGGGCCGTTATTTTTGGAACCGCTTTGCTCATTGCCTTGAGCGCCGATGTAGCAAAAGTTTTATTTGCCGACAAGCTGCGCCGCAAGCTTACACTCGGCACCATGCGGCGCATCAACAAAATCAACGGCTTCATTATTCTTGCCTTTGGCATTGTGTTGCTTATTTTGCTGCTCGCGGGTAAAAAGACGGGGCATTGATGAAAGCCAAAAACAAAAAAGAAAAGCAAAGTTTCGGACGAAGAATTTGGCGTTGGACAAAGCGCATCTTCCTCATTTTATTTCTTGCGCAATTGCTTTACATTGTTGTGTTGAAATGGATTTATCCACCCGTTACGCTAACACAGTTGAGCAGTTGGATTAACGGCGATGGTTTGAAAAGAGATTACGTGAGCGGCAAGAACATTTCACCGGCTTTAAAGCTTGCCGTCATTGCTTCCGAAGATCAGATATTCCCCGACCACAGCGGCTTCGATTGGAAGAACATCAAGAAGGCAATGGAGTATAACCAGAAAAAGCCCAACCGTATTCGCGGGGCAAGCACCATCAGTCAACAAGTAGCGAAAAACGTTTTTTTGTGGCAGGGAAGAGATTGGATTCGCAAAGGCCTTGAAATTTATTTTACCAAAATGATTGAATGGATTTGGGGCAAGCAGCGCATACTCGATGTTTATCTCAATGTGATTGAAACCGGCAAAGGCATTTACGGCGCCGAAGCAGCATCGCAAACCTATTTTGGCAAGCCTGCGAAGGCTCTGTCGCGAAGAGAAGCCGCAATGATTGCCGCCTGTCTTCCCAATCCAAAAGTATTTACCGTAAAGCCCTTGCACCGCCAGGTGATACAACGCAGCGCATGGGTGATGGGACAAATGAGTTTTTTGGAACACGATGAAGATGTGCAGAGAGTAATAAACCCCTAAAATCCCTAAAGGGGCTTATGCCACCTAAAGCAAAACGTCTTCTACAATAAACAACGCCTCTGATTTTTAAGGTCAGAGGCGTTGTTTATTGCAAGAGACTTTGTGCTGCAAACGACCGAAGCCTCCTTTAGAGGTTTGGGTTTAAGGGTTGAGTTCCAGCTTTATTTTTTCGCTGTTGTGCGAATAAAGTTTGCTGTCCGACATTACACCGAAGCGCATAAAGTATTTTCCCTTTTCCAATTGTGGAAACACACGCAGGCTTCGAATATTTTTTTGAACCACGTCTTGCAGCGCAAAAGGCAGCTCAATGTATTTGATCATCTTCTGCCCGTCGAAGAATCCGAGTGCAATTTTTGGATTCACGTTCGTGTGCGTTAGCAGATAGGTTTGATAATGCGGCGGAACGTTTACAGAAAAATCAAAGCGTAATGAATCGTTTGCTTTGGCCGTTACATCTTTTGCGCTGAAGGTGATTTTTGCAAAGGCATTGTAAGCGCTGTCGTAATAATAACCCACGGTATAAAGCGGCGCTTTGATGGTGGTTTTGTATTGCTCTACATCGTAAATGTCCATGATGTAAACCGGCTTGCCGAGAAGAGAATCTTCCACCGGCCAAAAGTTGTAATTGTTGCGGCGGTCGTCAAATTTGTTCAACGAATAAGTCATCTTGCCGCTGTAAAACCAAAACTTCGAAGCCCGCTGATAATTGTTGTTGAAGACAAACAAATTCGAACCGGTTCGTTTTTCAATTTCCTGCGGCCAACCTTTCCACGCATGATAACGTTCAACGATGGCTTCCGCTTTTACTACATCAAAAATCATCACAAAGCGAAAGGCAATAACAAGAACGGTTGTAAGGGGTAAAAGCCTTATCAACCATTTTCGCCAGCCGGCTTTTTCCTGCAAATATTTGTGCGCCAAAACCATCACCGGAACAATGGCCGGCGAGGTCCAGTTGGGTTCCACTTTTCCTTTTAAGGTGCTGAGTAAAAAGAAAAGAAAGAAACCAACCGCGGTAAATTTTAAGCTGCGTTCGAAGGAGTTTTTTGTGCGGTAAAGAAAAGACGCTGGCCACAAGAAGAAGCCAGCGATCGGCCCGGCAAGAAGCAGTTGGCCGAGGATATAATCGGTGGTATAATTGAACTTGTACGGGTTTACGTTGCTTTCAAAAAGATGATAACGAAAGCTGATCCAATCATGCTGGTATTGCCAATACAAATGTGGTGTGAACAAAAGCAATGCAAGGGCTCCCGCCGCATAAATTTTTGCATCGCGAAGCAATTTTGCATTCGACAACAAAACAAAAAACAGCAGCAGTACCGCGTGGTATTTACTGTAAAGTAAACAAGCCGCAACAAGGCCAAGCCACAGCACGTTTTGCCACGAAGGCCGTTGCAAATAATTTCTGTACACCAGAAAAGACAAAGCCGTGAAAAACATCAGCGGCACATCGGGAACCGCTACAAAGCCACTGATTTGCAAAACCGCGACGGACAATGCAATTGCATAAAACAAGAAAGGGTTCTTTGGTGAAGTAAGTTTCTCCGTGATATAAATAGTGGCCGTGTTTAACAGCAAAGGCACGATGCGCACAGCAATTTCTCCGCGCAAAAAAATCGTTCCGATTTTTATCAGCAACGCAATCATCGGCGGATGATCGAAGTAGCCCCAATCGAGGTAATGAGCATAAACCCAGTAGTAGGCTTCATCATCCTGCAATTCGGTAAAAACGGATTGGATGGCTCCCAGTAAAAACCAGCTTGCGTAAAAAATGGTGCGGTGATGTTTTTGAAGAAAACGGCTCAAGCAGAATCGGATTTGTATGTAAGGGTTTCAATAGCGTTGATGGCCGTTTGCAAGCGGTGTTCGTTGCTGCCGCTCACGATGGCCCACGGAATGCCGCTGTTGATGACGATGTCTTTGTAAACGCGAAAAAGTTTTTGCCTTGTGGCAATGTCGGGGTATTCGCGCAGTTCATCTTTGGCCCAGGGCAAATCGGTAGCGCAAAGCAGGTACAAGTCGTAACGGGTTTTGGCAATGGTTTTTAAAATCCAGGTGGGACAAGCGTCAAACACCACTTCGTGCCAGACCTTCATCACATACATGTCGGTATCAATAAAATAGAAACTGTTTTTGGCTTCGGCCTCTTTTTCTTCCTGCGTTTTTAATTGTCCTTTTGCAATGACGGTCAGGTCATCGTAGCTGTACGTTGTTCCGTTCTCGGTCAGATAGTGACGTGCAAATTCAGGACACCAGACTGTGTTGTAATGCCGGGCCAATTGTTCGCACAGCGTGCTTTTGCCGGTTGATTCGGGACCTGTGATGACAATGCGCTTCATGCCGTTTCAAATTCAAATGCGTTGCGGCTTTCCTTTGCCCGTCGTTTCCATTCTATCAAACCAAATACGGCCATCACCAACAACACAATGTAATATACACTTGTAAATGCCAATCCTTTTACGTAGTACAAGGGAATAGACGCAAGGTTAGTGGCGATCCACCACCCCCAGCTTTCTACTTTTTTTCTTGCCATCAGCCACATGCCGGTATAAGCCGTCGCCGAGGCAAAGGCATCGGCCCAGGGAATAACGCCGGGAAAAGAACGCCGCAAATACGTGAGGATAAAAAACAGCGTCACGTAAAAGAAAAGAAAGAAGATGATTTCCTGTATCCATTCTTTTTTGTCGGAAAACGTAATGTGCACGAGCGGCTTGTGCGCCACGTCTTTGCGGGTCCACAGCCACCAGCCGTAAAGGCTCATCACGGTATAATAAAAATTTACGCTGGCTTCGCCAACGAGATGCGCTTGCAAACTCAGGTAGATGTAGATGACCGTGTTGATCAGTCCTGTTGGATACACCCAAATATTTTCTTTACGCGAAAACCAAACACTGACAATGCCCGATACCACGGCAATGAATTCAAGAAGCGATGTGTTTTTGAGATTCGCAATCACTTGCTGAAAGAAATCCTGCATAAAGCGCAAACCTAATTAAAGCGCTTTATACCGGCGAAGCGGCTGTAAAAATTTCAGTCCTTTTTTGGTCAAAAAGAGAACCGGAAGTGCGGTGCGTCTTTTTTGCGCCATGCGGGTCACTTCAAAATGTAAATGCGGAAAAGCGCTAAAGCCCGTGCTGCATTGTCCCTGTTACACACTGTCGCCAACGGAAACCAGGGCGCCGTTGTACCGCAAGTGCCAGTAGTGCGCATACGTACTGTCGTTGTGTTTGATGCTAATGCCGTTGCCCGTTCCTGAATATTTCTTTCCAATGCCGCCGCGTGTATTGTTCTTTCGAACAAAAACCACCACGCCGCTTCTTGCGGCCAGCACTTTTGTTCCAGGCTTCATTTTAAAATCAATGGCAAAGTCGCCGTAGTGCGAAAGAAGCGATTCGTAACCTTGCGCAACGTAATGCGCCGTGCCGCTTTCGTAAGGAAGAAGGTAAACTTGGTTGTGGTTGCCCATGAGAGTGTCGGCACGCGAAATGAATTCGTTGTTCTGCAAAACGACGCAAGAAGAAAAAGCGGAAAAAAGCAAAAGCACGAAAACTTTCATATCGTTATTGCTGCTGCAAAAGAAGTGCAAGGTTTGTATAAACGACCCGGCTTTAATGTTGCACGGCAATTGCTACTTTTATAAGATGGGCATTTTCCGAAATACATCTACGTCTGTTGTGTTTGCTAAAATGGCGAACCCGCTGCTTTGCTTTGTGTTGGTCGTCGCCATTCTTTATTTCGGACAGCACGTGCTTGTGCCACTTGCCTTTTCCTGTCTGCTTGCCATTTTGCTTTCTTCGCCAAGCCGCAAGCTGGAACGGTTGGGTATTTCCCGGGGATTTGCCGGCATGATTTGCCTGCTGGTAACACTCATTGTTTTCTTTGTTGTTTTTTACTTTATTTCTTCTTCCGTCGTGTCGTTTAAGAACGATTTTCCGGCGATGATGAAAAACATGCAGGAAGCCATCGGCAACCTGCAACTCTGGCTCGAAGAAAAGTTTCATCTCAGCACCGATAAGGTGCACGAACTTTTTAATTCATCTGCTTCCGACATGCTTCCTTCCACCTCTGTCATCCTCAACAAAGCATTGGGCACGGTCTCGGGCGGTTTTCTCACCATGCTCATTGTTTTCCTGCAAACTTTTTTATTGCTTTTGTACCGCAGCTTAATTGTTCGCTTTTTCATTTACACCTTTGCCGATGAGTTCAGCGGCCGCATCTACAACATCTTTGAGCGGATTAAATACGTTATCCGCAGCTATATCGTTGGTTTGGCTATTGAGATGGCCGTAGTGGCCATTGCGTACTCTGGAATCTTGTTTATACTGGGTGTAAAATATGCTTTGCTTTTAGGGGTTATTGGCGCTTTGCTCAACCTTATTCCCTATATCGGAATTTTCATCGCCTGCATTATCACGGCGCTTGTTACGTTCAGTACAAACCATGCGTCAACGGTTGTTTGGGCTACAGTAGGCATTCTCGTGATTCACTTAACGGACTCCAACATTTTACTGCCGCGCATTGTAGGTTCCAAAGTGCGCATCAATGCGTTAGCAACGATTCTTGGCGTCATTATCGGCGGAGCCATTTGGGGCATACCGGGCATGTTCTTGGCCGTGCCCATTATGGCCATCGTGAAAGTTGTTTTTGAAGACACACCGCCCCTATTTTCCCTGGCTATTTTAATGGACGATAACGGAGAAATGGAAACAAAGGAAAAAAACATCAAAAAAATCGTGAAAAAGGTGAAGAGCGCAACGCAAAACAAAAAAGCATCCACGGAAAAGTGAATGCTTTTCACAATTATTGAAAAAAATTATTCAGCTTCTGCCACCACTTCTTTCACTTCCGGAATCATGCGCTTCATCATGCCTTCAATGCCAGCTTTCAGCGTAATCATTGAAGAAGGACAACCCGAGCAGCTTCCCTGCAACATCAGGTTCACCACGCCGTTGTCGTAGCTTTTAAACTGAATGGCGCCGCCGTCCATTTCCACAGCGGGCTTCACGTAATTTTCCAAAAGTTCTTTTACGCGTTTTACTACGTCGTCGTCGTCAGCCGCCACTTCGTTGCTGCTTTCCTGTTTTACGGTGGCCAGTTCTTCTTCGTTAATCACCGGCTTGCCTTCTTCCAGGTATTCTTTCAAAAACTGGCGGATGCTCGGGATCACATCGTTCCAATCGGTTTCCGGCGTTTTTGTCAGCGTTACAAAATTGGACGCAATAAAAACGGATTTGATAAAAGGGAAACCAAACAATTCGTTGGCCAGCGGCGACGGCTTGGCGCTTTCCACTTCTTGGAAATCGGCGCTCTTGCCGGGATAAAGAAGCTTATTGGCCACAAACTTCATCGTTTCCGGGTTGGGCGTCATTTCGGTGTATATGCTGATGATGGGATTGCCTGTTTTAATCATGATTCGGTTGTTTAGGCTGCAAATTTATTGCATATCGCGGGCAAATTTTTGGCGGAATTTGAAACGGCGGGTTAAAAACAAAACGTTGAAAAACTCTTCTTAGGCGAAAGATGTAAAAACACTGCGCTGGCTTTCGGGAAGAAAAGGAACAGAAAGAATGGTTTGCAAAATGGCTTGGTCCGCGCCTTTGGCGTAGTAACAATCCACGTATTGCTGCACGGTTATGTTAAACGGCGAAGGCTCAAGCAAGCTAATTTCATCGCCGGCTTTTAAAACTCCTTCTTTTACCACTTTAAAGTAAATGCCGTTGCGTTTTTGCGCGGTAAACCGTTCCATCATGTCGGGCAAATGAAAACGAACGTTCAATTTAGTGCAGGGAAAGCGTGGCTGAACAACTTGAAACAACGCGGTTCCGATTTGATAAACATCACCAATTTTTACAACGGCATCGTGCAAACCTTCCGTTGTCAGGTTTTCGCCAAACAAGCCCCAAGGCCAATCTTCCCGCCGCAATATTTTCTTCCAGTGTTCGTAGTGCGAAACGTCGTAGGCATACACCGCCTTATTTACGCCGCCGTGCACGCGAAGATCGGATTGCTCATCACCTTCAATATTCAAAAAAGAAACTTTTCTTTCACCCGCAACGGCGCTTTTAAAAATGCTTGTGCGAACAGTTTTGCCGTCCCAGGTTATTTCCTGCGGCTTGCCTGCGTTTAGCGAAAGAAGCTTCATGCGTTCAAAGCTAAGAGACAAAGGGTAAATGGAGAGAAAGAGAAGCACGCCTCTCCCTCTCTAACCCCCTCTTTTTCTCTTAGCCTAAAAAGTATATTTCGCCGTAAGTGATGCGTAAAACATGTTCTCGCCTCTCTCCGATAAATCGGGGCGGGTTGATACGGTGATTAAATTTTGTGGAAGAATGTAAGCGGGATTTGCCACGAAGGTCCAGTTGTCTTTTGCAAAGACAACTGGCATGGAAACTTCAAAAGCCAAAACGCTAAAACGAGTAGCCTGCTCGGTTACCAGTTGCTGCGTGGTAGAAGGAAAAAGCAGGGCGCCGTTGCTTACCTTTTTATAATAGCTGCGTTGAAAGTTTTGCGTACCAGCGTAGGCGTAAAACGAAGGATCAAAAGCAAGCACACTTTTGTCCCTGTTTTCAATGCGAAGGAGATGATCAACACCGCCGGTGGCGCCGAAGTCGGTCCGGTCGCTAAGCTTTACGTCGCCGCCAACGTTAAGATTAAGGTACTTGTTGAGAAAGGAAAGATTGGCGCCGCCTTGCGCTTTCAACGCCGATTGCACCAAGTCGCTATTGACTTTATAAAACGGTTTCGAAAAATAAACACCGGTGATCCATTTGCTGGTGGCGTTTTGGTAGCCGACGGTTGTTACCGTGCCGGCATAGGCAAAATGCTGCACACGGTTGTTTACAAAAACGGGTGCCGCGTTCACGTAAAATTTTGACGAGAGCCAGAGTTCCGCCATTGGGAAAAAGCCGCTGCTTTTAAGGCTGTCGGTGCGGCCGTAATAATTTAAGCCGGTATTGTAATTAAGACTGAGTTTGAAATGGACCTTGCTGTTTGCCGAATCGTTTTGTGCCGAAGCCGTGAAGAAGGCAAGGCACGAAAGAGAAACAAAAAGTTTTTGCAGCGTTTTCATGTATCAGGGTTTTTAGAATGAAGAAGCCACAAGACTTGCGTCTCATGGCTCTTGCTACTTACTGATTAAGGGTTATTGGTTAGCAATGTTTGCCTTTGTTTCCGCTTTTGCATCGGCGTTAGCTTGTACGTGTGTATTTTTTGCTTTTTCACTTGTGGCATTGGCCGCTGTCTTTACTTTTGTTTTTGCTTCACCGCTTTTTTCTTTCACCTTGGCAACGGAGCCTTCTGTGGTTGATTTTACTTTGGTTTTCGTTTGCGCGGCGCCTTCTTCAGTTGCGCTAACAGCTTTGCTTCCGTTTACGCTTGCACCAGCGCCAACTTCTGTTTGCGTGTTGCCGCTTGTTTGCATGCCTGCGGCAGATGACGAACCGTTCGCGTTTGCGCCTGCATTCAGGCTTGCATTTACATTGCCATTTTGCGCTGCTTTGTCAGCGGTTTTCTGCGTGGCAACAACAGTTTTTGTTTTTACATCGCTTGCCTTTGCTGCTGCTGTTGACACCGTCGCTTTGGTGGCCGAAGTCGTGGCGGTTGTAGCTTTTGTGGCGGCAGCGGTTGTGGCTTGCGTGGCCTTGGTAGCGTTCACCGAAGTTTGAACGGCTGCATTGGTTGTGTTGGTTACACCGAGGTTTACCTGCGCAAAAGAAAATGTAGTTGCAAAAGAACCGGCGAGTACGAAAAGGGTTTGTTTGATAGATTTCATAAGTGACAAGGTTTAATGTGCTTGTGTTTAGAGAATATTATGCCAAACTGAGCTTTTGTGGAAAACTGTCCGGCGTTCAATTGCCGGCTGCTTTGGCTTAAAATTTAGATAGTTGTTCCGGCATTTTCTTTCCGTATTGTCTTTCGCAACGCGATTTACGCATCTGCTTCTTTTGTAAACGCCTTTTGTCGTCTGCTTGCCGAAAACTTTTTGTTAACGATGCTTCATCGTCTGGCTTGCCAACTTTAATGACTTACCTTCGCGCCTCTTAAAATAGCGGTCAGCTATCAGCCTTCAGTAATGAGCTTGTTCTCTGCTGATAACTGACTGCTGATAGCTGAAAGCTTCAAACTATGGATATCAGAAACATCGCAATCATTGCACACGTTGACCACGGAAAAACCACGCTGGTTGATAAAATTCTTCACGCCACGAAAGTGTTTCGTGACAACCAGGACACCGGTGAACTCATCATGGACAACAACGACCTCGAACGCGAACGGGGCATTACCATCTTTTCAAAAAACGCCGCTGTAGAATACAAAGGCGTTAAAATAAACGTGATTGACACCCCAGGCCACGCAGACTTTGGCGGCGAAGTAGAACGTGTTTTGAAAATGGCTGATGGCGTTTGCCTGTTGGTGGATGCCTTTGAAGGCCCGATGCCGCAAACCCGTTTTGTATTGCAAAAAGCATTGGCTCTTGGCCTGAAGCCAATCGTTATCATCAACAAAGTGGACAAACCCAATTGCCGCCCGGACGAAGTGCACGATGCGGTGTTTGAACTTTTCTTCAACCTTGATGCGACCGAAGAACAACTTAACTTCCCTACCTTTTATGGTTCGGGCAAGAACGGCTGGTTTAACGACAGCCTTACACAAAGCGAAGACATTACGCCGCTTCTCGACGGCATCATTAAGCACGTGCCGCAACCGAAAGTATCAGAAGGTCCTTTGCAAATGCAAATCACCTCGCTTGACTATTCTTCTTTCCTTGGCCGCATTGCCATTGGCAAAGTAGCCCGCGGAACGATAAAAGAAAACCAACCCATTGCGCTAATGCAGGAAGGCGGCGTCATTAAAAAACAACGCGTTCGCGAATTGTACGTGTTTGAAGGCATGGGCAAAAAGAAAGTAAGCGAAGTTGTAGCCGGTGACCTTTGCGCCGTTGTTGGCCTTGAAGGCTTCAACATTGGCGATACCATTGCCGATGCGGACAATCCCGAAGCGCTGGAGGTCATCAGCGTGGACGAGCCGACGATGAACATGCAGTTCTCCATCAACAATTCGCCGTTCTTTGGCCGTGATGGAAAGTTTGTTACATCGCGTCACTTGCGAGATCGTTTGATGAAAGAAACAGAAAAAAATCTTGCCTTAAGAGTTTACGATACCGACAGCGCCGACAGTTTTATGGTTTACGGCCGCGGTATTTTGCACTTGGGCGTATTGATTGAAACGATGCGACGCGAAGGCTATGAATTGACCATCGGCCAGCCGCAAGTAATTACAAAAGAAATTGACGGCAAAAAATGCGAGCCGTTTGAAACGCTTGTTGTGGACGTGCCGCAGGAATACGCTTCAAAAGTAATTGACCTGGTTACCCGCCGCAAAGGCGAAATGCTGGTAATGGAAACCAAGGGCGAGATGCAGCACCTGGAGTTTGAAATTCCGTCCCGCGGATTGCTTGGTTTGCGCACCAACATGCTTACCAACACCGCCGGCGAAGCCGTAATGAACCACCGCTTCTCGGAATACAAGCCATGGAAAGGCCCCATTCCCGGCCGTAACAACGGTGTGTTGATTGCGAAAGACAACGGCACAACAACCGGTTATTCGCTGGACAAATTACAAGACCGCGGGTACTTTTTTGTTGACCCAGGTGAAGAAGTTTATCGCGGACAAGTGATTGGCGAAAACAACAAGCCGGGCGACATTGTGGTGAACTCAAACGAAGGAAAAAAATTGACCAACCACCGCGCCTCCGGTTCCGATGCGGCTACCAATATTGCACCCAAGAGAGAGATGACGCTGGAAGAATGCATGGAGTACATTCAGCAAGACGAGTGCATTGAGGTTACACCCGTAAACATACGGATGCGCAAAGTGATACTTGACGAAAACGAAAGAGTAAAACAGCAAAAGCGCATGAGCGCCGAAGCGGTATAAATAAAACGGTTTATTCCTTAGCGCCCCGGCAATTTTTGCCGGGGCTTTTCTTTAACCATAATTAACCGCACCGGTTAAACCTGTTGGAACATCGTTTGTCGTATGACTTCTTCTTTTAACAGAACCAAACTATCAAAAACCATGAGACAGATTTGCACTGCTTTCGCTCTTGCGCTGGCCTTATTTTTTACGAGCTGCACAAGAGAACACTTGGCGGGTAACGGCGTTACCATTCTTTCTAATCCCACGGACGGTCAAATTGTTCTTTCCACCTTTTCCTCCAATTACAAGTCACCCGGAAGTTTGACGGTGTTGGATAAATACGGCAATACCCTATCGCAGAAAGCGACTCCAACGGCAGCCATCAATTTTCAGAAATGGCAAGTGAATGGAAAAACCCGATACAGTTACATGGAGTATGACACAACTGCCGTAGCACTTTCGCAAGGTCTTTGGCCAACGACCGCTGTTGTGCTGAATGAAAATTTTCAGGAAATTAAGCGGTTAAGACTTTTGTCTTTCGATGGACGAACGGCATCCGATCCGACTGCAATTGACGGACACGAATTTATTTATCTTGATGACAACCATTTCATCACGCTTGCCGGTTTTCAAAAAACGGTGAGCAACATACCGGCTTCGTTGAATCCTGTGGTCAATTGCAAGGTGGTTGCTCCCATCATCCAGGAAATTCAAGACGACAGAGTTGTATGGGAATGGGACGGAACGAACTATCCTGAGCTTTACCAGCATAGCCTTGAAGGAAACGCCTTCAGCAACGGCAATGTTTTGCACGATTATGTGCACATGAACTCCGTATCTATTGATCCGACCGACAACAATCTTATTTGTTCTCTGCGTAACCTGAACCAGGCTATTAAAATCAGCCGCACGGACGGCCACATTATTTGGCGCCTGGGCGGCACGAACAGCAATTTTCTGATGGCGGCCGGAATGAAATTTCTAAGACAACACAGCGCTACTTTAACCGATAATAATAATGCCTTGTTGTTAGTAGATAACGGCGAAGCAACCGAAAGGCCTTATTCAAGAATTGTGGAGTTTCAACTAAACCAAGCAGAAAAAACCATCAACTCTTTTAAAGAGTTTACGGTTCCCCAAAACATTTTTATTCAATACATGGGCTCGGTGCAAAAAAAGGGCGATACTTATTTTATTGGCTGTGGCAGCGCCGCAAAAATTCTGGAAGTTAACTACGTTACAAACAAGATTAATTTCCTGATGAATTTGCCAAACAACAGTTACCGGTCATTAAAAGATTAGCCATACTTACAACTTAAGATAGAATAGTTGTCCAAGCCTTGGGCAACTATTTTTTTACCGGCCAAAGCATATGCTTTTGCGGGCGGCGTAACTGCTTTGCGTGTCTGAAATATAGAGAAATAAGCTAAGTCTGCACAATCTCCTTTGCTTCACATCATCATTATATGTTCTCTAAAGTCAACTGTTCAGGATGGAGGAAAGCAGAATCTGCGATATCTTTCTCTTAAGAAAAGTAAACGTTGAAGCAATTGCCTTCGCGATTTTTAAAATGATTTCTATTCTTGGCTTTCAACGGGCACGGAACGCTTTTGAAGGGGCCGGGCAACCGTTGTATCTATTCGGGAAGCATAAATGAACAAAACTTGTATTTTTAAGGAACGGATGAACAAGGATTAAGCAAAGACGATTGAATATCCTTTGAATAAAAACCCAACCTGCCGCCTGCTTTTGAATCTTAATTCAGTACCGACTTCCCAACGTTTTGAACAAGCGTAATGCACCTGATAATACCTAGTGTTTTGCAGTAACCGGTTCGGCTAAAATTTTAAAAGCAATGAAAAAGGCTTGGGTGATCTGTTGTATTGTTTTGGCAGTTGCGAACTGGCATTGCCACCGGTCGCCTGACGTTGAGGCTAATCTTGCCGGAAAACCCAACATTATTTTTTTATTGGCCGATGACATGCGCTTTGATGCGTTGGGCTGCACCGGGAACAAATACGCCATCACACCCAATATAGATGCCTTGGCCGCTCAAGGCACCAATTTTAAAAACAGTTACGTAACCTCCGCTATTTGTTGCATCAGCCGGGCCAGCATTTTTACCGGCCAGTACGCAAAAAGGCACGGCATTGCCGATTTTAATAAAGACCTTCCTGTTGAAGCCCTGCAGAATACTTATCCTTCTCTTCTTCGCAAGAACGGCTATTACACAGGCTTTATCGGCAAATACGGCGTGGGTACGAATTTGCCCTCTTGGGCTTTTGATTATTGGAAAGGTTACCCCGGACACGGCGTTTATTTTTACAAAGATGCGGCCGGCAACACCGTGCACGAAAGCACACTCATGGGTGAGCAGGCGCAGGAGTTTATAAAAAACCGCGACAAGTCGAAACCTTTTTGTCTCAGCATTAGTTTTAAAGCGCCGCACAGCGAAGACGGTGTAACCGAAAACAACGGTTTCCGGCCCGACCCTTATTTCAACAGTTGGTACGCTAACATACGGTTCCCCTATCCCGATAGTTACGAAGAAAAGTTTTACACCTGCTTTCCGGCACGCTGGCGCAAAAATGAACAGAACGTGCAAAACGAAGGACGGGTGCGCTGGAACATGCGGTTTTCTACGGCCGATAAATTTCAAACGACTTACCACGCCATCTACCGGCTTGTTAGCGGTGTAGATAAAGTAATTGGCGAGTTGCGCGACTACTTGCGGGCAAACAACCTCGACCGAAACACAATCCTTGTTTTCACAAGTGACAACGGTTACTACATGGGCGAGCACGGGCTTGAAGGAAAGTGGTTCGGCCACGAGGAAAGCATTCGCGTTCCGTTGATTGTTTATGATCCTCGAATGCCGCAGCAGCAAAAGATCGTGGAGCAGATGGCTCTGAATATTGATTTGGCTCCCACAATTTTAACCTGGGCAGGTGTAAGCGTGCCGTACAAAATGCAGGGCGAACCTTTACAACCTTTATTAAGCGGAAGCACCGCAAAATGGCGCGAAGAATTTTTTTACGAACACCCCTACGACGGTGGCCCCGGTGCGTATATTCCCAAATCCGTCGGGTTGGTGTCGCCCACGTGGAAGTACATGCGTTACTACAACGGCAACAATCCCGGCAGGGGAGTGATTTACGAAGAACTGTTTGACGTTCCATCCGATCCGCACGAAAAGAAAAACCGCATAAACGAACCCGAACAACAAAGCCTGGTAAAAATGTACCGATGGAAAGCGGGGCAATACGAAAAACAACTTCGGTAAGGCGCGCAGCGACACTTCGCATGAAAACATGATGCGAATACCGGCTGCGCGAATATTATTTTAAAAACGGCAGCCTTGAAGATTCGCTCCTTTTTTCGCTCTTGGAAAGAGAATACAGAGACGCACACTAAATTCTCATAACAAAATATTATCAACTCATTCCCCTTCGCCGCCAATCCGTTCATCCTTGCCTTCCGTTGATTTTGATGCTGCAATAATCTTGCAAACTCAAAACCCAACTGTATGAACCAAGGCAACTATTTAAACATCGCACAACAATTGCCGCAAGGCGCAAAGATTTTATTCGCAACCTTTCCGGCCGACGGCCACTTTAATCCATTAACCGGTTTGGCCGTGCATTTAAAAAATCAAGGCTATGATGTTCGCTGGTACACGTCTAAAACCTACCAGGCGAAACTTCAAAAGCTCGCCATTCCTTTCTACCCTTTCAACAAAGCGCTGGAAATTACCGGCGATAACGTAGATGCGATTTTACCGGAGCGCAAACAAAAGAAATCGCCGGTGGCAAAACTGAACTTTGACATCATCAACGTGTTCATTAACCGCGGCCCTGAATATTACCAGGACCTCAAGGCTATTCAACAAGACTTTGCCTTTGATTTGCTCGTTGCCGACATCATGTTTACCGGCATCCCTTTCGTAAGCGATTTGATGGGAATACCAGTGGTTGGCGTCGGCATTGTCCCCGTTACCAAAACCAGCAAAGACCTGCCCCCTGCAGGTTTGGGAATGACACCCTCAATCAACATTGCCGGCCGCCTGAAGCAAGGTTTGCTGCGCTTTGTGGCCGGGAATATTTTGTTTGCCAAATCCAACAAAGCCATGCGGCAGGTATTGGGCGGCTACGGCATCGAATCACAAACGGCTTCGGTATTTGACCTGATGCCCGAAAAATGCAAGCTCATTTTGCAAACCGGCACGCCGGGTTTTGAGTACAAGCGCAGCGACTTTGACCCGAAATACAAATACGTTGGCCCGCTTCTTCCGTATTCATCAAAGAAAGCCGGCGCTCGTTGGTTCAACGAGAAACTGACACAGTATAAAAAAACGGTGCTGGTAACGCAAGGCACGGTGGAAAAGGACAACAGCAAATTGTTGGTGCCAACACTGGAAGCTTTACGCAACACGGATTGCCTTGTAGTGGTAACAACGGGCGGCAGCGATACCGAAAAGCTTCGTCAGCAATACAGCGCACCCAACGTCATCATTGAAGATTACATTCCCTTTGACGACGTAATGCCTTATGCCGATGTGTACGTAACCAACGGCGGCATGGGCGGTGTGCAGTTAGGCATTCAAAACAATTTGCCAATGGTTGTGGCCGGCGTGCATGAAGGCAAAAATGAAATCTGCGCACGGGTGGGCTACTTTCATCTGGGCATTAATTTGAAAACCGAACGCCCTTCGCCGGAACAAATCCGGAAGGCCGTAGAGCAGGTGGTGAGTACGCCTTTGTACAAGAAGAACGTTGTGGCATTGAGCAAAGAATTCAGCCACTACCGTCCCAACGAAATAAGCGAACGCTATGTACGAGGCCTGTTGCCGCAAACGGCCATATTGCACCACGAAAGAGAATCTGCGGAATCTATCTATTAAAGGCGCAAGAATAAAAAAAGCAGGGGCTTGCCGCTCCGGCTTTTTCTGTGCTTATTTTTGTAGGGCTATGAAAAGAACCTTCTTCTCTCTTTCGCTTCTTTTTGCCACTGTTTTTTTTGCAGCGAATGCAAACGCACAATGCTCGGTATGCACCCGCACCGCCGAACAAATGGGCGAAAAGCCGGCGGGTAAAATCAACGCAGGCATTCTTTACTTAGCCGGAACACCACTGGTCCTTGCCGGCATCATCGGTTACCGTTGGTGGCGCAAAAACAATTAACACAATCCTCTTGCATTGACCCTTGTTTCTGTTGCTTGCAAGATGCATTCATCAGCTTTATTAAAACCGGTACACCACAGAAAGGCGTGCTTGCAAATTGTTCCGGTCTTCGCGGTACTCCCACTCATAGTTCAATGATCTTGTCCAGGTAAGGTTTGCTTCGTACAGGAAATTTTTCTTTTGCCAGCTTTTGCTTGCTCTTATTGAAAGATCAACCCAGTGCTGTAGGTTGTTGCGTGTGGGCACGAAGGCATCGTAATAAAAATCGTTATTGTGAATAATTCTTTCCAGTAAAAGTCCGCTCTTGTTTAAATCTTTCACCCAACTCAAACCGATGGTTTGACTGTTGCCTCCCGGCCCAATGCCTGCGCCAATAACTTGGCCAAGATTGGTATAGCCATCGCGAACCTGGTAATGCGCATACCAACTTTCCTGTGCCCGCAACATAATGGTGGAAGGAATTTGCAGGTTGGTTTGCTCGGCCATCAGTTCAAGCTTTGCATCTTTCTTTCCGGTTGCAAACAGCTTTCGAAAGCCAATCACATAAGCCCGTGAATGCTCAGGTTCCATCGCCAGGTCACGTGAATCTTCGGAGTGGTCATTGCGGCCAAATTCGCCGTACACTTCTGCAAACTCTTTTGGGAGCAACAGCCGGAAGAAAAAAGAAATGATCTGGTCGCGTTTGCGTGCGTCTTCGGTTTCAGCAACGTTGCCGCTGCCTTTAAACAAATGACCGATGACAGGCAAGTAGCCATTGAACGAGTGTAGCACGTCGGTGCGGTACAAATAAAACATCCGCGAAAAACCAAGGAACAAACCTTTGGTCCATTTGGGCTGCCAGGTAAGAATCATACCATTGGCATACCGGTCGCTGTTCGGCTTTTCCGTGTAAAGCTTTTGACCGTTGAACGTTCGGCTTGTATCGGGCGGTAGTATACCCGATGATTTTAAAAAGCCGCTGATCAATTGTCCTTCAAACGAACCGATGGGTGAAAGCAGCGGCGCTGTGGTGTTGAACGTGATGTGTGGAAAGCCCGGTGCGTTGTTGGTCATCAGCAAAGAATTTCTGATGCCCGGCCCCCACCAAAGGTTTTCGGTACTGAGTCCAAGTGAAAGTTTTTTGACCTTGAGCCGGATGCTCGATTGTCCCGCAAACAATTTTGTGTAGGCACCGTTGCCAAAGCGTTCCGGCGCATCAATCTTGTTTAATACCTGGTCATAATAGCTGTGCCAAATGCTGTCGTTGTGTTGTGAAGGAAATGTAGCGAAGAAAGCGTTTTGTGCGTAAATGAATTCCGGGCGAAGCTGAACACTGAGAGGCCCAAAGCGGGCAAAAACGCCTGCCGAAATTTGCGCCTGGTATCCGGCGGCAGGAATCATCGGGCCATCGTTCCAGCCGTAAGGATGATGCGAATTTAATTGTTGCGTAAGTGTCAGCGGCAACAGTCGCACAAGCGTTTTTGCTTTTTGAAAAAGAAGGGATTTGTCGTTTGTGTTCTGTGTCGCGTAAAGCGAATCGAAAGGCAACGTTGAGCCGGTTGTTAAAGGCCGAACGGTAAACGAAACATTACTATCGGCTTGGCCTTCGAGCTGACTTCTGCGCAGGCTTTCTTCCAAAGCCGGCGTGCCCACAGGAAGCGTTTGTGAAAAGCAAACCGAGGCCGAAAACAAAAGCAGTGAAGCAAAGAAAGAACGGTGGGTGTTTTTCATGGCAAACAAAACGGCGGCAAAGATAGCCTCTGCCTTAATAGGCGTTTTCTTCTCCCTTCACAGCGTTCACCAGCGTTTGCACAATGATTTGCAAATCGAGCCAGAAGGTCCAGTTTTCAATGTACCAAAGATCGTAGCGTACTCTTTTCTTCATGAGAAAGAGATCTTTTGTTTCACCGCGATAACCGTTCACTTGCGCCCAGCCCGAGATGCCGGGTTTCACCCACAGACGCATCATGTATTTTTCCACGGCCTCTTTCGATTCAAGGTTGAGCGGAACAGGGTGTGGCCGCGGGCCAATCACCGACATGGAGCCGAACAGCACGTTAATGAACTGCGGCATTTCATCGAGGCTGGTCTTTCGCAAAAAGCCTCCGATGCGTGTAATGCGCGGATCGTTCTTTGAAGCTTGTTTGTATTTGCCGGCTTCGTCTACGTCTTTACAGGAGCAGCCTTTCATGGTTCGAAACTTCCAGCACACAATGGTTTTGTTGTTTAGTCCCCAACGTTCCTGCTTGAAGAAAACCGATCCTCTCGAAGTAAGCTTAATGAGTAAAGCAATAATTGGAAACAGCCAGCTAAACACACAAAACACAACAAGTAAAGAGAAAACAATATCGAAAATGCGTTTGTAAATTTTGTTGTCAAGCGAATCAAGCGGCTGCGGACGAAGTGTGATCATGGAGAGGTTGCCCATGCGGTCAACCTGCATGTGGCCGCTGCCGAAATGTTCAAAATTGGGAATGATGCGCACCCGTTTTCCTTCGCGTTCGGCGAGGGTTACGATTTCGTTGATTTCGCTTTCGCGGGTGATGGGCAACGTTACCACAATGTCGTCCAGATCGTGGCAGGAGATAACGTGTTTCAGTTCTGAAGTCTTGCCCAGATAATGACCGTTAAGCGAAGGGTGTTTCTGGTCGTCAACAAAACCTGCAAGTTGGTAGCCGTAGTGATTGTTTTGCACGTAGTCGCGGTAAAAATTTAGTCCCGTTTGACCGGCACCAACAATCAGCACTTTGCGTTTTACATTAGGGCTGTTGCGGAATTTTTTAAAGAGTACCCGCAACAAAACTTTTTGTACCGGAAGCAGAAGAAAAAGCAGGACACACTGCAGCAAATATTGATGCTGATTGTACGGATAGCTTTTGAATACCTGAAAGGCAACAAACGACGTAATGAGCGCATAAAGCCCAAAGGCTTTCAGGAACATGATCCACTCGACGGAAAAGGGCTTCAGCCGCAAGTCGCCGTAAAGGCCAAAGGACCGGGCGCACAAAAGCCAGGTAACGAGATTGCCCAGCAAAGCCAACGAAAAAGTGGACAAAAGCGAAAGCCGTAACGGATAAACAAAGTGGTTTTCGACGCCAAGGATGATTGTACCAATCATCAGCAGGTCAAGGAACATTTTGACCCGGATCAGAACCACCGATTCTCTAAGCATAGTTTAGGTGTTTCACAAAAGCTTGAATAATGCCGATTCCTGCATACACACGCAGCAAGTAAGAGTTTGATTTTGTGGAGAAGCAAGAAGAAGTATCGGGTTCTTCACAAAAATCCTTACGTCTCCTTGGCGTTACGCGTACAGCGAGGGGGCGACAAACATAGAGGTTATTTTATTTTTTGCAAATGAGTTCAACTCTGTTTCTTCATTTTATTTCGCGTAACGAACGCTAAATCTTCACCTTAAATTTTTACAATACTTCTGTTCATTGGCAACTGCGTTAAGTTCCTTTGCTTCGCCTTCTGGTGGCAGATATGTTAAGCGCTTGGTTACTAGCACGGCTGAAGCAAATCTTTTCATTAGATCGGGAGAATCGCGTTTGAGAATGCAGCACCGGTAAACGCTTCTGTTATACTCATCGGATGCGTTGGCAGTCGAATGGACAAGTCTCACAAGAGGATGCGTTGCTCCAAATAGGGTGAAAACACGCAATCAAAAACACCGGAAAATTACGGGGTGCGCCTTTCTGCTAAAAACAAGATCATTGTTTACTTTCTTTTCGAAAGTTTAAGCCAAGCAACTCCAAAGAAGCAAAAAACAAGAAAGGCGGTATAGTGGTGAGGTATCGTTTCCAAAGTCGTTTGGGTTCCTGAAAGAGCCGGTAAACCCATTCCAATGACATGTTTTTCATCCATTGAGGGGCGTGTTTTGTATTGCCGGCTAAATAGTCAAAGCCAGCGCCAATGCCAAACATAATTCCTGCTTTTAATTTTCCCACGTGTTGATGCATCCATCGTTCCTGCTTTGGCGCACCTAAGCCTACCCAAATAAAATCGGGGTTAGCAAGGTTAATTGCGCTGATAAACTTATCGTTGTCCCATTGATCAATGGGCATAAAAGGCGGAGCCATCATACCGGCGATTTTAGCGCCGGGATACTTGTTTTCAATGGCCAGGCGGAGTTTGTGTAAATTGTCTTCGCTGCTGCCAAAGAAAAAATGTGAGGCGTTATCTTGTCTTCCCCAATCAATAAATTTCTCCATTACACTTGGGCCGAAGAGACGAGAAATATTTTTGTTGCCTTTTAGCTTTCCAACGATCTGCAACGGTTTGCCATCGGGAATGGACAGATAGCCTTTGTTAATGATGGCACGGTACGAATCGTTTCGAAAGCCTTCCATCATTGTGTGCACGTTATTAACGGTGATATACCCGCTAATATTTTGATGCCGCCTGTCCAAAAGAACAGCCGTGTATAAACTTCGATAATCCTTAAAACAATTGATCCGGTTACCTAAAATTTGAATTTGATCTTCCATGACTTTGAATGTAAAACGCGGTTTTGAAATCCGTTCGTTAACGGGAACTGTCAACGACTTGTCTGAACGCAGCTTCCATGGCCGACAGGTGCTTTTGAATGTGATAATGCGATTCAAATTTTTTTCGTCCGTTGCGCCCCATTTGCATTGCCAGATCTTTGTCGCGCAGAAGGGTGGCAATAGCATCTCCCAACGCTTCTTCGTTTTTTACAGGTGTAAGCAATCCTTCACAGCCGTTTGTAATCATGTCAGGAATTGCTCTCCAGTGCGTGCTAACCACTGGCAACGAAAACATCATTGCTTCGAGAATGGAAACAGGCATCGCTTCCGTTGCATAGGTGGGCAGGCAAAAAACAGAAGCTTGTTTAAATTCCTCCCATTTTTTCTCTCCGGTTAACGATCCAAGGAGTATAACATTATCAGCAATTTCGTTTTCATGCAAAAAGGCAATAATCCGGTTTCTGACATCGTCTGAATGAGCTTCTCCCATGACGCGAACGCGAAAGCACAATCCTTTTGCCTTTAGTTTGGCGGCAGCGGCCAACAAAACAAATATTCCTTTTTCTTCTTTTAAATTTCCAACGAACAAAATGTTGTTGTTTGGAGCAGTTGTGCGGTGCGGAAATAGCGCTCCGGCAGAAACGTCTTCAATGCCATTTGGTATCACCAGCACTTTTTTGGGAGCAAACCAGTCAACTTCCTTTTGCAGCCAAGGCAACAAAACAACCGCGTAATCAATGTTACGAAACGCCTTTTTGACGAAATATTTTTCAACCAAATTCAGGCGCTCAACTAGGTTAGAGAGGCCACCGGCATGAAAATGCAAAACAATTTTTTTAGCGGACCGCCGGGCATAAAGCAGCGTCACAACGTCTCTGTATAAAGGAATGCGGTTTGGGCCCGCAGGAGGGTAATAAAAAAGCTCTATGCAGCTTTGTTTTTTAACACGGCGGACTTTTTGAAGAACGCCCAAAAGCTTTGCAATTTTTGAAAAACGGAAACTGCCCACCTGTTGTATGCTGCTCGAATAATTAAGCGGAATGTGCTGTTTGTTACACCACGACCACTCGGCATCAACAAGGTATTGCTGCATAATTGCCTGGCCATGATGCGGCGGCGGTGTTTGCGCTAGCACCAAAACTTTTTTTCTGTCTTTAAAACCGGTTGTTTCCATTTTCAGTTTTTCCTCAGGTTCGCAATTGGTTTATCAGTTGCAGGGTACGGTAAGCCGCTACTTCGTAATTGTATTCATTCAACTTTTCTTTTGCAGCCTGTGAAAAAGCACGAAGCCTTTCTCTGTTGTTTACGGCCAATAGAAGCTTCTCAACGAAATCTTCTTCGCTCAGTGGATCAAATACAATCCCTGTTTTTCCATCTTCAATTAATTCGTCGGCACTGCCGGCATATTTCGATAGCATGACCGGGCAACCTGCGGCAACGGCTTCGTTTACGACCAAAGCCCATGTATCGGAACGGGTCGGAAGTATAAAGCAATCGGCAATTGCATAAAGCTGGTGCAATTCATTGTTGGGAACGAAACCAACAGGTAAGAAAATTTTCTTGTTGTACGCCGGCAGAATCTCTTGCAATTCTTTTTCGGTTCCACCAGCCATGACAAACAAAAGTTTTTCCTGAATGTCAGCGGGCAGCTTGCCCACGGTTTTTGCCAGCAAGTCAATTCCCTTGCGATGATTGAATTGACCGGAGTAAAAAAAACAAATCCTTCTTTCCTTCGCGGCGCGAATCTTGTTCAGGAGGACATTCAACTCTTCTGAGACTGCCGTATCTTTTTTTTGCTCAACCGCGTAGGGCGCTACCGTGATTTGTTCCTCGCGAAAGCCCAATGTTTTTAAATAGGATTTTGCGCTATAACTGCGAGCAACAGCACCGTTTGCGTTTCTCGCCAACCGTCTTCGCAACATCCTTTTTATGTTGCCGACATGCGCTTCGGTATTCGGGGTTACGTCTGAAACAATGATCATTTTAGCGCCGGTTAACTTGCACATGCACTGTGAAAAAAGAGTACGCAGTCCAAACTCAATGCTTAAAACAACGTCTGGTTTGTGTTGCCAGATGCGCTTGAAAACAAAAAAGGGGAGATAGATTGTTCGAAAAAGCTGTGTGCCGTTATTGATAGTTGAAGACCGCCGGATATTAGGCGAGTTTTCGATTTCAAATTGAAATTGAACATCCCTCTCATCAATTTTCCATTGGCGATTTGTTTCAGTGGTGCGATCGAAAAAAAATTGCACTTGTGTGTCAAGCAAATCATTTAGCCGGTTAAAAAACGGAACGTTGTACGGCGCAATGATGTTTACAAATACCAATACTTTCCGGTGCTTTTTTCTCATGACGGTTTCTTAACGGCTCAGGTGACGAAGGGCAGTTTTTATTCTGATCTTTAAGAACGTTACTCCCGAACGCCGCTTGTGCCGCCAGCTTTTTTTGTAAATCCTGGCCCAGTCATCAAAGCTTGTTACGGTTTCGTTTTTCAGCTTTGCAGCGGCAGAGTAAACAGCATAGTGATGATACAACTCATGGTGTTTTATTCTTTCAAGCGTTGTCTCTGATAACTCGTTTCTGTATAAAACAAGCGCCTTTGGTAAAGACGCCATTTTGTGAAACTTGCTCAATTGCAGAAAGAGTTCAAAGTCTTCGACGTTGTAGGAAATAGCATTTTCATAGCGCCGGTTTTCAAAACACTTTTTCCGCAACATACAAGAAGCGTGGGGAACACCCATGATGCCTTTTTGAAAAAAGCAGGCAACGCCGCGGGGTGTTTGCGGAAAACGATAAAGCTGTGCGGGCTTTGACTTTTCGGAGAAGTGAAGTAGCTGCGCACCCACAACATCAACATCATTATTTTCTTCTAAAAAGCGCACTTGTTCCAGAAGCCTGTCGGGTAAATTTATATCGTCAGCATCGCAAATAGCAATGAGTTCACCCTTGCAATTGTCAATAGCAAAATTGCGGGCATAACCCCGTCCACAATTTTTTTCCAGAGCAAAGTACCGGAGCCTTTTATCTGCGTACGATTGCACAATTTGCCCGGTAGTATCTGTGCTGCCATCGTCAACAACGACCAGCTCAAAATTGGTGTAAGATTGGTGCAGCACACTGTCAATTGCTTCGCGTATGTAACTGGCCGCGTTGTAAGCCGGCATAATGACACTAACCAGGGTTTCTTCTTTCTTCTGCATAAGACAATAAAGTTTTACAAGGCCGGCGATTGCTCAACGTCTTTTTGCACGAACGCGTCTGCGTTTTCCAATCCATAAATCATGGTGATGTAAAAAACAAACATCACGTCGAAGTAGATGAACACGTTGTCGGTTAAAAAAAGAACGTTGATATAAATAGCCAGGCAAGTGCTCAAAAACGAATTGGACCACTTGTAAAAAAAATAAATCCAAAAAACAAACGCTACGGGGCCCAGTTCAAAAAAAACTTTCAGCACATCGGAATGCAGGTTAACAAGTTCGTAACCCGTGTTGCTGAGAAATGTGTTGATGGCTCCCAGGCCGAAACCCAGGAAATCAATGTGTCCGAAATGATGGAAAATGTCCTGGTAAATATTGTATCGCCCCTGGGTTAAAAAGTTAGAGGAAACACCAAACGTGTTTTCAATCATCTCGTCAAACGTGCCCGAGAAAAATAAAAAGAGCACGCCAACCACAAGGCAATTGGTCAGAAAAATGAGTCCCTTCCTATTTGCGGGATTGAAACTTTGTCCAAAGAGTTTCCGGAACAAGGCCAGGACCACGTAAATAAAAACCGCTGCAATGGCAATACGCTTAAACGAAAGCAGCAGAAAGAGTAGAGACAGCAATGAGTATGTTTTGTTCCTTCGTTCCAAAAATACAATGGCAAACAAGCCAAACTCAAATGCGTAATTAGATTCGGTGGGCAACTCGGACGTTAAAAAGGCATCTACCAAAATCGAAGGATGCCTTAATTCGTCCAGAAAAAAAGGAAATTTTTCTGCAATAAAAGCAGCCGTTATACCCCAAAAAAGAAGATAAACTGCCCGCAGGTAATTTTTAGCCGGTCGCAAATAAAAAAGCAGCAGAGCAAACAACAGCGGTGAGAGAACAAAATAAAACTCCTGGTAAAAACGGGGATTAGAAAAGCCTTTCACAAGGTTGACGCTGCAAACAAGAAAGTAAAAGGACGACAAGCCGATCAAGTACCGGTAGCGCGGGTTGTATTTAAAATCACTCTTTCGAAAATTAATTTTTTTACTGCTTGCCAACAATACAACGGCAAGCAAAACCGGAAGGCCGTATTTTAAATACTTCAGCGGTTCACTAATTGACGAAGCAAATACACACAAAGAAAAAAGCAGCAGGAAGAAGTAAAAGACAACTTCTTTTTTGGCTACTTTTTTCTGAAAATATGGATTGCCTGCTGTCAAAAAACTTATTTAAGATTTGCGAAAAAATAAAGGTTTATTGCTTGCCAAATAGCCAACTACAGCTTTTGGGTTTAAAGCCTGCCCCTGAAAAATATAAATGCCGGCAAGACGGAGTTGGTAAGCCGAAAAGGAGAAAAGAAAAAACTCGCTGACCAACCACGCCAGAGCGGCGCCTTTTACACCAAAAAGAAAAGCAAAAAGCAAGGTGATCAAAACACCGGCGACGGCCGAGGATTGAGTAATTCTTGCATAGGCCTTGTAAAGATTTAGTTTGATGAAAAGCTGTAGGTTAACCACGTTTGACAAAACGTTTGCCACCAGTGAGAAAAGCATTAACCGAAAGAGCACTTCTGCTTCGGCAAATTTATCGCCAAGCATAAGCAGGATAAGCAATTTTGAAAACAGAAACAATCCGAGGCAAACGGCAAGCGCCATGTACGTAACGCCGGGTACAACCAGTTGTTTGATTTTTGCTATAGCCAGCGCTGCATTTTCGGTTACGGCACGAGAGATTGAAGGATACAACGATTGATTCAGCGGCAAGGTAACCAGGGTAAAAACTACAAGCATTAGTTTGTTTGCTGCCATGTACAAACCAAAGTCGTGCAGCGGCAAGACGGTACTCAACAGCGTCACGTTAATGTTCATGCAAAAGTTTACCATGGTGCCACCTTTGAAAAGCAAGAACTTTTGTTTTAGAAAAGCAATGACTTCTTTAAGCGGAACAGAAACAAAAGCAAATTTGTATTTAAACAAAGGGTAAATGAAAAGCAGCAACCCGGAAACAACTTGTGAAAGACTAAGGCCAAGTGTATAGTACCAATAATCAGCCGGGTGTTTAATACACGTAAATACAATCACCGCAAACAAGATCTTGCCAAAAGCAACGCATAAAAAAAGCTCCAGGAACTTTTCCATGCCCTGGTAAAACCAGAGCGGCGTAATGGCGTATCCTATCAGGCCGAGGTAGTTGAGATTTAAAAGCGAAACGTCTTGTTTGTTGATTTTAAAAAAGAGGAGAATAAAACCATAAATCAACGTAGCAACAAGAAGCAGAACCAGGCGTGCATAAGAAGTAAGCCAATAAACACGCTGCAATTGTTGCTTGTCGTTTTTGTTGATTGCCACTTCTCCGGCAACGGAGGCGTCAAGGTTATAACCCACAAAAAGCACCAGGTACTGGACGATGGATTGGGCAATGTTTATCAAGGCAAAATTTTCCGTGCCGGCAATCCGTAAAAAATAAGGCGTAACAACGAGTGGAATGAGGTAAGTGAAAACGTTGAGCGACGCTGTGGTAAGCAAATTGTTTCTTATCTTTTTCATTCCAGCTGTTTAGTTTTGGCAAAGCCACATTAACGAAGCTGCCGTACTTACTTTTAGGCGTTTACAGTACCGGGCACATAAAATCTTGTTCTTCCGAGCATTGCCAATGACAGGATAATGATTGTCGCAAAAACACAGAGCGCAGCACCCAAAAGAATTGCCAGCGCTTTGCTTGTTTTGTTGACTTTTAGCGGTATGTCTACTGCATCAACCACCTGAATGGTTGGTGTTTCCTGGGACAAAGCCACCTTGCTGATTTCGAGGTTCTTTATGATCTCACCATAAATCGTTGCCAACATCGTCTTGTCTCTACCGGTAACTTCTGCGTTTACGGCAGCGGTCTTAAAGCCTGGGTTAACATCGAGCAGTTGTTCCTGGGCGGCGGCAGTGGCAAATGTTTTTCTGTTCAAAAGCGCGGCAATACTGTCTGCCCGTCTTTGCAAACGGCTCACGTTAATTGTCTGCCGGCTTGTTTTACTGTTAACGTAACGTTCGGTTGCTTCCTTTACCAGCCTTTCACAGAAATATTTAGATAGCAATTCATCGCGCATTTGAACACTCACCTGCACAAACGAAGCTTTTTTATCGGGTCTGTCAACAAGTAATTCATCCTTTACTATCTGCGAAACCATAACCTGCAGAAGACTGTCCTGCAAGCGAGTGTACCGTCCCTTCTCCTGAACGGGAAAAAAAATTTCCTTTCCAATCTTTGCATTCTCTTTCCAGTCTCTTCTTAATAATGTTACTTCTGCATATTTGTCGGCCAATGAAAGATGGCCCGAAGAATCATAAGGCGTTAACAGGGTTTCCTTCGCCAGCGACGGGCTCTTTAAAAAAACAAGAACGTTGTCCCCAGACAATAGCCCACTACTGCCGGCTAATCCGCCCAAGTCAAAACCAAATTGTCCGGCCAATGATGCAAGTCCTCCACCGCCACCTTTTCCTTCTTCGACCAGGAAGTTTAAATTGGCTGTATAAGTGATCGGCTTAAGTACGGCATACGTCAAACCCGCTGCTCCGCCAATTACAGCCGTTATTAAAATCACCCACCATTTTGAAAGCAGGTAAGAAAGCAGGCTTTGGCCCCTTTTTATTATGTCGTATAATGAGACGGTGTCCGTACCATTTGCGGACGCAGTATGGGCAGCATTCATAAAATAAATTTTTGCATTATCGTTTTATCACCGAGATCGCCGTTACCAGCGCTGTTAGCACTGACACCAAAATCCCCGCTTTCGCGATGTCTAATCCTTCCCGCTTCGGCCTTTGCGGCACAAAAATTTGCGCACCGGGTTCAATCTTCGGATAGCTTCGGAACATGCCCAGCGGGTGCGAAATCTTGGCCGAACGGCCGTTGGAATAAATCACAAAAGCTTTTCCTTTTGCACCCGTTTGCGTTACGCCGCCCGCATCCGAAATGTAATCGTTCATCGAGCGGCCCTTTTCGTACATCACGTCCACCGGACGAAATACTTCGCCGTTTACACTTACCGTATTGTTAATGCGCGGAATCATCAACTCGTCGCCTTCTTCCAGCGTAATATCGTCGGCGCTGCCGGGATGTTTTAAAATATAGGCAAGGTCAATGGCAACGTCGGTTGTGGTTTTGCCGGCAACCCCGACGCGGCTCCTTGTTGTGTCTTTCACCACCGATTGAAACAGGCGCTTGATTTCGGAAGAATCAATTACTTCTTTTTTCTTTCGAATGAGTTTTGCGCCGCTTACGTTGGCCGTGTACAACAAGCCGCCAGCGCGGTTGATAATAGAACTCAATCTCTCCTCGCGGCTTTGCAAGGTGTAAACTGCGGGCAACAAAACTTCGCCGCTGATTTTTACGCTGATTTGTTTTTTGTAAAAGGGATCTTCTTTTACCGTAACAATGTCATAAGGCTTCAGTACAATGTCCGTAGCCGTGCCCGAAAGCTCTTTGTCACCGTCAATGCGAATGAGTTCTACAATGTCGCTGCCCGCTTTGTTCACCTGCACGTCGCGTTTGCGGCGTGAAATTTCAATGCCTGTGCCGGTGGCGTTGTCGGCATAACCTTCGGCTTTTAAGATGAGGGATTTTAAAGAGAGACCTTCTTCATAACGGAAACTGCCCGGCTTGCGCACCGCGCCGTTGATGGTAATTGTAGCAGTGTCTTTTAAATCAAAGATGGAAGCCACTTGCAAGCTGTCTTCTTTTTGCAAAGGCAGACCGCCGTAGGTACCGGCCATCAGCGGTTTCAGGTCAACGGCAATGTATTCCTTGGTTAAGTCTTGCCGCGTTCGCACCAACAAAGCACGGCCCGTAAATACATCTTCCTTCAAACCTTGTGCTTTGGCAATAAGGTTTTTCAGGGTCATGCCGTTTTCCAGCGCATAAGCGCCGGGCTTAAACACGGCACCACTGATCACCACGCGGTTCTGGTAGCGATTGACAACAGAGTCAATAAAAAACTCATCGCCGTTTTGCGGCTTAAAGTTTTGCAGTGATGCGCCGGAAACATCCAACACCTGCTTTTCAAAATCGGTGAAGCGGCTGCCGGTAATGCGTCCGCGAAAGGCTTTGCTCTTAAAGCCGCCGGCAAAGCCAATGGCGTCTTTAAGATTTTCGGCCTCGTGCAATTCAAAAACGCCGGGGCGATTCAATTCGCCGTTTAACGTGATTAATAAATTGGCGAAGGGTACGCGAATCACATCGCTTTCTTCAAGACGAAGATTAGCACTCAAATCGCCTTTTACGAGAAAGTCGTACAAATCGGCACGTTGAATGATTTTGTTGGCGCGAATGAGCTCAATGTTGCGGAATGAACCGTTTTCGGCCGGGCCGCCGCTCATGTACAGCGCATTAAACAAACTGGCCAGCGAAGGCAGAGTATAGGTGCCCGGCCGGTTGATGGCCCCAATAAGTGTTACGCGAATGCTGCGGATGTTACCCAGCGTCACTTGCAACTTTGTTTGTCCACTGGAAAGGCCGGGATAATATTTTGCAAGTCTTGTGCGAAGCAAGGCGGTGGCGGCCTCAATGGTTAAGCCGTTTACATTTATCACGCCGGCGTATTTTACACTCACCGTTCCTTCGGGTGAAACGTTTAGTCGCTGCTGCGAAAGGTTTACGCCGTAAACGTTCAGGATAAGTTCGTCTTCGGGACCAATGACGTAATTTTTTGGCGTAGCCATGCGCAGGTCCGGCTCAAAACTGAGGTTGGTATTGGAAAAAAGTTCGGCGCCAAAAATCCGGGAACGCTTCTTCAGGCTTTCCGGCGATTCAAGTTCGAGCGGCTTTGTTTGCGGAGCGGTGCGCTTTGTATTTTTTGAAGGAGTTTCCGAAGGCGTCTCGGTTGATTCGGCGCTGTTGCCGTTTAACTGCTGAATGCGAAGTTTTAGCTCGGCCATTTCTGCCGCAGGCAAACCTCGGCGCGAAAACTCTGCTTCCAATTGGTCGGGGGATAAGCCACTGGCCTTTGCCTGGTTAAGGTATTGCTGAAGTTGTGCATCGGAAATCTGCGACGCTTTGACGGCGCTTAAATCAGAAGGAACCTGGGCCGTAGCCAAAAGGGAAAGGGAGCAGAAGAGTGCTATAAAAAACAGCCGGAAGCAGTTCATAAAAATTGGATTTGTTTCTTTCTCACAGGCAAATCAGTTTTCACAGGCGTGCAGGCAAAGCTGCAAGAGGGAACGGATAGGGCTTTTTCAGCGAGGCGCTAAATTATTGGTTTACCGCAGAGCATGAAAAATATTTTTATAAAATACGTTTAAAGCCGCCTATTGTTCGGTAATCAAAGGTATTGTCAAGCCGTGAGCATCTGTCTTTTAAGTGCTTTCTCTTGGGTAACACTCCGCACTTGCGGCTTACGACTGCGGACAAATGATTTTAAACGAAAATCCGCAGGAGCAACGTTAGATAAATTGTGCGGCTCAAACGGATTAACTGCGCAACGTTGCTGAAACGGCAACGTCTTTGCACTTAACCCGTGAACGCTAAACCTATTTTTTGTTGCGAAGCCAAGCTTTTTGACGATGAATCACCCACTTGTTTCTGTTTGCATTCCCACGTATAACGCGGCCGAATTTTTCGAGCCTTGCCTGCAATCGGCCCTGGCACAAACCTACCCGAACCTTGAAATTTTGATTTCAGACGATGGCTCAACCGATGACACGCTTGCCGTGGCAGAAAAATACCGGCAACGAGATGGCCGCATCCGGATTGTAAAAAACAAGGCGGAGGGAATGGTGAACAATTGGAACAATTGCGTTGAGCAGGCGCGGGGCGAATGGGTAAAACTCTTGTTTCAGGACGATCTTTTAAAACCCGCCTGTGTTGAGAAAATGGTGAACGGCTGCCTGCAACACAAAGTGGATGTTGGCTTGTGCCGCCGTGATTTTATCATTCATCCCGATGTGCCCAAGATTACCCGCTTTAGTTTTCGGTACAAGATTGTAAGGCCCGAGCGCATCTTTGACGATCTTGCGTACATCTCTCCCGAGCGCCTTGCTGCCGGCGCCGCCGAGCATCTCGGCCAGAATGTTTTGGGCGAACCTACCTGCTATCTTTTTCACAAGCGAATTTTTTCGCAAACGGGCCTGTTCAATCCTGAGTTCAGGCAAATTGTGGATTATGAGTTTATCCTGCGGCTGGGGTTGAAAAATGGTCTGGCCTTTTCGGCCAAAACCTTAGCTACGTTCCGGGTGCACAACGCATCGGAAAGCAGCGCCAACACCAAAGAAGGAAAAGCCGTATGCACCCGGAACGTGGCCGCCGTTACCGGCGACATCATTCTGTTGTTTTACCATTTTTTACACGATCCCGAGTTTGCGCTCATGAAGAAGGCCGCCGGTGAAAAACTGCTGGACCTTCACATCAAACATCTTTACCACTCCGGCTGCAAGCACAAAGGCAAAACAGTTTTCAACAAAGCCCTGCAGCCCTTGCGGAAGAAGTACAAAGAGTTGGGCAGCCTGGAATACAGCTTCTTTAAATACGTTTATTACCGAAAGCTGTTTAAAAACTGGGAAAGACACGACCGGATTTCTGACGAAAGATATGAATGACAAAAAGCTATACGGCTTTGTCAATACTGTAAACGAAGCGGTAAAGATTAAAACGGCCTGCGGGTAAAATCCTTTCTATTTGCTGTCGCAGATCAGGCTTCTGGATACCTTTCATTCGCTTTTGCTGCAAAAGATGGTAAGCACGTTCGGCCAGCAGCCAAGCTTTTCTTTCGTTGGTCCTGTTTTGTTGAAGATGCCTCTGAATCGCTCTGTATAAATCAGCAATGCCTTGGTGTGTTGACGCTATCGTCTTGATGATTTCAACTTCATTCTTGTGCTTGTGAAAAGCCGGCGCCAGCATCAGGCGCAAATTCTTTACGAAGGTGTCTGCGTCCGGCCGGTCGCTTTTGTTTACCACAAATACATCGGCAATTTCCATCAGGCCGGCTTTCATTGTTTGCACTTCGTCGCCGGCTTCGGGCACAAGTATCACAACGGTCGTATCAGCAAGGCCTGCGATTTCAATTTCGCTTTGGCCCACGCCAACGGTTTCGGCAATGATGTAATCGTAAGCGGCGGCCTTTATTACATCAGTAATCTCAATAATTTTTGGGTGAAGCCCGCCCATCGAGCCGCGAGTAGCCAGCGAACGGATGAAGACAGCCGGATGCGTGTACCAATTGCTCATGCGGATGCGGTCGCCGAGTACGGCGCCAAGGTTAAACGGCGACGAAGGGTCTACGCAAAGCACCGCAACTTTTTTATTGTTGTTTACAGCTTCGCCAATCAAAGCATCCACCAGCGTGCTTTTGCCCGCGCCGGGCGGGCCGGTGATGCCGATAATTTTTGCGTTGTCGTTCAACGAAAGACCTTGCAAGAACGCTTCGTAGCCTTCGTGCTCGTTTTCAACGAGAGAAATAACGCGGGCCAGGGCTCTCACGTCGCCGCTCTTTAAATCTTGAAGCAGTTGCTGCCACATGAATTAATATTGTTGTTTTGCCGTAGTTTAAAACTACGGACAGCTTTAAATGACGGCACGCAAAAATAGAGGGATTCGGGATTGGCGGAACAACGCTGTCTTCGGTAGCGTGTTGCTCATGATGATGGCCGCCGCCGTTTCGCGTGGCGTTTTATCGGTTAGTCTTATTTTGTTTGTTTGTATTGCCTTGTTGCACAAAAATTTTTTTGCGCAAGTCAAAAACTTTGCTGCAACACCTTTTCTGTGGAGTCTTTCGCTGCTTTTTTTTCTTCCTTTTGTTTCGGGTTTGTGGAGCGATGATTTGAGCAAATGGAGCGACGTCGTTCGCATCAAACTGCCCCTGCTTTTTTTGCCGTTAGCCTTTGCCGGCGGGTGGAGTCTCTCGAAGAAGAGATGGCTGTTTCTCGCCCTGTTTTTTTTAGCATTGGTCTTCTGCGGTTGTGTTTGGGGATTGATGGACTACGCACAAAACGCGGCGCAAATTCACGAAGGTTATTTGCGGGCCAAAACGCTTCGCTCGCCGCTGGAAAACGATCATGTGCGGTTTAGCTGGCTGGTAAGCGTGGCCGTTATTCTTTGCTTTCTCTTGGTAGAAACAACGCAACGAAATTTGCAGAAGATTTTGCTGTTGATCCTGTGTTTGTTCTTCGTTGTTTACCTGCACATTCTTTCGGCCAGAACCGGAATTTTCTCGCTTTATCTTTTCCTGGCTATTTACGTGGCGTACACACTTCTTAAAATGAAAAGGCGCAAGCAGTCGGCTATGCTTCTATGTACATTGTTTGTATTGCCGATCCTTGCTTACGTTGCCTTGCCCACGTTTAAAGCAAGGCTTCGCTACAATCTTTACGATCTTTCGTTTGTGCAAAAAGCACAATATCTGCCGGGTTCGAGCGACGGCGCAAGAACGATGTCATTGAAAGCTGGGTGGCAGGTATTAAGAGAAAATCCTTTTGGCGTTGGCGCTGGCGATGTAATGCACGAAGCGGATAAATGGTATGCGGCGGCTGTACCAAACGTACTGCCCACGGATAAATTTTATCCGAGCAGCGAATGGTTCATGTACGGGGCTTTTGCCGGTTGGTCCGGCGTATTGATTTTTACATTGGTCATGCTGGTCCCTTTTTTTGTAAAGGTTTCCGAGCGCAAAATTTATTGGATTGGCTTTCACGCAACGGCTGCTTTTAGCTTCCTGTTCGACATGGGACTTGAAGTGCAGTACGGTGTTTTTTTATACGCCTTTCTTGCGTGTGGCTTGTGGAAAGTGCTTTACGTGAAACGTCAAACCTCAGATGTGAGACAGGAGTGAACTTCGATGCAAAAAGCCTTAGGTTCCACGTTTGTCGTCTTACGTCTCACAAATGTTTTTAACTATGAGTCATCATTTCTCCATCGTTATTGTTTGCAAAAACGAAGAACGAAACATTGGAAGAGTGCTGCAAAGCCTTGCGGGTTTAACCGACGATGTGCTGGTGTACGACAACGGTAGCACCGACGCCACGCTGAACGTTTTGCGGCAATACGGTGTGCGTATTCACGAAGGCGCCTGGATGGGTTACGGCAAAACAAAACGCGAAGCGGTGCGCCTGGCCAAATACGATTGGGTGCTGAGCGTTGATGCCGACGAAGCACTGGACGAGGAATTACAGCAGGCTTTGCAAACGGAAAACCTTGCAGACGTAAACACCGTTTATCAGATAGCGTTTAAAAATCTTTTGGGCGAAAAAGTTTTGCGTTGGGGCGAGTGGGGCGGCGACAAACACATTCGCCTGTTTAACCGGACAAACGTGAATTGGGACGAAGCTCCCGTGCACGAATCGCTGACAATACCGCCTTCTGCTGTCGTAAAAAAATTGCCGGGCTTCATTTTGCACCGCACGGTGAAAGACACGGTTGAGTACAGCAACAAGATGGTGAAGTATGCTTTGCTGAACGCCCAAAAATATTATGCGCAGGGAAAAAAATCCTCCTGGTTAAAACGTTACGTAAGCCCCCGCTTCACCTTTGTGAAGCATTATATTTTTGGATTGGGTTTTTTAGACGGCTGGGAAGGTCTGCTCTCCGCCCGCATGACGGCTTTTTATACCTTTTTAAAATACGCAAGGCTGTACGAGTTGTGGAGAGAAAGGGTTGACTAGTTGACTGGTTTATTGGTTGGTTCGTAATGCCGCAACAAAACCAATCACCTATCAACTAATCAACCGATCAACTTGCCTTGCATCAAATTTGCAGCACTGAACGCATGACGAACTTCATTCCGATATTTCCCCTGGGCATTGTGGTTTATCCCGGTGAGAATTTGAACCTGCACATCTTTGAGCCGCGGTACAAGCAGCTCATTAAAGAGTGCAACGAGAACAAAAAGCCTTTCGGCATTCCGGCCGTGATTGACAACCGCCTGCAGGATTACGGCACGGTAGTGCGCATCAAAGAAATAACGACAGCGTACGAGAACGGCGAGATGGACATTAAAACTGAAGGTGAAAAAGTCTTTCGCATTTTAGAGGTCATCAAAGAAATTCCCGACAAACTTTACAGCGGCGCTATTGTAAACTATCCGGCCAACCACGAGCAAGGCAGTGCCGAAGTGATGCGCCGCGTGGTGAACAGCATTAAGGAATTGTACAAGCTGCTGAAGGTGCAAAAGGATTTTAAAAAAGAAGACGCGCAACTCAATACCTATGATATTGCGCACCATGTGGGCCTTTCGCTGCAGGAAGAATACGAGTTTTTAAACCTTCTGCACGAACGCCAGCGGCAGGAATATTTAAAACGCCACCTGGCCAAAATCATTCCCACCGTGGCGCAGATGGAAAGCCTGAAAGAAAAAGTAAAACTCAACGGGCATTTTAAAAATTTAGAGGGATTTAAGTTTGAAGGAGGTGAGCAGTGAGTCGTCAGTAGTGAGTTAAACAAATAGCGTTTATTTTGCCGGCAATAAATTTCAATCGAATAAAGCCTGTTGATTACTCACCATTCACGATTCACCACTCACAATGATTACTCTCTGCCTCGACTTCGGCAACACACGACTTAAGCTTGCTTTGTTTGAAAAAGACAATTTAAAAGAAGTGATTGTGCTTCGCAAAGCTGCGGTTGC
>Ga0308176_10000022_pt1 | contig 100375 bp, 105 predicted proteins | sample PhyCR2_3_FD_203890 | JGI IMG/M metagenome (GOLD analysis project Ga0308176, IMG submission 203890) | Soil microbial communities from UC Gill Tract Community Farm, Albany, California, United States - DLSLS.C.R2 | ecosystem: Environmental > Terrestrial > Soil > Agricultural land | place: USA...
AAGTCGATCCTCCTCAACTCCGGCGCGGAGGCGATCGAGAACGCGGTCAAGATCGCGCGCGCGGCGACCGGCCGGCCCGGTGTCGTCGTCTTCGACCGCGCGTTCCACGGGCGCACGAGCCTGACCATGGCCATGACGGCGAAGCTCGTCTACAAGCAGGGCTTCGGGCCGCTCGCGACCGATGTCCACCGCGTCGTCGCGCCGTATCCGTTCCGGGGTATCTCGACCGAGGACGCGCTCGCGAGCCTCGATCTCCTCTTCCGTCAGGACGTCGACCCGGGCGCGGTGGCATGCATCGTGCTCGAGCCGGTGCAGGGTGAGGGCGGCTTCATCCCGATGCCGGCCGAGTTCGTGCAGGCGCTGCGGCGGATCTGCGACGAGCACGGGATCCTCTACGTCGACGACGAGGTGCAATCCGGCTGCGGGCGCACCGGCACGCTCTGGGCGATCGAGCAGCTCGGAGTCGAGCCGGATCTCCTCGTCAGCGGGAAGACGCTCGGCGGCGGCCTGCCGCTCGCGGCGGTAACCGGTCGCGCCGAGGTCATGGATGCGGTCCACGTCGGCGGGCTCGGCGGCACGTTCGGCGGGAACCCGGTCGCCTGCGCGGCGGGGCTCGCCGTGCTCGAAGCGCTGACGGCGCCAGGCTTCGCCGAGCGGGCGAACGAGGTCGGCTCGCTCCTGCGCGCGCGGCTCGAGGAGATCGCGGCGCGCCACCCCCTCGTCGGCGAGGTGCGAGGGCTCGGCCCGATGCTCGCGCTCGAGCTGCGCGAGCCGACGCCCGACGCGGCAAAGGCGACGACTGCCGCCGCCTTCGAGAAGGGACTGCTCCTCCTCTCGTGCGGCCTGGACGGGAACGTCATCCGGCTCCTCCCGCCGCTGACCGCGAGCGACGAGGAGCTCGAGAGCGGGCTCGCCCTGCTGGAGGAGGCACTTGGCGACGCTGGCGCAGACCGCGCCTGAGACCGAGCCGGCGGTGGACGCCCCCGCCGTCCGCCTGAGCGGGATCCGCCGCGTCTACGGCGACGTCGTCGCCGTCGCGGGCGTCGACCTCGACATCGGCGCGGGCGAGTTCTTCACGCTCCTCGGGCCCTCCGGCTCGGGCAAGACGACGACGCTGCGCGTGATCGCGGGCTTCGAGCGCCCCGACGCGGGACGGGTCGAGCTGCAGGGCGTCGACGTGACCCGCGTCGCGCCGTCGCAGCGAGCCGTCAACACCGTCTTCCAGGACTACGCGCTCTTCCCGCACATGACGGTGGCGGAGAACGTCGAGTACGGGCTGCGCGTGAAGGGGATGTCGCGCAAGGATCGTCGCGCCCGCGCCCGGGCGATGCTCGACCGCGTGCGCCTCCCGGGCCTCGGTGCCCGCAAGCCGGTGCAGCTCTCGGGCGGCCAGCGGCAGCGCGTCGCGCTCGCCCGCGCCCTCGTGAACGAGCCGCCCGTCCTGCTCCTCGACGAGCCGCTCGGCGCGCTCGACCTGAAGCTGCGGCAGGAGATGCAGACCTTCCTCAAGGCGTTGCAGCAGGACCTCGGGATCACGTTCGTCTACGTCACGCACGACCAGGAAGAGGCGTTGACGATGAGCGACCGCCTCGCGGTGTTCAACAACGGCCGGATCGAGCAGCTCGGCGCGCCGGCTGAGGTCTACGAGCACCCCGAGTCGGAGTTCGTCGCCGGCTTCGTCGGCGTCTCGAACGTGCTCGAGCGCGACGGTCGGCGCATCACGATTCGCCCGGAGAAGATCCGGATGAGCGGCGAGAACGGTGACGGCGAACCCGGAACCGTACGCGCGGTCGTCTACGTCGGGATGGTCACCCGGTACGTCGTCGACCTCGACGGCGGCGGAGAGCTCGTCGTCGTGAGGCAGAACCTCGAGACGTCCTCGCAACAGGCGCTCGCGGAGCAAGGCAAGCGGGTCCGCCTCTCGTGGCGGCCGGAGCACACCTACGAGATCTGCATGAAGGAGGGCAAGTGAGGAAGATCACCCGCCGGCACGTCCTGCTGGCCGCGTTCGCTGCGGCGTTGTGCGTGCCGGCTTCGGGCATCAGCGCCGGAAACGGCCTCCCGACGAAGATCGGGAAGGGCGAGGGACAGCTCAACCTGATCGCCTGGGAGGGGTACACCCAGAAGCAGTGGGTGAAGCCGTTCCAGCAGAAGACGGGCTGCATCGTCCATGCGAAGTACGGGGGCTCGTCGGACGAGATGGTGACACTGATGCGGCAGGGCGGCGGTTCGCAGTACGACGGCGTGTCGGCCTCCGGCGACGCGAGCCTGCGGCTGATCTACGGGCACGACGTCCAGGCGGTGAACCCGAAGCTGATCCCGGACTTCAAGAACTTCATCCCGGCCCTGAAGGCGCCTCCGCACAACACGGTCAAGGGCGTCCACTACGGGATCTCGCTCCAGTGGGGGCCGAACACGCTCCTCTGGAACACGAAGAAGGTGAAGCCGGCACCGTCCAGCTGGTCGACGATCTACAGCAAGAAGTACAAGGGCAAAGTCACGATACCGGACAACCCGATCCAGATCGCCGACGCGGCGCTCTACCTCTCGAAGGCGAAGCCGTCACTCGGGATCAAGGATCCGTACGAGCTGAACCAGGCGCAGTTCAACGCGGTCATCAACCTGCTCAAGCAGCAGAAGCCGCTGATCAAGAAGTACTGGGCGCTCGCCTCGGACGAGATCGGCCTGTTCAAGAGCGGCGACGCCGTGATCGGCGCGTCCTGGCCGTATCAGACCAACACGCTCAAGGCGGACAAGGTTCCCGTCAAGGACGAGATCCCGAAGGAAGGCGCGACGGGCTGGGCCGACACGTGGATGATGTCGGCGCACGCCAAGCACCCGAACTGCATGTACAAGTGGATGGCCTGGGTCTCGACTCCGAAGGTGCAGGCCGAGCAGGCGATCTACTTCGGCGAGACGCCCGCCAACACGAAGGCGTGCTCGGTGATGGACAAGCTCTCGCCGGGCTCCGCGCAGCAGTATCACTGCGGCGCATCGAGCAAGTACTTCAACTCGATCCGGTTCTGGAAGACGCCGATCGCCGCCTGCGGCAACGGCAAGAACAACTGCATGGACTACACGAAATGGCAGCAAGCCTGGACGCAGCTGAAGGGCTGAGCCCTGTCCGCGCAGGCTGCTGACCTGACCGAGCCGGGCCGTCCCCTGCGGGCGGCCCGGCTCCGCTTCACCGGCGTCTTCTGGCGCCACCGCTGGGCGAAGGCGCTCGTCCTGCTGGCGCCGCCGATCCTCGCCTTCCTCTTCGTCTACGTCGCGGCGCTCGTCGCTCTGCTCGTCTCGTCGTTCTGGACGATCGATCCGTTCACCTCCGAGATGAAGCACGTCTGGAACGTCGACAACTACCGCCAGCTCTGGCAGGGCGGCGCGTACCACTCGATCGCGTTCCGCACGATCGGCATCGCCGCGGCGGTCACGGCCGCGGACGCGATCCTCGCCTTCCCGCTCGGTTATTTCATGGCCCGCATCGCCGGCGGGCGATCCCGGGCGTTCGTGTTCGTCGCCGTCCTGCTTCCGCTCTGGTCGAGCTACCTGATCCGCGTCTACATCTGGCGGCTGATCCTCGACCACAACGGCGTCCTCAACTGGAGCCTGCGCAAGGTCGGGCTGCCGGCGGCGAACATCGGCTACACGAACTGGGCCGTCTGGCTGATCTTCACCTACATCTGGCTGCCGTTCATGATCCTGCCCGTCTACGGCGCGCTGGAACGGGTGCCGGACTCGTTCCTCGAGGCGTCGCGCGACCTCGGCGCCGGCGGCTGGATCACGTTCCGGCGCGTCCTGCTGCCGCTCGCGCTGCCGGGCGTCATCGCCGGCTCGATCTTCACGTTCTCGCTCACGCTCGGCGACTACATCACCCCCCTCCTCGCCGGCGGAGCCTCGTCCCAGTTCATCGGCAACGTCGTCTACGACAACATCAACAACCAGCTGACGCCGTTCGCGGCTGCTTTCGCGGCCGTACCGCTCGCCGTCATGGGGGTGTACCTCCTGATCGCGCGCCGGCTCGGCGCCTTCGAGGCGCTCTGATGGAGAGCCGCGCCACCCGCATCGCCCTCACGGTGTGGTCCGGGCTCGTCGTGCTCTTCCTCTGGATTCCGCTCGCCCTGATCATGCTCTACGCGTTCAACCAGTCGAACGTCGAGAGCTGGCCGATCACCGGGTTCACCACGCACTGGTTCCACGCCGCCTGGAGCTCCGAGGTGCGGGGAGCCCTCTGGCTTTCGGTGCGCGTGGGCCTGATCGCGACGGGAATCGCGCTCGTGCTCGGCTCGATGGCCGCATTCGGCGTCGCCCGCTTCCGCTTCTTCGGGCGCGAGGCCGTCTCGTTCCTGCTCGTGCTGCCGATCGCGCTGCCGGGAATCGTCACCGGGATCGCCCTCAACTCCGCCTTCGTCACGGGAAAGGTGGCGCTCTCGACCTGGACGATCGTCATCGGGCACGCGACGTTCTGCGTCGTCGTCGTCTACAACAACGTCCTCGCGCGGCTGCGGCGCTCCTCCCCCTCGCTGATCGAGGCCTCGCAGGATCTCGGCGCGGACGGTTGGCAGACGTTCCGCTTCGTCATCTGGCCCGTCCTCTCCACGGCTCTCGTCGCCGGCGGCCTCCTCGCCTTCGCGCTGTCGTTCGACGAGGTGATCGTGACGACGTTCACGGCGGGGGCGCAGAACACGCTTCCGCTTCTCATCCTCGGCTACATCCGGCTCGGCCAGCAGCTTCCGGTCGTCAACGTCATCGCGTTCGCAATGATCGTGCTGACGTCGATCCCCGTCCTGCTCGCGCAGCGGCTCGTGCGCGACACCGGGGTCAGAGTCGGTACGGCTACCGCACAGGCACAACAGGCATAAGGAGGGCTCGCATGAGCACGACGACCGAGCAGTACCGGATCCTCATCGGCGGCGAGCTCGCCGACGCTGCTTCCGGCGAGACGATGGAGGTGATCGCGCCCGCGACCGGCGAGACGATCGCCGAGGTGCCGCGCTGCAGCGGCGAGGACGTCGACCGCGCGGTCGAGGCTGCGCAGGCCGCGCTGCCCGAGTGGCTCGACAAGACGCCGAAGGAGCGCTCCGAGCTCCTGCACGCGCTCGCGAATGTGATGGACGAGCACGCCGAGGAGCTGGCGCAGCTCGAGTCGGTCAACGTCGGCAAACCGCTCATGGCCTCGCGCGACGAGATGCCGTTCTCCGCGGACAACCTCCGCTTCTTCGCCGGTGCGGCGCGCAACCTCGAGGGCAAGTCGACGGGCGAGTACATCACCGGCTACACGTCGATGATCCGGCGCGAGCCGATCGGGATCGTGGGCGGCATCTGCCCCTGGAACTACCCGCTCATGATGGCCGTCTGGAAGATGGGGCCGGCGCTCGCGGCGGGCAACGTCCAGATCGTCAAGCCGTCCGAGCAGACGCCGCTCTCCCTCCTCCGCTTCGTCCAGCTTGCGCAGGAGGTCATTCCGCCGGGCGTGCTGCAGGTCGTCACGGGCGACGGCGTGCCCGTCGGGCAGCGCCTCGTCGAGCATCCGGCGATCGGGATGGTCTCGCTCACCGGCGACATCGAGACAGGCAAGACCATCGCCCGCACCGCGGCGGACACGGTGAAGCGCGTCCACCTCGAGCTCGGCGGCAAGGCCCCGATGGTGATCTTCGACGACGCCGACCCGAAGGCCGTCGCCGAGGGGATCCGGCTCGCCGGCTACTGGAACTCCGGGCAGGACTGCACCGCCGGCTCGCGCGTCATCGCCGGGCCGCGGATCTACGACAAGCTGCTCGAGGAGCTCGTGCCGCAGGTCGAGTCGCTCAAGGTCGGCGACCCGATGTCGAGCGACGAGATCGAGATGGGCTCCGTCATCTCCCACGACCAGCAGGAGCGGATCCTCGGCTTCCTCGAGCGCGCGAAGGGCGCGACGATCCTCACCGGCGGAGGCACGAACGGCGACCGCGGCTTCTTCGTCCAGCCCACGGTCGTCACCGACGTCAAGCAGGACGACGAGATCGTCCAGCGCGAGGTCTTCGGCCCCGTCGTGACCGTGCAGAAGTTCGCCGACGACGACGAGGCGATCCGCTGGGCGAACGACGTCCGCTACGGGCTCGCCGCGTCAGTCTGGACGCGTGACGTCGGCCGTGCGATGAACGCAGCGCGGAAGCTCCAGTTCGGCTGCGTCTGGGTGAACGACCACCTGCTCCCGCTCTCCTCGGAGCTGCCGCACGGCGGCTACAAGCAGTCCGGCTACGGCAAGGACATGTCCATCTACTCCATGGAGGAGTACACGCAGCTCAAGCACGTCGCGATCAAGATCGACTAGGGCAGCAAGGCGGTGCGGATCTGCTGCAGAAGCAGCAATCGCGACTCTGCGAAGTCGAGCGACCCCAGCTGGGTCGAGGCAGAGCTGACGGGTTGCGGCAGCCGGGGCGCTCGCGGCGAGTCGTGCCCGGGCGCGAAGATCAGATCCTCGCGGGCCCGAATCTCGTCGTGCTCGTCGAGCGAGAGCGCGACGTGCTCCGCGAGACACTCGCCGCACTCGCAGTAGAAGTGGGCGACCGGGATCTCCTTCGCTCGCGCGGCATCCGCGAGCCGGTCGTTGATCCGGACGAGCGCGTCGATCATCTCCGCCGCGGTCACAAGGGTGGCCGTTCCCGTTTCCCCCCATTCGAATGTCGTGTGCGACGTAAGGCGTGCGTAAATTCGAGGCTGCGTGCACGCGGAGGCGGACTCGCGTTCGAGTCCGCCTGACGCCGCAGTGTCTAGGTATGGGCCGGTCGTGTTGCGCTCGTGGAGCGGTGTGCACGAACTCGGTAACCCGTCTCTCTGCAAGACATCGTGGGCGACCGCCGCCGGGCGCGCCCTGGCGGGACGGCCAGTTCGGATCCGCCGACCGTTGTGGCTCGATCGAGGGAATCGGCGCGACCGGGCCGGACGTATTGCGTCATCCCGGACGTCCTGGGGACGCCGGGCGCGACCGAGCGGCCTATCTGGGTGTAGAGGTCAGGAAGTCGCTTGCGCAACGACGCAGGGTGCGTTGTCTAGCCACTGACGCCCGGCATGCGAGGGGGCGAGTACGCGCCGGGGACGCACCCTTCCTGACCCCGGCTAAGCGGCGTGCTCGGCGGCGAGGAAGGGCTCGATGCGCATTCGGATCGATTCCGCTTCGGCGAGCGTGAGGGTGACGGTCACGGTGCAGCCCGGCCGGTCGCACTCGCAGGCGAGCTGAACCTCGGCCACGGCTGCGTCGGGCACGTTCTCGGCGTACAGGCGCCACTGCCGCAACCGGGCGTCGTTCTCCTCGCGCCGGCGTGCTGTCACGTCGCCACGATCTCCGCGCGCGTCCCACGTGGCGAGCACCCGCTGGAACTGCGCTTCGATCAGCCCCGGCGCCTCGACAGGGTCGCGGACCTGCATGACCGTCAACCCGTGCTCGAGCGCCGACAGTCGAACCCGCTCGCCGAGAATCCGGTCGCGCTCGAGTCGGTTCGCGAACGCGCGCTCCGGATCGGATGAGCGGTCATGGCTCCCTCCGCCGCGTGCAACGACGAGTCTGCGCCGGAGGTCTGCGTCCGCGACGAGGTACAGCGCCTGATCTGCGTGCGGGAGCAGCGGCGCGACGAGGTCGGGCAGGAGCTGCGGCCCGTCGACGAGGATCGGCGCGTCGTTCGGCAAGCCGAGGAGGTCGTCGACCACGAACGGGAAGCGCTCCCGCGAGGCGGCTTCGAAGCGATCGGCGATCTCCTTACCGTCGGTTTGCACCCAGAGCTCCTCGAGGGAGAGGCGGTCGAACGAGGCGAGCGCTGGGTGCTCGTCGGGCCTCACCCGGTTGCGATGGTGGTCGAGCGTGTACGAATCGAGCGAGTAGAAGCGCAGGTCGAACTTGCGCGCGACACTCCGGCCGTTCGTCGTCTTTCCCACACCGGACATCCCGCCCAGCCAGAGGACGTGTGCGAGGTCGAGCGTCTCCACGGAGCACGAATCTAGAGGGTGCCGCAGTCGCTGGCGGGCGGGGCCGGAACGGCTAGAGTCGGAGGGGACGTCAGGATTTGGGTGCCCGCGACCGGGCAGGTTCCACTCCGGCCCGGGAGGGGAACCCGAGTGACAGTCGCGAGAACAGGCAGATCATCTGCCGAAGGGGGAATCCGTTGCAACCGTCGCTGCTGACCCGATTCCGCTGGTGGCTGGAAGAGCTCTGGGACGAGCGGGATGCCAGGATGGTCGTCGTCCCTGCCGTGCTCGTCGTGCTGATCCTGGGAGGGTTCTTCGCGGCCAGGGCCGTGGCGCATACGTCTTCCACCTCCTCGACCGGAGCCCCCGTGCATGCGGTCAACGTTCGCCAGAAGGTGCATGTCCGCGTGCACGGCCGTCTCGTCACGCGCTGGCGCACCCGGCGGGTCTTCGCCGAGGCCCGCACGGTGCTGCAGACGCAGACGATCCAGACGCCGAGCGGAACCCGCGTGGTCACGCGCCCGGTCACCCGCTACCACGTCGTGTACCGGAAGCATGTCGTCACGGTGAACGGCCGGACGAGCACGGTGCTCGAGCCGGTGACGAGCACGCAGACGCTCACGAACACGAAGACGGATCTGGTCACGGTCACCCACGGCGTGACGAGCACGGACGTCGAGACGATCACCGAGCCGGTGACCGTCGTCAGGACGACGACCGTGGTCTCGACCGAGACCGTGCCGGCGATCACGATCACCGTCACGGTGCCCTGACCGCCCCGGCGGCAGGCGCTAACCGCCGCACCGCAACCTGATCGCAGGCGAAACAGTTGGGGAGGTATGGCTGGTGAGGGGTCACCGCGTGACGTGTTTCTGGCGATGGCGCTCGGCTCGGGCCGCCGAGGCAGACAGGAGCGCCGAGGGCTCCCCGATCGACGCAGCGGGATCGATCGACGCACGGTCGGGTCGAGAGTCCCGAGCGAGCGTCGCTCCGGCACCGAACGGCGGCAGCTCGTCCGACGGGAAATCGATCGGGACGAGGGCTCGACGCTCCTCCAGAAGGCGCGGACGCGGTTGGCGTTCCGACTGGGCGACCGCTCGACGGCCGTCGGGAGGCTGGTCAGCCTGGCGCTGCTCGCCGCGCTCATCGCGGCGGTCCCGGGCGCGACCGCGGCAACCCGGCCGGCCCGCTGCACTCACGGAGTTTCCTCCGTCGGACCTGCGGTCCTGGTCAACGGACACCTGGCGAGGCGCCAGAGCGACCTCAAACCGCACACCCGGACCTGCGTTGCGAATGGCGCCGGCCCCGGGCCGACAGCGGGTCGGAGCAGCTAGTCGAGCCGCTCGAGCCGCCTGGGTTCCAGCGCCTGCAGCATCTCCTGTCGGCTGCTAGCGGGTGCCTGCGAAGGCTTCACCGTGCGCGACGGCTCCCATGTCGCCCAGAACTCCTCCTCCTGGAGCCGCGAGATCTCCAAGCCGATCGTTCCCAGCACCCGCGCGACCGCGAGCGTGACGAGCAGCGCGGCTACCAGGAAGGAGCCAACCCCGATCGCGATCCATGTCCACATCGGCATCACCTCTTTCGAGATGCCGCAGCGGAGGAAGCATGCCGAGCCGATCTCGTCTCGTCTGTAGCTCGATCGAGGGAGTGTCACGTTGCCGAAGAAGGCGCCTACCGGAGTCGAACCGGTGTACTGGGTTTTGCAGACCCATGCCTAACCACTCGGCCAAGGCGCCGCCGAGCGGGCATGGTATCCGGGCCGCGAGAGCGCGCTACGCGGCCGCGCCGGCGAGCTCGGGGATGATCTCGTCGCCGAACGCCTGCAGCGTCTCCTCCTGCCCGTGGGTCATGAGGTAGATGTTGAACTGGTCGACGCCGACGCCCTCGAGCTCCTTCAGCTTGGCCTTTGCCTGCTCCGCGGTGCCGAGGACGCAGAAGCGGTCGCAGATCTCGTCGGTGACGAACTCGCCGTGCTTCGCGCCCACGCGCGAGTGCTCGTTGTAGTCGTAGAACTTCCGCGCCTGGACGTAGTCGGTGAGCGCCGTCGGGACGGAGCTCCCGTCGGCGCCGTAGCGCTCGATCAGGTCCATGACGTGGTTCGAGACCATCGCCGGGAACCAGCGCACCTGCTCGCGCGCGTCGGCAAGGTCGCCGGAGATGTGCGCCGGCGCGCCGACGATGCACTTGAGCGCCGACGGATCGCGGCCCGCCTCCTCGGCGGCGCGGCGCGCGGTGTCCATGATCCACTGGATGATCTCGGGGTCGGCCAGCTGGATGATCACGCCGTCGGCGACGCGGCCGGCGACGGCGAGCGCCTTCGGCCCGTAGCCGGCGATCCACATCGGGATGCGCGGCAGCTCGGACCGCACCCACTTGAGCTGGAGCTGCTTGTCGTTCCACTCGACCTCGTCGCCGTTCATGAAGTCGCGCACCATCGCGCACGAGCGCTCGAACTCCGCGACCTTCATCGGCTGCCGGCCGATGTAGCGGACGGCCGAGTCGCCGCGCCCGATGCCCATCGCCATCCGACCGTCGGAGAGGTCGTGGAGCGTCGCGTACGCGCTCGCGAGAACGGTCGGGTCGCGCGTGCCCGGGTTCGTGACGAAATGGCCGAGCCTGATCCTCGAGGTCTCGCGCGCCGCCACCGCGAGCATCGGCACCGACTCCTGCCAGAGGACGTGCGAGTCGTACGTCCACGCGTAGCCGAAGCCGTGACGCTCGGCGAGCTGGATCAGCTCGAGCCAGCGCGAGAACGGCGGATCCGGGAGAACGGTGACGCCGAAGTCCACATCACGAGCCTATCGCCGCGCGCCGCCGGAGACCAGGTCGTAGCTGCCGGCGACGAGCTCGCGCACGAGGTCGTCGGTCGCAGCACCGCCGCAGGTGACGGTGAGCCAGTGGCGCTTGTTCAGGTGGTAGCCGGGCTCGACCTCCTCGTAGGTGCCGCGCAGCTGCTCGCCGACCTCCGGCTCGCACTTGACGCTCACCTGCAGCGGCTTCCGCTTCAGCGCGGAGAGCGCGAACATCTTCCCGCGCACCTTGAAGACGGACGTCTGCGGGCCGAACGGGAACTCCTCGACCGCGCCCGTCTGGGCGAGGCAGAGGCGCCGCAGCGCCGCCGCCGTCACATGCGCTCGAGCACGACGACCGGGATCTCGCGCTCGGTCCTCGTCACGTACTCGTCGTAGTGCGGCCAGATCTCGACCATCAGCTCCCATAGCCGCTCGCGCTCCTCGCCCTCCGCCACGCGGGCGCGGGCGCGGAAGCGCTCGCCCTTGATCTGGACGCCGACCTCCGGATTCTTCACGAGGTTCTCGTACCAACCGGGATGCTCGGGCGCGCCGCCCTTCGAGGCGACGATGACGGGCGTGTCGCCGTCGAGGTTGTAGATGAGGGGCGACGTCGTCTCGCGGCCGGTGCGGCGACCGGTCGTCGTGAGGAGGAGGATCGTCGAGCCCTCCTTCCAGATGTGCCCGACCTCGCCGCCGGTCTCGCGGTAGCGGCGAACGTGCTCCTCGCCGTAGAGCTGGGTCGCCTCGGTGCTGCTCATGCGAATGCCTCCAATGCCTTCGTCGTCAACCTGTCGAGTGCCTGCACCGAGAGCTCGAGGTGCTCTTCCTTCGTGTCCTCGAGCTTCGTGTGCGAAAGCCCACGCAGGGACTGAACGAACAGCATCACCGTCGGGATTCCCGCCCGCGCGACCTCGGCGGCGTCGTGCAACGGGCCGGACGGGAGGCGGTGCGACGACCCGGCGACCTCGCGGATCGACTCGTCCGCGAGCTCGATCAGGCGGTCGTCGAACGGGATCGGCTCGATGCTCCAGATGCGCTGCCACTCGACCTCGACGTCCTCCTCGCGCGCGAACCGCTCGCTCGCCTCCTGCGCGAGCTCGAGCATCCGCGCGAGCTTCGCGGCGTCGAGGTGGCGCTGGTCGAGGAGCTGCTCGGCGGTCTCGACGACGGAGGTGACGATGCCGGGCTTGCAGACCACTCCGCCGGACGTGCAGACCGCGCCCTCCCCCACCTCCGCCGCGATGGGACGGATCTCGAGGGCGAGCTTCGCGGCGCCGGCGAGGGCGTCGCGGCGCTTGTCCATCGGCGTCGACCCTGCGTGCGCGGCCTGGCCGCGCCAGGTGACGAGATGGCGCTCGACCCCGAACGTGCCGAGGACGACGCCGAGCGGCAGGTCGAGCGACTCGAGCACGGGGCCCTGCTCGATGTGGAGCTCGAGATACGCCGCCGCGTTCGCGAGCTGACGCCGGGCCTCGAGCGAGCGGTCGAGGTCGACCCCGTACCGGCCGACCGCGTCCGGGAGCGCGATGCCGTCGGCATCCCGTCGCTCGCGCAATTCGGCCTGGTCGCTCATCGAGCCGGCCGCGGCGGACGAGCCGAAGAGCGAGCGGCCGAACCGGGCGCCCTCCTCGTCAGCCCAGTTCACGAGGCGCACGGTGAGCGGCGGCGTCCCCTCCTCCGCGACCCGCCGCAGCACCTCGACACCGGCGAGGACGTTGAGGCAGCCGTCGAGCCAGCCGCCGTTCGGTACCGAGTCCATGTGGCCGCCGATCAGGAGCGCGCGCTCCGTGGCGCCGGGCAGCGTGAACCACTGGTTCCCGGCCTCGTCGATCTCCTCCGCCGCGCCGGTCGCGGCGACCTTCTCGCGCAGCCAGGCTCTCCCCCGCTCCCACGTCTCCGTCCAGGCGACGCGCTGCTCGCCGTTCTCGTCGCCGGTCAGCTCGCGCAGTTCCTTCAACTCGGCAACGGTGCGCGCGGGATCGAGCGCCATGCGCCGATCGTATCGCTCGCTCTTTCCGCCGCTTCCGTGATAAGACGGGGCCGGTGTCGAACGCGGCCGTCGCAGTCCGGTCTCCGCGCGCACGGGAGCGCCGCGCGAGCCTGGTCGAAGGACTCGGCCGCGCGGGCCTCGTCGTCCTCGTCGTCGCGGCGCTGATCGGCCTCTGGGAGCTCTACCGCTGGATCTGGGTGTCGACAGGCTGGACGCGGCCGTTCATCGTCAACGACACCTCGATGCCGCACGTCTGGACGATCTTCAAGGCGTTCAGCCAACCCGCGCAGGTCAACCAGCCGTCGCTGATCAGCGTGCTCCTCCACAAGACGGCCTTCACGGCGAAGGAGGCCGCCGCGGGCTTCGGGCTCGGCGCCGTGATCGGATTCGTGCTCGCGGTCGTCCTCGTCCACGCGAGACTGCTGCGCCGCGGCTTCCTGCCCTACATCGTCGGCAGCCAGACGGTGCCGATCCTCGCGATCGCGCCGATGGTCGTCCTCTGGGTCAACCCGCGGCTGCCCGGCCCGCTGCAGGGCTGGGGCGCGGTCGCGGTTATCGCGACCTACCTCACCTTCTTCCCCGTCACGATCAACACGCTGCGCGGGCTGCAGTCGGCCGACGCCCGCGCGCTCGAGCTGATGCGGACGTACGCCGCGAGCCGCTGGAAGGTGCTCTGGAAGCTTCGCGTGCCGGCGTCACTGCCGTACGTCTTCTCGGCACTGCGCCTCGCCGCCACCGCGAGCGTCGTCGGCGCGATCATCGGCGAGCTGCCGACCGGCCTCCAGGACGGGCTCGGCGGCGCGATCATCAACTTCAACCAGTACTACTCGATCGAGCCGCAGGAGCTGTGGGCGACCAACGTGATCGCGGCCGCGCTCGGGATCGCCTTCTTCGTGATCGTCGTCCTCGCCGAGAAAGCGATCGTCCGCCGGCCGCCCGAGGAGACGGTGTGAGCGAGGCTGCCGCCGCCCAGGCCGTCGTCCGCCTCGAGGGCGTCACGAAGACGTTCCCCCGCGGGGGCGTCACGGCCCTGCAGGACATCGATCTCGAGCTCGCGCCGCGCGAGTTCGTGTCGCTCATCGGGCCGTCCGGGTGCGGCAAGTCGACGCTGCTCCGCGTGATCGGGGACCTGACCGCGCCGACGTCCGGCTCGGTCACCGTCAACGGCAAGAGCGCCCGGCAGGCGAGGAACGACGGTGACTACGGAATCGTCTTCCAGGACGCCGTCCTCTTCGACTGGCGCTCGGTCTCGAAGAACATCGCCCTGCCGCTCGAGATGCTCGGCTGGGGCCGGCAGCGCCGCAAGACCCGCGTTGCGCAGCTGCTCGACCTCGTCGAGCTCACCGGCTTCGCCGACCACCGTCCGTGGCAGCTCTCCGGCGGGATGCAGCAGCGCGTTGCAATCGCGCGCGCGCTCTCCTTCGAGCCCTCGCTGCTGCTCATGGACGAGCCGTTCGGCGCGCTCGACGAGATGACGCGCGAGCGGCTCAACCTCGAGCTGCTCTCGATCTGGGAGCAGACCGGCAACACCGTCGTCTTCGTCACCCACTCGATCTCGGAGGCGGTCTTCCTCTCGAATCGCGTCGTCGTGATGAGCCCGCGGCCCGGCCGGATCGCCGGGACGATCGACATCGATCTCCCCTACCCGCGGACCGTCGAGACGCGCGAGGCGCCGCGCTACTTCGAGCTCGTGACCGAGGTACGGGAGCTCCTGCGCAGCCGCGGGGAGCACCTGCTGCCGGAGGAGGAGGCGGTGCTCGAATGACGCTTCGCCTGCGGATCGGCGCCGTCGTCGAGTGGCTCCCCCCGCTCGTCGTCTTCGCGGTCGTCGTCGGGCTCTGGGAAGGTCTCGTGCGCGCGCTCCACGTCCAGCAGTTCCTGCTCCCGAAGCCGAGCACGATCGTGAGCGTGTTCTGGACGGAGCGGCACGTGCTCTGGCCGGCCGGCTGGTACACGTTCAAGGAGGCGCTCGGCGGCTTCGCGATCGGTTCCGGCGCCGGTGTGGTCGCCGCCACCCTCGTCGGCCGCTTCCGAACGGCCGGCAAGGCCCTGATGCCGATCTTCATCGCGGCGAACGCCGTCCCGATCATCGCCTTCGCGCCGATCTTCGGCGCCTGGTTCAACCCGGTCTCGGCCCAGTCGAAGATGGCGATAGCAGCCGTCCTCTGCTTCCTGCCCGTGATGGTGAACACGTTGCGCGGCCTCCAGAGCGCGCGGCCGCGCCAGGTCGAGCTGATGCGCTCCTATGCCGCGAGCGAGCTCGAGATCTGGTGGCGCGTCCGGGTTCCGACCGCGCTGCCGTTCCTGTTCACCGCGCTGAAGGTGGCGAGCGTGCTCGCGATGATCGGTGCCATCGTCGGCGAGTACTTCGGCGGGGCGCTGAACGCGCTCGGCGTGACGATCAACAGCGACGCACAGGTCTTCCGGTTCGACGCCGCCTGGGCGGGCATCCTCGTCGCCTCGCTGCTCGGCATCGCGCTCTACACCGCGGTGGTTGCGGCGGAGCGGATCGTCGTGCGCTGGAGCCCCGAGATACGGGCCTCGTAATCGTCGGGCAGACGCGCAAGAATCGCGACGATGGGCCAACGGGAGTCGCACTGAAAGGGGAGGGCATGAGAAAGCGTTGGATAGGGGTCGCACTGCTTGCTGCGGCCGTCGCGGCGATCGTCGCCACAGCGGCGCCGGCGTCGCACTCGGCGGCGTCGAAGCTCACACCGGTGACGATCCAGCTGCAGTGGGTGCCGCAGGCGCAGTTCGCGGGCTACTACGCGGCGCAGGATCTCGGCTACTACAAGGCTGCGGGTCTCGACGTCAAGCTGCTGAACGGTGGGCCGCAGATCGTTCCGGGCCAGGTCGTCGCTTCGGGCCGCGCGCAGTTCGGCGTCAACTGGCTGACCGCGCTGCTCGCCGCACGCGACGCGGGGACGCAGCTCGTCGACATCGCCCAGGTCTTCAGCCGCTCGGGCATGACGGAGCTCACCTGGAAGTCCTCCGGCCTGAACACGATCGGGAAGCTGAAGGGCAAGAAGGTCGCGAACTGGCTCGGCGGAGACCAGTACGAGCTGTTCGCCGCCCTGACGGCGAACGGCATGAACCCGACGCAGAACAAGGGCGTCACGATCGTCCAGCAGCCGTTCGACATGGGGCTGCTCCTCAACCACCAGGTCGACGCCGCTTCCGCGATGACCTACAACGAGCTCGCGCAGGTACTAGAGACGAAGAACCCGAAGACCGGGAAGCTCTACAAGCTCTCCGACCTGAACGTGCTCAAGATGCAGAGCCTCGGCTACGGAGCGCTCGAGGACAACCTCTTCTCGACCGCGTCCTACCTCAAGAGCAAGGCGCACCAGCAGATCGCCCAGAAGGTGATCGGCGCGACGCTCGCGGGCTGGATCTACTGCCGCGACCACGTGAAGGCGTGTGTCAACTTCACGCTCAAGGCCGGGCCGACGCTGCCCCGCACGCACCAGCTCTGGATGATGAATCAGATCAACCAGCTGATGTGGCCGAACAAGGGCGGGCTCGGGATCATGGACAAGACCTCCTGGACCCGGACCTGGAAGCTGATGAAGAAGTTCGGCGGGATCAAGAAGGCGCCGACTGCCGGCGCGTATCGCAACGACCTCGCCGCGGCGGCGGTCAAGGGACTGAAGAAGCACGGGATGGACGTCTACGGCAAGCACTACAAGCCGATGACCGTCCACCTCACTGCAGGCGGCAAGTAGCCAAGACGGAGACCGAGAAGGGAGATTCGCTCATGTCACTGCTGATCAGAGGCGGCCGGGTCGTGACGGCCGCCGACGACTACCTCGCCGATGTCTTGGTCGAGGGCGAGCGGATCTCTCTGATCGGCGCCGACCTCGACGTCGCGGCAGACCGCACGATCGACGCGAGCGGCAAGTACGTCCTGCCGGGCTGCATCGACCCGCACACGCATCTCGACATGCCGTTCGGCGGCACCGTCACGATCGACGACTTCGAGTCGGGCCAGGGCTCGGCTGCCTGCGGCGGCACGACCTGTCACGTCGACTTCTGCATCCAGGGGCAAGGGCAGACGTTCGCGCAGGCGCTCGAGGCGTGGCACGCGAAGGCGAACGGCAGGACGCTGATCGACTACGGCTTCCACATCGCGATCACCGACCTCGCCGACGAGGAGCGCCTCGAGGAGCTCGCCACGCTGCCCGAGCAGGGGATCACGTCCTACAAGCTGTTCATGGCGTACAAGAACGTCCTCCAGGTCGACGACGAGACGCTCTTCCGCGCGATGGAGGTCGCCGCCGAGAGCGGGGCGCTCGTGATGGTGCACGCCGAGAACGGGGACGCCATCGACGTCCTCGTCCGCGAGGCGCTCGCCCGGGGGGACACGGCTCCGGTCAACCACGCGCTCACGCGGCCGCCGGAGCTCGAGGGCGAGGCGACGAATCGGGCCATCCAGCTCGCGCGGATCGCGGGCAGCCCGCTCTACGTCGTCCATGTCACGTGCCGCGAGGCGGTCGAGCCGATCCGCCGCGCCCGCGAGCAGGGCTGGAACGTCTGGGGTGAGACGTGCACGCAGTACTTCTTCCGGTCGATTGACGACCTCGCTCAGCCGAACTTCGAGGGCGCGAAGTACGTCTACTCGCCGCCGGCCCGCGACGCGTCGAACCACGACGTGCTCTGGGACGCGGTGCGCACGGATGCGCTCTCCGCGATCTCGACCGACCACTGCGCGTTCCTCTGGGACGGGCAGAAGACGCTGGGCAAGGACGACTTCACGAAGATCCCGAACGGCGGCCCCGGCCTCGAGGACCGGCTGAAGATGATTCATCACTTCGGCGTCCGGGAGAGCCGGATCAGCCTCAACCGGATGGTCGACCTGCTCGCGACGCAGCCGGCGAAGCTGTTCGGCCTCTATCCGCGAAAGGGGACGGTCGCAGTCGGTGCCGACGCCGACCTCGTCGTCTTCGATCCCGAGCGGCGGCAGACGCTGTCCGCGGCGGCGCACCACTCCAAGTGCGACTACAACATGTACGAGGGCACCGAGGTCGTCGGCGCGCCCGAGCATGTGCTCCTGCGCGGCAACGTCCTCGTCGAGGACTGCGAGCTCGTCGCCGCGCCCGGCATCGGCCGCTTCGTCCCCCGCGCCCGCTTCGGCGAGCCGCTGGAGGCAGGCGCCGCCGTGCCCTCGTAAGCAGGGCTTTTTTTACTTCGCACGAACAAAATCTGCGTTAGCCTCATGCGAGTCGTGGGGTCCCTCATCGGAGCGCGGCACGGGTACCTCACGGTGCTGGCCGCATCGGCCCTCGCGGCACTTCTCTTCGTGGGCTCCTCCGACGCTGCCACAAGCCGCGCCAGGGGACTCGACGTCTCGAACTGGAACGGGACGATCAAGTGGTCGAAGGTCGCGGGCGCCGGCTACAGCTTCGCGTTCGGCAAGGCGACCGAGGGCACGAGCTTCACCGACCAGACCTACGCGACGAACCGGAACGGAAGCGAGGCCGCCGGGCTCGTGTTCGGCGCCTACCACTTTGCACGGCCGTCCGGAGGAAGCTCCGGGACCGCAACCGCGAGCGCGATCGCCCAGGCCGACCACTTCCTCGACGTCGCCTCGCCGCAGCCGGGCGAGCTGCCGCCCGTCCTCGACCTCGAGACGACCGGAAAGCTCGGCCCAGCACGTCTCCTCGACTGGACGCTCGCCTGGCTCGACGAGGTCTCCTCCCGCACAGGCGTGGAGCCGCTCGTCTACACGTCCCCGAACTTCTGGAAGGCGCAGCTCGCCAACTCGATCGCGGCCGCCGCAACCGGGACGGAGCTCTGGATCGCGCACTGGACGAGGGCGAGCCAGCCACTCGTCCCCGCCCAGAACTGGAACGGGAGCAGCTGGACGTTCTGGCAGTGGACGAACTGCGTCTCCGTCCCCGGGATCCCGAAGCGCTGCTCCGACGCCGACCGCATGAACGGGGCAGACCCGGCGGCTGTCGCGATCGAGCCCTATCCGACCGGCCCACCGGTTCTCTCGGCGCCGCCGACGCTCGTCGGGGCCTCGAGCGCGGGTCAGGTCCTCGCCGCCGAGCCCGGAGACTGGGAGGGCGGAAAGCCGCTCGATTTCACGTACCAGTGGCGGCGCTGCGACGCGGGGGGCGCGAACTGCGTCGCGATCGCCGGCGCGACCCTCGAGTCGTACCGTGCCGCAGCCGCCGACGTGGGGCATTCGCTCGACGCGGTCGTGACCGCCACGTCCTCGGGCGGCAGCGCGTTCGCGACGTCGGAGCCCACGGTCGCCGTCTCCGCCGCCGGGAGCGGGTCGACCGCGGTCCCGGCCGATCTCACCCCGCCGCTGATCACGGGTACGCCCCAGACGGGGCAGCTGCTCACCGGCTCCGTCGGGACGTGGTCCGGCTCGCCGAAGAAGTTCGCCTACCGCTGGCGGCGCTGCAACGCGAGCGGCGTCGCGTGCATCGCCATCCAGCACGCGACGCAGTTGCATTACACGATCACGCCCGACGACCTCGGCACGACGCTCTCCCTCGTCGTGACGGCGACCGGCGCCGGCGGCTCCGCGTCCGCGACCGCGACCGCAACGGGCGTGGTGGTCGCCGCCCCGCTGCCTCCGGTCTCGATCGGGACGCAGACGGTGCAACGCGGCATCGCGGGCAACCTCCAGTCCGACGACGGCCAGGCCACCGTCACGTGGCAGCCGGGCGCGGTGCCGGTGGGCAAAACGGTCTCGCTCGCCGCCTTCAGCAACGCCCTCGCGCTCCCGGGAACCGGGGAGGCGCTCACGGTGTCGGGCCTCTCGCCGAAGTCGAAGGGCTTCAGGTGGCCCCTCGACCTCATGTACGTGCAGCCGCGGCCCGGCCGGACCGTGCTCGGCTACTCCACCGACGGGAAGGTCTTCCACCCCGTGCCGGCGCTCAGGCCGGCCGTGCTTCCTGCGGGAACCTCGATCGGCTGGTACGTCGACTCGAGCAACCTCACACACGTCCTGACGCGGACGCCGCTGCAGCTCGCACTGTTCAAGCGAGGCGCCTGGGGCGACCCGACCTACACGTCGCCGAACGGCCCGGCGCTCTCGGCCCGGATTCCGCTGGAGGTCCTCCCACACCGTGCCGACAGCAGCCTGCTTCTGATCACGCGCCTCTCCCTGCACTCGCAGGCGCGGATCTCGGCTTCGGTGACGGGGCCTGCACACAGGACCGTTCCGATCCTCGGAGCGGGGAGCCGCCTCGGCACGCGCCTCAGCGCCGGCCGCGCGTACCGGCTCGCGCAGGCGTACCGCGCCCGGCCCGGCAACGTCCCCGTCCGGCTCCGGCTCAACGCCCGCCACTGGACGCCCGGTGCCTACCGGCTCACTGTCGTCGCCCTCGATCCGTGGGGACGGCGCAGCAGGCTGACGCTGCGCTTCCGCTATCCCTGATAGACCGCGCGAAGGCTGAGCAGCTCGTAGGCGACGTTGGCCGCCGCGAGCGCCGTCTGTTGCCCTGCTCCGTCATACGGCGGCGAGACCTCGACGACGTCGGCGCCCGCGAGGTCGATCCCGCGCAGCGCGCGGAGAAAGGAGAGCGCCTCCGCCGTGGAGAGGCCACCGACCTCCGGCGTGCCCGTCCCGGGCGCGAACGCCGGATCGAGGACGTCGATGTCGAAGGAGAGGAAGACCGGCCGGCGGCCGATGCGTTCCCGGACGAGGCTCGCGTAGCCGCCGGGCCCGAGGCTCCGGAGCTGGTCGCACGAGAGGACGGCGAAGCAGAGCTCGCGCGCCGAGTCGAGATCCTCGGCTCCGTAGAGGGAGCCACGCAGGCCGGCCTGCACCGACGCCTTCGGCTCGATCAGGTTCTCCTCGAGGGCGCGCTTGAACGTCGTGCCGTGGAAGAAGCGCTGGCCGAAGTACTCGTCCCAGGTGTCGCCGTGGGCGTCGAGCTGGACGAGCGCGAGCGGCCCGTGCCGGTGCGCGAGCGCGCGGAGCTCCGCAAGCGTGACGGAATGGTCGCCGCCGAGCCCGAGCGGGAAGACGCCCGCCTCGACGAGCGGAGCGAGCCCTTCCTCCACCTGCCCGTAGGTGCGCTCGGTGTCGCCCGGCGAGACGGGCAGGTCGCCGTAGTCGACGATCGACAGCGTCTCGACGACGTTAACCTCGAGCGCCGGGTTGTACGGCCGCAGCAGAGCGGACGCGGAACGGATCGCCTCGGGCCCGAAGCGCGGGCCCGTCCGGAAGCTCGTCGCGGTGTCGAACGGGATGCCGTAGACCGCGGCGTCCACCCCGGCGAGGTCTGTCGTGTGCGGCGCGCGCATGAACGTCCGGATCCCGGCGAAGCGCGGCATCACCCGTGCGTCGAGCGGCCGGTGGTGCGTCACGCGGCGTCGATCGGGCGCCCGACCGTGAGCGCCTCGCGAAAGGCCGGCTCGAGCTCCGCGAAATGCGCGTCAGGCTGCACGCCCAGCGCGTCGAGCGTCTTCGAGAAGAAGCAGCGGATCGTCGCGGCGAGGACGACGTCGACGACGTCCTCGTCGCTCAGCCCGTGCCGCCGCAGCTCTTCGACGTCCGCCTCGGTGATCGACGTCGCATCGACGACGACCTTCTCCGCGAAGGCCATGATCGCCCGGTCCGTGTCGTCCAGCCCTTCCGGGAGCGCCGGCACCGACTCGAAGTCGTAGAACTTCTCGGCCAGCACCTTGCCGTGCGCGAGGCAGCAGTACGACGAGCGCAGCCGCCGCGCAGCCGCGAGGGTCGCGAGCTCGTAGCGCCGCTCGTCCGAAGCCGAGGTGACCGCCGTGACGAGCTGCCGCCACGCGGCGTAGACCTCCGGGCGAGACGCGAAGGCCCGCTCCATGTTGGCGCCGTCTCCCTCCGGGACGTCGATGAACGGCATCGTCAGCGCGTCTGCGGGAAGCCGAGGTCGATCGTCGACGTGGCCGGATCGGGCCAGCGCTGGGTGACGACCTTGCCGCGCGTGTAGAAGTCGATCGCCTCCGGCCCGTAGACGTGGCGGTCGCCGAAGAGCGAGCCCTTCCAGCCGCCGAACGAGTAGTACGCGACGGGCACCGGGATCGGGACGTTGATCCCGACCATCCCCGCCTGCACGTCGAACTGGAACCGCCGCGCCGCGCCGCCGTCGCGCGTGAAGATCGCGACCCCGTTGCCGTACGGGCTCTCGTTCACGAGCCGGACGGCCTCCTCGTATGTCCCGACGCGCGTCACGCCGAGCACCGGGCCGAAGATCTCGTCGACGTACGCCTTCATCTCCGGCGTCACGTCGTCGAGCAGGCTCGGGTTGAGGAAGAAGCCCTCGCCCGGGACGCCCTCGCGTCCGTCGACGACGACGGTCGCACCCTCCGCGGGCGCGTTCTCGACGTACGAGGCGACGCGGTCGCGATGCTCCTGGGTCACGAGCGGCCCCATCTCGGAGGAGGGATCCATCCCGTCGCCGACCTTCACCTTCGGGATCCGCTCCCGGATCGCGTCGACGAGAGGCTGCGCGACGTCGCCTACGGCGACGACGACGGAGACGGCCATGCACCGCTCTCCCGCGGAGCCGTAGCCGGCCGAGATGGCCGCGTCGGCGGCGGCGTTCACGTCGGCGTCGGGCAGGACGATCATGTGGTTCTTCGCGCCGCCGAGCGCCTGGCAGCGCTTCCCGCTCGCCGTCGCCTTCTCGTAGACGTAGCGCGCGATCGGCGTCGAGCCGACGAACGAGACGGCGGCGATCTCCGGGTGCTCGAGGATCGCGTCGACCGCGACCTTGTCTCCCATGACGACGTTGAAGACGCCGTCCGGCAGGCCCGCCTCCTGCAGCAACTCGGCCGTCCAGAGCGACGCCGACGGATCCTTCTCCGACGGCTTGAGCAGGAAGCAGTTGCCTGACGCGATCGCGGGAGCCCACATCCACATGGGCACCATCGCCGGGAAGTTGAAGGGCGTGATCCCGGCGACGACCCCGAGCGGCTGCCGGATCGAGTAGACGTCGATCCCGGTCGAGGCCTGCTCGGAGTGCTCGCCCTTGATCAGCTGCGGGATGCCGCAGCAGTACTCGACGACCTCGAGCCCTCGCGTGACCTCGCCGAGCGCGTCCGAGAAAACCTTGCCGTGCTCGCGGACGAGGATCTCGGCCAGCTCCTCGCGCCGCGCGTGCAGCACCTCGCGGATCCGGAAGAAGAGCTCGGCGCGCTTGGCGAGCGAGTACTCGCGCCAGGCGGCGAAGGCCGCGCGCGCGGCCTGGACGGCGGAGTCGACCTCCTCGACCGTCGCGAAGTCGACGGCTCCCGTTTGCCGGCCGGTCGCCGGGTTGTAGACGGGGCCGCTGCGGCCGGAGCCGCTCTCGACCCGGCGCCCGCCGATCCAGTGCGGGATGCGGGTGGCGGCCGGCGCGTCGACGGTCTCGGTCATGCCGAGTAGCCTAGCCGCGTGTCGGAGCTGGTCGAGTTCGTAGAGGCGCCCGGCCGCTTCATGGAGCCGACGGAAGGCGCGCTCGTCGTGCATACGCCCCGGTTCGTGCTGCTCGGAGGAACCGACGGCGTCTGGGCTTCGGTGCAGGGAGTGCGCCTCCGCGACGGCGAGGCGCCGGCTGCGGTCGCCGAGGTGCGCGAACTTCTCCCCGAGGCCGAGTCGCGCGTCGTCAGCTGGTGGCTGAGCGACCGTGCGACTCCGGCGGGCGTCAAGGAGCAGCTGCTCGACGCGGGCCTCCAGCTCATCGCGGACGACTACCTGCTGGACGGCCTCCTCGCGACGACGCCTCCTCCCGCGGGCCCGCCGGAGATCGAGGTGCGCATCGCCACCACTGCAGAGCAGTGGGTCGAGATCCGCGAGCTCCAGGACGGCGTGTTCGACAACCCGCCCGAGCGCCGCCCGACCCGCGAGCGGCTCCTCAGCGAGTTCGGGCGCACAGGCGCCTCGCTCTTCGGCGCCTGGCTCGACGGCGAGCTCGTCGGCGCAGGCGGCGCGACCCCGACCAGCCGCGGGGTGCTCCTCTGGGGCGGCTCGGTGCGGGAGGACGCGCGCGGACGCGGCTGCTACCGCGCGCTCGTCCGCGCCCGCTGGGACGAAGCCGTCCGCCGCGGTACGCCGGCGTTGACCGTGAGCGCGAACGACCAGTCCAGCCCGGCCCTCCGCAAGCTCGGCTTCGAGAAGGTGCTCGGGTTCCGTCGGATCGAAGACGTAGTCTCGGTGCCGTGAAGGAGACCTGCCCGCGCTGCAGCGCCGAGATGGAGTGGCGACACGGGACGTTCCAGTGCCCGAAATGTCGCCTGAAGCTCGGCTGCTGCGAAGGCGAGACGGGTGACTGCAGGGACCCGGGCTAGGCTCGAGGAGCTCGAGCAGTCCGAGCTCGATCCGCGCTCGAGCGAGCTGCTCGTGGTGCTGTGCTGGCTCGTGAAGGACGAGGTGGCGATCGACGAGGCGGAGCTGAACGCGGCCCGCCGCCGCGCGATGTTCGTGCTCGCGGCGGGAGGAGATCCGCACCGCGACCTCGGGCCCGACTCGATCGCGGCGGAGAGACTCGCCGGCGAGCTCGACACGCCGGAGCGCCGCGCCGAGCTGGCAGCCGCGCTCGAGGCGCTGCCGGCGGACGGTCTCCCCGCCGTGGCGTCTGCGGCGGAGTCGCTCCGCTCCGACCCTGAGCTTGCGTGGCGCTCGTTCGCGCTGTCGCTCCTCGCCGACGAGCTCGCGGACGAGTAGCCCCACCGAAAACCGACTACCCTGGGCCCCACTCCGTGGCGATCTCGAGACCGGATCCTCGCCGTCGGTTGAAGCTCCCCCGCAACCTGCCGCGCGGGCGGCGCCTCCAGCCGTACTCACGCGCCGACGCGCCGTACTTCCGCAGCGCCGGCTTCTACCTCCGCGTGGGCGGCCTCGCGATCGTCGTCGCCGCCGGGCTCTCCCTCCTCCTCCTGCGCGCCTGGTCGATCCAGGTGCTGCACGGGAAGCAGTATGCGAAGGCCGCGCACCGGCAGGCGTACCGGACGGTCGACCTGCTCGGCGCGCGTGGCGCGATCGTCGACGACAGCGGGCAGCTGATCGCCGACACGACGTGGCACGTCGCCATCGACGCCGACGCCGCCTCGCTCGGCAGCCGGGACGCGCACGGCCGGTGGCATCCGAGCGCCCTCGGCCTGCGCGAGCTGCGGCGGCTCTCCCGCCTCACCGGCAAGCGGCGCAGCGCGCTCGTCACGCGGATCGAGCACGACGTCCTCCACTCGCCCTTCGCGCCGGCGGTCGTGATCCAACACCCGAGCGCGGCTCTCACGGCCTACGTGCAGGAACGTCCCTGGAAGTTCCCCGGCTTCAAGGTGCAGGCGGAGGCCACGCGGAGCTACCCGCAGAGCGCATTCGGGAGCGAGTTCCTCGGTCTGCTCGGCGAGGTGAGCCCGCAGGAGCTGAGCTCCGGTGCCTACAAGAGCGCGCAGCCGGGCGAGGTGGTCGGCCAGAGCGGCGTCGAGGCCGCGTACGACTCGGTCCTCAACAAGGGCTTCGTCCAGGCCAAGGTCCCGGTCGACTCCCTCGGGCGCATCGCGGGCGCGCTGCGCGTCCCGCGCCAGAAGCAGCCCCCGACGCTGCAACTCTCGATCGACATGCGCCTGCAGCGCGCGGCGCAGAACGCGCTCGTCTACGGGATGCAGCAGTCGCGCCTGAACGGGTACTCGCCGACGGGAGCCTCCGCGGTCGCGATCGTTCCCTCGACGGGCGCGATCAAGGCGCTCGTCAGCTACCCGACCTTCAACCAGAAGCTCGCAGCGGACAGCCCCGCCTATCTCGGCCGCCTGTACAAGGAGACGACCACGACGCCGACGCTGAACCGCGCGATCGGCGGCGGCTATCCGACCGGCTCCACCTTCAAGCCGATCATCGCCGAGGCCGCGCTCAGCGCCGGGATCATCACGCCGAGCACCTCACTGCTCTGCTCCGGCTCGTACGCCCTCGGCGACACGATCTTCCACAACGTCGAGGCGGGAATCAACGAGTACATGAGCCTGCCGACCGCGCTCGAGCAGTCGTGCGACACGTGGTTCTACCGGCTCGGCGCCGCCGTCTGGGGCCACGACCCGCAGGCGCAGGGAACGCTGATCCAGCAGTGGGCGCGGAAGCTCGGGCTCGGCTCGGAGCCGCCGATCGACCTGACGGGCGCGACGACCGGCTACCTCCCCGGCCCGGGCCGCACCTTCGAGAGACGCTTCGGCTTCCCGTGGACGGAGGGCCAGACCATCAACCTCGCGATCGGACAGGGCGCGCTGCAGGTGAGCCCGCTCCAGCTCGCCGTCGCGTACTCGACGCTCGTCAACGGCGGCAAGGTCGTGCGGCCGCACGTCGGCGAGGCCGTGATCCGGAACGGAGTGCGCAGCGTCCTGCCCTTCAAGCCGGTTCGGAGGGTGCACCTTTCCCCGTACACGTCCGCGATCAGGCAGGGGCTCTACGCAGCCGCGCACGGCAGCGCCGGCACGTCGACCTCGGTGTTCGGGACCTTCCCGATTCCCGTTGCAGGCAAGACGGGCACCGCCGAGCCGGATCCGGTCAGCTCGTGGTACGCGTCCTGGGCGCCGTTCGACCACCCGAAGCTCGTGGTCGTCGTGAACATCGAGCACGGCGGCTACGGAGCCCAGGCGGCCGCCCCCGCGGCGAAGCGCATCTACCAGGCCTACTTCCACCCGAACGGTCACTGACGCAATCGCCCAGGACGCGGGATTGATCAGCGCGCCCGCGCAGGCGAGAATACAGCTGTGACAACGTCGCCCTCGCTTGCGCGCCCCGAGATCCAGGCCGAACTCATCGCCGAGGCGCTCGCCTCCGCGAGCGTCGGCTTCCTCGTATGGGACGAGAACCGGCGTTACATCGCCGCCAACGCGGCGGCGTGCGAGATCCTCGGCACGACGCTGGAGGAGCTGCTCGCCCCCCAGCCGGGAGGGCGCGCCGTGGACGGCCTGGACTCGATCGAGGAGGTGCTCGCCACGGGCTTCGCCTCGGGCAAGGCCGTCGTGCAGCGGCTCGACGGCCGCGGGCCGGTCGAGGTCTTCTTCGCGACCTTCACGACGAAGACCGCGGGCATGCCGTTCATGGCGACGGTGATCGCGCCGGTCAGCCGCTAGCCGGCGGCTCGTTCGCGCTCCACTCGCGCTCCGCTTCGGCCTCCATCCGCGCCAGACGTTCGTAGTAGTCGGGGAATTCCTTCCTGTGCGCAAGCGCGATCTTCCCCGTCACGATCGGGTCGTCGTTGGTGACATCCGTCTGCGGATCGCGCGATCCGTGCTCGAACTCGACGTCCATCCCGAGGCGGAACTGCTCGAGATCGAAGCGGTTCCAATCGACTCCGATCTCGTCGCCGACGCGCCGTGCCTCCTCGCTCGTGGTTCGCCTGGTCTGTCCCATCGCTTCACTCCACTCGGTGGGTTTCCTCCCGGAGTTTGGCAGCCGTTCAGCCGTCTCGGAGGTAGGCCAGCACGGCGAGGACGCGGCGGTGGTCCTCGCTCGATGGCGGCAGGCGGAGCTTCGTGAGGATGCTCGCGACGTGCTTCTCGACTGCGCCGACGGTGAGGACGAGGCGCGACGCGATCGCGGCGTTCGAGCGGCCCTCGGCCATCAGGCCGAGCACCTCGAGCTCCCGCGGCGAGAGCGCGTCGAGCGGGCTGCCCGCGCGGCGACGGGAGAGGAGCTGCGCGACGACCTCGGGATCGAGCGCCGTGCCGCCCGACCCCACGCGCTCGACGGCAGCGACGAAGTCGTCCACGTCCATGATCCGGTCCTTGAGCAGGTAGCCGAGCCCGCCGCGGCCGTCGGCCAGCAGCTCGGTCGCATAGGCCTGCTCGACGTACTGCGAGACGATGAGGACGCCGGTCTCGCGCGCGCGCTCGCGGAGGGTCAGCGCGGCACGCACGCCCTCGTCCCGGAACGTCGGCGGCAAGCGGATGTCGACGATCGCGACGTCGGGCCGCTCGAGCAGGACGGACGTGACGAGCGCGTCGCCGTCGGGGACGGCCGCGACGACGTCGAAGCCGTTGTCGCGCAGAAGCCGCGTCAGGCCGTCGCGCAGGAGCGCGAGATCCTCGGCGATCACGACCCGCACGGCATCACCGCCCTGATCGTCGTCGGCCCGCCGGCCGGACTGGTAACCACGAGCCGCCCGTCGAGCGCCTCGACCCTGCGCTCGAGGCCGCGGAGGCCGTTGCCGGCGAGGTCCGCCCCGCCGACGCCGTCGTCGACGACCTCGACGGCGAGATCGCCCGCGTCCTCCCGGACTGCGATGTCGACCTGCGTCGCGCCTGCATGCTTGCCCGCGTTGGTGAGCGCCTCGGCGGCGACGAAGTACGCGGCGGTCTCGACCGCGCGCGGTGGCCTCCTCGGCAGGTCGACCGCGACGTTCACCCGCAGCGGGGTCCGGTCGGCGAGCGCCGAGATCGCGGCCTCGAGCCCGCGATCGGCGAGCACCGGAGGATGGATCCCGCGGGCGAGGCTCCGCAGCTCCTCGAGCGCCTCGCGCGTGCCCTTCCGCGCCTCGGCGAGCAGCTCCTGCGCAGCGACCGGGTCGGTCGCGAGCTTCTGCTCCGCCATTCCGAGGCTCATTCCGAGCGCGACGAGCCGCGCCTGCGCGCCGTCGTGCAGGTCGCGCTCGATCCGCTCGAGCTCGGACTCCTGCTGGTCGACGGCGCCCGCCCTCGTCTCCTCGAGCTCGGTGATCCGGCGCCCTCGGTTGGTGAACTCGCCGACGGCCCGGATCGCGAGCGCGAGCAGCAAGCCCAGGATCGGCCAGACCGGCCAGAAATAGCCGCGGCTCGTCACCGCCCAGATCAGCGTGAAGAAGACCGCGAGCGCGACGAAGACGCCCGCCCGCCGCAGGAGGTCGCCGGGAATCCGCCGGATCCGCTCCGGTGCGAGCTCGATCCAGCCCTCGATCGCGAGCGGCAGGCCGAGGGCGATGAGCGTCCACTCGGGCCAGAAGTAGCCGTGGCTCGTCAGCGCCCAGACGATCGTGAGCAGAAGGTTGGCGGCGGCGAACGCCAGGGCGTGCTGGACGAGCGCTCGGCGCCGCTCCTCCCGCGACGGGCCGCCGGCCTCCGCGTCCGCACCGCGGAGCAGCGAGCGGACGACGTGGCGCGACGCCGAGGCCAGCGGACGGAGGAGCAGGAACAGGATCACTAGCCCAATGATCCCCGCCGGGACCCCGAGGAGCGCGCGGCCGAGCCTGTCGAGGTGCCAGCTGCCGAGCTCGGGGACGCTCCACCGGTACCAGATCGGAAGCGTCAGCGCACCGAGCGAGGCGGCGAGCAGCGTCCACGTGGCGATGGCGAGCGCGAACCCGAGCGAGAGCCGCAGGAGGAGATACGCCTGCTGCCGCCAGAAGGCCGCGTCCCCGAGGACGTTGCCGGCTCGCCGCCAGAATCCGCTCGGGCCGGGCGAGGAGACCGGCGGCCTGACGGACGTGCCGAGCAGGCCGTTCGCGATCTCGCCGTCGAGCCGCGCGATCCCGCCGACGGCCGCGCGGAACCCGATGAGCGCCGGCACCGCGAGCGGGGTGATCGCGAGCACCGAGACCGTCACCCAGCCCGCGATCAGCACGCCGAGCGCGAGGGCTCCGACAGGCACGGCGGCGAGCACGAAGACGAGCGTCCGCAGCCGGTCCATCACGCCGCCTCCGCCTGCAGCTGCGGCAGCCACCTCAGGCCGCGTGGCAGGTACCAGTTCCAGCGCCCGAGCAGCTTCATCGTCGCCGGGAGCAGGACGCCGCGGATGATCGTCGCGTCGAGGAGCACGGCGACCGCGGTTCCGACGCCGAGCTGCTTCATGTCGATCGTCGAGAGCGTTGCGAAGATCGAGAACACGGCGACCATGACGAACGCGGCGCTCGTGACCGTGCTCGCGGTCGACCGGATCCCCTGCTCCACCGCGTCCTCCGTCCGCATCCCGCGGTCGACGAGCTCCTTGATCCGGCTGAGGATGAAGACGTGGTAGTCCATCGACAGGCCGAACAGGATCGTGAACAGGAACAGCGGGAGCCAGGTCACGATGCCTCCGTTCGAGTGGAAGCCGAGCAGTCCCTGCAGATGGCCTTGCTGGAAGATCCACACGAGCACGCCGTACGCCGCGCCGACCGACAGCAGGTTGAGCGCGATCGCCTTCAGCGGGATGACGATCGAGCGGAACGTGACCAGGAGCAGCACGAACGCGAGCCCGAGCACGAAGGCGAAGACGATCGGCATGCGAGAGCTCGTCACCGAGGTGAAGTCGACGTCGCCGGCCGTCTCGCCGGTGACCGGAGCCTGCACGCCGGCCAGCTGCCCCACCGTGGCCGGCACGACGTCCGTCCGCAGGACGTGCAGCGCGTGCACTGCCGCGGCGCTCTGGCCCTCGCCGACGAGTGGGATGTCGACGGCCTCGACCGTTCCCGCTGCGTTGATCGTCGTCCGGATGGGCGCTTTCATCAGCCCCGTCGCCAGCGCGTCATGGCGCAGCTCGGCGACCGCCGACTGCACCTGCGGAGCGCGGACGTCGGACGCGCGGACGACGACGGTCGCCGGTGACGCGGCGCCCGGGAACGCCGACTGCATGGTGCGGTACGTCTGCACGATCTGCATTCCGCGTGGGAGGTCGGCGAAGCTCGGGAGCCTCGTCCGCAGGCCGAACGCGGGCAGCGCGAGCGCGACGAGGACGGCGGACGAGAGCACGACCGCGGCTACGGGATGCCGCAACGACGGGCGCAGAAGCGCTGCCCAGACCCGCGACTCGTTCCGCTCCCCCTTCAGCCGCTGGATGACCGTGCGCCGCGTGCGCAGCCGCGCGATCCAGCGCGGCTCGTGGCAACGGAACGCGAGCCCGATCCCGGAGGCGCCGACGGCGAGAACGCCGCGGTCGATCCGGTCGCCGAGCTTCGCGAGCAGTGCAGGAAGCACCGTGAGAGATCCGATCATCGAGACGAACACGACGATCATCGCGCCGACGCCGATCGAGGTGAAGACCGCCGAGCCGGCGAACAGCATCCCGGCCATCGCGATCAGCACCGTCGCGCCCGAGACGAGAACCGCCTGGCCCGAGGTCGCCGCCGCGCGATGCACGGCTTCGTGCCCCTCGCGTCCCGCGGCTCGCTCCTCCCGCTCTCGCTTGACGTAGAACAGCGAGTAGTCGACGCCGACGGCCATCCCGATGAGAAGGATCACGGAGCTCGTCGCGGACGACGCGTGCGCGACGTGGCTGACGAGGCTCGACAGCCCGAGCGAGGCGAGCACCGCCGAGAACGCCAGCAGGACGGGCACGCCCGCGGCGACGAACGCGCCGAACGCGAGCAGCAGGATCAGGAACGTGATCGGCAGCGAGAGCTTCTCGGCGCGCGAGAAGTCCTTGCCGACCGTCTCGTTGAGCGCGTGGTTCGCGCTCGCCGCTCCGAGCTCGGCAACCGTGAACGCGCGGTGCTCCTGCTGGATCCGCGAGACCGCGTCGAGCACGGGCTGCACGCGCGTGTCGGCGGTGTCGCCGTCGCCGCGCAGCTCGAACGCGACGAGGCGCGACCGGCCGTCGCGCGACCGGACCGGCGCCTTCACGTTCTTCACGTCCTTGCGGGCGCGGAGCATGGTCGCTACCTCCGCGGCGACCGGTGCCGCCCGGCCCGAGCCTTTCGGCTCGACGAGGACGGCCTCGGCCGCCGAGCTGTCCCAGTTCGCGCCTGCGAGGATCTGCTGTGCGCGCGCCGCCTCCCCGCTCGAGCTCTCGGCATCCGTCAGCCCCTTCGTCCCGACTACCGTGCCGAGCGCCACCGCGGCGACGACGAGGACGAGCCAGCCCGCGGTTGCGGTCTTCCAGTGCGCGGCGCTCCAACGGCCTGCCCGCGCAGCGATGTTGTCGTGCATCTCAGCCTCCTGCGACGTGGTGAATCCCATGTCACGAGGCTGCCCGCGGCCCGAGCGCCGGACAATCCGGCGCCCCGGCGTTCCGTCATGGTGGTAGCACCAGTGCGCCGCTAGGCGGCGACGAGGCGCCCGAGCCTGCGCACGAGCGAGTCGGCCGGGACGAGGAGCCCGCGGCTCGCGAAGCCGACCATGCGGTCGAGCGCGTCCAGGAACTCGACGCCGAGGTCGGGCAGGCCGCGAAGCCCCCAGAGCGCCTGGCCGTTCGTCCACGCCGCGTCGCGTGCGCGGGACACGTCCCACATCGCAACCACGTCGTCGAGGCGATGGATTCGATGGATCAACCGATCGACGGCACGCACCCATCCGGTGAGGTAAAGATCCTTGATCCGCCGTTCCACCTGGGCCAGCAGCACGTTCACCCGCTCGAAGTCCGCGTGCTCGGGCGACGCCTCGAGGAGGTCGAGACCGAGCTCCTGGCACGTCGTGACCAGGGCGACGGGCAGGTCGCGGTTGATGTGCGCGTTCATCCCGGCCAGGGCGAACTGGAGCGGCGCGATGCCTCGCCGGGAGCGCGCCGAGAAGAGCGGCGCCCACGCCGAGGGAACCGCCGCCGGGCGCTGCTCCTGCGCCGTCACGGCTGCGAAGAACAGACCGGCGAAGCCGATGTCGAGCCGTTCCAGGAAGCGGCCGTCGGCGAAGCTCTGCTGCGACAGCGCGGTGTCCACGTCCTCGGTCACCTGCCGGTACAGCCGGGCGAAGCACGCGACCCCGTCCAACCGCGGCCCGGATTCCTCGATCTCGCGGAGCCGCTCGATCACAGCCGGCACCGAATCCGGAATCATTCCTTGCATGGCGCTCACACCTAATCGCAGCGGCCGGACGCCTTGCCAAACTGTCACGTTGCAGATAGAAACGACGTATCCCGATGCATACGGGACTCGAGTGACAAAGGGGTTGGGGGGCAACAATGAAACGAAGCATCGTCCTCGCGGGCGTGGCGCTCGTCGCCGCCTTCGCCGCGGCGCCGGCATTCGGCAGCGCGATCATCGGACGTAACGTGAGACACGCGAAGCTGGCGGTCGACAGCCGGGGTCGCGCACACGTCACGTACTCCCAGGGCAGGCACAGGAGGACGCTGATCGCATGGGGAGCGGTCAACGCGCGCATGCCGAGCCGGAGCGTCCCCCAGGTCAAGTTCCGGTTCCGCTACGGAGGCTCGGGCGGAGGCGCCTGCCTGCCGTACGACGGCCCGGCGCTTTCCTGGCTGGTCACGGCGTGCAAGGCCCCCGACGGCAGCTACTGGGCGCTCCAGTCGTGGCAGCGCCTCAAGCCGAACTACGGCGGTACGAAGGGATTCTGGGAGCTACACCTCTCCCACTGGACCGGCGCCCTGCCCGAGCTCGTCATCTACCAGAACTGGGCGTACCACGGCGTCCGCCACATCTTCGGCCGGCTCACGTACAACGGGGTCGGCGTCTACGGCTTCACCTCCACCCCGCACGGCGCGCCGCTCGACAGCTACGGGCGCAACATCTACGTCGACACCTTCAACTCGGCGTACGGGAGGGGCTGGCATCGTGAGAACAGCTTCCTCACCCATCACCGGGGCAACACGCTCGGCGACTTCTGCTACGCGTTCTACAAGCACTCCGGCCATCCGAGCGGCGACGGAACGAAGTACCGCGCGACGGTCGAAGGCCCGGGAGTGACGCCGGACGTGATGTGGGCGGCGGACGACATCGGCCCGCTCGACCCGAACCTGCAGACCCAGATGCGCTCACTCGAGCGAAGCTGGGGCGATCCGAAGTGCCGCGTCTGAGTCGGCGCCGCTCACAAAAATAAGAACCCCTCAGTCATGCTGTGGTCCTGAGTTAGAGAGGGCGTCCGACAGAACGGACGCCCTCTCTATAGCCCTAGCGTGCGGGCTTGTAGGACACCTGGACGTTGGTACTCATTCCAGGCGGCGTGGGAATGCCGAACATCTCCAGCAGCGGACGATGGACGCTGAACGCTGGAATCCCTGTGCTCTCGTCGATCGGATAGCTCTGTGACTGGCCGCGGAAGGTGTCGGTCTCGGTACCGGTCACGAAGAAGGTCGGCAGACCGCCGTTACTCGCGTCGGGCGCGATCCACCAGGTGTCGATGTCATAGGTGGTGTGGCCGGCGCCATTGAAGCCACCGCCATGGCCGCAGCCTGCGAACTGACCGTCTCCGCCGGTACCGCTCTGGCCGTCAGGTGCAGCGTTGTCGAGTTCCAGCCAACCCCAGAAGCCGCCGAGGCTCGGCTGGCCGGTCGTCGGGTCCACGCACAGCGTGCGGTTGTCGCAGTTGAATGAAACGCCAATCTGGTAGACGCCCATCTTTCCGTCGCCACCGTACGCCTTCGCCTTGGTGGCCGAGAAGCCACCGGCGAAGACAGCGATTGCGCCCACGACGGCAAGAGCAAGTACTGCCCTCTTCACGTAAATGCCCCCTTCTGATGAATGAAAGAAACCTAGGACGGGCTCAGCCGCGAGCTGCGCCCCGGGGGTTTTATCGCAGTGCGGCGTATGTCGGCAATGGGCCGAGCGGCCTATTGCTCGCATGTCGGTTGAACGTCAGCGGCTATCGCTCTTGCCGTGCGCAATTTTCGAGAGAGAGCGGATGATGGGACTCGAACCCACGACCTTCTGCATGGCAAGCAGACGCTCTAGCCAACTGAGCTACATCCGCGTGGGACGCGCATTCTAGCCGAGGTCGGCTGCGGGCCCGGCAGAGTCCAGAGCCTCGTTCACGAGCCGGTCGGCGAGCTCGTTCTGCTCGCGCCGGACCGCCGTGTAGCGCACCTTCCCGACCCGGCGCGCGAGTCGCGCGGCCTCGAGCGACAGCGATCGGAGCGCCTCGTTCTTGACCCGGTACTCACCCGTCATCTGCTTCACGAGGAGCTCGGAGTCGGAGACGACCTCGACCTCGTCCACCTGCAGCTCGGCCGCGCGCTCGAGGCCCGCCACGAGGCCCCGGTACTCCGCCACGTTGTTCGTCGCCACGCCGATGGCCTCGCCGTGCGCGGCGAGCACCGTCCCGTCCTCCGCCTCGAGCACGTAGCCGAACGCGGCCGGCCCGGGGTTGCCGCGCGCGCCCCCGTCGGTGAACAACCGCGCCTTCACGAACGTGGCTCGGATTGACCACGCGCTGACCGGGTGCGATGGTCGAGTGCGAGGCAAGGACGCAGGGAGTGTTCGTAGCCGCAGGCTACGGGCGCGACCGAGGACGCCGCGTCGCGCCGAGCAGCGCGGCCGGGCGGCCCGTGCTTCATTCCGAGGCGGGTTCTCATGCAAGAAGCTCGTAGACGTCGAACGCCGGCTCCTCGTAGGGGTGCGCACGCCGGAGTGCGGCGACGACGTCGTCCTGCCGGTCTGCCGGGAAGACCGTCTCGAGCCGCAGCTCGGCGACGCGCTCCTCGCGGCCGGCCTGGCCGACGCTCGGCGACGTGCCCTCGCCGCCGAGGAACGTTCCCGTCCCCTCCGTGTACCACGAGCAGTGCTCGTAGTTCCCGATCCGCCCGGCGCCCGCAGCGAACAGCGCCTCGCGCACGGTATCGAGTGCCTCGCGCGGGACGAACACGATCAGCTTGCGGTTCACGCGGGGCACCCTTACACAGACGCGAGCGCAGCCTCGACCGCCCGCATCGTCTCGTCGTCGAGGTCGATGCCCGAGGCGGCGGCGTTGTCACGCAGCTGCTCGGGACGGGACGCACCGGCGATCGCGCTCGCGACGTTCGGCTCGTGGAGGATCCAGGCCAGCGCGAGCTGCGTCATCGTGATCCCGAGACCGTCCGCGATCGGGCGCAGCCGCTGTACACGCTCGAGAATGTCGTCGGTGAGGTACTCGGACATGAAGGCGTTCCGCGCCTGCGCCCGCGTGTCCTCCCCGTAGTCCCCGCCGGGGCTGTACTTGCCGCTGAGCACGCCCTGCGCGAGCGGCGAGTAGACGATCTGCGAGACGCCGTTCTCGCGCGAGGCCGGAATGACGTCCTCCTCGGGCTCGCGGTGTAGAAGCGAGTACTCCGGCTGGGAGGACACGATCTTCACGAAACCGTGCTCTCGCGCGACCTCGACGGCGTTGCGGATCTGTTCTCCGCTCCAGTTCGAGACGCCGACGAACCGCACCTTCCCCGCCTGCACGACCTCGGTCATGGCGGCGAGCGTCTCCTCGACGGGCACGTCGTCGTCGAATGCGTGGCACTGGTAGAGGTCGACGTGGTCGAGCTGCAGGCGCCGCAACGACTCGTCGATCTGCTTCAGCACCTGCTCGCGGGAGAGGCCGCGGTCGCCGTTCGGCATCTCTCCCCACACCTTCGTCGCGACCGCATACGAGTCGCGCGACCGTTGTGCGAGCGCGCGCCCGAGCACCTCCTCCGAGCGGCCGTCGCTGTAGATGTTCGCCGTGTCGAAGAAGTTGATCCCGCACTCGAACGCGGCGTCGACGAGGGCGATCGCGTCCTCGTCGGCGAGACTCCCGCCGAACGTCGTCCACGTCCCGAGGCAGATCTCCGGAACGCCGAGATCGCTGTCGCCCAGCGTCCGGTAGCGCACTACTGCTCGGTGTCGATCTGCGCGCGCTGGAGGCGGCCCGAGTAGTCCACGTAGATCGACTTCCACTCGGTGAACACGTCGAGCGCCGCCTGGCCCGCCTCGCGGTGGCCGTTGCCGGTGTCCTTGGTGCCGCCGAACGGGAGGTGCACCTCGGCGCCGATCGTGCCGGCGTTGACGTAGGTGATGCCCGCCTCGAGGTCGCGCATCGCCCGGAACGCGGCGTTGACGTCCTGCGTGAAGATCGACGACGAGAGGCCGTACTTGATCCCGTTCGAGACGCGGATCGCCTCGTCGAGGTCGGCGACCGGGATGAGCGCCGTCGTCGGGCCGAAGATCTCCTCCTGCGCGATCCGCATCTGGGGGTCGACGTCCGCGAACACGGTCGGCCGGTAGAAGAAGCCCTGGCCGAGATCCCCTTCGCCGGCGACCTCGCCGCCGGTGAGGAGCTTCGCGCCCTCGTCCTTGCCGATCTCCGTGTACGAGTGGATCTTCTCGAGCGCGGTGCGGTTGATGACCGGGCCGATGTCGGTGTCGTCCTCCCAGCCCGGCCCGAGCCGCAGCTTCTCGACTCGCGCGACGAGCTGCGACTGGAGCTCGTCGTACACGCCTCGCTGCACGATCACGCGCGACGCCGCGGTGCAGCGCTGGCCCGAGGTGCCGAACGCCGACCAGAGGATCCCGTCGACCGCGAGCTCGACCTTCGCGTCGTCGAGCACGACGATCGCGTTCTTCCCGCCGAGCTCGAGATGGACGTGCGTGAGCGTCTCGGCCGCCGCCTTCAGCACCTCGACTCCCGTCTCGCGGGAGCCGGTGAGCGTGATCACGCGGACGTCGGGATGGCGTACCATCCGGTCGCCGACCGTCCCGCCGCCGCCGTGGACGATGTTGACGACGCCGTTCGGGATGCCGGACTCGGCGAGGAGCTCGACGAAGCGCTCGGCGAGCGCGGGCGTGTCGGTCGCCGGCTTGAGGACGACCGTGTTGCCGCAGACGAGCGCGGGGATGAGCTTCCACGACGGGATCGCGACCGGGAAGTTCCAGGGCGTGATCGCGCCGACGACACCGATCGGCTGGCGGACGCTCATGTTCCACTTGTCGCGCAGCTCCGACGGCGTCGTGTGACCGAAGAGGCGCCTGCCCTCGCCGGCCATGTAGTACGTGATGTCGATCGCCTCCTGGACGTCGCCGCCCGCCTCGGCCTTCACCTTCCCCATCTCGCGGGTCATCAGGTCGGTGAGGCCGGCCTTCTCCTGCTCGAGGAGGCGCGCAAGCCGGAAGAGGATCTCGCCGCGCTTCGGGGCCGGCACGAGGCGCCATTCCGCGAACGCCTCCTTCGCGACCGCGACCGCGCGGTCGACGTCCTCGGCGCCGGAGCGCGGGAAGACGCCGATCGTCTCGCCGGTCGCGGGGCTCGTGCTCTCGAAGGTGTCGCCCGAGGCGGCGTCCACCCACTCGCCGCCGATGAAGTTCTTGAACGTCTGATTCGTAGTCGTCGCCATGCGGCGAGACTACCGCGCGCTACTCGGGCGGCGTCTCGACATCCGGGAACGTCCCCGGATGCGAGCGGCGCCGGTCGCGGATCGTCCGCCGCTCCCGGTCCTCGAGCCGCGTGTCGCCCTCGTTGCGCCGGTCCTTCCCTGCGCGCCGGTCGACGATGACGGTCACGTTCGGGTTGTCCTTGTAGTACTCGACCATCTTGTCGTAGAGCTCGTCGGCCAGCTCACGCGGAATGACGCAGAAGATCATCGCCGCCAGATTGTAGGACGGAAATCGGCTTGCATACCTCCGACGCCGGTATAAGGGGGGGCATGCTGCGACGGCACTTGTGGTGGCTCGCGCCGCTGGCCGGAGCGGCCGTCGCCGGAGCGGCCGTCGCCGCCGTCTCGCTCGGAGGCGGCTCGTCGTCGAAGACCTCGCCGCACACGAGCCACGGACTGAAGCCGGCGGCCGCGGCGCTCGCGTTCCAGAACGCCATCACCGCCGTCGTGCACGAACTCTCCCCGTCGGTCGTCCAGATCCAGACTCCGGGCGGTCTCGGCTCCGGAATCGTCTTCGATTCCGACGGTGACATCGTCACGAACAACCACGTCGTCGGCAACAACGACCACGGCCCGTTCACCGTAACCGCCGGCGCGAACTCCTACGGCGCGTCGCTCGTCGGGCGCTTCGCTCCCGACGACCTCGCGGTCGTCCGCGTCTCGGGAGCGCACCTCACGCCGGCCGTGTTCGCCGATTCGAGCAAGCTCCAGGTCGGGGACATCGCGATCGCCATCGGCAACCCGCTGGGACTCCGGTCGAGCGTGACCGAGGGGATCGTCAGCGCCTTCCGGCAGGGCGTCTCCGAGGGGAACGGCGTCGCGCTGCCGCTCATGATCCAGACGAGCGCCGCGATCAACCCCGGCAACTCCGGCGGCGCGCTCTCCGACCTCGAAGGGCGAGTGATCGGAATCCCGACGCTCGCGGCCACCGACCCCGAGCTCGGCGGCTCCGCTGCGCCCGGGATCGGCTTCGCGATCCCGAGCAACCTCGTCGACGACATCGCGTCACAGCTCATCAAGAACGGCCACGTCGTCAACTCGCACCGTGCCTACCTCGGCGTCGAGATCGGCGACACGAACGGCCTCGGCGTGCTCGTCCAGAGCGTCACGAAAGGCGGCCCGGCGGCGAAGGCAGGTCTGCAACCGGGCGACCTGATCAAGTCCATGAACGGCCACGCGACGGCGACGGTGGACGATCTGACGAGCGTCGCCTCGGAGCTCAAGCCCGGGACAACGGTGCAGGTCGCGATCGTGACGCAGGGCGGTCAGCACAAGACGCTGCACCTCACGCTCGGGACCTTCCCGGGGACGAGGTAACGGTCTAGAGCCGGGCGATGCCGGGAACGAGGCGGCCCTCGTCCTCGACGTCCGCGTTCCAGTCCTTGTAGCCGTCCTCGAGCTCGTCGAGCTCGTGGCCGCGGCGCTCGAGCCGCACGGGCTGCGCCGAGTCGGGACTGACGCGGTACTGGTACCAGGAGAGCTCCCACGCCACCGTGACGGCGAGCTCGCCGGACGTGCCGGAGAGCGGCACGATGCTCGCCTGCGGCTGGCCGAGGCTCTTCGCGATGCCGCCGACGGTGCGGCGGTAGGCGCTGCCGTTGAAGAGGTCCGCCGCCTCGAGGAGCGCGACCTCGCCGTCCGACAGGCGGCGGAGGATCGGCTCCTGCTGCGCGAGCGCGTTGTCGTCGGACGCCCGCGTGAGGCCGAGCATCTCGACGAAGTTGCGCTTACGACGGCGACGGCGACCGCCTTCGAGCGTCGGCGTGGTCGGAGCGCCCTCCTTCACCCAGCCGGCCTCTACCGCGACCTCCTGGCAGAGCGGACACACGTCGACGAGCTCGGCTCCGTCCCCTGGGGAAAACCGGAGAGCGCGCTCGCCCATGAGCAACGTCCGCTCGCAGACGGCGCACTGGCGCGTCGTTGCGACGTTGGTAACCCTCATCCGAGTTCGAGTTTAGCCAGGCTTGCCCGACATCCTCCCAAAACGGTAATGTGTCTTACATGTGTCTTTTACATGTAGCGGGTCGATGAGAGGACCGCGGGCACGCCGGCATCACCACGGGCACTGGCGCGTCTTCGCGCGCGTCGAGCGCTTCGCGGAGCCGGCTCTCCTGCTCCTCCTGCGCGAGCGCCCGGCACACGGATACGAGCTCCTGGAGCGACTTCCCGAGCTGACCGGCGAGACCCGCGTGGAGATGGGGAACCTCTACCGCCTCCTGCGCGGGCTCGAGGAAGAGGGGCTCGTCTCGTCGGAATGGGACGACTCCTCCCCCGGTCCCGCGAAGCGCCGCTATGCCATCTCGCCCGACGGCGAGCGGCTGCTCGACCACTGGGCCGAGGCGCTGCGGCGCCACCAGGAACGAACGGCCCGCTTTCTCGCACGGTACGAGGAGAGGAGGTGAACATGCACCATCGTCACCATGGCCGAGGCGCGCGGTTGTTCTTCCGCGGCGCCTTCCCGAGCCGTCACGAGCTGCTCGAGCGGCTGGAGAACCACCAGCGCGACCTCGAGCAGCAACTCGCGGACATCGCGGACGTGATCGCGCACCTGCGCGACCGCGACGAGCCGAGCCCCGAACCGCAGCTCTGACCGAACGGCAGGTACCTGGTACCGCGGTACCAGGTACCGCGGTACCAGGTACCGGTCTCTCTAGGCGTGCGCCTCTTCCCGCTCGCGCTTCGTCTGGTCGATGATCTTCTGCGCGACGTGCGTCGGGACTTCCTCGTAGCGGATGAAGTGCATCGAGTAGTCGCCGCGGCCGCCGGTCATCGAGGTCAGCGCCTGCGAGTAGGTGAGGATCTCGGCCATCGGCACCTCGGCCTTCACGGTCGTCATCCCGCCGGCGGGATCCATCCCCTGGAGGCGGCCGCGTCGTGAGTTGAGATCGCCGTTCACCGCGCCCACGGTGTCGTCCGGCACCGTCACCTCGAGCTGCATGATCGGCTCGAGGAGCACCGGATCCGCCTTCTGGTACGCCTCCTTGAAGGCCATCGAGCCGGCGATCTTGAACGCCATCTCCGAGGAGTCGACGTTGTGCTCCATCCCGTCCACGAGCAGCACCCGCACGCCCTCGATCGGCGCGCCCGCGAGCTCGCCGTGCTCCATCGCCTCGCGCACGCCCTTGTCGACGGCGGGGCGATAGCTCTGCGAGATGACTCCGCCGACGATCTTGTCGACGAACTCGTAGCCCATCTCGCCGTCCTCTCCCAGCAGCGGCTCGAGGATGAGCTCGCAGTCGCCGAACTGGCCGCGCCCTCCCGTCTGCTTCTTGTAGCGGTGCCGGGCGCGCGACTCCTTGCGGATCGTCTCCTTGTACGGGACGCGCGGCGGATGCAGCTCGACGTCGACGTGGAAGCGCGTCTTCAGCCGGTCGACCGCGACCTCGACCTGCATCTGCGAGAGCCCCGAGAGGAGCTGCTCGCCGGTCTGCGGGTCGCGGCGCATGATCAGCGTCGGATCCTCCTCGCTGAGACGCCGGAGGCCGGTCGCCATCTTCTCCTCGTCCCCCTTCGCCTGCGGGGTGACGGCGAAGCTCATGACCGGCTCGGGGAAGTCGATGTGCGGCGGCTCGACCGCGACCTCGTGGTCGACGAGCACATCGCCGGTGACGACGTCCTTGAGCTTCGCCGCGGCGCCGAGATCGCCGATGCCGAGCGCGTCGACCGGCTCCGAGTCCTTGCCCTGCAGGAGGAGCACCTGGCCGAGCCGCTCCTTCGCGTGCGTCCGCGGGTCGACGAGCGTCGTGTCGCCCGAGACCGGGCCCGCGAGGACGCGGAAGCAGCTGATGCGGCCGGTGAACGGGTCGGCGATCGTCTTGAAGATGAAGACGGCCTGCTTTGCGTCGCCGAACTCGATCGTCGTCCCCTTCTTCGCCGGCGACGGGACGCCCTCGACGAGCAGGTCGAGGAGCGCCGTCGTGCCGAGGTTCTTCGACGCGACACCGCACGCGACGGGGTACAGCTCGTCGCGCGTGACCGCCTGCTTGAGCGCGTCCGCGACCGCCGCCGGATCGAGCTCCTCGCCCTCGAGGTAGCGCCCCATGAGCTCCTCGTCGGTCTCGACGACGGCGTCGAGGAGCTTCTCCCGGTGCTCCTGCACGAGATCGGCCATCGAGTCGGGAATCGGCTGCGGCCCGCCCTCGCGCCCGCCCGACGGATCCATGTATGCGCACATGTGGAGGAGGTCGACGATCCCGGTCAGCTCGTGCTCGCTGCCGATCGGGAGCTGGATCGCGACGCAGCGGTCGGAGAGCTGCTGCCGAGCGGCCTCGAGGACGCGGAAGAAGTCGGCGCGCTCGCGGTCGAGCATGTTGACGAAGAGGACGCGCGAGAGCTCCTGCTCCTCGGCGCGCTTCCAGACCCGCGCCGTGTTGACCTCGACGCCCATCACGCCGCTGAGCACCATGAGGACCCCTTCGACGACGCGCAGAGCCGCGTACGTGTCGGCCTGGAAGCCCGCGTCGCCGGGGGTGTCGACGAGGTTGATCTTGCGGTCCTTCCACTCGAGGTGGCAGAGCGACCCCGAGAGCGACATGCCGCGCTTCTGCTCGTGCTCGTCCCAGTCGGAGACGGTCGTGCCCTGCTCGACGCTGCCGAGCCTGTTCGCCTTGCCCGACTCGAAGAGCAGCGCCTCGACGAGCGACGTCTTGCCGACACCGCGGTGGCCGGCGACGGCGATGTTCCGGATCTTCGTGGGCTCGGTGGCAGGCATCGGGCGCGTGTCCTCCTCGGTCGCTTCGAGCCGCATCGTAACCCTGGCGAGCGCCGCGTTTCGCGGCTTCCGCGTCTACAGAGCGGCGGGAGCGCCGGCCGACGCGATGTGCGCCTTGAGCCGGAGGATCGCCTTCGTGTGGAGCTGCGAGACGCGCGACTCCGTGACGCCGAGTACCTCGCCGATCTCGCGGAGGGTCAGCTCCTCGTAGTAGTAGAGCGTCACGACGAGCTTCTCGCGTTCGGGCAACCGTGCGATCGCGTCGGCGAGCGCTTCCTTCTGCTCCGTGACCGACAGCGTTCCCTGCGGGTCGGGGGCGCTCTCGTCCTCGATCGTGTCGATGAGCGCGACCTGGTCGCCGCTGGAGCCGGAGACTGTCCAGAGCTCGTCGAGCGCCGCGATCGAGGAACGGGCGATCTCGCCGAGGCTGTCCTCGAGCTCCTCGCCCGTGATCCCGAGTTTCTTTGCGATCTCCTCGTCGGTCGGCGCGCGGCCGAGCCGCGACTCGAGCTCCCCGATCGCGCGCTCGATCTGGCGGGCACGTGAGCGGACGGAGCGCGGCACCCAGTCCATCGAGCGGAGCTCGTCGATGATCTGGCCCTTGATCCGGGCCATGGCGAACGTCTCGAACTTGACGTCGCGAGCCGGGTCGTAGCGCTCGATCGCGCCGATCAGCCCGAGCAGGCCGTACGAAACCAGGTCACCCTCGTCGACGTGCGCGGGAAGCCCGGAGCCGAGCCGGCCGGCCACGTACTTCACGAGCGGCGCGTACGTCAGGATGAGGCGGTCGCGGATCTTCTGGTCGCCGGTCCGCCGGTAGTCGAGCCATAGCTGCTGTGTCTCGTCGGCCCGGGTCGTCACGTTTCAGAGAATACGGCGTTTTCCGGCGAACTCCTCAATCGTTCAGCGCTTGCGGCCGAAAGAACTCGCCGAAAGCGTGGCCAGCCAGGCGGCCACCGCAGCCGCCGCAACGCCGACGAGCAGGCGGCGCGCGCTCGCTCCACCGGCGAGCGCGTAGGCGCTGACCGCCCCGATCGCGGCCGCGAGCACAGCAAAGAGGAGCGTGAGCGCGTACCGCTGCACGCGCCGAGATTACTCGGGCAGGAGATACCCCTCGCGGGGCGCCTTCGTCCCCGAAACTCGCCCTCAGAGGGCGAAAACCCGCTCGGTACACTCGTCTGGCTCACACAGGGGCGTAGCTCAGTTGGTAGAGCGGCGGTCTCCAAAACCGTAGGTCGGGGGTTCGAGTCCCTCCGCCCCTGCTAGCTCAGACGGCTTCGAGCGCCAGCTGGCGGAAGTCGCCCAGCCCCGAGACGCCTACCCCGACCAGCCGTAGCGCCCCCGGGCGGTCGTGGAGGCCGCGGTCTAGCTGCTTGCAGGCGAGCTCGCCGATCGTCTCCGCAGCGTCGATTCCGACCTCGACGGAAGTCGAGCGGCTGCGGATCGAGAAGTCCGCGTAGCGGAGCTTCGTCGTCACCGTCCGCGCGACCTGGCCGCGGCGTTGCAGCGCAGCCGCGACCTCGTCGGCCATCCCGCGCAGCTCCTCGTGGAGCCGCTCGCGGTCGGAGATGTCGCGCTCGAACGTGTTCTCGACGCTGATCGAGATCCGCTCGGTGTCGAGCTCGAGCCCGCGCGGGTCGACGCCGCGGGCACGGTCGCGGAGCATCGTGCCGACGCTGCCCGGAAGCACCCTGCGCATCTCGTCGTCCGTGAGAGCGGCGAGATCGCCGATCGTCCCGACTCCGGCGGTCCGCAGCCGCTCCTCGGCCTTCGGCCCCACTCCGGGGAGCCGGCGCACCACGAGCGGGGCGAGGAACGCGGCCTCGCGCCCGCGCGGGATCACGACGAGCCCGCCCGGCTTGCGTGCGTCGCTCGCGACCTTGGCGACGACCTTGCACGGCGCGACGCCGAGTGAGCACGTGAGGCTCGTCGCGGCGCGGACGGCGGTCTGCACTGCCTCGGCGACGACCCGCGCGGCAAGGAAGTCGTCCGCGACTTCCCCGATGTCGAGGTATCCCTCGTCGATCCCGGTCTGCTCGACCGTCGGGACGATCCCGCGAATCGTCTCCCAGACGCCGCGCGAATGCTCGCGATAGAGCGCGTGGCGCGGGCGGACGAAGACCGCCTGCGGACAGCGGCGCAGCGCCTCCGCGCAGCTCATGGCGGAGTGGATGCCGAAGCCGCGCGCGACATAATTCGCCGTCGCGACGACGCCGCGCCCGCGCGGGTCGCCGCCGACGACGAGCGGCTGCGTGCGGAGCTCGGGGTTCTCCAGCTCCTCGACCGCCGCGTAGAAGGCGTCGAGATCGAGATGCGCGACGATCACACGAACAAGCGTACGGGCCGCCGGTGACGGCGGCCCGTACGCCGAATCGGGTCAGGCCACGGTGACGGGCGGCGCCTCGGGTGGTGCACCAGCCTTGCCGCGGTGCTCCTGGACCTTCCGGTCCGGTCGCGCCGCGAAGAAGTACGCAGCCCCGACAAGGGCGATGACGACCATCACCGCCAGCGTGATCCAGTCGTAGTTGAACAGGCCGCGCCCGCTCGACAGCCCGCTCGGGAAGACGACGTTCAGCAGCATCACGCCGAGGTAGACGACGGCGATCCAGCTGACCGTCCAACCCCATTTCCCGAGCTGGAAGGCGCCCTCGGGCACCCAGCCGCGGCGACGGGCGATCATCGCCCCGATCACCGTGAGCAGGAACGAGAGGTAGATGCCGCTCACGCCGAACGAGACGAGCGCGTAGAGCGCGTTGATGTTCGCCGGATAGGTGATGAAGCCGACCTTCACGTTGTGGTTCGGCGTGTAGTAGACGAGGAACACGAAGGCCAGCGAGATCACGGCGCCGGTGAGCAGCGCGTTGACCGGCGTCTTGAAGCGCGAGTTGACGTGTGAGATCCAGCGAGATCCGGGGAGCGCGCCGTCGCGGCCGTAGGAGAAGGCGAGACGGCTGCCCGCGCCCTGTACCGACGAGCCGCACGAGAAGAAGGCGAAGATGATCAACAGGAGCAGGAAGTCCTGCATCCCGCTCGAGAGCTGGCCGAGAATCCCGGCCACGTTCCCCGAGACGGCGGCGCCGATCGGGTCGGTCTTCGGCAGCGACAGGAGCAGCGCCCCGGTCAGGATCAAGGAGCTGATGCCGCCCCAGATCAACGCATGCCGCATCGCCCTGGGGATCTGCCGGCCGGCGTCCTTCGTCTCCTCGGCGATGTCGCCGGCGGACTCGAAGCCGTAGAAGATGTAGACCGGTGCGAGCACGGCGACGAGGGCCGCGAGCGCCCAGGTCCCGCGGAAGCTGACACCGAACGGGTTGGTCGCGGCGTGCTGCACGCCCTGCGTAGTGAAGAGGAAGCCGAGACCGTGGTGGAAGCCGTGGATCGCGAGGATGATCGCGATCCCGAGCGTCCCGAGGACCTCGACGCCGACGCCGAAGCGCGCGATGGCACCCATGACGGCGGCGCCGATCGTGTTGCCGAGGGTCTGGATCGCAAGCAGCACGATCGTGATCACGAGGATCGTCGTGTGGCTCGCCGGGTTCCAGTTCGCCCAGCCCCAGTTATGGAAGAGCGCGCACACGTAGCCGACTACGCCGGTGTCCACCGACGCGACCGTGACGAGCAGCGCGATCCCGTAGAACCAGCCGACGAACCAGCCGTAACCGGCGCTGACGTTGAACTTCGAGTACTGGAACAGCGCGCCCGCTACCGGGTAATGGCTCGCGAGCTCTCCGAAGACGAGAGCCACGAAGAGCATCCCGACGACCGGGATGATCGTGAGCCAGAGATACGCCGGGCCGCCCGTCCCCGCGCCGAGGATGAACAGCGAGTAGATGCCGACCATCGGCGACAGATACGTGAAGGCGACCGCGAAGTTCGAGAAAAAGCCCAGGACGCGGTTGAGCTGCGGCGTGTAGCCGAGGCTCTCCAGGCGGGCGTCCTCATTCCCCCCGACGTTGGCCTGCTGGCCTTGCATCGGACCTCCTAGTGAAGGTTGTGACGTTCGAGCGACCCTACGCTTCGCCGCGGCCGTGTCAATGCCTCTCCGCCGCTCCGTTTAGGCTCCCGCGGTGGCCGTCCTCACGTCCCAGCTCGACCGCGGCGCCGAGGAGTTCGCGCGTCGCCACGATCGGATGGACGAGCTCGTCGCCGAGCTGCGCACGCGGACGGCCCAGGTCGCGCGGGGCGGCGGCGAGAAGGCGACCGAGCGGCATCGCTCCCGGGGCAAGCTGCCGGCGCGGGAGCGGGTCGACCGCCTCGTCGATCCGGGCACGGCGTTCCTCGAGCTGAACGCGCTCGCCGCGTGGGAGCTGTACGGCGGCGACGGGCCGAGCGCGGGCATCGTGACCGGGATCGGCGTCGTCGAGGGGCGCGAGTGCGTGATCGTCGCGAACGACGCGACCGTCAAGGGCGGTTCGTACTTCCCGCTGACCGTGAAGAAGCACCTGCGCGCGCAGGAGGTGGCGGAGCAGAACCGGCTCCCGTGCCTCTACCTCGTCGACTCGGGCGGCGCGTTCCTCCCGCTGCAGGCCGAGGTCTTCCCCGACCGCGAGCACTTCGGCCGGATCTTCTACAACCAGGCGCAGATGTCCGCGCAAGGCATCCCGCAGATCGCGGTCGTGATGGGCTCCTGCACCGCCGGCGGCGCGTACGTGCCGGCGATGTCGGACGAGACGGTGATCGTGCGCGGCACCGGGACGATCTTCATCGGGGGCCCGCCGCTCGTGAAGGCCGCGACCGGCCAGGACGTGACGGCCGAGGAGCTCGGCGGCGCGGACGTCCATACTCGGCGCTCGGGCGTCGCCGACCACTACGCGACCTCCGACGAGCACGCGCTCGCGATCGCGCGCGGGATCGTGCGGCACCTCGACCGTCCGTCGCCCGATCCGGCCTGGGACGTCGCCGAGCCCGAGCCTCCCGCACTCGACCCGTCCGACCTCTACGGCCTCGTCCCCGAGGACTTCCGCCACCAGGTCGACCCGCGCGAGCTGATCGCGCGCGTCGTCGACGGCTCACGCCTGCATGAGTTCAAGCAGTCGTACGGAGAGACGCTCGTCACCGGCTTCGCGCGGATCGAGGGCTTCCACGTCGGGATCCTCGCCAACAACGGCGTGCTGTTCGCGGAGTCGGCGCAGAAGGGCGCGCACTTCGTCGAGCTGTGCTGCAAGCGGAGGATCCCGCTCGTCTTCCTCCAGAACATCACCGGCTTCATGGTCGGCGCCGAGTACGAGGCCGGCGGGATCGCGCGGGACGGGGCGAAGCTCGTCATGGCCGTCGCAAACGCGCGTGTGCCGAAATTGACGGTCGTGACCGGCGGCTCGTTCGGCGCCGGCAACTACGCGATGTGCGGCCGCGCCTACTCCCCGCGCCAGCTCTGGATGTGGCCGAACGCCCGCATCTCCGTCATGGGCGGCGACCAGGCGGCGACCGTCCTTTCGATGGTCGGCGACGTGGACCAGGACGAGATCCGCTCGAAGTACGAGGAGGAGGGCAACCCGTACTACTCGACGGCGCGGCTCTGGGACGACGGGATCATCGACCCGCTCGACACGCGGCGCGTGCTCGCGCTGGGGCTCGCGGCGGCCCGCAACGCGCCGATCCCGGAAACGACCTTCGGCGTCTTCCGGATGTGATCGTCCGCATCCTCATCTGGAACCTGTTCGACTCGAAGACGACGCTCGAGGAGCTCCGCGAGCACCTGCCGTCGCTGCCCGAGGGCGACGTCTGGATCGCGAACGAGGGGCAGGATCGCTTCGGGGTGATCTCGTTCGGCGAGGAGCTGCCGGATCTCGGGGACGTGCCGCATCTGCTCGGAGACGAGCCGGCGGTGGCCGAAGAGTTCGACGTCGAGTGACGCGAAGCCGGGGGACGTGGACTGCGGCTGCGGCAGCCGGCGTCCTGCTCGGGATCTCGTTCTACGTCCTCGTGCGCTGGCTCGAGCGGGGGCAGCTCTCCGACGTTCCGGTCTACGTCCACTACTCGCAGCTCATGCGCGGGGGCGCCGTCCCGTACCGCGACTTCCGTTTCGAGTATCCGCCGGCCGCGCTGCCGGCGATGCTCCTGCCGTCGTACCTGCCCTGGAGCTTTGCGACCTCGTTCGCGGTGCTCATGGGCGTCTGCGGCGCCGGCTGTGTCGCGGCCGCGGCGTCGATGCTGCGCGCGGTCGGCGCACGCGCGGAGCGCACGTGGATGTCGCTGCTCGCGATCGGCGTCTCCCCGCTCCTCCTCGGCTCCCTCTTCGACACGCGCTTCGACCTCTGGCCGACGCTGCTCGCGGTCGGCGGCCTCGCCGCGCTCGTCCGCGAGCGGTCCGTCCTGAGCGGCGCGCTCCTCGGACTCGGCTTCGCCGCGAAGCTCTGGCCGGCGGTGCTCCTGCCGATTGCGGTCCTCCACCTCTGGCGGCGGCGCGGACGCGCTGGCGTGCTCGGCTGTCTCGTCGCGTTCGTCGTGGTGGCCGCAGCGTGCTTCCTGCCCTTCGCGGTCATCGCGCCGGGGGGACTCCACGCCATGTTCGCCGACCAGCTCGACCGGCCGCTGCAGGTGGAGAGCCTCGGTGCGGCCGTGCTGATGGCGGCCCAGCACCTGGGGATGCATCAGCTGTCGACGGTCACGTCGCACGGCGCGCAGGCGCTGAGCGGGCACGGGGCCGGACTCGCGGCCGATCTCTCGACTGCGTGCGAGATCGTCGCCGTCCTCGGAATCTGGATCGCCTTCGCGCGGCGTCGGGTCGCTGAGGGAGAGGCCACCCTGCTCGCCGCGGCGGCCTCCGTGGCGGCTCTCGTCGCCTTCGACCGCGTCCTGTCGCCGCAGTACCTCGTCTGGCTCGTCCCGTTCGTCCTGATCGTGCGCGGCGGGAACGGCATCGCCGCCGGAGGGCTTCTCTTCCTCGCGCTCGGCCTGACCCAGACGTGGTTCCCCGGGAGCTACTGGTCGCTTGCGCTCGACCACGCGTCGCCGTGGTCGTGGTACCTGCTCGCCCGCGACCTCGCGCTCGTCGCGCTCGCCGGTGTCCTGGTCCTCGAGCTCAGCCGCGGACGAGGTTTCGCAGGAAGAACAGCAGGTTGGCGGGACGCTCGGCGAGCCGCCGCATGAGGTAGCGGTACCACTCGGGCCCGTAGGGCGTCGCGACGAGGACGGCGAAGCCGCGCCGGACGAGGTCGAGCTGCAGGCGCGGCCGGACGCCGTACAGCATCTGGAACTGGAAGCGCTCGTTCGGGATGCTGCGCTCCCGCGCGAACGAGATCGCGTGCTCGATCAGCGTCTCGTCGTGGGTCGCCACCGCCGTGAAGCCGCCGCCCTCGAGCGACATCTCCAGCAGTCCGACGTACGCGGCGTCGACATCGCGCTTCTGCGGATACGCGATCTCCGGCGGCTCGAGGTACGCGCCCTTGACGATGCGCAGGTTGGGCGCGAGCGGCAGCAGCGCGGCGAGGTCGTCCTCGCTCCGGAAGAGATACGACTGCAGGACGGCGCCGACGTTCTCGTGCCCGGCCTCGCGCAGGGCGCGGTAGATGCGGAGCGTGGCGTCGACATGGCGCGACTCCTCCATGTCGATGCGGATGAAGTTGCCGACTCGCGCGGCGTGGTAGACGAGGTCGCCCACGTTGCGCTGCGCGAGCTCCTCGTCGATCGAGAGGCCCAGGTGCGTGAGCTTGACGGCGACGTTCGTCCGCAGCCCCTCGGCGTGGATACGGTCGAGCACGGCCCGGTAGGCGGCGACGACGGAGCGCGTCTCCGCCTCGTCGCGGACGCCCTCGCCGAGAAGCGTCGTGTTCGTGAGGAGCCCGCTCTCGTTCAGCCGCCGCAGCACGGGCACTGCGTCGTCGAGTGTCTCGCCGGCGACGAACCGCGCGGCGCCGAGCCGGAAGCCGTAGCGCTGCACGAGACGCTGCATCCGCGGGCTGTCCGCGGCCGCGAGGATCAGGCTGCGCAGCGCGCTCATCCGCGCCAGGACGCGACGATCCGCTCGACCTCCGCGCGCTCCCCGTCGGTGAGCGCGCGGAGCGGTGCGCGCACCTCCGGGCCGACCGGCACGCCGCGGAAGCCGAGCGCCGCCTTCGACGCCGCGTGGAAGGGGAGCCGCTGCAGCTTCCCTCGGAGCGCGGTCGCCTTCTCCCCCGCCTCGGCCGTCGGCTCGCGCACGAGCGGCACGACCGCGTCGGGGAAGCTCCCTGCCAGCCCGGAGACGGCGCCGGCGGCGCCCGCCGCGAGCGCGCGCTCGAGCAGCGCCTCGGTGCCGACGAAGACGTCGAGGCCGTCGACGAGGTAGGGCTGGAGCCGCTCCCAGGGACTGTCGGAGACCTTCATCCCGGCGAGATTCGGGATTCGCTCGCGCAGCCGCTCGATCACCGGGAGCGGGATCGCGTAGCCGCTCCGCGCCTCGAACTCGTAGAGGTAGAACGGCAGCGGCGCGCAGGCCCGGGCGGCGGTTTCGAAGTGCGCGAGCAACTCGTCCTCGCCGAGCGCGAAGTACGGCGGCGCGATCACGGCGATTGCGTCGGCGCCGGTCGCGGCCGCGTGCTCGGCGAGCAGCGCGGTCTCCCGCGTCGCCTGGGCGCCGCAGTGGACGGCGACCTGCAGCTTGCCGCGCGCCGCCTCGACGAACGCCGCTGCGATCTCTCGCCGCTCCTCGGGCGCGAAGAGCACGCCCTCGCCGGTCGTGCCGAGCGCGAGCAGGCCGTCGAGTCCGTGGCCCGCGAGGAAGTCGACGTACGGCCCGACCGCGGCCGCATCGAAGGCGCCGTCCGAGAGCGGGGTCACTGCCGCCGCGAGCGCCCCGCGCAACATGGCCGAACTCTAAGCTCTCGCCTCGTGCCCTCGAACCTTCGTACGGAGCGAGACGGCGACGTCCTTCGCATCACGCTCGCGCGGCCCGACCGGCGAAACGCGTTCGACGCGGGGCTGATCGCGGAGCTCGCGGAGGCCTTCGTCGCCGTGGGTCGGGCGCGGGCCGTCGTCCTCGGCGGTGACGGGCCGAGCTTCTCCGCCGGCGCCGACGTCGACTGGATGCGTTCGTCCGTCGACGTCTCCTACGAGGAGAACGTGGCCGACGCGAACGCGCTGCGCGCGATGCTCGAGGCGATCGACGCCTGCCCCGCGCCCGTCGTCGCGCGGGTGCAAGGGCACGCGCTCGGAGGCGGCGCCGGTCTCGTCGCGGCCGCCGACATCGCGATCGCCGCTGCCGACGCCGTGTTCGCCTTCTCGGAGGTGAAGCTCGGGATCATCCCGGCGGTCATCTCCCCCTTCGCGCTCGCGCGGATCGGCCCCGCCGCGGCGCGCCGCTACTTCGTGACCGGGGAGCGGTTCGACGCCGAGACGGCGCTCCGGATAGGGCTCGTGCACGAGGTCGCGGAGGATCTCGACGCCGCGGTCGCTCGCGTCGTCGGCGATCTCCTCTCCGCAGGCCCACAGGCGGCCCGCTGGGCGAAGCGCCTCGTGCGCGAGCGGCCGGACGGCCCCGAGACCGCCCGGTGGATCGCCGAGCGGCGCACGAGCGAGGAGGGCCAGGAGGGGTTGCGCGCCTTCCTCGAGAAGCGCCCGCCGGCCTGGCGTTCCTGACGCCGGCCGAGGAATAGATCGAGCCGATCCTGGGAAACTGCTCGCCGGGCATGAGCTGGACGACGTTTCTCGAGAACGCTCCTCCGGCGGACCACGGCGTGCAGGTCTACCGCGAGCTGGAGGAACTGGCCGCTTCCGTCGGCAGATTCCTCGCCGCCGGCTTTCGGGCCGGCGACCCGGCACTCGTCATCGTGACGTCCGACCACTGGCGGGCCTTCCTGGAAGAGCTCGAGCGACGGGATCAGGACGTCGCCGCGCTGCAGGAGGAGGGGCTCCTCACGACGTGGGACGCCGACGAGGCCCTCGCCGCGCTCATGGACGGCGGGCTCCCGTCGGCCGGCCGGTTCGAGGAGGTCGTCGGCGGCGCCGTCGACGCGGTCGCCCGGCGCTTCCCCGACAGGACCGTCCGTGCATTCGGCGAGATGGTCGATCTTCTCCACCGGCGCGGGCAGGAATCGGCGGCCATCGCGCTCGAGGAGCTCTGGAACGGCCTGCTCGAGACGCGCAGGGTCGCGCTTCTCTGCGCGTACGAGCTCGACGTCTTCGATCTCGACACCCAGGCCTCGGCGCTGCCCGAGATCGTCCGCACCCACACGCACCCGCGGCCCGTCGCCGACACGGGACGGCTCGCGGCCGCCGTGCACGACACGCTGACCGAAGTCGTCGGCTCTGACGCAGCCGCGCGCATCTACCTCCGCGTCGCCGAGAACGTGCCGCGTACGGCGTTGCCGCGAGCGCAGGCCGTCCTGATGTGGCTCAGCCGCCACGAGCCCGCGACCGCGAGGCTCGTCTTGCAGGGCTCCCGCGCGCGTTACGTCGCGCCTGCGTAGCCGCGCCCTTCTTCGGCGTCGCCGGATGCTCTAGCCTCGGCTCATGCCGATGCAGCGCAAGGTCGTGACCGTGGTCTTCTGCGACGTGACCGGCTCTACTGCGCTCGGCGAGTCGACCGACCCCGAGGCGCTGAGGGGGCTGCTCGCCCGCTACTTCGAGCGGATGAAGGGGATCGTCGAATCGCACGGCGGCTCGGTCGAGAAGTTCATCGGCGACGCGGTCATGGCGGTCTTCGGTGTTCCGGTCGCGCACGAGGACGACGCACTCCGCGCCTGCCGGACGGCGGTCGAGATGCGCGACGCCTTCCCCGAGCTCGGCATCGCCGGCCGCATCGGCGTCAACACGGGCGAGGTCGTGACCGGAACGGAGGAGCGGCTCGCGACGGGCGACGCGGTGAACGTCGCGTCGCGGCGCGGCTGGAGCAGGCGGCGCAGCCCGGCGAAGTCCTGATCGGCGAGGCGACGCACGCGCTCGTGCGGGCGGCCGTGGATGTGGGCGACGAGCAACTCCTCGAGCTGAAGGGGAAGTCGGAGCCGGTTCCGGCACGCCTGCTTCTGGCGGTGACCGGAGAGCTGGAGCGGCGCTTCGCGACGCCGATGGTCGGACGCGAGACCGAGCTGCGCCGCTTGCGCGACGCGTTCGAGCAGGCGGTGCACGACCGCTCGTGCCAGCTCTTCACGGTGCTCGGCTCGGCTGGCGTCGGGAAGTCCCGCCTCGCCACCGAGTTTCTCGCCGGTCTCGACGCGCGGGTCGTGCGCGGCCGCTGCCTCTCCTACGGCGAGGGCATCACCTACTGGCCGGTCGTCGAGATCCTGAAGCAGCTCGGCACGCTTCCGGAGGGAGATCCTGCCCGGCCGCTGCGGTCCGTACTCGGAGAGTCGGAAGTCCCGGCGACGCCCGACGAGGTCGCGTGGGGCTTCCGCAAGCTGCTCGAGCAGGAGGCGCAGGAGCAGGCGCTCGTGTGCCTGCTCGACGACCTGCACTGGGGGGAGGAGACGCTGCTCGATCTCGTCGAGCACGTCTCCGACCTTTCGCGCGATGCGCCGATCCTGCTCCTGTGCATGGCCCGGCCGGAGCTGCTGGAGCGGCGGCCCTCCTGGGGCGGTGGCAAGTGGAACGCGACGACGGTCCTGCTCGAGCCGCTCGACGCGGCCGAGACGGAGCGGCTGATCGCGGAGCTCGGCGGTGTCGGCGACGAGCTGCGGGAACGGATCCTCCAGGTCGCCGAGGGCAATCCGCTCTTCCTCGAGGAGATGCTGGCCCTCGTGCGCGACTCCGGCGGCGCGGAGGTGGAGGTGCCGCCCACGATCCAGGCGCTGCTCGCGGCCCGGCTCGACCAGCTCGATCCGGCCGAGCGCGCAGTGCTCGAGCGCGGCTCCGTCGAGGGCCGCACCTTCCATCGCGGCAGCGTCGCCGCCCTCACGGACGGGAACGGCTCCGTCGACCAACGGCTCATCGCGCTCGTCCGCAAGGAGCTCGTCCGGCCCGACCGGACGCAGCTGGTCGGAGACGACGCGTACCGCTTCCGCCATCTGCTCATCCGCGATGCCGCGTACGAGGCGCTCCCGAAGGCGACCCGCGCCGACCTCCATCGACGCTTCGCGACCTGGCTCGAGCAGCACGGGCCGGACCTGGTCGAGCTGGACGAGATTCTCGGCTACCACCTCGAGCAGGCCGCCCGCTATCTCCAGGAGCTCGGCCAGGAGGACCGCGAGCTCGCACTTGCCGCGGGCGAGCGTCTCGCGTTGGCCGGCGTCCGCGCCTACTGGCGCGGCGATCCTCGCGCGGCGGCCGCGCTCCTCGAGCGCTCGCTCACGCTGACCCGCCCCTACCAGCTCGACGTCCATCTCGAGTTGGATCTGGCCGACTCCCTCCAGTCCTTCGACATCGCTCGCGGACTCGCAGTCGTCGACGCCGTGACCCAGCGCGCCGACGCCGCCGGAGACGAGGCCGGTGCAGCAGTGGCCCGCACGGTGGCCGGGGACATGCGGCTCCAGACCGGCGACTGCTCTGCGGACGAGCTGGAGCGCCTGGCACGGAAGGCGTTGCCGTTACTCGAGGCCCTGGGCGACGACGACGGGCTCGTTCATGTCTGGCATGCGCTGGGCTGGGTGTCCAACATGCACTCCCAGCAGGAGGGCTGGGGGAATGCGATCGAGCAGACGCTCGTCCATGCCCGGCGGGCCGGCCACAACATCCGCGGCTCGTGGGCCCTCTCGGTGACGCTCGCCATGGGCCCGAAGCCGACTTCCGAGGCGTTGGCGAAGCTCGATTCCTTCGTCGGCGAAGCGCCGCACCCCGGAGACCTCGAGCTGAGAGGTTTCATGCTCGCGATGCTGGGTCGCGTCGACGAGGGCTGGGCGATCGCCGTCCCGGCCAACGAGCGACTCCGTGAGCTGGGACTGCAAATGGGATCGCCCTGGCTCGGCGAGCTTGCGTTGATCGGTGGAGATCTACCTACCGCGGCGGACTATCTGCGCGACGCCTGCGACGACCTCGAGAAACGAGGCGCAATCAGTCAGCTGTCCACGTACACCGCGCTGCTGGGCCGCGTCCTCTGCGCACTCGGCCATACCGGGGAGGCGGAAGAGATGGCGCGGAAAGGACGGGAGCTCGGCGATCCCGAGGACGTGTGGACCCAGGCTCTCTGGCGGCAAGCCCAGGCTCTCGTCCACTCGGCGCGCAGGGAGCACGAAGACGCGATTCGCCTCGCCCGCGAAGCGGTCGACTGGTTCTCGCGCACCGATTCGCTCCTGCGGCAAGGGGATGCGCAGTGCGACCTCGCCGAGGTGCTCGAGGCCGCCGGGCGCCGCGACGAAGCCGTCCGGGCCTGGCGAGAGGCGCTCGACCGCTACGAGCGGAAGCAGGTCGTCCCGCTCGCCGCCCGTGTCCGCGAACGAATTGCCGCCCTCGAGCCGGCGGCTACCTAGCGGCAGTCGGCGCAGAGGCCGACGATCTCGACCCGATGCTCGGTCGCGACGAAGTCGTGCTGCTTGGCGGCCGCGGCCACCCAGTCGTCCAGCCCGCACTCCTGGATCTCGACCACGCGGTGGCACTTCTCGCAGAGGAGATGGTGGTGGTGCTCGTCCCCGCAGAGCCGGTAGCACTGCTCCCCGCCGTGGTGTGACAGGACGTCCACGACGCCCTTCTCGCTGAGGAGCGCGAGCGTCCGGTAGACGGTGGCGAGACCCGCGGCCGAGTCGCGCTCGCGTAGCCGGCTCCAGAGCTGCTGTGCCGTCACGTCGTCGGGCTCCCGCGCGAGCTCCTCGAGCACCTCGAGCCTGCGCGCGGTCGCCCGGACGCCGTTCCGCTCGAGCAGCTCCGAGATGTCCTGCCCGGTCGCAGTCACGTCCACTATCCTAGCCTAGATGGTAATGAGAACCGTTATCGTTCTCGCCGTGATCACCCTCACGGGCTGCGGCGGCACCTCGACGAACGGGCGCCTGAGCGTCGTCGCCGCCGAGAACGTCTACGGGGACATCGCCGCCCAGATCGGCGGCCCGCACGTCTCGGTCACCTCGATCCTGACGGGGCCGAGCGCCGATCCCCACCTCTTCGAGCCGGGCACGGCGGACGAGCTCGCGGTCGCCCAGGGGAAGGTCGTGGTCCAGAACGGGCTCGGCTACGACGCCTTCATGAAGAAGCTCGAGGAGGCCTCGCCGAGCGGGAGCCGCGTCGTCGTCACGGTCGCGGACGTGCTCGGCATCGACGGCGCCGACGTGAACCCGCACCTCTGGTACGACGCGCCGCAGCTCGGTCGCATCGCCGGCGCGATCGCCGCGGCACTCGAGCGCGCCGACCCCCGGCACGCCGCCGCCTACCGCGCCGGTCTCGCGCGCTTCGACCGCTCGCTCGCGCCGCTGCGCCGAGCGGTCGCGACGATCCGCTCCCGCTACGCGGGTGTTCCGGTCGCGTACACGGAGCCCGTTCCCGGCTATCTCGTCGCCGCCGCCGGGCTGCGCAACCTCGCGCCGGACTCGTTCACGCGGCCGATCGAGGAGGGGACCGAGCCGTCGCCGTCGGGCGTCGCCGCGATGAGCGAGCTCGTCGCACACCACCGGATCCGTGCGCTCCTCTACAACGCCCAGGCCCCGTCCCCCATCACCGCGCGACTGCGGGCCGCGGCGCGGAGCGCCGGCATCCCCCTCGTCCCGGTGCGCGAGACCCTGCCCGCCGGTCGGACCTTCCAGCAGTGGCAGCTCGACCAGGCGCGCGCTCTCGCGGCCGCCCTCGCGAGATGAGCGTCGTCACCGTCGACGACCTCGCGCTGCGATTCGGGGAGCGCACGCTCTTCGAAGGGCTCGGCTTCGAGCTCGAGCGCGGTGAGCTCCTCTCCGTCCTCGGGCCAAACGGAACGGGGAAGACGTCTCTGATCCGGATCCTGCTCGGGCTCCTCCAGCCGAGTGCAGGCCGCGTCGTCGTGGAGGGCTGCCCGCCACGTGAGCGCTGCCACCGGATCGGCTACGTGCCGCAGCAGCGGATCTTCGACCGTGACGTCGTCCTGCGCGGGCGCGACCTCGTCCGGTTCGGGCTCGACGGCCACCGCTGGGGATTCGCGCGGCTCGACGGCGAGGCGACTGCGCAGGTGGATGCCGCGCTCGCCGAGGTCGGCGCAGCCGCGTACGCGGATGCCCCGGTCGGGCGCCTCTCCGGCGGCGAGCAGCAGCGGCTGCGGCTGGCGCAGGCGCTCGTCGCCGACCCGGTGCTGATCCTCGCCGACGAGCCGCTGCTCTCCCTCGACCTCGCACAACAGCGCGCCGTGGTCGACCTCCTCGACGCGCGCCGGCGACGCGCCGGGACGCCGGTCGTCTTCGTCACGCACGACATCAACCCCGTCCTCCACACCGTCGACCGCGTGCTCTACCTCGCGCCCGGCTCGTGGGCCATCGGCACGCCCGACGAGGTGCTCACGTCGGACACGCTGTCGCGGCTTTACGACACGGACGTCGACGTGCTCCGCGTGCGCGGCCGGGTCGTCGTCGTCGGCACGCCGGACGACCAGCACGTGCACCACGTGGGCGAGGAGCACGTCCACTGATGGTCGGGCAGCTGCTCGCCCAGCACTTCGTCCACACAGCGCTCTGGGCGGGCGCCGTCGTGGCGATCGTCTCGGGCGCGATCGGCGTCTTCGTCGTCTCCCGCGGGATGAGCTTCGCCGTGCACGCCATCTCGGAGCTCGGGTTCACCGGCGCCGCGGGCGCGCTCGTCGTCGGCATCGACCCGGTGCTCGGGATCCTCGGCGGCTCGCTCCTCGTCGGCCTCGTGCTCGGGCTCCTCTCGCTGCGCGGGCGCGAGCGGGACAGCGCGATCGGAGCCGTCCTCGCGTTCGGGCTCGGCGTCGGCGTCCTTTTCCTCTCGCTCTACCAGGGCTACGCGACCGAGGCGACGAACCTGCTCTTCGGCAGCATCGTCGGCGTCTCCGACGGGCAGCTCCGCGACCTCGTGGTCGTCGGCGGGATCGTCCTCGTCGGGCTCGCCGTGCTCTACCGGCCGCTCTTCTTCTCGAGCGTCGACCCGGAGATTGCGGCCGCGCGCGGCGTGCCGCTGCGCGCTCTCTCGGTGGCGATCTTCCTCCTGCTCGGCCTGACGACTGCGGAGGCGATCCAGGTCGTCGGCGTCCTGCTCGTCCTGACGCTCGTGATCACGCCGGCGGCCGCCGCGCAACGGTTGACGGCTCGCCCGGGGCTCGCGCTCGTGCTCAGCGTGGCCATCGCGCTCGGCTCGACCGAAGGCGGGATCCTGCTCTCACTCGAGAAGTCGTGGCCGACGAGCTTCTTCATCACGACGCTCTCGTTCGCCGCCTATGTCGCCGCGCGGATCTACGACTGGAGTCGCGGACGTCAGAAGCGCTTGAGCTCGAGCCCGCCGCGGCGTCTGTGGGCCGTGAGATAGCGGACGCCGTCCGGCCCGGCGACGAGCGCGCGTCGCGTGCCTTTCTCGACGATCGTCGCCTCGCCGGCGCGCAGCTCCTGCGGCTCCCTGTCCACGGACAGCGTCGCCGAGCCGTCGAGGACGACGTACAGGACGTCGAGGTGCTCGTTCACGTGCTCGGCGGGCCCCTCGCCCGCCGGCCACTCGAGCAGCGTCGCGTTGAGGTCGGGGCTCGCGGCGCCCCAGACCGGACCGCGCGTCATCGCGGCTACCGGCCGAGGCCGAGCAGCATCCGGCGCGTCACGTGGAGCCACGTCCGCGCAGCCGCGAGCCTCCCGTCGGCGGCGACCGTGATCCGGTAGTCGACCGGCCGGAGCGGCAGCGGCGTCCTGAACGCGCCATGTGCATCGAGGATCGGACGCGCGACGACGCGCCACCGGCCGCGCTCCCGCCGCCAGACCTCCACGGCAGCGTCCGGCCGCGGCAGCACCTTCCCTCCGAGCAGCCTCGGCCCGAGCGGCTGGACGCGTACGCGCGGCGCGACGTCGACCGAGAGCGACGTCCCGCTCGTGCCGGGGAGCATCAGGCGGAACGCGGTGTTCGCAAGCGGCTGCAGCCGGAGCTTTGCGGGACGGGCGACCTGACGAACCGTCCGCCACGCGCCGGCGCCGCTCCTCTGTTGCAGCACCGCCCCCTGCACGTTGGCGGCGTGGGCCACCACACTGACGTGACCGCCGTACACGACGCGCGTGCTGCTCGCCGAGAGCTCGAGCGCTCCGATCGAGAACCACGTCGACAGGAGGTGCAGCGCCTGCGCGACCCGTTCCCCACTGCGGCTGACGACCGCGCCCGATGCGAGGTGGAAGTCGACCGACTCGACGCGCCAGGCTTCGTTCCGTCGCAACGAGACGGAGTCGATCGGGCTGCTCAGTCCCAGCCGCGCTGCGAGACGCGTCGCGGAGCTCGCGAACGGCCCCCAGTCGTGGTGCGGAGAGTAGACGTCGTACGGATCCGGCACCGAGCGGAGGTACGGGATCGGCGTCGTCCCCGGCCATGCGTCCTGCGCGGCCTCGGTGCGGCCGCCGGAGCTCGAGGAGTAGTACGTCCGCGCGACCTGGCCGTCCCACATGAGCACCTCGCCGAGCGTCTGGTAGACGGCGTTGTCGGTGCGCGGCTTCTCCGCCGCGACGCCGCCGTAGACCTGGTCGCTCGTGCTCGGCAGAAGGTCGTAGAAGGCGCTGGGCCGCAGCTCCGAGACGGCGTAGGAGCGCGCGGCCACTGCCTGTGTCTCGAGCGCCGCGAGCGGCCAGCGCGACGGCGACTCCGACGGGACGACACCGCGCAGGTACGTGTCGAGCGCGAGCGAGTTGACGACGGAGACGTGCCGGCCGTCGCTGCGCACGGTCAGCGTGCCGTGGTACTCGCGCCCGTCGAGGGCCAGCGGCGCGCGGGGGCAGTCGAACACGGCGAGGCGTCCGAACGAGAGCCCGGCTCCGTTCCGCTTCACCGGGAGGGAGAGCTTCGGCCCGATCCCGTACGTGCCGGGCCCGAGCTTGCGGGTCAGGCGTCTCCCGTCCGTGACGCGCATCGGCGTCGCACAGCCCACGGTCACGACATTCACGTCGCGCGCGAGCAGGACGCGTACCGGCACCTCGCCCACATGGCCGAAGCGCGTGCCCGGGTAGTAGTGGGAGAGGATCCGGTGGTACCGCCAGCCGTGCACCGCGTAGCCGTACGCGCCCCACTGGCTCATCCCCACGCCGTGGCCCCAGCCGTGGCCGGTGACGATCAGCGCCGTTCCGCCGCGCGCCGTGGCGCCGCTCGCAGCAGCGACCGCAGCAACCAGCACGACCAGGATTCCGAGCCTCACCCGCAAACCGCAGTTCCACCTCCGCTCAACATCAAACGGGAACGGTAGAGCCGAACGCGCGACCTCGCATCGGATCTTGGTCGAGGGGCCACCTAGACTCACTCGCCATGCGCCGGCTGCTCGTCGCGAACCGAGGGGAGATCGCGTTGCGCATCTTCCGGGCCTGCCGTGAGGAGGGAGTCGAGACCGTCGCCGTCGCGGCGCCGGACGACCGGGGGGCGCTTCATACGGAATCTGCCGACTCGCTCGTAGAGATCTCGTCGTACCTCGACCCGGCGGAGCACGTGCGGGCGGCGCGGGAGTCCGAAGCCGACGCGGTCCATCCCGGCTACGGGTTCCTTTCCGAGAGCGCGGAGCTCGCCGAGGCAGTGCTCGAGGGCGGCCTGACGTGGGTCGGGCCGCCGCCGGCCGCGCTGCGGGCGGGCGGAGACAAGCTCGCCGCGAAGGAGACGGCACGGGCGGCCGGCGTCCCAGTGCTCCCGAGTGGGACACCGGAGGAGATCGGCTTCCCGCTCCTCGTCAAGGCGGCCGCCGGCGGCGGCGGGCGCGGCATGCGTGTCGTCCGCCGGCCGGAGGAGCTCGACGAGGCGCTCGCGGCGGCCCGGCGCGAGGCCGCCGCGGCCTTCGGCGACGATTCCGTCTTCTGCGAGCGCTACCTCGAGCGGCCGCGCCACGTCGAGATCCAGCTCCTCGCCGACCGGCATGGCAACGTCGTGGCCCTCGGCGAGCGTGACTGCTCGATTCAGCGCCGCCATCAGAAGGTGCTGGAGGAGGCGCCGTCGCCTGCGCTCGACCCCGAGCTGCGCGAGCGGATGGGCGACGCGGCGGTCGCGTTCGCCCGCGCGATCGGCTACGAGAGCGCGGGGACGGCGGAGTTCGTCCTCGCCGGCCGCGACTTCTGGTTCCTCGAGCTCAACGCGCGGATCCAGGTCGAGCATCCGGTGACGGAGCTCGTCACGGGCGTCGACATCGTGCGCGAGCAGCTGCGCATCGCGTCCGGAGAGGCCCTGTCTTTCCTTGTGACAAGTTGTTACTTGCGCGGGCACGCGGTCGAGGTGCGGCTGTACGCGGAGGATCCGCGGTCGTTCCTGCCGCAGGCCGGCCGGCTCGATCGGCTGCGGCTGCCGGAGGGGATCCGGGTCGACTCCGGTGTCCGCGAGGGCGACGAGATAGGCACCTCGTACGACCCGATGATCGCGAAGCTCGTCGCGGCCGGGGATACGCGCGGCGAGGCGCTCGACCGGCTGGCCCGCGCACTGCGCGAGACGGAGATCGCCGGCGTCACGACCAACCTCCCGTTCCTGCGCTGGCTCGTCGCGCACCCACTCGTCCGCGCCGGGCGTGTCACGACCGCGTTCCTGACCGAGAATCCGCCACTGTCGGAGCACCCGGCCGCCACGCCGGCCGAGGTCTGGAGCGAGCCGTGGCGCTTGAACCTCCCCGCTCCAACGCCGCAGGCCGCGCCCGACGTCGACGCCGCAGCCGGCGGGCCGGGATCGACCGGAGGCGAGCAGTCGGAGGTCGTCGCGCCCATGCCGGGAACGGTGATCCGCGTCCTCGTCGAGCCGGGCGCCAAGGTCTCCGCCCGCCAGCCGCTCGTCGTGCTCGAGGCGATGAAGATGGAGACGCCGCTCGTGTCCCCCTACGAGGCGACGGTCCGCGCCGTCCACGTCGCGGAGGGCGACCGCGTCGCGGGCGGCGCGGTCCTGGTGGAGCTGGACGAGTGATGGACGCGGCTCGGCTCGAAGACGCAGCGGAGTTCCTGGCGGCGGCGGAGCCGCTCCTGCTCGCCGACGAGGCGCGGCACAACCTGATCCTCGGGATCGCCGGCACGATCCGCGACACGCCGGATCTCTATCCGGTGCGGAGCTTCTGGCTCGTCCGCGACGGCGGCGAAGCCGTCGCCGCCGCGCTGCGGACGCCGCCGTACAACCTGATCCTCGCCCGGCCGCGGTCCCCGGAGGCGCTTGCGACGCTGGCCGATGCCGTCGCCGGCGAGGAGCTGCCCGGCGTCGTCGGCGCCGTTCCCGAGGTGGAGGAGTTCGCCGAGCTGTGGTCCCGTCGGGCCGGGATCGCGACGCACGCGAACATGCGGCAGGGCATCTACGCCCTCGAACAGGTCGAGCCACCGCCGGCGCCGTCCGGCTCGGCCAGGGTGGCAGGCCCGGAGGACCGCGAGCTCGCGCTGCGTTGGTGGATCGCCTTCGGCGACGAGGTGCTGCACGAAGGAGGCCCGGGCCGCGAGCAGGCAGAGGCCACGCTCGACCACCGGCTCTCGTCGGCGACGGCCGGGCTCGTCCTGTGGGAGGACGGCGGCGAAGCGGTGTCGCTCGCGGGCTGGGGCGGCGCGACGCCGCACGGCATCCGCATCGGCCCGGTCTACACGCCGCCGGAGCTGCGCGGCCGCGGCTACGCGACGGCCCTCACGGCCGAGGTGTCGCAGCGGCTGCTCGACGGCCGCCTCTTCGACGGCAACCGCCGCTTCTGCTTCCTCTACACCGATCTCGCGAACCCGACCTCGAATGCGATCTACGAGCGAATCGGCTACCGCCGCATCGCAGAAGCGGCGGAGATCGTGTTTGGCTAGTTGGGAAAGAGCTTTTGCAGCTTCATGGCGGCGCCCATGTCGCCCTTGAGCTTGAGCTTGCCGGTCATGTAGGCGCTCGTCGGGTTCTGCTCGCCCGCGACGATCTTCTGGAAGACCTCCTGCGAGGCGCTGATCGTGACGTCTGCGCCGTCGTCGATCCCGTCGTGGACGCTGACGCTGCCATCGACGACCTTGACCGTCCACTGCCCGGCACCTTCGATGTCGAAGCCGTACGAGTTGTTCATGCCCGCCGTCTGGGACGTGTCCGCCTGGGACGGAAGCGTCTCGAAGAACTCCTGCACGGTGCCTGGCATCTATTGCTCCTTCTCGGGGTTCGCGGCGAGTCTATGCGCCACCGACGAGGCGGAAGCCGTTAGCATCGCCATCCGCATGACGAAGGTGGAGATCGCCCTGCCGGGGCAGGCGGGCGCAGATGCGCTGGCCCTTCCGGTCGCCCAGCCGCTCGGCGGCGACGGCGCGAAGATCGTCGACGACAAGCTCGGCGGACAGCTCGGCCGGCTCGGCGAGAGCGGTGAGCTGCGCGGCGAGCGCGGCGAGGCCGTCCTCCTCCACCTGAACGGCGAGCTCGAGGCGCCGCGCCTCGTCGCGGCCGGGGTCGGCAAGCGCGAAGAGGTCGACGTCGACGCGCTGCGCACGGCAGGGGCCGCCGCAGCCCAGTCGCTCTCCCGCGTCGGCGGAACGCTCGTCTGGCTGCTCGACGACTCGCTCCCGGTCCCGCTGCCCGAGCAGGCGGCGGCCCTCGTCGAGGGGACGATTCTCGGCGCATACTCGCCGGGACGCTGGAAGGCGAAGAACGACACGCTCGCGCCCGAGCGGATCGTCATCGGTCACGCCGACGACCCGGAGCTGCGGGCTGCCGTGGAGCGCGCCGCGATCATCGCCGAGCGCGCCAACCGGGCGCGCGACCTCTCGAACATGCCGCCGAACGAGCTCACGCCGCACACGCTCGGCGAGAAGGCCAAGGAGCTCGCGGCCGAGCACGAGCATCTGACCTGCGAGGTTCTCGCCACCCGTGAGCTCGACGACCTCGGCATGGGCGCGCTCAGCGCGGTCGGGCGTGGGAGCCGGAACGAGCCGCGGCTGATCGTCCTCCGCTACGACCCGCCCGACGCGAAAGGCGACACGGTGCTCGGGCTCATCGGCAAGTCGATCACGTTCGACGCCGGCGGCATCTCGATCAAGCCGGCCGGCGGGATGCAGGACATGAAGGGCGACATGTCCGGCGGCTCCGGGACGCTGCACGGCATCGGCGCCCTCGCCGCGCTCGGCACGCCGGTGCGCGCGATCGCGGCGCTCGCCGCGGCCGAGAACCTGCCGGGCGGCGACGCGTTCCGTCCGGGCGACATCCTGACGGCCGCGAACGGCAAGACGATCGAGGTCATCAACACGGACGCGGAGGGCCGGCTCGTGCTCGCCGACGCGCTCTGGTACGTCCGGCGCGAGGGCGCGACGCACATGCTCGATCTCGCCACGCTGACCGGAGCGATGGAGCTCGCGCTCGGCGACCTCTATGCCGGCGGCTTCGCCAACGACGACGAGTGGCGCGACACGATCGTCGAGGCAGGACGGCGCAGCGGCGACCTCGTCTGGCCGTTCCCGCTCCACCCGCGCTTCCGCCGCTACATCGACTCGGCGTTCGCGGACATGAAGAACGGCTCGACACTGCGCCAGGCGTCCCCGGCTCTGGCGGCGGAGTTCCTCCACGAGTTCGTCGGCGAAGGCCCCTGGATGCACGTCGACATGGCAGGTCCTGCGTTCCTCGAGCGCAGCCGCGGCGACTACCTGCGCGTGCCCGGCGGAACGGGCTACGGCGTTCGGCTCATCGCCGAGCTGGGCAGAATGCTCGCTTGAACTTCGAGCTGAGCGACGAGCAAGAGCTGATCCGCCGCACCGTCCGCGAGTTCGCGGAGACGAAGGTCGCGCCTGTCGCCGAGGAGCTCGACCGCGAGGCACGGTTCCCCTACGAACTGGTCGCGGAGCTCGGCGAGCTCGGGCTGATGGGCCTGCCGATCCCCGAGGAGTTCGGCGGCGCCGGCGGGGACACGGTCTCCTACGCGATCGCGATCGAGGAGCTGACGCGGATCGACTCCTCCGTCGCGATCACCGTCGCGGCGCACACGTCTCTGGGGACGATGCCGATCCTGCTCTTCGGCAACGAGGAGCAGAAGCGGGAGTGGCTCCCGCGGCTCGCTTCGGGGAACGCGCTCGCGGCCTTCGGGCTGACGGAGCCCGACGCCGGCTCGGACGCCGGCGCGACGCGGACGAAAGCCGAGCTGCGCGACGGCGAGTGGGTGATCGACGGCTCGAAGATCTTCATCACGAACGCCGGCACCGACATCAGCGGCTGCGTCACGATCACCGCCCGCACCGGAGAGGACGAGATCTCGAACATCGTCGTCCCGAACGGCGCGCCCGGCTACGAGATCTCCGGACCGATGCACAAGCTCGGGTGGCGGGCCTCCGACACGCGGGAGCTGTCCTTCCGCTCATGCGCCGTGCCGGAGGGGAACCTCCTCGGCGAGCGCGGGCGGGGCTTTTCGCAGTTCATGGAGATCCTCGACGGCGGCCGCATCTCGGTCGCGTCGATGGGCGTCGGGCTCGCGCAGGGCGCGTACGACCTCGCGACCGCGTACGCACAGGAGCGGCAGCAGTTCGGGAAGCCGATCGCCAAGTTCCAGGCGATCCAGTTCCAGCTCGCCGACATGGCGACGGAGATCGAGGCGGGACGGCAGCTCGTCTATCGCGCCGCCTGGCTGAAGGACGCGGGCCGCCCGTTCGCGCTCGCGGCCGCGCAGGCGAAGCTCTACACGGGCCTCCTCTCCAACCGCGTGGTGAACGCCGCGCTCCAGATTCACGGCGGCTACGGGTTCATGGAGGAGTTCGCGATCTCCCGCCTCTACCGCGACCAGAAGATCCTCGAGATCGGCGAGGGCACGAACGAGGTGCAGCGCATGGTGATCGCCAAGCATCTCGGCCTTTAAGGCCACGTCCGGAACCTGGTACCGGCCATGTCCGAACCGGACATGGCCGGGCCGGGGCGGATGAGACCACGAGCGCCGATTCGCTGTTCGGACACGTCCCGCTGGGCCACGTCCGGTACCTGGTACCGGACGTGGCCGGACCGGACGCGGCTCATCGGAGGCACAATCGAATCGTGGTTCCTGTCATCGCGGCCGCTGTCGCGGCGCTTCTCTTCCTTCAGGCCGTCGGGCGGCTGCGGCGGCGAGGACGCGCCGATCTCGCCGGGTGGGATCGGATCGCGCTCTTCGGCGCCGGACTGGCGGTGAGCGTCTTCGCGCTCGTCGGGCCGCTCGACCGGATCGCCGACGACAGGCTCCTCTCCGCCCACATGGGCCAGCACGTCCTGATCGGCGACCTCGGCCCGGCGCTGATGGTGACCGCGCTCCGCGGGCCGCTCCTCGTCTTCCTCCTCCCCGCGCCGATCCTCGGCCCGCTCGCCCGCAGCTCGCGCGTCCGCTCGGCGCTCGGCGCGCTCCTCCGCCCGCGCGTCGCGTTCGGCCTCTGGGCCGCGAATCTCGCGGTCTGGCACGTCCCGTACCTCTATGACGCGGCGCTCGCCCACCAGGGCCTCCACGACCTCGAGCACGTCTGCTGGACGTCCGCCGGGATCCTCGTCTGGACGCTCCTCGTCGATCCCGGCTCGCACCGGAGGTTGAGCGTCGGCGGGCGCGTCGCGCTCGCAGCGGCGTTGTTCGCCGCGGGCCAGATCCTCACCGACGTGCTCGTCTTCTCGTTCACACGCCTCTATCCCGCGTACCACGGCGCGTATGGGATCTCGGCGCTCACGGACCAGCAGCTCTCCGGGATCGTGATGATGGTCGAGCAGCTCGTCACGCTGGGGACGTGCGTCGCCCTGCTGCTGCGGCCGCGCTGGAGCCGCACCCGCAAGGCCCGCCTCGCCGCCTCGCCCACGTGAGCGCGACCGCATTCAGCTTCGAGCCGCTCTTCCTCGCGCTCGCAGCCGCGGGCGCCGGTCTCTACTGGCGCGCCTCGCGCACCGACCGGCCGCCGCGGTGGCGCATCGCCGCCTTCGCCTCCGGGCTGTTCCTGATCGCTGCCTCGCTCAACTCGCCGCTCGAGACGATCGCCTCGCACTACCTCCTGCTCATGCACCTGCTGCAGAACGCGCTCGTCGCCGACGTGGCGCCGCTCCTCGTCATGCTCGGCCTCACGCCGCGGATGCGGGAGAAACTCTCGCGCCTCGGGCTCGGCCGCCTCCGCTCGCGCTGGATCCTCCCCATCTGGCTCGCCGCCTGGTACTGCACGCACATCGCCCCGTTCTACGACTGGGCGCTGCGCACGGGCTGGGGCCTGAACATCGAGCACGGGATCCTGATCGCGGCCGGCCTCCTCTTCTGGTGGCCGATCGTGAGCGGCCGCCTCGCGCCACCGGCCGGGCTCGGCTATCTCGCCGTCGCCTTCATCGGCTCGTCCTTTCTCGGCCTCGCCTACATCTTCTCGAGCAGCGCCTTCTACACGTTCTACGAGCAGGCGCCCCGGCTGTGGGGCCTCTCGCCCGTCCGCGACCAGAACCTCGGCGGGATCCTCATGAACGGGGAGCAGACGCTCGTCTTCCTCCTCACGATCGGCTGGTTCGTGCTGCGCCTGCTCGACGAGGAGCAGGCGCGCGAGCCCGTTTCACTTTCGGATTCATAGCCGCGACCGGTGCTAGCGTCGCCGCGTGCTGTTCAAGCAGTTCCTGGACGACGATCTGGGCTGCGCGTCGTATCTGATCGGTGACGAACACGCCGGTCTGGCGGTCGTCGTCGATCCTCCCTATGCGATCGAGCCGGTGCTCGCGGAGGCGGAGCGCAAGGGCGTCGAGCTCGCAGCGGTTCTCGAGACCCACACGCACGCGGATCACGTCTCCGGTCACGGCCGCCTCGCGCTCGAGCAGGGCGTCCCGATCCGCATCCACAGCGCCGCGGAGGCGGCGTTCCCCCGCGAGCAGCTCGAGGACGGAACCGAGGTCGAGGTCGGCCGGGTCGTCCTGCGGACGCTCCACACGCCGGGGCACCGCCCGGAGCACTGCTGCTTCGCTGTGATCGACCGCTCCCGCAGCCAGGAGCCGTGGCTCGTCCTCACGGGCGACTCGCTGTTCGTCGGCGACGCAGGCCGGCCCGACCTCGCGGTCGAGGCGAAGGAGGGAGCCGAGGGCCTGTTCCACAGCCTGCGCCGGCTCGTCGAGCTCGGGGACGGCGTCGAGGTGTTCCCCGGCCACGTCGCCGGCTCGCTGTGCGGGGCCGCGATGAGCTCGAAGGCGTCGACGACGATCGGGTTCGAGCGCCGCTTCAACCCGGCGCTCCAGGGCGAGCTCGCGGACTTCCTCTCGGGCGCGCTCGGCCCCCAGCCGCCGCGGCCGCCGAACATGGAGCGGATCGTCGAGCTGAACCGCGGCGAGCTTCTCGGGGCGCAGCCGCCGCTGCAACGGCTCGAAGCCGCGCCGGAGGACGCGATCGTCCTCGACGTGCGGCGGACGGACGATTTCGCGGCGGGCCACCATCCCGGCGCCGTGGGCATCCCGATCGCGGGCTCGAGCTTCGCGACGAAGGCGGCGTTCGTCCTGCCCGAGCGTCCCGTCGTCCTGCACGTGAGCGACGAGTCGGAGGCCGTGCGCGCCGCGCGGTCGCTGCACGCGGTCGGGGTCTTCGAGCTCGCCGGGTGGCAGGAGGGCGGCGGCGACGAGAAGCTCGTCCCGGTCTCGCTCGACGAGCTCGAGCGGCTGCTCGCAGAGGATTCGGTCGAGCTCCTCGACGTCCGGGAGGCCGACGAGCGGGACACCGCCCAGGTTCCCGGCTCCCGGCATCTCCCCTACCGCACGGCGCGAGCGGCTGCCGAGGCGGGCCTGTTCAACGGCCGGCCGGTGGTCACGATCTGCGAGTCGGGCGCGCGCGCCGCGATCGCCGCGAGCGTCCTGCAGGCCGCCGGCGTGGACGCGCGTCCGGTGCTCGACGGCGGCATCGCCGGCTGGCGTGCGCGAGGCGGCGAGACGACCTCGTTCCGCCGCTGCGGCTCCTAGCGCCCGCGACGCGAATCCGCATTTTCCCGCAACCGGCGTGCGGGCTGCCGCCGAAGTAGGCGCGCGCCGCGTCTCCTAGGTTCCTGACAACTCGAGCTCAGGAGGAGCCAAGTGGCATCGCATCCCGCGTCGACCCGGCTGCCGTCAGCCGTGTATTACAACCGCCCCGATCCGGAGTCGACGTCGAACGTCGTGCTCAAGCTGCTCGTGCTCTTCCTGGGCCTGGCCGTCGGGGCGATGATCCCGATCGGGATCTGGCTCGCCTCCTCCGCGCAGAGCGCGCGCCACGACGCGCAGCTCGCAGCTTCCAAGGCGACCTCGGGCCAGACGTCCGTCCCCTCCATGCCGGGCATGGGATCCTCGACCGCGGCTCAGGGCGGCTCGTATGCGTCGCCGAGCTACGCCGGGATGGCGCCCGCCAACGCCGACGCCCTTGCGATGGCGCATGCCGCAGCCCCGGCAACTCTCCCGGCCGCGCCTCCGGGACCGGTCGCCCACGTTCGCCTCGCCATCGAGCACGGCGTCGTCTCGATCGCGCCCGGCATCCGCTACGAGGCGTGGACGTTCGGACGAACCGCGCCGGGCCCGGCGATCCACGTCCGGCAGGGCCAGAGGGTCGACGTCACGATCGTGAACAAGGCGCCGATGCCGCATTCCGTGGACTTCCACGCCGCGCAGGTGGCGCCGAACCTCGACTTCAGCGACGTCCTGCCCGGCAAGTCGAAGACCTTCAGCTTCGTCGCCTCGGCGCCCGGCGTCTACATGTACCACTGCGGCACGGCTCCCGCGTTCCAGCACATCGCGAACGGGATGTACGGCGCGATCGTGGTCGAGCCGAAGGGCATGCCGCCCGTGCAGAAGCAGTACGTGCTGGTCGCGAGCGAGTGGTACCTGAACGGCCCCGGCACGAAGACGCCCGCGGCGCTCGACGTGACGAAGGCCGACGAGATGACGCCGGACTGGGTCACCTGGAACGGGTACGCGGGCCAGTACAAGATGCACCCGCTGACCGCGGCGCCGGGACAGACCGTCCGCTTCTGGGTGGTCGACGCCGGCCCGAGCCTGAACACCGACTTCCACGTCGTCGGAACGGTCTTCAAGCGCGCGTGGATCAACGGCGACCTCGTGGACGCCCCGCAGCACGACATCCAGACGGCGGGAGTGCCTGCCGGCGGTGGCGGCGTCTTCGACGTCACCATCGCGCAGAAGGGCATCTATCCCTTCGTCTCGCACAGCTTCGCGAGCGTGAACATGGGCCAGGTCGGCCTGCTCAACGTCGGCAACGTCCCCGGGACGATGAGCCACTGATGGCGGCCGGCATGCATCGCAAGGCGGCGAGCCCGGCGATCACGGCGCTCCTCCTCGTCCAGATCTGCCTCGGCTACGAGTGGCTCGTCTCCGGCGTGACCAAGGTTGCGCATGGGGACTTCCCGGCGGGTCTCTCGTCCTCGCTCGCCGAGATGGGCAAGCAGGCGCCCGGCTGGTATCGCGGCCTCCTGACGGACGCGTTCGAGTCGCACGCGGTGGAACTCGGCTACGCCATCGAGGTGTGCGAGGTCCTGCTCGGCGTCGTGCTGCTCGGCGGGGCGATCCTCTTGCTCGCGCGCGGCTCCCGGCTGGCTCCGCGCAGCGGGGAGACGCTGCAGCTGGCCATCGGCGCGGCGAGCATCCTCGGGATCCTGCTGCTCGCCAACTTCGAGCTGGCGAACGGCGGCGGTTTCGGCCTGCGCCTCGCGTCCGACAGCTTCGACGAGGGAATCGACCTCGACACCATGATGATCGGGCTCCACCTCGCGCTCCTGGTCTTCGCCTTGCGCGCGCTGCCGATCCGCGCACGCATGCGGCTGGCGGTCGCCGGCCGGGCCGCTCGCCCGGGTAGCCCCGGCCGCGCGCCTGTTCGCAGCGAGCTGGGCCGCGCGTCGGTCGGATGAGCTCGTAGCTACGCAACCCAGCGCACGAGCGGGATCTCCACCTCGTCCGGGCTGAGCCCGCCGTGCTGGCCGAGGAACCGCTGCTCGAACCACGGCGGATCGAGCCAGTACGCGGCTTCGCCGGGATGCGGCAGGACGACGAGGTTCGCGAGCCTCTCGCGGAGCGGCTCGGTCAGCGCGGGAAAGAGGCCGTCGTCCGTCCGGCGCACGTCGGCCTTCCCCTCCAGCCGCGAGGCGAGCTCGGCATGGACCTCGTCGAGCCGGTCGGGCAGGACGTGGAGGAAAAGGTCGCGCGCGGAGCCGGCGGGCGCGAGCGGCTTGCCGTCGGCGCCGTGAAGGAGGCGTCCCGCCAGCTCCGGCCAGACGACGTTGACGTAGCTCGTCCGCTCCGGTGAGATCGCCGCCATGCCGTGGTCGGCCGTGAGCAGGACGGCCGTTCCCTCCGGCCACCTCGCCTCCGACAGCGCCGTCAGCGTCGCGTCCATCAGGACGGGCACCTCGGGCGCACCCGGCCCGTGCTCGTGCATGAACGCGTCGACCGCCGGGAGGTAGATGGTCCCGTAGGCGCGCTCCTCGGCTGCGAGCGCCCCGACCAGCCGCTCGAGCCCGTCCGTCGGCGTCCCGAACGGATGCACCGTCGCGCCTGCGAGGAGTCGGGCGTTGGGCGCCGAGCCCGCGAAGCTCGCCGGCATGGCCACGTGGCTCGGCACGTCGAGCCGCTCGTACAGCGTCGGGAACGGGAACACGTCTTCGACACGCAGCCCCGCGGCGAGGCACGTGTCCCGCGCCTGCTCGCCCGCAAAGCACAACCAGAGCGGGATGATCAGCCGGTTGAGGCGCGGCTCGTAGACGTGCCACTCGTACAGGCCGTGCTCTGCGAGCGGCAGCCCGGTGTGGATCGTCGTCGCATGGACGGTGGTCGTCGAGGGGAACTGCGTCGACCATTTCTCGACGCTTGCGCGCGCGAAGAGCGGGTGGTCGGCATGCCGCTCGACGAAGCGCCAGCCGAACGCGTCGAAGTAGACGAGCGCGACACGGTCGTGCTCCGCGAGCAGCTCCTCGACCAGGCCGGGCAGCTCGGCGAACGAACGCGTCAATCCAGCCGTTCGACCGGATAGCCCCAGCCGCGCATCTGCGCGAGGAGCTGGTCGCAGTGAGCCGGATCACGCGTCAGCAAGATGAGCTCGACGCCGGTGTGACCGACCGGCACTCCTGCCGCCTCGCGCTGGTGCTCCACCTCGACGACGTTGACGCGCTCGGCCGCGAGCAGGCCGAGCAGCTTCGCGAGCTCGCCCGGCCGGTCGGGCACACGGGTCCGCACGACGAGGTAGCGACCGTGGCTCGCGAGGCCGCGCCGCATCACCTGCACCATGAGCGAGGCGTCGATGTTGCCGCCCGAGAGCAGCGCGAGCGCGGGGCCCGAGCCGCCGGCGAGCCCGCCGAGGATCGCCGCCACGCTGACCGCGCCAGCGCCTTCGACCACGAGCTTCGTCCGCTCCGCGAGGAGGACGATCGCCTCCGCGATCTGCTCGTCCTCGACCGTGACGATCTCGTCGAGCGTCTCGCCGAGGATTCCCATCGTCAGCTCGCCCGGCTCCTTTACCGCGATCCCGTCCGCGATCGTGTAGCCCGAGCCGCCCGGTCGCGTTCCCGCCGCCTGCACGCCGACGAGGCGCAGTCCCGGCCGCACGGCGCGCAGCGCGAGCGAGATGCCAGAGGCGAGGCCGCCGCCGCCGATGGGCAGGACGACGGTGTCGAGCTCCTCCACCTGCTCCGCGAGCTCGAGCCCGATCGTCCCCTGGCCCGACATCACGAGCGTGTCCTCGTAGGGATGGACGAACGTGCCGCCGCTCACCTCGACGTACTCGACCGCGGCCGCCAGCGTTTCCTCGAACGCGGGCCCTGTCAGCACGACCTCGGCGCCGTAGTTGCGCGTTGCGTCGACCTTCGCCATCGGCGAGTCCTGCGGCATGAAGATGCGCGCGGGCGCGCCGACCTCGCGAGCCGCCCACGCGACCGCCTGGCCGTGGTTGCCGGCGCTCGCCGCGACGACGCCCGCTTCCCGCTGCTCGGCCTCGAGGCTCGAGACCTTCGTGTAGGCGCCGCGGATCTTGAACGAGCCGGTCCGCTGCAGGTTCTCGGCCTTGAGGCGCACCGGCCGGCCCGCGAGACGCGACAGCGTCTCCGACGGGAAGACCGGCGTGACGCGCGCGACTCCTTCGAGCCGCTCGCGCGCGCGCTCGATGTCAGGAAGGCCGGGTGCGATCTGCGTCGCCATCGTCGATCCGGAAGACCTTCTCGAGTATCTCGCGCACCGCGGTCAGCGGGTCGAGCTCACGCGCCTGCACCTCTGCGAGAAGCCGCCGCAACTCGGCGTCGTCCGCGACGGCCCGCTCGAGGTGGCGGCTCGCGCGGCTCGACGCGACCGCGAAGACCTCGCGCGCGAGGTTCGCCCGGCGCCGCTCCTCGAGCTGCCCACTCTGCTCGAGGAAGGCGCGATGCTCACCGACCTTCTCCCACAGCTCGGGCACGTGCTCACCGCGCACCGCCTCGGTCAGGACGATCGGCGGATTCCACTCGCGGCTGCGGTCGAGGCCGAGAATCGAGCGCACCTCGTTCAACATCGTCTTCGCGGCCGGGTTGTCCATCTTGTTGATCGCGATCACATCCGGGATCTCCATGATCCCCGCCTTCAACGCCTGCACGGCGTCGCCGGAGCCGGGCATGAGCACGAGAAGGACGGTGTCGGCGATCCCGATCACCTCCACCTCGCTCTGCCCCGCGCCGACGGTCTCGAGGAAGACGACGTCCTTGCCGGCCGCGTCGAGCACGAGCAGCGCCTGCAGCGTCGCCTCGGCGAGGCCGCCGAGATGCCCGCGCGTCCCCATCGAGCGAATGAAGACGTCGGGGTCGAGGAAGTGGTCGCTGAGCCGGATCCTGTCGCCGAGCAGGGCTCCGTGCGAGAACGGGCTCGAAGGGTCGACGGAGACGACACCGACGGTGGTCCCACCCTCGCGCACGTGGCGGATCAGCCACGAGACGAGGCTCGACTTGCCGACCCCGGGCGGGCCGGTGACGCCGACCGAGTACGCGGAGCCGGTCTGCGGATAGAGGTCGGCGACGACCCCGTACGCGATGGGATCGCCGTCCTCCACGAGCGAGATCGCACGCGCGAGGGCACGCCGGTCTCCCTCACGGACGCCGGCGGCCAGAGTCTCCTGTGTCCACTCGCGCCGCCCCGCCACCGAGCGGAATCTACTCAGTTCGCCGCAGCGACCGGGGTGGCGTCGCGCCGGACCTCGGCCTCCGAGACCGCTTCGCCTCCGAGCTTCCGGGCGAGCATCCAGCCGGCGACCGCCGCGACGAGCAGTGTCCCGCCGGCCCCGCCCCACAGCCAGCGCGCGCCGGTGCGGTCGAGGAAGAGGCCGCCGATCCCCTCGCCGATCCCGACGAGGACATAGGTGATGCTCATGACGAACGTGAGGGCGCGGCCGCGCAGCAGGTCGAACGTCCCGCGCTGGACGAGGAGCGCGTTGCACGCGACGGCAGCGCCGTTACCGACCCCGACCACGAGGCAGCAGCCGGCGGCCACCCACACATCGGGACTGGCGGCCGAGGCTCCGTAGCCCGCAGCCATCACGGCCAGGCTCCCGCCGTAGACCCGCGCCGTTCCGTATCTGGCGAGCAGGCCCGCGCTCGCGAAGCTGCCGAGCACGAGGCCGCCTCCGATCGCCGCGTAGAGCAGGCCGTACCCGAAGTCGCCGGCCGAGAACGTGTTCTTCGCGAGGAAGATCTCGCTCACGTTCGCGCCGCCGGTCGCGAGCGAGGCGATGCCCCAGGCGACGAGGACGGCGAGCATCGAGCGCGAGCGCAACGCGGCGAGGAAGCCGTCGGCGAGATCGCGCCAGTGGCCACGCGAGAGCGCGCGCTCGCTCTGCAACAGCCGCGGCGGGATACCGACGACGAGCGCGATCGAGACGAGGAACGACGCGGCGTTGATCCCGTACGCGGCGGAGGGCCCGGCCGCCGCCGTCAGGACTCCTCCGACGAGCGGCCCGACGGCCCAGCTCGCGTTCTCGACGGTCTGGAGGAGCGCGTTCGCCGCGGGCAGCTCGTCGCCGGGGACGAGGTTCGGCACTCCGGCGTAGACCGCCGGGCGGAAGAAGCCGGTCGCGAGCCCCGCGACGAGAGCCAGGCCGACGACGGTCACCGCGTTCCCCGCGAACGGGAGCGCGACGAAGACCCCGAACCGCAGCGCGTCGGCGGCGATCATCAGCGAACGGCGCTCGAGCCGGTCGAGGAGCGGCCCGAGCAGGAGCCCGACGACGATCGTCGGCAGGAACTCGACGATGAGGACGGCGCCGACCCAGAGACCCGTGTGCGGCGACCCGTCCGTCCGGTCCTTGACGTCGATCGCCAGCGCCACGGCGGCGAGCAGCGTCCCGACGCTCGAGCCGAGCGTCGCGTAGAAAAGGTTCCGGAACCCGGGCAGCCTGAGCGGCGCAAGCTGGGCGGACGAGAGCCTCACGAGTCTGCGCCCGAACGTACCACCTCGGCCTGCCGTTTACGAGACGCCAGAAAGGACGTGTCCACAGGCGACAGCGAAGACCTCGTTCTCCTCCGGTGTGCCCACGCTGACGCGGATCGCCTGGGGCGCGCCGAAGGCGTCGAGGGGCCGGACGATGACGCCTTCGCGCTGCAGCCGCTCGAACAGCGCCCGCCCGCCGCCGACGTCCGCGAAGAGGAAGTTGCCGCGCGCCGGCCCCGCCGGCTCGAGGCCGTGGCCGCGCAGGATCTCGGCCAGCCGGTCGCGGCCCGACGCGTTGAGCTCCCGCCGCCGTGCGATCTCCACCGCGTCGTCGAGGCTCGCCAGAGCCGCCGCCTGCGCCGTCGCGGCGACGTCGAACGCGCGCCGCACTTTGCTCGTCGCCGTCACGACGTCCACGGGCGCGACTCCCCAGCCGACCCGCAGGCCGGCGAGCCCGTAGATCTTCGAGAACGTCCGTAGCACGGCGATGCGGCGTCCCTCGCGGAAGAGCTCGAGCCCGTCGACGTAGTCCGGGTCGTCGATGTACTCGAAGTACGCCTGGTCGATGACGCAGAGGACGTGCTCCGGGAGCCGGTCGAGAAAGGTGCGCAGCTCGTCTCTGCCGTTGGCCGTGCCCGTCGGGTTGTTCGGATGGCAGACGTAGACGAGCTTCGTCCGTGGCCCGATCGCCGCGAGGAGGCCGTCGAGGTCGTACGTGTGATCGCGCAGCGGAACGCGCCGTACCTCGGCGCCGAGCTTCGCAGCCGTGAGCACGTAGCTCGGGAACGAAGGCCAGCCGCAGACGACCTCGTCGCCCGGGTCGAGGGTCGCCTGCGCGAGCAGGTCGATGATCCCGTCGGCGCCTGCGCCGACGATCAGCTCCTCGAACGCGACGCCGTTTCGCCCGGCGAGCGCGGTACGCAGCGTCCACGCGCCGCCGTCCGGATAGCGGTTGAGCTCGAGCGCCGCGCGCTCCATCGCCTCGATCGCCGCGGGAAAAGGCGGAAACGGCCCCTCGTTCGAGGCGAGCTTGACGACGTGCTCGAGCCCGAGCTCCCGTTGCACGGCCTCGACCGGCTTCCCCGGCTCGTACGGCACGAGGCCGTCGATCGAGGCGCGGAAGAGGCTCAAGCGCTTTTCTTGTCGCTCTTCTTGCCCCGGCCCATGAAGCGGCCGCGCACCTGCTTCGCCTTTCGGCGCGCGACCACCTTCCCCACCTTCAGCGTGAGGAAGCCGATGACAGCGTTGCGTCTGTTGACGATGCTCATTCGCTCCTCCTGTCCGGCGCTGCGCAGGGCTAAGCCGGTGCGGCCGCCCGCGGCTTGCGGTTGGGGATGTGGATGGCCCGGCCGAGCGCGACGAGGCCCGCCTCCTTGATCGCCTCCGACAGCGTGGGATGCGGCGCGATGCCGTCCGCGACCGTCTCCACCGTCGACTCCGCCTCGATGGCCACGACGCCGACCTCGACCATGTCCGTGACGTGCGGCCCGACCATGACGAGCCCGAGCAGCTCGCCGTATCGCGTCTCGTGGATCGACTTCACCCAGCCGATCGTCTCGTCCTGCATCACGGCGCGCGCGTTCGCGACCCAGGGGAACTGCCCGACCGCGACGTCGTCGCCGTACTGCTCGCGCGCCTCGGCCTCGGTGAGCCCGACTGCCGCGATCTCGGGATCCGTGTAGATGGGGCGCGGGATCGCGCGATTGTCGAACACGGCTTCGTGCCCGGTCGCGTTCTCCGCGGCGATCTCTCCCTCGCGGAACGCGGTGTGGGCGAGCTGCCAGTAGCCGGCGCAGTCACCGACCGCGTAGATGTGCGGGACGCTCGTCCGCCGGTGGTCGTCGGTCGAGATGCCTGCGCGGCGGTCGAAGTCGACGCCGGCGGCCTCGAGGCCGATCCCCTCGACGAGCGGGCCGCGCCCGACGGAGACGAGCATCAGGTCGGCCTGCACGGTCTCGCCGTCCCCGAAGTGGACGGTGAGCTGCGAGCCGTCGTCCTCGACCTTCGAGCACTGCTTGCCGAGCTGGAGCGTGATCCCCCGGCGCCCGAACTGCTTCGCGAGCTCCTTCGCCGCGTCGGCGTCCTCCTGCGGGATGAGCGTTTCGAGCATCTCGACGATCGTCACCTCGGAGCCGAAGCGGTTGAAGATCGAGGCGAACTCGCAGCCGATGATGCCGCCGCCGAGGACGACGAGCCGGGCCGGCACCTTCTCCTGGGCGAGCAGGCCGGTCGAGTCGACGCAGCGGGGCGAGTCGAGGCCGTCGATCGGCGGGCGGAGCGGATACGACCCGGTGGCCACGATCGCCGAGCGGAACGAGACGTCCTCACCGCCCTCGACCGCGATCGTGTTCGCGTCGGTGAAGCTGCCCTTGCCCTTGACCCACTCGACGCCGTTCGCCTTGAAGAGGCTCGCGACGCCCGAGGTCATCTGCTTGACGACGCCGGCCTTCCACTCGTTCGCGGTTGCGAGGTCGAGCTTCGCCTCCGCGACAGCGACCCCGAACTTCCCGAAGTGCTCCTCCGCCTCCTTGAGCGCGAACGCGGTCTGCACCCAGGCCTTCGTCGGGATGCAGCCGACGCGCAGGCACGTGCCGCCGAGCTCAGGCTCCTTCTCGACGCAGGCGACCTTCGCGCCGAGCTGCGCGGCACGGATCGCGGCGGTATATCCGCCCGGGCCGCCTCCGAGGACGGCGACATCAACGTCCATTGCTCATCTCCCTGGTCATCGTTGCGCCTGAGCGTACTTAGAGGGTCGCGACCATCGTCACGGTTCGGTCCTCGCGTTCCAGCTCTTCGAAGCCGTGCTTCTCGTAGAAGCCTGTCTGGCCCGGCTCGGCACTGAGGCTGACACGCGAGTAGCCCTGCTCCCGGGCGCGCGCGAGCAGCGCCTCGAGCAGCTCGCCGCCGGTGCCGTGGCCGCGGTGGCTCGGGACGACGGCGATCGTCAGCTCCGGCGTCTCCTCGTCGACGAAGCCGAAGCCTGGTGTCGCCTCCGGGAACAGCCGGTACCAGGCGGCGCCGTACGCGTTCGGGCCGTCGAACGCGACGACACCCGCGTCGCCGCGACGTCCCCAGTTCTGGACGTAGCGGAAGACCGGCAGGTCGGGATCCTGCGCCATCCGCCAGTGGTAGGCGTGGCGGAGCAGGTCCCGGAGAAAGCGCATGTCCTGCTGGTCGACCGGCCGCAGCATCAGTCCCGCAGCTCCTGGGCGAGCTGGATCCGGTTGCCGTCTGGATCGTACACGTCCAGGAGGCGTATCTCCCCGGTCAGCTCGAGAACGATGCCGACCTCGACGCCCGCCCCGCGGAGCCGCTCCGCCTCCTCCTTGAGGTCGGTGACGTCGACGTGTGCGACGCCGTCGTCGGCCGGCTCGCCCTCCGCGAGCCCGATCTCCATCGCCCCGCGCCGGAGCGTCGACCAGCGCGCCTCGAAATCGACACCGAGCTCCTCGAAGCCGAGCAGCTCGCGGTAGAAGCGGCGCCCCTCGTCGAGGTCCCGGACGTGGTACCAGACCGTGGGCGCCATGTGACAGTTCTACAACGCGAGCCCCGGGTCCTCGAGGCTCTCTTTCAGCGTCTGGAGGAAGGCCGCGGCGGGCGCGCCGTCGACGGCGCGGTGGTCGAAGGTGCCGGTGAGCGTGACCATCGGCCGGACGGCGGTCGCGCCGGCGTACGGGACGACGCGGTCCTCGGTCGCGCCGACGGCCACGATCGCCGCCTGGGGCGGGTTGAGTACCGCCGTGAAGCGCTCGACCGCGTACATGCCGAGGTTGGAGATCGTGAACGTGCCGCCGTCGAGATCCTCCGCACGGAGCTTGTTCTCACGTGCCCTCCCCACGAGGTCGGCGCGCGCAGCGGCGATCTCCGTGAGCGAGAGCCGCTCGGCGCCGCGGATCACCGGCACGACGAGGCCTTGCGGCGCGGCGACTGCCAGGCCGACGTTCGCGCTCGGGTGGAGGAGGATTGCGTCCTCCGTGAACTCGGCGTTCACCTCGCGGTGTCGCATGAGCGCCTGGGCGCAGACCTTCGCGAGGACGTCGGTGACGGTCACGCGCACGTCCGAGTCGCGCTCGCGGAGCCTCGCGACGAGCGCGTTAACGCGCGTCATGTCCGCCGACGCCTGGAGCTGGAAGACCGGGATCTGCCACGCCTCGGTGAGCCGGCGGGCGATCGTGTTGCGGACGTTCGAGAGCGGGATGCGCTCGACCTCGCCGGCGGGAACTGCAGCTGCGGCGACTGCGGGAGCCGTCGGGCCTCCGGCCTCGGCGCGCTCGACGTCCTCGGCGACGATGCGGCCGTCGGGTCCAGTGCCGTGGATGCCGGAGAGCTCGACGCCGCGCTCCCGTGCGATCCGCCGCGCGAGCGGCGAGGCCTTGATCCGGCCGTTGCCGGTGGCGACCGGCGCAACCTCCTGCTGCGCAGCCATCGTCTCGCGCTCTGTCGCCTTCACCTCCTCCTGCGGCGGCGGCGACGCCGGCGCGACGTCGGGGACGTCCTCGCCCTGCTCGCCGATGAAGGCCACTGTCTGCCCGACGGGGACCTCGCCCTCGGCGACGGCGATCCTGAGCAGGACGCCGGCCGCCTCGGCCTCGACCTCCTGCGTCACCTTGTCGGTGTCGAGCTCGAAGAGCGGCTCGCCCTTCTCGACCGCCTCGCCCTCGGACTTGAGCCAGCGGACGATCGTGCCCGACTCCATCCCCTGCCCGAGCCGCGGGAGGATGACCTCGGTCGCCACCTACGACTTCCCCACGGTACGCCTGATCGCCGCGAGCACGTCCTCCGCGTGCGGGACGACGAACGCCTCCATCACGGGCGCGAACGGGAGCGGCGCGAACTTCGCGCCGACGCGCTCGATCGGCGCGTCGAGCCAGTCGAACGCCTGGTACTGGAGGACGGCCGCGACCTCGGCGCCGAAGCCCATCCTCGTGACCGCCTCGTGAGCGACGACGGCGCGGTTCGTCTTCTTCACCGAGCCGACGAGCGTCTCCTCGTCGAGCGGCTGCAACGTCCGCGGGTCGACGACCTCGACCGAGATCCCGTCGTGCTCGGCCTCCTCGGCTGCCTTGAGGCTCTCGTGCACGAGCCGGCCGGTCGCGATCACGGTCACGTCTTCGCCCTCCCGATGCACGCGCGCGCGTCCGATCGGGATCGGCTCGATCTCCTGCGGCACCTCGCCCTTGATCGGGTACAGCGTCCTGTGCTCGAAGAAGACGACCGGGTTGTCGTCGTAGATCGCCGACCAGAGGAGCCCGCGCACGTCCTCCGGCGTCGAGGCGAAGACGACCTTGAGCCCCGGAATGTGGACGAACCACGCCTCGAGCTGCTGCGCGTGCTGCGCGCCCGGAGACCAGCCGGCCCCGCCCTGCGTCCTGAAGACGACCGGGACGGTGAGCTGCCCGCCCGACATGTAGCGGTGCTTCGCCGCCTGGTTGACGATCTGCTCCGTCGCGAGCGTGAGGAAGTCCTCGTACATGATCTCCGCGACCGGGCGCATGCCCTGTACCGCGGCGCCGATCGCCGCGCCCGCGATCGCCATCTCGGCGATCGGGGAGTTGCGGACGCGCTCCGGGCCGAACTCGTCGAGCATCCCGGCGGTGACGCCCATCGAGCCGCCCATCTCGGCGATGTCCTCGCCCATGATGAAGACGTCCTCGTCCTGGCGCATCGCCTGCGAGAGCGCGTCCCGGACGGCCTCGCGGTAGGTCAGCTCAGGCATAGACGTTCTTGAGGGCGTCTTCGGGCGCCGGATCGGTGGCGTTCTTCGCGAACTCGACCGACGCCTCGACGATCTCCGTCACCTCGGCGTCGAGAGCTGCGAAATCCTCGGCGGACGCGCCGAGCTTCTCGCGCAGGAGCTCGATCGGGTCCCGCGTCTCGCGCAGCTTCCGCGCCTCGTCCTTGTCGCGGTAGACCTGCGGATCGCCGATGTAGTGGCCCGAGAAGCGAATGGTCTCGAGGTGGACGAAGACCGGCCCGTCGCCGCCGCGCGCGTGGTCGAGTGCCTTGCGCGCGGTCCTGTAGACGACCTCAACGTCCTGCCCGTCCGCCTTCAGCGTCTTCATCCCGAACGCCTTGGCCCGGTCCGAGAGGTCGCGGATCGGGGAGTGCTGCGACTCCGGCGTGGACTCGGCCCACTTGTTGTCCTCGAGCACGAACAGGGCGGGCACCTGCCAGAGCTGCGCGAGGTTGAGCGCCTCGTGGAAGGTGCCGATGTTCGTCGCGCCGTCGCCGAAGAAGGAGACCGCTACACGCGGCTCGCCGCGCAGCTTGAAGGCGAGCGCCGCGCCGGTGATCTGGGGCAGTCCGCCGCCGACGACCGCGTTCGCGCCGAGGTTGCCGCGCTCGACGTCGTAGAGGTGCATCGAACCGCCGTAGCCGTGCGAGCAACCCTCCTGCTTGCCGTACAGCTCGGCCATCAGCTCGTTCGGATGCGTGCCCTTCGCGAGCGTGTGCCCATGCGCGCGGTGCGTCGAGGCGATGACGTCGCCGTCCTCGAGCGCGCGACAGACACCGACGGCGCACGCCTCCTGCCCGATCGCGACGTGGAGGAAGCCCGGGAGCTCGCCGGCACGGAACCGCTCCTCGACCTTCTCCTCGAAACGCCGGATGAGGAGCATCTCCCGCAGCACATCCTGCAGGTCGCCCTTGGCGAGGCTCGCCCTCTGCTCCACCTTGGCCACGGCCCGAGTGTACGGTTCCCGCCGTGCGGCTCGTCGAGCAGTGGAACGGCATCGAGAGCGGCCTGGATCCGAGGTGGAGCGACGTTCGGTTGAGCCTCCGGATCGACGCCGATCCGGCGCGCGAGCGCGCCGCTGCGCTGCTCGGGCCGGCCGGTCCGGGCTTCTCGGGCGACTCGGTTCGCTTCTACGTCGCGCGCGGCGGACAGGGGATCGGACCCGAGGCCGCGCGGCGGCTGTTGGGCCGCATCGACGCGGAGGGAATCTCGGGCGAGCTCACGCTCGTCGGGACGAGCGAGGCCGAGGCGCCGGCCGTGGTCGCACGCGCGACGCTCGCGGCCGAATGGGGCGCGGCGCTCGACATGCTCCCGTCCGACTGGAGCGACGTCGTCGCCGAGCTCGAGCTCGACTCGAGCACGGACATAGACCGCGGCGCCGTGCTCTGCGCTCCCCTCAACCCGATTCAGTCGACAGGTCGCCCGGGCTTCCGGTTCCGCTGCGCGAGCGAGCGCGGCTACGGCGCCTCGACCGGGATGGTCGCCCGCTGCCTCGCACGGCTCGACGAAGCGGGGATCACCGGCCACATCCGGATCACGCGCTCGCTGAGCGACGTCCACCCGGTCGCCACGCAGGGCGCGACCTTCGTCGTCGGGCGCCGCCCGGCCTGATGGCCGACCCCGTAGCCTGGAAGGTCGTGGAGCGCGGCTGGGCGGTCGTCTCGAGCGAGGGGAACGAGGTCGGCAAGGTCGACCAGGTCCTCGGCGACACCGAGGCGGACATCTTCGACGGGCTCTCCGTCGGCGCTGGAACGGTGCTCGATCGCCCGTCGTACGTGCCGTCGGAGCTGGTCGGAGCCATCGAGGAGGGAACCGTCCACCTCACGATCGACGCCGATGCGTACGGGCGGCTCGAGCCGTACGAGGCCCCGCCGCCGGGGGAGCGGTTCCTCGCCCCGTGAGTTACGGTCGCGGTGTAGTGGTAAGAAGCAGACAGTGAACGGAATCGGGCTCTCCGGCGCAGCACAGCGGGTCGCCGACCATGCGCGGTCCTTCGTGCGGCTCGAGCTCCAGCTCGCTGCCACGGAGCTGAAGCGGAGGCTGGCCGCGCTCGGCGTGGGCATCGCGCTCGTCGCCGGGGCCGCGGTCTTCGGGCTCATGGCGCTGGTGTTCGGGGTGGCCGCGGCGACCGCGGGGATCGCGACCGCGCTTCCCGTCTGGCTCGCGCTGCTGGTCATGTTCGGCGGCGTGCTGCTCGTCGCCTTGATCCTCGGAGGAGTCGGCCTCGTCATGCTGCGCAAGGGATCGAAGCCACTTCCCGAGCAGGCAATCGAGGAGGCCCAGCTCACGACCGAGGCGTTGCGAAATGGCCACTGAGTCGGAGCTCCGGCGCGAGATCGCCGACGAGAGGCGCGAGCTCACGAATGCGGTCGCGGACCTGCGCGAGGAGCTCGGCCAGACGGCCGAGCGCGGCAAGCAGCTCGGCGTCACCCTGGGTGCGGTCACCGGAGCCGCGCTCGCCGTCAAGACCTTGCTGAAGCTCCGGCGCAAGCGCCGGGACGACTAGGCCCGCAGAACGGCCCCGAAGCGCGCGGCGAGCGCGTCGACGATCGACGCACGCACCGGCGCAACGTCCTCGTCCGTCAGCGTCCGCTCGGGTGAGCCGAACGCGAGCCGGAACGCGAGCGACCGCTTCCCCTCGCCGATCGTCGCCGGATTGCGGTACTCGTCGAAGACCTCGAGCTCCTGCAGCAGCTCCCCTGCGGCCTCCCGGATCGCCGCGAGCACATCCGCGGCCGGCGCGTCCTCGCCGACGACGAAGGCGAGATCCTGGCGCAGCTCCGGGTATGGGCTCACGGGATCGAAGTCGACGACCTCGGGAGCCGTCTCCGCGAGCGCGTCGAGATCGAGCTCGAACGCTCCCCAGGCTCCCTCGAGCAGCGTCGGGTGCAGCTCGCCGAGCCAGCCCTCCGTCGTCCGCGCGGCCTTGCCCGGATGGAGGAACGGCTCGACCGTCCGCTCGTAGGCCGGCTCGACGCCGAGAGCGGAGTAGATCTGCTCGACCGCCCACTTCGCCTCGGCAAAGCCGCCGTCCGCGATGCCGGCGACGTGCCAGCGCTCGAGCGGGAGCGGCTCGCCGACGTCGCGGTAGACCCGGGCGACCTCGAACAACGCGACGTCCTCTTCGCCGGCGTCGGCGTTGCGACGGGCCGGATCGACGAGCGAGGCGTGGAGGACGGTGCGGATCGCAGCCGCCTCGGCCGAAAGCGGCTCGGGCAGCCGCAGGTCGCCGTCGGCCACGAACGTCGGCGTGTAGACCTCGGCGTAGCCGGCTCCGACGAGGACGTCCTCGACCTGGCGCCGCAGCCGCTGCTCGCGCGTCAGGCGACCGAACATCGCCTCGCGCGTCGGCAGCGTGAACGGGATCTCCGCCAGCTTGAAGCGCGCGACCTCCTCGATGAGATCGACCTCGCGCGTGACGTCGCGCGCGCGCCAGGTCGGCACCCGGAAGCCCTTCTTCAGCTGCTCGAACCCGACCCGGCCGAGGAGCTCGGCCTGTTCGCCTTCGAAGACCTCGAGACCGATCAGCCCGCTCGCGCGCTCGGGTCGCAGGGGAATCACGGCCGGCTGCGGCAGCTCGGCCTGCACATCCTCCGCCCCGGTCCAGCGCGCGCCGCTCAGCTCGGCGAGCAGCTGCGTCGCGTAGGTCGCCGCTTGCCCGGCGACGTAGGGGTCGACGCCCTTCTCCCAGCGGTTCGATCCCTCGGTGCGCAGTGCGTGCCGCTCGGAGCTGCGCAGGATCCCGACCGGCTCGAAGTTCGCCGCCTCGAGCAGGACGTTCGTCGTCGAGGCCGAGACCTCCGTCTCCTCGCCGCCCATGATCCCGGCGAGCCCGACGGCCCGCTCGCCGTCGGCGATGACGAGGTCTTCGGCGTCCAGCGTGCGCTCGACGCCGTCCAGCGTCCGCACCTTCTCGCCGGCGCGCGCGCGACGGGCGACGAGCCCGCCGCGGAGGAGATCGCGGTCGTAGGCGTGGAGCGGGCTGCCGAGCGCGAGCATGACGTAGTTCGTGACGTCGACGACGTTCGAGATCGAGCGGACGCCGGCATGCCGCAGGCGCGCCTTCAGCCACGCCGGGGACTCCCCGATCGCCGCGTCGCGGAAGACGCGGCCGACGAAGCGGAGGCAGCCCTCGGGATCGTCGATTCCGATGCCGACCGGCTCGTCGCCGTCCTGCGCAGGCTCCCGGCCCGGCATGGGCAAGAGCTCGCCGCCGAGGAGAGCGGCCACCTCGCGCGCGACGCCGTAGACCGAGAACAGGTCGGCGCGGTTGCCGGTCGGATCGAGATCGATCACCTCGTCGACGATCGGCAGCACGTCCGCGAGCGGCGTCCCGGTCTCGAGCGCGTCGTCCAGCACGATGATCCCGCTGTGGTCCACCCCGAGGTCGAGCTCGTCCTCGGCGAGGATCATCCCCTCCGACATCTCGCCGCGGAGCTTGCGCCGCTCGAGCACGAGCCCGTTCGGCAGGGTCGCGCCGGGGAGGGCGACCGCCACCTTGGCGCCGGCCCCGAAGTTCCAGGCGCCGCAGACGATCGAGTACGGCCGGTCCTCCCCGACGTCCACCGAGGTGAGCTGGAGCCGGTCGGCGTCGGGGTGCTTCTCCACCTCGAGCACGTGACCGACGCGGAACAGCGAGAGGTCGCCGAGCACACCGACGCGCGCGATCTCGTTGACCTCGGCGGCCGAGATTGACAGCGCCTCGGCGAGCTCGGCCGTCGTCGCCTCGAAGCGCACGTATTCGCGCAGCCAGCTGAGCGGGATTTTCAACGGAACTGCCTGAGGAAGCGGAGGTCGTTGTCCCAGAAGGGCCGGATGCCGGCGATGCCGTACCGGAGCTGCGCCGTCCGCTCGATGCCCATCCCGAAGGCGAAGCCGCTGTACTCCTCGGGACCCCAGCCGACGAACTCGTACAGGTACGGATCGACCATGCCGGAGCCGCCCATCTCGATCCAGCCCGACTGCTTGCACACGTGGCACCCGGCACCGCCGCAGTTGAAGCACGAGACGTCGGGCTCCATCGAGGGCTCGGTGAACGGGAAGTAGTGCGTGCGGAAGCGCACCTCGCGCTCCGGCCCGTAGAGGTCGCGCATCACGTGCAGCAGCGTCCCTTTGAGGTCGGCCAGCGTGATCCCCTTGTCGATGGCGAGCCCTTCGAACTGGTGGAAGATCGGGAAGTGCGTGGCGTCGATCGCGTCGCGCCGGTAGACGCGGCCGATCGAGACCATGTAGATCGGCGGCCTCCGCTCCTCCATCTTGTGGATCTGCGCCGGCGAGGTCTCCGTGCGGAGGACGGTCTCGTCGTCGAGGAAGAGCGACGCGCGCGGCGAGCGCGCCGGGTGCCAGTCGGGGAAGCCGAGGGCGTCGAAGTTGTACCGGGTCGTCTCGACCTCGCGGCCGTCGACGATCTCGTAGCCGAGGCCGAGGAAGATGTCCTCCACGTCGCGGCGGACGAGCGTCGACGGGTGAAGCGTGCCGCGCGGCCGCAGCTTCGGCGGCCCGACGAGCTCGGCCGGCAGGGTCACGTCGACGCGCTCCGTCGCGATCCGCTCCTCGAGCTCGAGCCGCGCGAGCTCCTCCTGCCGCGCGGCGAGCGCGGCCTCGACCGTCTCGCGCACCGCGTTGAGCGTCATCCCGGTCTCGCGGTCGCGGACGTTGCGCAGCGCGAGCTTCAGCGCGCTGCTGCGGCCGAGGAAGCGAACGCGAACGTCGTCGAGCGCCCCGAGCGACCGTGCCTCGGCCGCGGCGGCGAGCGCCTCCCTCTCGAGGTCGTCCGGATCCACGTGCGCGACTGTATCCAAGGCTTTCTCCTCCTTTCTCGGGCAGGGGAACGGCGGCGATCACGCCCCGGCTCGAGCTGCGGATGAGACGACGCTTTCGCTAGCGCGCCGACGCCCCGGCAGCGAGCCGGGGCGGCATAAAGGCGAATGCGCGCCAGGCGGTCATCTGCGCCGATACTACCCCCGGATGAGCGAATACGACGCCTGGGCCCCGGTCTACGACGCGTGGGCCGCGCACATGACCGAGGACGTCGCGCACTACGTCTCGCTCGCGCGCGAGGCAGATGGGCCGATCGTCGAGCTGATGGTCGGGAGCGGCCGCGTCGCCATCGAAGTGATCCGGGAGACCGGAAAGCCCGTGCTCGGGATCGACTCCTCCCCGGCGATGCTCGAGATCGCGCGTGAGCGCTCCGTGGGATTGCCGCTCGACCTGCGGCTCGCTGACGTTCGCGAGCTCGAGCTCGAGGAGCCGGCCGCGCTGATCTACGTCCCGTTCCGCTCGCTGCTCCACCTGCACGGCTGGCACGAGAAGCGGCAGGTGTTCGAGCGTGTCGCGGCGTCGTTGTGGCCGGGCGGGCGCTTCGCCTTCAACGCCTTCGTCTTCGATCCCGGCATCGCCGCCCGCCTCGACGGGACGACGCAGGACCAGAACGGCATCGTGCACACGCTCCGGTACGTCCCGGCCGACAACCGGATCGAGCTCGTCCGCGACGACGGCGCGACCATCCGGCTCTGGTGGGCGACGAAGGGCGAGTGGGACGGACTCGTCGACGTCTCCGGGCTCGAGGTCGAGGCGCTGTACGGAGGCTTCGAACGCGAGCCGTTCACGAACGAGTCGGTCGAGTACGTCTACGTGACGCGCAAGCCCTGAGCGTCTACGACCCGATCGCGCGGCTCTACGACCCGTGGAGCGCGAGCGTCGTCGAGGACGTCTCCTTCTACGTCGACGAGGCGCTCGCGGCAGGCGGAGAGGTCGTCGAGCTCGGCGTCGGCACGGGACGGATCGCGATCCCGACCGCGCTCGCCGGCGCGAACGTGATCGGCGTCGACTCCTCCGCCGGAATGCTCGCGGTCTGCGCAAATCATGCGCGAGATGCGGGCGTCGGGGCCCGGCTCGACCTGCGGCTCGGCGACCTGCGCCGGCCTCCGGTCGACGAGCGTGTCCCCCTGGTGACGTGCCCTTTCCGCTCCTACCTCCATCTGCGCGACGACGAGGAGCGGCTCGAGGCGCTTCGCGCGGCGCACGCCCTGCTCCATCCGGGCGGGCGCCTCGTGTTCGACGTCTTCACGCCGTCGCGAGAGGACATCGAGGAGACACACGGCCGCTGGATCGAGCGCGAGCCGGGCATCGACGAGCGGGCGGACTGGGACCTCGCCGCCCAGACCCTCACCCTCTCGGTGCGCGGCACGCAGGGCTCCTCGACGATGACGCTCTGGTGGGTCGAGCCCGAGCGCTGGCACTCCCTCCTCGGCGAAGCGGGCCTCGACGTGCTCGCGTGCTACGGCTGGTTCGACCGGCGACCCTTCGCCGGCGGCGAGGACAGTGTCTGGATCGCCGGCCGAAAATGATCCGCTCGCAAATTGCGACAAAATCGTTTCGGCCGGCCTTGATCCAGTGACCCTGTTCGCATAGTTTCCCTCCTGCGCCGAGCACGGAACGCAAGTAGGTCGAAACCTCGACCGAGCGGTCGGACGAAGAGGGAGCAATCCCGAAGCGAAGGGCCGGTTGGATGAGGGGGACGAAAGCGAAACCGGCTCGGCGAATTTTTTTGGTCCGGCCCCCGCAAGGGGGCCGGGCGTCTTTCTAGGGACAAAGACCGGTAGCAGCTACCGTCACGAAACCGTGGCGGCCCGTTACGGGACCGTGACTGCCTCCGGCCGAGACCGCTTGATCAAGCGCAAAACGGGCGTTACAAAGACGTGCAGTAGCTGCTACCGGCCGAGCCGGCGCGCTAGCTCGTAGAGGGCGATTGCGCCCGCGAGGGCGACGTTGAGCGACTCGCCGCCGCCGGGCTGCGGGATCGACGCCCTCTCGCAACGGTCGAGCACCTCGGCGGGCAGACCGTCCCGTTCCGCCCCGAGCACGAGCACCACGTCGCCGTCGAGCTGCACCTCGGGCAGCGCGACGCCGCCGCTCGGAACGAGCGCGATCCTCGTTCCCGTCGGCTCGTCGAACCCGCTCAGAGGCACGCGGAAGAGCGCGCCCATCGAAGCGCGCGCCGCCTTCGGCCCCGTGGGATCGGCGCAGCCTTCGGACAGCGCCACGCCCGCGCCGAACGCGTCCGCCGCGCGCAGCAGCGTGCCGACGTTCCCGGGGTCGGCGACGCGCCAGAGCGCGAGCGTCACCGGCCGCGCACCGCGCGGCAGGTCCTCGCGGCGGAAGACGGCCACGACACGAGGCGGATGCCCGAGCGTCGAGACCTCGGCCAGCAACTCCGGCGCGAGGTCCACTCCGGCCACGAGCACGTCGGCGGGCTCGAGCCCGGCTGCGACTCCGGCGTCGACGAGATCCTCCCCCTCGACCGCGAACAGCCCGAGCTTGTCGCGCCACCGGCGGTCGCGGAGTTTCCTGACGAGCTTCAACCGCTCGTTGTCGCGGGACTCGATCACGCGAGCCACTCGATCCAGGCGCCGTGGAACTCCCCGTGCGCGACCTCGTCGCCGTCGACGTAGAGGCCGTAGTAGTCGTGGCTCTCGTCCTGCGGGCGCCACGTCTCCACGAAGACGGCTCCGGCAGCGGCGATCAGCTCCCGGACGCGTGCCTGGCGGTCCGTGGGGAGGTAGTTGAGTGCGGCGGTCTGCCAGACGAGGAGCGGCACGGCGGCGTCCCGGGCGGCGAGCAGTGTCGAGAGCTCGTCGGCCATGTCGCCCACGACGATCTCCGGCGGATCGCGCCGCCAGACCTCGATCGCGGCGTCGAGATCCGCGAGCCGCTGCTCCTGGTCGGCCCAGACGAACGACTTCAGCAGGCGCACGCCGTCCTCGGTGTGCAGATCCGGCGGCGAGAGGTCGATGCCGACCCGCGACCGCACCTCCGGCAGCAGGCCGACGGGCACCGGCTTCCCCCGTTCCTCCCCGCGGAACACCGGCGAGCCGTCGAGCGAACCCTCCGCGTACTCGTAGCCGTACCGGTCCCAGAGCAGGTTCAGGCCGCCGCTGCAGCCGAGCTCGATGCAGTCGAACGCGTCGGCGCCGGTACGCCGTGCCGCCTCGAGGAAGCACGGCACGAGCCACCAGCAGCGCCGCGGCTCGTTCGTCTGGACCCGATCCGTCGCAACCCACTCGTCCAGGAACTCCGCCTCGTCACGCAACGCGGCGCCGACGTCGTCCCACGAGGCCCGCTCCGCGAGCACGAGATAGTGCACCCCGGACAGGAGCCGTAGCGGGTAGTGCCAGTCGACCTCCTCGGGAAGGCGCGGCTCCCGGGCGAGCTCGAGCGCGAGCCGCTCGTAGAGCGGAGACTCACGCCCGAAGTGGCGCGCCTGGAGCTCGAACGCCTCGCGCCGGTTCAGTCGCCCGGGGCGCCGGAGGCGGCCCGGTCTGTCGGCCGGGCGGCGGCGGCTTTGCCGCCGTCGCTTCCAGCCTTGAGCGCGGCCTTGGCCTGCTCGGCGATCGCGCCGAACGCGACAGGGTCGCTGACGGCGAGGTCGGCGAGCACCTTCCGGTCGAGCTCGATCCCGGCCTTCGAGCACCCGTGCACGAACTGGTTGTACGAGAGCCCGTTCGCGCGGGACGCGGCGTTGATCCGGGTGATCCAGAGCTTCCGGAACTCCCGCTTCCGCACCTTCCGATCGCGATACGCGTAGACGAGTGAGTGCTCGACCTGCTCCTTCGCGTAGCGGTAGTGCGTGCTCTTGCGGCCCCAGTAGCCCTTGGCCTGCTCGAGGACCTTGCGGCGCTTCTTGTGCGCGTGGACGGCTCGCTTGACCCTGGGCACGCGTCAGCCCATCCCGAGCATCTTCTTCACGGCGCTGCGGTCGCCGCCCGTGACCTCGCGATCCTTGCGGAAGCCGCGCTTACGCTTCGACGACTTCTTCTCCAGGTTGTGGCTCCGCATCGCCGGCCGGCGCAGGATCTTGCCGCTGCCCGTCACCTTGAACTTCTTCTTCACGGAGCTCCGTGTCTTCATCTTCGGCATCGCGTTTCACTCCTGCGTTCTTCGTGGGGCCGAGCAACATCACCATGTTGCGTCCGTCCTGGAGCGGCTGGGACTCGATCTGCCCGATCTCCTTGACGTCTTCGGCGAGCCGGAGGAGCAGATCACGGCCCCGTTCCGGATGGGTCTGCTCCCGTCCCCGGAACATGATCGTGACCTTTACCTTGGCGCGCTGGTTGAGGAATCGCTCGACGTGCCCCTTCTTGGTGTTGTAGTCGTGGATGCCGATCTTCGGCCGGAGCTTGATCTCCTTCACCTGGATCTGGCTCTGGTGCTTGCGGGCCTGCTTCGCCTTCTGCTCCTGCTCGTACTTGTACTTGCCGTAGTCCATGATCTTGGCGACCGGCGGGTCGGCCTGGGCGGCGACCTCGACGAGGTCGAGGTTCTTGCCGTAGGCGTATTCGCGCGCCTCGTCCGTGGTCTTGATTCCGAGCTGGCTGCCGTCGTCGTCGATCAGCCGTACGCGGGAGACGCGAATCGCATCGTTGATGCGCGTCGTGTCGCGCGGCGCAGGGCGGGTCTGGTCGAACGGCCGGCGTCTTGGCCTCAAAGGCAAATCACCAAGTTGGGCTTACTCCTCCTCGTTTCGTGGTCGCAACATGAAAAGCCGCTGACATGCAGCGGCCCGATCCTCGTCAGTGTCTCGACTCGGTTGAACCTCCGCGGTCCATGCTCGGCCCGGGAGGTGAGGAACGGTCCGCCCCTGCTTTTCAGACGTCAGAGGGTAGCAAGCCTGTCGAGGAGATTCGAGAGCGAGAGCGTGGACTGCTCACCCCCGCGCTCGCGCACGGCGAGGCTCTCGTCGCTCTCGCGGTCGCCGTAGACGACGGTGACCGGGATCTTCTCGAGCTCGCTCGCGCGGATCCGCTTGCCGATCGTCTCCGTCGGCTCACCGAGGTCGGCGCGGAAGCCCGCCTCGCGCAGCCGGAGCTCGAGCCCGTGCGCCGCGTCGACGTGCGCTTCCCCCACCGGCAGCACGCGCACCTGGACCGGCGCGAGCCAGAACGGAAGATCGCCGCCGTAGTGCTCGAGCAGGATCCCGATGAAGCGCTCGAGCGAGCCGAAGAGCGCGCGGTGGATGACGTACGGCGTGTGCTCGCGGTTGTCCGCGCCCATGTAGGTGCAGTCGAGCCTCTCGGGCTGCTGCCCGTCGAGCTGGATCGTCCCCATCTGCCACGCTCGGCCGAGCGCGTCGTCCATGAAGAAGTCGATCTTCGGCCCGTAGAACGCGCCCTCGCCCTCGGCGAGGCGGTACGGCAGGCCGATCCGCTCGAGCGCCGCCTTCAGGACGCCTTCGGTGTGATCCCACTGCTCGTCGCTGCCGAGCTTGTTGTCGGGCCGCGTCGCGAGCTCGGCGTGGGCGAGCTCGCGCACGCCGAACGTGTCGTAGAGGAAGTCGACGTAGTCGAACATCGCGTCGATCTCCTCCTGGATCTGGTTCTCCATACAGAAGACGTGCGCGTCGTCCTGGCTGAACTGCCGGGCGCGGGTCAGGCCCTGCAGGCTTCCCGTGGGCTCGTCGCGATGGAGCACGGCGGCCTCGGCGTAGCGGATCGGCAGGTCCCGGTAGCTGCGGAGCTGCGTGTTGAAGAGGAGCATGTGGCCCGGGCAGTTCATCGGCTTGAGCCCATAGAGCGACTCGCCATGCTCGATGCGGAAGAGGTTCTCGCCGTACTTCTCCCAGTGGCCGGAGCGCTTCCACAACTCGACGTCCCACATGAGCGGCGTCTTCACCTCGAGGTAGCCGCGCTTCGCGTTCTCGCGCCGCCGCAGGTCCTCGAGGGCGTTGTAGATCGCCATGCCCTTCCCCGTCCAGAGCGCCGACCCGGGCGAGTACTCCGACATGTGAAAGAGGTCGAGCTGCGGGCCGAGGCGCCGGTGGTCGCGCGTCTTCGCCCGCTCGAGCTTGTCGAGATGCGCGTCGAGATCCTTCTGGGAGAAGAACGCGGTGCCGTAGATGCGCGTGAGTTGCGGGTTGCTCGAGTCGCCGCGCCAGTACGCGCCCGCGAGCCCGGTCAGCTTGAGCGCCTTGATCGGCTTCGAGTCCTGCAGATGCGGGCCGCGGCAGAGGTCGGTGAAGTCGCCCTGCGTGTACAGGGAGATATCCCCTTCGGCCGTGTCGACGAGCTCGAGCTTGTACGGGTCGTCCGCGAAGAGCCGGCGCGCCTCGTCGTGGGAGATCTCCCGCCGCGTCCACTCGCGGCCCTCGGCGAGCTCGCGGTCGATCTCGGCCTGGATCTTCTCGAGGTCCTCCTCGCGGATCGGCTCGGGGAAGTCGAAGTCGTAGTAGAAGCCGTTCTCGATCGCCGGCCCGATGGCGAGCTTCACGCCCGGATAGAGCTGGGTGACCGCCTCCGCGAGCAGATGCGCGGACGAGTGGCGCAGGACGGCGAGAGCGTCCGGATCGCCCGTGTCGCGCGTGGTGAGGAACTGGATCGGCTCACCGTCCTGCAAGGGCAGCCGCACGTCTTGCACTCGCCCGTTCGTGCGCACGAGGACGGCCTGCTCGGCGAGCTTGGGCCCGATCGCGCGCGCGGCGTCGAGCCCCGTCGCGCCGTCGGGAAGTTCGAGCTCCGAGTTGTCGGGAAGAACGACCTTCATGGAAGAACCGGCCAAGGATATGCACCCCCGCAAGGACGACAGGAACGAGGAACTGGAGGAGTCTCCGGTGCCTGACCCGACCGTGAAGTCGACGGACGGAGAGGACGACCCGGAGGCCGACTAGCGGGGTGTCGGTGTGCGCTCGGAGCGCATGGCGGCAGTCTAGCCCCGGAACTCCAGGAGGATCCACGGGGCTGCGTGCTCGCCGTCTGCCTCGTGGCGCGAGACCTCGACGAAGCCCGCGCGCTGCCAGGCGCGCACGGCACCCCCGTTCCACGCGTACGGGTCGACCGTGACGCGCGACCGGCCGCGCTCGCGCGTGAGGTGCTCGGCCATCGCCCGCGCCGCATCGGGGCCGAGGCCTCTCCCCCTCGCCGCCGGGACGAGGAACATGTCGAACCCCTCCGGATGCACCTGGAGATAGCCGACAGGAACGCCGTCCTCCTCGACGATCCACGCCTCGACGTCCGGCCGCGCGAGCCGCTCCTCCATCTCGACGCGAGTGAACGTCTCGCCGTCCCAGTAGCGCGCGACGTCGGGATCTGCATGCCAGGCGACGAGGCGATCGACTTCGCCCGCGTCGGCCGGCCGCAACCCGGTCAGTCGTCCCTGTACGAGAACTGCCACTGGACGGTCACCGTGTCGGTCGCGCCGCCGGCGCTGCGGTAGAGAGCGTTCGCCGGGCCGTTGTCCGGAGCCGTGAGCACGAAGCCGGTGCGTACGCCCCGCTCGCGGGCGAGCTCCGCGAGCCGTGCGAGCAGCGCCGACGCGACTCCCTGCCGCTGATGGCTCTCGGCCACGTCCACCTCGTACACGAAGAGATTCGCCGGGTCGCCGTGCCGGCGGGGCAACTCGTGTGCGAGGACGAAGCCGACGGCGCGCTCGCCGGCGAACGCGGCGAGCATCAGCGTCCGCGGATCCGCGAGCAGCCCCTCCGGGTCGCCCGGTCCGTCGTAGGTCGCGAGCTCGCGGAGGACGCGTTCGTCGCCGGGCTCCAGCAGGCGAATCGAGATGTCCGTTCCAGCCGTTCCCGATTCGAGGACCTCGTCCACGCGAAGGAGGATCGCATGCCCGGCAAGCGACCGAGCGTCAAGAACGAGAAGCAGTACGAGAAGCTCAAGGAGAAAGGGATGTCGAAGGAGCGCGCCGCGAAGATCGCGAACTCCCCCGGCGCCTCGAGCCGCGGGGGCAAGAAGTCCGGCTCGTCGTCCTCCTCGCGAAGCAACGCGAGCCAGGGCGGCACGACAGCCCAGAAGAAAGCAGCCGGCCGGAAGGGCGGGAAGGCAACGGCTCGCAAGAGCTCGTAGCTCTCGCCCGAGATGGGGCTAACGGAGCGGGCCGGAAACCGCGTTTCCGGCCCGCGTAGTTCCGTCTCTCAGCGGGCGAAGCGCAGCTTCGCGCGCTACCCGACGGGAATGACGTTGCGAGCCTCGGGGCCCTTCTGGCCCTCGGCGGGCTCGAACTCGACACGCGCGCCCTCGGCGAGGGACTTGAAGCCCTCGGAGCTGATGGCGCTGAAGTGGACGAAAACATCCTTGCCGCCCTCGTCCGGGGTGATGAATCCGTACCCCTTCGCGTCGTTGAACCACTTCACGGTTCCTGTTGCCATTGAAACACCTCCCTCCGCGGAAGCTCTGAACGGACGGGAGGCGCGATGGACGCGCGACCGGGTCTCGCTCGTAGTGCTAGTACAGGCGGAACCGTAGCGACAATCCGCCCCGGATGCACGTTCTCGCCGCCCCCGACAAATTCCGCGGGACGCTCACCGCGCGCGATGCCGCCGCGGCGATCGCGGCAGGAGCGGTCCGCGGGGGCTGGACGGCAGCCGAGTCGCCGCTCGCGGACGGCGGCGAGGGGACGCTCGACGTCCTCGGCGGCGGCAACCGGCGGACCGCCGTGACCGGACCGCTCGGCGAGCCGGTGGAGGCCGAGTGGCGGCTCGAGGAGGACGGGACCGCGCTGATCGAGGCCGCCCTCGCCTGCGGGCTCACGCTCGCCGGCGGCCCCGCGGGAAACGACCCGCTCCGCGCGACGAGCCGCGGCGTGGGCGAGCTCGTCGCGGCCGCCGTCGCAGAGGGCGCTTCGAGGATCGTGGTGGCCGTCGGCGGCGTGGCCTCGACCGACGGCGGCGCCGGAGCCGTCGACGCGCTTCCATCGTTCCTGCCTCCGATCGACGTGGCGTGTGACGTCGAGGCCCGGTTCCTCGAGGCCGCCCACGTCTTCGCTCCGCAGAAGGGAGCGACGCGGGACCAGGTCACGATCCTCCGGGCCCGGCTCGCACGGCTCGACGTGCCCGACCTCCCCGGCTCGGGCGCCGCAGGAGGGCTCGCCGGCGGGCTTGCGGCGGTCGGCGCGCGCCTCGTCCGCGGCTTCGACCTCGTCGCCGAGCGTCTCAACCTCGACGACCGGCTCGCGCGGGCCGATCTCGTGGTCACCGGAGAGGGCCTGCTGGACGCGACGTCGTTCACCGGCAAGGTCGTCGGTCACGTCGTCGAGCGCGCGCGGACGGCCGGAGTCAAGACGCTCGTGATCGCAGGAGAAGTCGCTGCAAACAGCCCCATCGACGCGATCTCGCTCGTGGAGCGCTACGGTCCGGAGCGCGCGTTCGCAGAGCCCGCGACGTGCCTCACGGAGCTCGTCGCAACGGCCCTGGCGACCCGCCGAAACGGACCCTAAGCTGGCGCCCGAAGATGCCGAAACCAGCTCCGAGAAAAGGACCGCGCCTCGCGTATCGCCCGGGGCTCGACGGCCTGCGCGCGCTCGCGGTCGTGGGCGTCTTCCTCTACCACTCGCGGATCGACTGGATGCCCGGCGGCTTCCTCGGCGTCGACCTCTTCTTCGTCCTAAGCGGCTACCTCATCACGTCGCTGCTGCTCGTCGAATGGGACGCGGGAAACCGAATCGACCTGCGCGGCTTCTGGATGCGGCGCGCGCGACGGCTGCTGCCCGCGCTCGTCGTCGTCGTCCTCGCGGCCCTCGTCCTGGCGGCCATCTTCGCGCGGGACGACCTCGCCCGGACCCGCGGCGACGCCGTCAGCTCGCTCCTCTACTACACGAACTGGCACCTCATCGTCGCGAACCACTCGTACTTCAATCTCATGGGGCGGCCGTCGCTGCTCCAGCACCTCTGGTCGCTCGCGGTGGAGGAGCAGTTCTACGTGATCTGGCCGCTCCTGCTCGTGCCGGGGCTCGTGCTGATCGGCCGGAAGCGCCTGCCGTTCGTCGCGGTCGCCGGAATCGCGGCCTCCGCAACGCTCATGTGGCTCCTCTACAACCCGGCCGACCCCTCACGCGTCTGGTACGGGACGGACACGCGAGCGTTCCTCCTGCTGATGGGCATAATTCTCGCGCTCGTCTGGCCGGCAGTCGAGCGGCTGGGCCGCTGGCTGCCGGTGCTCGAGCTCTTCGGCGTCGCGGCGCTCGTCGCGACCGTCCTCCTCTTCCGGCAGATGCACGACTTCGACCCGACGCTCTGGCGGGGCGGCGACCTCGCGGCGGCGTTCTGCTTCACCGTCCTGATCGCGGCGGTCGCCCATCCCGGAACCGGGATCGGGCAGGCGCTCGGCGTGGCCCCGCTGCGCTGGGTCGGCGAGCGGAGCTACGCGATCTACCTCTGGCACCTCCCGGTCGTCGAGCTCATGCGCCCCGGGGTCGACATCCCGTGGACGGGGCCGGGCGTCGTCGTGGCGCAGGCGGCGATCGTCCTCACGGCCGCGGCACTGTCCTATCGCTACGTCGAGCAGCCGATCCGGACGGGAACCCTGCAGCGCCGCCTCGCGCAGCGGTCGCGGCGGCTGCGGTTCGAGCTCCTCGGTGCCGGAGCGACGTGTCTCGTCGCGGCATTCGCGGTTCTCTTCGTCACGCCGGCTGCGCTGAACCCGGTGTCGAGCTACGTCAACCCGCCGAAGGTGAAGGCCGCCGTGAAGCCTCCACACACGAGCACGGAGCCGCGCCCGGCCCCGGGTTCACGGCCCACCGGCGACAAGCAACCGAAGAAGAAGCTGGGGCCCTTGCCTGCGGGCCGGATCCTTGCGCTCGGCGACTCGGTGATGCTCGACTGCACGCGCGCCCTGAAGGTGGCGCTCCGCCACCGCGTCGAGATCGATGCCACCGTAGGACGGCAGATCGACGACACGATCACGGAGCTCGCCCGGCTCCGGCGCCACCACGAGCTGCCGAAGACGGTCGTGCTCCAGGTCGGGAACAACGGGCCGCTCTGGTACCACGACCTCGTCAAGCTGAAGCACGCGCTACGCGGGATCCCGAACGTCGCCGTCGTCAACGTCCGCAACGCGACGAGCTGGCAGGACGAGTCGAACGAGGCGCTCACGAGCTGGCTGGAGGGCTGGCCGTCCGCCCGTCTCGCCGACTGGCACGGGACCTCGACGAACAAGATGCTCTCCGACGGCACGCACCCGTGGCCCTACGGGTGCAACATCTACGCGCGCCTGATCGCCGACACGCTCCGCTCGGCCTGAGGGCTACCCCGCCTCGGGAGCTGCGGCCAGCTCGGGCTTCGTAGACCGGGTGATGCCGAGGGCCAGCGCCGCCCCGACCGCGTAGCCAACGAGCACCGCGGCGATCGAGCCTCCCCAGCCCGGCTTCTCGGTCATGTTCCAGACGACCGCGAAGACGACGCAGAGGTTCGAGAGCTCGACCACCCAGAGGCCGGGATGGAGCGTCAGCCGCCGCGCCTCGGGCCCGAGCGGCCCGGGACCGTTCGCCCGCATGGCGGCCTGCAGCTTCTTCGCCGTGTGCTCCGCGATGCCGCCGCCCTGGGCGAAGAGCAGGACGAGGGCGGCGATGCCCAGGTCGATCCAGGGCGTGCTCCAGGTCCAGAAGTCGCTCGTCATGTACGCGCCCGTCCCGAAGAGGCCGAGGATGGCGACCGGGAAGAGCTTCGCGACCTTGCCCGAGACCATTCCCCAAGGGACGGCCTGCTCGACGGTGCCTGCCGCGCGCAGCTGGAAGAGACAGGTGAGGAGCACGGAGCCCGCTCCGATGCCCACGAAGAGCGAGAGCAGATGGACGTACAGGACGTAGTGGTAGGTGTTCACGGTTCCCCCTGGTCGAGACGCCGGCTTTCCCCACGAGGCTAGGGGATCGCGCGGACGGCTTCAAGCCCTTGAAATCCGCTCTGCGCGTCCTAAGATCGGAGTACGACCTACGAGGACGACCGAAAGGGGATCATGTTCACGCACGTCAGGCTCAAGGGGGCGCTCGCGCTCGTGGTGACGGCGATCGCTGCACTGCTGCTCGCGGCCGGCGCCGCGGCCGATCCGGCGCCGACGGTTACCTTCAGCTCGAGCAACGACGGGGCAGCGGCGGGCTGGACCCAGGGCAAGGGCTCCGCGATCGAGCTGACCCTCGGCACGAGCCCGGGCTCGTTCGCGGTGATCAAGCTCCACCATGCGCACGGCGCCGCGGTGAGCGACCTCGCGGAGCCGAGCTTCACCACGAGCAACTACGCCGCCGGCTCGCCGCGCTACTTCATCGAGCTGAGCGACGGCAACTCGCTCTGGGGCTACCCGCCGAACTCGGGCCTCAACGGCACCGGCTTCGCCTGGGCGGTCGACAACGGCAACACGTACCTGTCCTGGTCTGCGGCGCAGGCCGCCGAAGCCGGGACGACCGTAACCGATGCCTTCGTCATCGCCGACGCCGACCAGACCTCGGGCACGACCGACGAGATCACCGGTCTGACGTTCGGCGGCATCGACTTCAACTGACGGCCGAGATGGGGAGCGCTACGGCGCTCCCCTCCTCTTCTCAGAGCACCTCGACGATCGTCCCGAGTCCGTCGTCGAGGACGTCATCCGGGATCACGAGCGGCGGCGCCAGGACGAGGACGTTGCCGTAGCGGCCGCCGCGCCCGACGAGGACACCGCGCTCGCGCAGCGCGAGCTGCGTTCGCGCCGCGAGCTCAGTGTCCGGCTCGCGCGAATCACGGTCCCGCACGAGGTCGAGCCCGATGAAGAGTCCGCGGCCGCGGACGTCGCCGACCGCGGGATGCCCGGCGAGGTCGCCCTGGAGGCGCGCGAGGGCCTGCGCTCCGAGCCGCGCGGACCGCTCGACGAGCTCCTCCTCGCGCAGCGCGTCGATCGCCGCGCACGCCGCCGCCGCGGTGAGCGCGTTCGCGAGGAACGTCGAGGTGATCGCGTCCGGCTCCCAGGTCGTCATCAGCTCCCCGCGGCCGAGCACCGCGGACAGGGCGAGCCCGCCGCCGATCCCCTTCCCCACCGTCATCAGGTCGGGGACGACCTCTTCGTGCTCGGAGGCCCACATGCGCCCGCTGCGGCCGAAGCCGCACTGGATCTCGTCGCAGACGAGCAGGGCGCCCGTCCGGCCGCACAGCTCCCGCAGGCCGTGGAGGAAGCCGGCCGGCGGGACGACGACGCCGCCGTTGCCCTGGATCGGCTCGAGCAGGACGCAGGCCGGGGGCTCGACGCCGGAGGCCGGATCGGTGAGCGCGTTTTCGAGGAGCCGCAGCGCGGCGGCCCCCGAGTCGCCGTCCCACGGGCTCCGGTACGGG
>Ga0308176_10000025_pt1 | contig 98438 bp, 105 predicted proteins | sample PhyCR2_3_FD_203890 | JGI IMG/M metagenome (GOLD analysis project Ga0308176, IMG submission 203890) | Soil microbial communities from UC Gill Tract Community Farm, Albany, California, United States - DLSLS.C.R2 | ecosystem: Environmental > Terrestrial > Soil > Agricultural land | place: USA...
ACGACCCCAAAACCGCCATGCTGTTCGGCGACGCCAAAACCAGCGTCAGCGACATCACCGGCGAACTCAGCAGCCTCTAGCGCACGACGCGCAGCAGCAGGTGCGTGACGCCGTTTCCGACGACGGCACGCACCTGCTCGAAGCGCACCTCAGGCCCGACGCCCTCGAACAGCGACGCGCCGCCGCCCAGCGACACCGGCACGACGTGCAGCGTCATCGCGTCGACCGCGCCGGCCCGCAGCAGCTGCCGGATCACGTCGGCGCCGCCGGCGATCGACACGTCGCCGTCGCCGGCCGCCTCCCGCGCCATGTCGACGGCGCCCTCCGGGCCGCCGGTCACGAACGCGAACGTGGTGTCGCCGCGCACCAGCGCCTCGCGCGGCTCGTGCGTCACCACGAACACCGGCATCCGGAACGGCGGGTCCTCGCCCCAGTACGGCTCGCCGAGGTCGAACATGCGGCGGCCCATCACGATCGCTCGGACGCCCGCGAACGCCTCCGTCAGCATCTCCGAGTCGACGCCGCCGGTCCCGCCCTCGTATCCGTGCATCTCGCGCCAGCTCTGCGTCGCGGTCACCCACTCGTGCAGCACCTCGCCGCCATGCCCGAGCGGATGCTCGTGGCTGTCGTCCGGCCCGGCCACGTAGCCGTCGAGCGAGACCGAGATATCCACGTTGGCCTTGCCGCCGCTCATCGCCGCTCCTCTCTCTTCGCAAGTCCCGCCGCCCGCTCCAGCATCAGCAGGCGCTCCTGCTCGTTGTCGGTCATCCCGGCCGCACGCGTCAGCTCGGCGTACGCCTCCTCGCGGCGTCCGAGTCTCTCGAGCAGGTCGGCCCGCACCGCCGGCAGCAGGTGATACCCCGCCAGCGCGCGCTCATCCGCCAGCGCGTCGACCAGCTCCAGCCCGGCCGCCGGGCCGAACGCCATCGCGACCGCGACCGCGCGGTTGAGCTCCACCACCGGCGAGCTGGTCAGCGCGGCCAAAGCGTCATACAACGCGACGATCCGCTGCCAGTCGGTGTCGGCCGGCACGCGCGCCCGCGCGTGGCACGCCGCGATCGCCGCCTGCAGCGCGTACGGGCCGAGCGCGCCGCCCGCCAGCTCCTCCGCGCGGTCCAGCGCGCGCAGCCCGCGGCCGATCAGCAGCAGGTCCCAGCGCGAGCGGTCCTGGTCGTTCAGCAGCACCGGCCGCCCGTCCGCGTCGCGCCGAGCGCGCAGCCGCGAGGCCTGCAGCTCCATCAGCGCCGCCAGCCCGTGCACCTCCGACTCGCGCGGCATCAGCTCGGCGAGCATGCGCGCGAGCCGCAGCGCGTCCTCGCACAGCTCCGGCCGCGTCCAGTCCGCGCCGGCGGTCGCCGAGTAGCCCTCGTTGAAGACGAGGTAGATCACGCCCAGCACCGCCGGCAGCCGCTCCGCCAGCTGCTCGCCGGCGGGCACCTCGAACGGCACTTTGGCGGCGGACAAGCTTCTCTTCGCGCGCACGATCCGCTGCTGCACGGTCGCTCTCGGCGTCAGGAAGGCCCGCGCGATCTCGTCGCTCGTGAGGCCGCCGAGCAGGCGCAGCGTCAGCGCGACGCGCGCCTCGATCGCCAGCACCGGATGGCAGCACATGAAGATCAGGCCGAGCAGGTCCTCGCCCGCCTGCGCCGCCGCGGCGGCCTCCGCGGTGGGGTCGGCCTCCATGCCGGACTCCAGCTCCCGCGCGATCTGCTCCTGTTTGGCCTGCAGCGTCTCGCCGCGGCGGAACAGGTCGATCGCGCGGTGCTTCGCCGTCGCCATCAGCCAGGCGCCCGGGTTGTCCGGGACGCCCGACTGCGGCCACTTCTCCAGCGCGACGACGAGCGCGTCCTGCGCGAGGTCCTCGGCCAGGCCGACGTCGCGCACCATCCGCGTGAGCCCGGCGATCAGGCGCGGCGCCTCGATCCGCCAGACGGCGTCGATCGTGCGCCGCAGGTCGCTGTCCGCCGGCGCCGGCATCAGCGCTCCTCGATCTGCGCGCGGATCCGCTCCTCCTGCTCGCGCAGCTCGGGCGTGAACTCGTCGCCGAAGTCCTCCGCCTCGAACACCTGGCGGATCTCGATCTCCGACTCGCCGGGCATCGGGTTCGGGCAGCGCTTGACCCACTCGATCGCCTCCTCGAGCGACTTGCACTGCCAGATCCAGTAGCCCGCCACGAGCTCCTTCGTCTCCGCGAAGGGGCCGTCGACGACGCTGCGCGAAGCGCCGTCGAAGCGCACGCGCGCGCCTCTGGAGCTGGGGTGCAGGCCCTCGCCCGCCAGCATCACGCCGGCCTGCGCGAGCTCCTCGTTGAATCTGCCCATCGCGGCGAGCAGCTCCTCGCTCGGCATGACGCCCTGCTCGCTGTCCTGCGTCGCCTTGACCATCACCATGAAGCGCATCGGCTGCTCCTTCGTCGGGGACCTCGCGGTCCGGTTTCTACCCCTACGACGAACGGGACGCGGCGGAATCGACATGCAAGACGCGCCGCAGCAGCGGCGGCGCGAGCAGCGTCGTCGCGACCGACATCGCGACGATCACCGCGAAGCGCTCGTCGCCCACCACGCCGGCGCTCGCGCCGATCCCCGCGACGATGATCCCCACCTCGCCGCGCGGGATCATCCCGACCGCGACGACGCGTCGCTCGCGGAACGGCAGCGCTCGCGCGCCGAACCACGCGCCGAGGTACTTCGTCGCGACCGCCAGCGCCGTCAGCCCGGCGAACAGCGCGAGCGCGCCGCCGCCGGCGAGCGTGCCGAGGTCGAGCTCGGCGCCGATGAAGACGAAGAAGAACGGCGGGAAGAACGCGTACAGCGGCGCGACCTCGCGCTCGATCGGATGCTGCTCGCGCGTCTCGGCGACGATCATCCCGGCCAGGAACGCGCCGATCACGGCGGCCAGCCCGACCTCCGCCGCGAGCGCCGCGAGCCCGAGGCATACGAGCACCGCCGGCAGCAGAGGGGACTCGGAGAAGCGCGGCGCGTGCAGCAGCCGCGGCCAGCGCTGCGTCACGCGCGTGCCGACGAGCGCGAAGAAGGCGACGAACGCGAGCGAGATGCCGACGACCAACGCGAGGTCGCCGACGTCGAGCGAGCCGTTGTCGGCCAGCCCGGTCGCGACCGCCAGCAGCAGCAGCGCGAGCACGTCGTCGATCACGGCCGCGCCGAGGATCGTGCGCGCCGCGGCGGTTCGCACCACGCCCAGCTCGATCAGCACCGCCGAGGTGATGCCGACGCTCGTCGCCGTCAGCGCGACGCCGAGGAAGATCGCCTCCGCGCTGCCGTCGCCGAGCGCGAAGCCGAGCGCGATCCCGCCGAGGAACGGGAACACGACGCCGAGGACGCCGACGCGCGTGGCCTGCGCGCCGACCGCGCGCATGTCCGACAGTCTCGTCTCCAGCCCGACCCAGAACAGCAGGAACACGACGCCGAGCTCGGCGAACACCTGGAAGACCTCGTCGGGCTTCACCCACCCGAGCACGGACGGCCCGATCAGCACGCCGGCGAGGATCTCGCCGACGATCCCCGGCTGGCCGAGCCGCTTGAACAGCTCGTCGCCGAGCTTCGCCGCGAGCAGGATCGTGAAGAGGTCGAGCAGGACGCCGGCGAGGTCGCCCTCGGCCGCCGCGGCGAACGGCAGGTGCACGCCCGCAGCGTATCGTTGGCGCGGATGTCCACCGCGACCGATCCCGCCGCCGCGCACGAGCAGCCCGAGGCGCGCCGCCGCCGCCCCGCGATCGTCGCGGTCGACGACGAGCCGGCGGTGCTGGCCGCCGTCGCGCGCGACCTGCGCCGCGGCTTCGGCGAGACCTACCGGATCGTGCGCGCCAACTCCGGCGAGGAGGCGCTCGGCGTCCTCAGAGAGCTCGTCGCGCGCGGCGACCAGGTCGCCCTGCTCGTCGCCGACCAGCGCATGCCCGGCATGTCCGGCACCGAGTACCTCGTGCAGGCGCGCAAGCTGGTGCCCGGCGCCAAGCGCGTGCTGCTGACCGCCTACGCCGACACCGAGGCGGCGATCCAGGCGATCAACGAGGTCGCGCTCGACTACTACCTGCTGAAGCCGTGGGACCCGCCGGAGGAGCAGCTGTTCCCGGTCGTCGAGGACCTGCTCACCACCTGGGAGGCGGGCGCCGCGATCGAGGCCGGCGGCGTGCGGCTGGTCGGGCACCGCTTCAGCCGCGACTCGCACGAGCTGCGCGACTTCCTCGCGCGCAACCGCGTGCCGGCGCGCTGGCTCGACGTCGAGCGCGACGGCGAGGCGCGCGAGCTGCTGGCGGTCGCGGGCGTGGAGGAGACGGGCCTGCCGGTCGCGCTGCTGGAGGACGGCAGCGTGCTCGAGCGCCCGAGCGTGCTGGAGCTGGCGGAGCGGCTCGGCGTCTCCGCGCAGCCGTCCGCCGAGCACTACGACCTCGTGATCGTCGGCGGCGGCCCGGCCGGGCTGGCGGCCGCGGTCTACGGCGCCAGCGAGGGACTGCGCACGGTGATGGTCGAGCGCGAGGCGCCCGGCGGGCAGGCCGGCATGTCGAGCCGCATCGAGAACTACCTCGGCTTCCCGACCGGCCTCTCCGGCTCCGACCTCGCGCGCCGCGCGACCGATCAGGCGCGCCGCCTCGGCGCCGAGCTGCTGACGGTGCAGGATGCCGCCGCGCTGCGCGTCGAGGGCGCGGGACGGCTCGTCGAGTTGACCGGCGGCGGCACGCTGTCCGCCAACACGGTGCTGATCGCCTCGGGCGTCTCCTACCGCAAGCTCGACGCGCCCGGCTTCGCCGAGCTCACCGGCGCGGGCATCTACTACGGCGCCGCGCTCACCGAGGCGCGCGCCTGCAAGGACCAGCACGTCGTCGTGGTCGGCGGCGCCAACTCGGCCGGCCAGGCGGCCGTCTACTTCTCCGGCTGGGCGGCGCGCGTGACGATGCTCGTGCGCGGCGCGGGCCTGGAGGCCTCGATGTCGCAGTACCTGATCGAGCAGCTCGCGTCGCTTGAGAACGTGGAAGTGCGCACGCGCAGCGAGGCGGTCGCGGCGCACGGCGAGGACGGGCACCTGGCGGCGCTGACGATCCGCGGCGCCGACGGCACTGACGCGGTCGAGCAGGTCGACGCCTGCTTCGTCTTCATCGGCGCCGCGCCGCGCACCGACTGGCTCGCCGGCGTGCTCGCGCGCGACACGCGGGGGTTCATCCTCGCCGGCGCCGACGCGCATCAGGCCGGCTGGCCGCTCAGACGCGACCCGTACGTGCTGGAGTCGAGCGTGCCGGGCGTGTTCGTCGCCGGCGACGTGCGCGCGCGCTCGATCAAGCGCGTCGCGAGCGCGGTGGGGGAGGGATCGATGGCGGTGTCGCTGATCCACGAGTACCTGGCGGAGGCATGAGCGCGACCGCCGACCGGCCGAGCGTCGAGGAGCTGCGCGCGCTGAGCCTGTTCGAAGGGCTCGACGACGCCGCGCTCGCGACCTGGGCTGAGGCCGCGACCGTCAAGCAGCTGGAGCCCGGCAAGGTGCTGGTCGAGCAGGACGAGCCCGCGCGCGGGCTGTGGCTGCTGCTGGAGGGGACGGTCGAGACGCTCGTGCTCTCCGACGGCCGCAGCGAGCAGATCGGCCATCAGGAGGCGCCGACCTGGATCGGCGCGATCGCCGCGCTCACCGGCGACCCGCTGGGCATCACCGTGCGCGCCCGGACAGCCTGCCGCGCGGCGTGCGTGCCGTCGGAGCGCTTCGTCGAGCTCGCGCTCGCCGACCGCGCGATCCACCGCCGGGTGATGCAGCGCGTCGGGCCGGTCTTCAGCCGCATGACCGCGCGCGAGCAGCACCGCGAGCGGCTCGCCGCGCTCGGCACGATGGCGGCCGGGCTCGCGCACGAGCTCAACAATCCGGCCGCCGCCGCCAACCGCGCCGCCAGCGACCTGATCGAGGCGATCAAGGCGATCGGCAAGACGCTCGACGCGTTCGTCGAAGCGGGGATCGAGCGCGTGGACGCGGAGCGGCTCGTGCACCTGCAGCGCGCGGCGGTCGAGAGAGCCGCCGCCTGCACGATCCTCGACGCGCTCGACGCCGCCGACCAGGAGGACGCGATGCTCGACCGCCTCGAGGCGCTCGGCGTCGCGGATGCGTGGAGACTCGCGGAGCCGCTGGCGCGGGCGCAGGTCGACGACGCGTGGCTGGCGGAGGTCGCGCGGCTCGCCGGCCCGGCGACCGACCAGGCGCTGCGCTGGGTGGCGGCCTCGCTCACGGCGCGCACGCTCGCGCAGGAGCTCAAGGACTCGACCGAGCGCATGAGCGCGCTCGTCGGGGCGGTCAAGTCCTATGCCTACATGGACCGCGGCGGCCTCGTCGAGGTCGACGTGCACGAGGGCCTGGAGACGACGCTCGTCGTGCTCGGCCACAAGCTCAAGAAGACGAAGCTGACGGTCGTGCGCGACTACGACCGCACGCTGCCGCGGCTGACCGTCCACGGCTCGGAGCTCAACCAGGTGTGGACGAACCTGATCGACAACGCGATCGACGCACTCGCCGGCCGCGACGCCGGGACGATCGCGATCCGCACGACGCTCGACGGCCCGTGCATCCTCGTCGACGTCGCCGACGACGGCCCGGGGATCCCGGCGGAGGCGCAAGCGCGGGTGCTGGAGCCGTTCTTCACGACGAAGGAGGCGGGGCGGGGGACGGGCCTCGGACTCGACACCGCGCGCCGGATCGTCGAGGAGCGCCACACCGGCACGCTCGGCTTCGACACGGGGCCGCAGGGCACCACGTTCCACGTGTGGCTCCCGCTGGAGGGGACCGCGCGCTGAGCGCAGGCGCCTGCGCGCCTGCGCTCAGGATCCGCGCGTCAAGCCGCCGAGCGCCGGTCGCCGTCTTCGTAGAGCTCGGCGACCGAGACTCCCAGCGCCTCGGCGAGGCGCGCGACCGTCGTCGAGCGCGGGTCCTTGTTGGCCCGCTCGATCTCGCTCAGGTGCTTGGGATGGATGTCCGCCGCGAAGGCGAGCGCCTCCTGCGACAGCTCCCGCTCGCGCCGCAGGTGCCGGATCGCTCCAGCCAGCGCGAGCAGCTCAGGCGCGGGCTGCGTAAACCGTCTCTGCATCATTGCCCCATGTCCCGCTGTTCGTACAACACGAACATATGTTCGCATACGATGCAAGCGAACGCGCCGGTTCGGTCAGGGCACGGGCCGCGCCGCGGCAGGTCAGGCGCCGAGCCGCTCGTCGAGCTCGGCGAACAGCTCGCCGGAGGTCAGCTCGAGCGCTCTCGCGATCTTCAGCACGGTCGACAGGCGCGGGTCCTTGTTCGCGCGCTCGATCTCGCCGATGTGCTTCGCGCTCAGGCCGGCTTCGTCGGCGAGCGCCTCCTGGGAGAGGTCGCGGTCGCGCCGGGCCTTGCGCACCGTACGGCCGAAGGCGACCAGCTCTGATGAGGCAGCGGTACGCATGCGTACCGGAAACCTTCACCACCGATGACGGTTCAGCCACCGTCTGCTGGCGGTAATTCTCCACCGGAAGATGGTTTTGTGGTAATAGTCAGATTTCCGGCGACTTTTGCACCCGGCTGCGTCGACGTGTGACTCCCCCTCACCCCGTCGACTCCGGCAGGCAGGGGCGGAGGTGTCGGTCTTCCCCCGCGAGGCGTTCGCCTTCGGATGGGATGTTCGAGCGCCCCGGGAGCCCCTAGGCCCGGGGCGCTCGCTGTTCTGCCGCCTGTTCGAGACGGCGCTTGCATTGCGTCGCATATCTCGATATATCTTTATACATCGAGATACACCAATGTAAGGAGGCGGCATGCATCGCATGACGCATCACGGCGGCGGACCTTGCGGTCGCGGCGCCATTCATCCAGGTCACCAGCGAGCCTACGAGCGCCACGGCGGCTGGGGCGCGCCGCCCTTCGGCGGCGGCGGAGGCGGCTTCCGCGGCGGCCGCGGACGGGGCCGCGCGCGCCGCGGCGACGTCCGTACCGCCGTCCTGCTGCTGCTGGCGGAGGAGCCGCGCAACGGCTACACGATCATGCAGGAGCTCGAGGAGCGCAGCGGCGGCGCGTGGCGCCCGAGCGCCGGCTCGATCTACCCGGCCCTGCAGCTGCTCGAGGACGAGGGGCTGATCCGCTCCGAGACGGTCGACGGGCGCAGACTGCTGCATCTGACCGACGCGGGCCGCAGACTGGTGCAGGAGCGGCCGCAGGATCAGCCGGCGCCGTGGGACGAGCTGGCGGGCGACGTCGGCGACGACGCGCGCGCCATCATGAAGGTTGCGAAAGAGGTGATGATCGCGGCGGCACAGGTGATGCAGACGGGCAGCGAGTCCCAGCGCGCGCAGGCGCGCAGACTGCTCGTGGGCCTGCGGCGCGACCTCTACGGGATCCTCGCCTCCGGCGACGAGGCGGAGGACGCGTGAGCAGACCCGATCTGGCCGTAGAGGTCCGCGGGCTGGTCAAGCGCTTCGGCGACGTCGAGGCGGTGCGCGGCATCGACCTCGACGTCCTCGCCGGCGAGACGTTCGGCTTCCTCGGTCCCAACGGCGCCGGCAAGTCGACGACGATCTCGATGCTGTGCACGCTGCTGAGACCGGACGCCGGGAGCGCGCGGGTCGCCGGTCACGACGCGGTGACCGAGCGCGACGACGTGCGCCGCAACATCGGGCTCGTCTTCCAGGATCCGACGCTCGACGGCTACCTGACCGCCGAGCAGAACCTCAAGTTCCACGCCGAGCTGTACGGCGTGCCGAAGGCGGTCGTGCCGGAGCGCATGCGGCTGGTGCTGGAGATGGTCGGGCTGTGGGAGCGGCGCGGCTCGCTCGTGCAGACCTACTCCGGCGGCATGAAGCGCCGCCTGGAGATCGCGCGAGGGTTGCTCCATGCGCCCCGCGTCTTGTTCCTCGACGAGCCGACCGTCGGCCTCGACCCGCAGACCCGCGCTTCGATCTGGCGCTACATCGAGGAGCTCAAAGCGCAGGAGGACATCACCATCTTCGTCACCACCCACTACATGGACGAGGCCGAGCACGCCGACCGCATCGCGATCATGGACCAGGGCAAGATCATCGCGCTCGACACGCCGGCGGCGCTGAAGGCGAGCGTCGGCAAGGACCGCGTGCAGTTGCAGGTCGACGACGCGGACGCGGCGATCGCCGCCCTGCGCGAGCGCTTCGACCTGGAGGCGACGATCGCCGAGGGGCACGTGACGGTGGCGGTCGACGGCGGGGAGGCCTTCGTTCCTCGCGTGTTCGCGGAGCTCGGCGTGCCGATTCGCGGGGTGTCCGTGGCGCGGCCCTCGCTCGACGACGTCTTCATGTCCTACACCGGCACGACGATCCGCGACGCCGAGGCGGGCGGCGGACCCGACCCGATCATGCGCATGATGGCGGGGCGGCACTGATGGCGGCCACCACGACGCGGCCTGCCGCGGCGCCGCCCGTACGCGTCGTCGTCGCGCCCGCCGGCTGGCGAGCCGATCTGCGCGGCGTCAAGGTCGTCTGGCAGCGCGAGCTGATCCGCTTCTGGCGGGACCGTCTGCGCATCGTCACGTCGCTGCTGCAGCCGCTGATCTTCCTGTTCGTGCTCGGCGGCGGGCTCGCGAACATCGCCTCGGGCGGGACCGAGGGCGTCGACCTGCGCACGTTCATGTTCCCCGGAGCTCTGGCGATGGCGGTCTTCTTCACCGCCATGTTCAGCGCTGCCTCGGTCGTGTGGGATCGGGAGTACGGCTTCCTGCGCGAGATGCTGGTGGCGCCGGTGCGGCGCGGCTCGATCGTGCTCGGCAAGTGCATCGGCGGCGCGACCGTCGCGTCGTTCCAGGGGCTGATCGTGATGGCGCTCGCGCCGCTCGTGCACGTCCCGTACTCGGCCGCGATGGTGCTCGAGGTGCTCGCGCTGCAGCTGCTGCTCGCGTTCATGATGACCGCGTTCGGGGTGATGTTCGCCGTGCGCGTGACGCAGATGCAGGCGTTCATGGCGCTGATGCAGATGGTCGTCACGCCGCTGCTGTTCATCTCCGGCGCGCTGTTCCCGCTGAGCGGGCTGCCGGGGTGGCTGGCGGTGCTGAACCGCCTCGACCCGCTGACGTACGCCGTGAACCCGTTGCGCGAGGCGGTCTTCGCCGGGCTCGACCTCACGCCCGCCGCGAAGGCGGCGCTGCTGCCGGGGATCACCTGGTTCGGCTGGCAGGTCCCGATCGCGCTGCAGGTCGGTGTGGTGGTCGCGTTCGCGATCGCGATGCTGAGCATCGCGATCGCTCAGTTCAAGCGCGCGTAGGGGGCGAATCCCCAGAGCACTGCACCTCTTGCCTCGATATGCGAGGCGAAAGGTGCAGTGCTCGAACTGACGCGGCGATCGCGGCGCTGGCGGACCACCAGCACGGCGTGGTCGCGCGGCGGCAGTTGGTCGAGCTCGGCGTCGATCGGAGCGCGATCGATCGGCGACTCGCTCGTCGGCTGCTCGTTCCGCTCCATCGCGGCGTCTTCGCGGTCGGGCACCGGCGGCTGGCGATCGAGGGCAGATGGCTCGCGGGGGTGCTGGCGTGCGGCGACGGCGCCGTGCTGAGCCATCGCGATGCCGCGGCGCTGCACGCGATGCGCAAGGCGCCCGACTCGAAGAAGGTGAGCGTCAGCACGCCGGCGAGAGCGCGCAGCACGCCGGCGCTGTGGGTCTACGGGCGCCGCCGACTCACCGCGGAGGACGTCACGACCGTCAGCGGCATCCCGACGACGAGCCCCGCGCGCACGCTCGTCGACCTCGCGCCGCTGCTCACCGCCGCCCAGCTCGCCGCGACGCTCGGGGAAGCCGACCGTCGCGGCCTGCTCGACGTCGCGGCCGTCCAGCGGGCGCTGCGCCGCACGACGGGTCGCCACGGCCAAGGCCACCGGCGCCTGCTCACCGGCCTCGATGCCCATGAGCGGCAGGGCGCGACGCTGCTGCTGTCCGAGCTCGAGGAGCGGTTCCTCGACCTGATCCTCCGCGCAGGCATCCCGCGGCCCGAGCTGAACGCCACCGTCGCAGGCCTCAGAGTCGACGCGCTGTGGCCGCAGCAGCGGCTGATCGTGGAGCTCGACGGCTGGGCCCACCACAGCGAGCGGGCTGCCGCGGCCTGGGACCGCGAGAAGACGAACCGCCTCCAACTCGCCGGCTACGAGGTGCTGCGCTTCATGCACGGCGACCTGGTGCGCGCGCCGGAGCGCGTCGTGCAGACGATCGGTGCCGCGCTGGCTTCCGGACGTTGACGGTTTCTTGTTTGGTCACATCTGCGCCGTAGCGTCGCCGGGCGTCCGGTACGTCCAGCGAAGGGAGCGATGGATGCGCGACAAGCGCAGGTGGGCGGCGTTCGCCGTCACGGTGGGGCTGCTCGCGGGGAGCCTCGGCGGCGGGATCGCGCTCGGCGCGGGTTCGAGCGGGGATGCGATGAAGAAGGACTCCTCCTCGGGCGCCGCGATGCAGCAGCAGGGCTCGGCGATGCACGGCGCGGCGATGAGCGCCGCGCACATGACGGGATGAGCACGGCCGCCCGCCGCCTCGGCCTCGCGCTCGCGGCGGCGGGCTTCGTGCTGACGGGGCTGATCGTCGGCTCGCTGCTGGCGCCTGGCGGGGGAGAAGCGCGGCCGGCGGTCACCGCGGCTGCGGCGCACGCGGCCGCGCCGAAGCTTCCACCCGGCGTCTCCCTCGTGGCAAACGTGCGCGGCAAGCGGCCGCTCGCGGTCTACCGCCGGCCGGGCGCCGCCCACCCGGCGCGCCGGCTCGCCACCGGTCCCGCCGCGCGCGTCTACCTCGTGCGCGAGCGCCGGCCGGGCGGCTGGCTGCGCGTGCTGCTGCCGGTCCGCCCGAACGGGTCGAGCGGCTGGATCCGCGCCCGCCGCGTCGGGCTGCGCACGAATCCGTACCGGATCGACGTCGAGCTGCGCGCGCACCGCCTGACGCTGCGCCGCGGCGCACGCACCCTGCTCACCACGCCGATCGGCGTCGGGCACGCCGTCACGCCGACGCCACGCGGTCTCGCCTACGTCACGCGCCTGCTCGAGCAGCCCGACCCGCACGGCATCTACGGCCCGTGGGCGTTCGGCCTGTCCGTCTACTCGCCGGTCCTCACCAGCTTCGGCGGAGGGCCCGGCGAGGTCGGGATCCACGGCACGAACGATCCGGCCGGGATCGGCCGCGACGTCTCGCACGGCTGCATCCGCCTGCCGAACGCGGCGATCGAGCGTCTTGTCCACACGCTGCCGCTCGGCACGCCGGTGTTCATCCGCGTGTAATCCGCTCCTGCGAAGGTGACCCCATGGCGCTGCTGATCCTCTTCGGCTTCCTCGCGGGTGCGGGCACGGCGGTGTCGCCGTGCGTGCTGCCGGTGCTGCCGATCGCGCTCGGCGCGGGCGCCACCGGGGGGCGCCGCCGGCCGCTCGGGATCGTGGTCGGCCTGACCGCCTCGTTCACGTTCGCGACCGTCGCGCTCGTGTACGTCCTCGACGCGCTCGGCCTGCCCGACACGCTGCTGCGCACGCTCGCGATCGTCGTGCTGCTCGCGTTCGGCGTCGCGCTGCTGGTGCCGCCCCTCGCGGCGCGGCTGGAGGGGCGGCTGAGCTACCTCGCCGGCCGCGTCGCATCGCTCGGGGGCGGCGTTGGCGCCGGCGGCACATCCGGCGACGGCTTCCGCTCCGGCCTGCTCGTCGGCGCCTCGCTCGGGCTCGTCTACGCGCCCTGCGCCGGCCCGATCCTCGCCGGCGTGATCACCGTCTCCGCTTCGCAGCCGTTCACCGCGGGGCGGCTCGCGGTGGCGCTCGCGTACGGGATCGGCTCGGCGCTCGTGCTGTACCTGCTGATGCTCGGCGGCCGTCGGCTCACGGCGCCGCTGGCGCGGCGCGGCGGCGCGCTGCAAATGGCGATGGGCGCGGTGATGGTCGTCGTGGCGCTCGCGATGCTGAACGACTACGACCTGCGCTTCCAGAGCGCGATCGCGAAGGACCTGCCGGGCTTCCTCGTCACGCCGACGCAGTCCCTGGAGCAGACCGGCGCGGCGCGGCGGGCGCTGGCCGACCTGCGCGGCGGCTCCCACTCGCAGCTGTCCGCCGCGGCGGACGCCGCGCCGCCGGCGCACGAAGCGAGTGGCCGCCTGCACCTGAAGGACTACGGCCCGGCGCCCGACTTCACCGACATGCAGCGCTGGTTCAACACGGCCGACGGCAGACCGCTCAGCATGCGTGCGCTGCGCGGCCGCGTCGTGCTGATCGACTTCTGGACCTACACGTGCGTGAACTGCCTGCGCACGCTGCCGTACCTGAAGGCGTGGGACGAGCGGTATCGCAAGGCCGGCCTGACGATCGTCGGCGTCCACACGCCCGAGTTCCCGTTCGAGAAGGACGCCGGCAACGTCGCGGCGGCGATCGCGCGCGAGGGCCTGCGCTACCCGGTCGTGCAGGACAACGACTACGGCACGTGGGACGCGTACGGCAACCAGTACTGGCCGGCGCACTACTTCGTCGACGCGCGCGGGCACGTCCGCTACGCGCACTTCGGCGAGGGCGACTACGGCCACTCCGAGCAGGTGATCCGCGAGCTGCTGCGCGAGGCCGGCAGGCGGGTCGGCGGCGGGATGGCGGGCGCGCGGGGAACCGCCGCCTCGCTCGGCGTCACGACGCCCGAGTCCTACCTCGGCTCGATGCGCGCGCAGCACTTCGCGAACGGCGCGATCCTGCCCGGACGCCAGGACTTCGGCGACGTGCCCGACCCGCAGCAGGACGGGCTCGCCTACGGCGGCGCGTGGGACATCGGGCGCGAGGATGCCACGGCGGGGGCGGACGCCGCGCTCGATCTCGCGTTCGGCGCGCGGCGCGTCTTCCTCGTGCTGGGCTCGCCCGGCCGCGCGCGGCAGCTGCGGGTGCTGCTCGACGGGAAGCCGATCCCCGACAGGCTCGCCGGCGCGGACGTGCACGCCGGCGTCGCGACGATCTCCTCGCAGCGGCTGTACGACCTCGTGGACCTGCCGGGCGTGCAGCGGCACCGGCTGGAGCTGCGGCCGGACGCGGGCATCCACGGCTATGCCTTCACCTTCGGATAACGCGCCGACTGCCGGCGCGGCTGCGACGATGGCGCCGATGCCGAGAGACACCCGCGGGACGGTGCTCGTCGTCGACGACGAGCCGACGATCGTGGAGGTCGTCGCGCGCTACCTCGCGCGCGCGGGCTTCATGGCGCGCGAGGCGTTCGACGGCCCGGGGGCGGTGGAGGCGGCGCGCCAGCACCGGCCCGACCTCGTCGTGCTCGACGTGATGCTGCCCGGCTTCGACGGGATCGAGGTGATGCGGCGCCTGCACGAGCTGCCCGGGGAGCCGGTGCCGGTGATCCTGCTGACGGCGCGCGCGGAGGAGTCCGACCGGCTGACCGGCCTGCGGCGCGGCGCCGACGACTACGTGGTGAAGCCGTTCTCGCCCGCGGAGCTGATCGCGCGCGTGGAGGCGGTGCTGCGCCGCGCCGCCCGCACCGGCGCCGCGCTCGACGACGACGCGGAGCTCGAGCCGATCGTCCACGGCTCGCTGACGATCGACCAGGCCGCCCGCACCGTCGCGCTCGACGGCGAGCAGCTGTCGCTGACGATGCGCGAGTACGACCTGCTGCGCTTCCTCGCCGCTCGCCCAGGCCGCGTCTTCTCGCGCGACCAGTTGATGGAGGAGGTGTGGGGCTACGACTTCTACACCGACACCTCCACCGTCACGGTGCACGTGCGGCGCCTGCGCGCGAAGCTCGAGCCCGATCCCGCCCACCCGCGCTTCATCGAGACGGTGTGGGGCGTCGGCTACCGCTTCAGACCATGATCCGCTCCGCGCTCGTCGCCCTGCTCGCGTGTCTCGCCGGCGCCGCCGTCGTCGGGGCGGTGTACGGGGGGCACGGCGCGTGGACGACGTTCCTGCTGCTCGCCGCGGTCGCCGCGGGGATGCTCGCCGCGGCGCATCTCGCGACCGCGCGACGCGCGCGCATCGGCCCGCTCTCGCGCCAGCTCGCGCTCGGCGCGGCGCTGGCGGTCGCGACCGTCGTCGCGGCGGTGTGGGTCGGGGCGATGGCGATGTTCGTCTCGCACCATGACGCGCTCGTGATCTCGGCGATGGCGGCGGTGGCGGGCGTCGTCGGCGCGCGCGCCGCGCAGCTGCTCGCGCACGGCGTGATGGACGAAGTCGCGGCGATGCATCGCGAGGTCGACGAGGCGCGGCGGCGGCTGATCGCGGCGGTCTCGCACGACCTGCGCACGCCGCTGGCGTCGCTGCGGCTGCTGGTCGACGCGGTCGAGGACGGCGTCGCCACCGGGGAGACGCGCGAGCGCTACCTGCGCGAGATGCGCACGCACGTGGACGTGCTGAGCGTGCTGATCGACGACCTGTTCGAGCTCTCGCGGCTGGAGGCGGGCGAGATCTCGTGGTCGATGCACCAGGTCGAGCTCGGCGAGCTGGTGGGGGAGACGGTGGCGGCGCTGCGCACGCAGGCGGAGGAGCGCGGCGTGATGGTGGCGGCGGAGACGACCGGTCCGCTGGCCGCGCACGCGAACGCGGAGAAGCTGCAGCGCGTGCTGTTCAACCTGATCGTCAACGCGATCCGCCACACGCCGGCGGACGGCAGCGTCGTCGTGCGCGCGGCGCCGGCACACGACGGCTCCGGCGAGGTCGAGGTCGAGGTCGTCGACGACGGCGAGGGCGTGCCGGCGGCCGAGCGCGAGCGCGTGTTCGAGCCGTTCTACCGCGGCGGCGAGGACGGCTCGGCCCGCTCCTCCGACGGCGCCGGCCTCGGCCTCGCGATCGCCCGCGCGATCGTGGAGGCGCACGGGGGCCGGATCTGGCTGGAGCCGGCGGTCCCGCGCGGCACCCGCGTGCGCTTCACGCTGCCGGCGGCGGCTTGAACCGGCGTTCAAGGCGGCAGCTCCGTGACAAGCTCCCGCGCATGACGCGCCGCCGCTGGCTGTGGATCCTTGGCATCGCGATGCTCGCGCTGCTCGCGGTCGAGGCGGTCTACGACGGCCGCATGCAGGACGCCGGCCAGCACGGGATCGTCGCGTTCGAGGTCGCGTTCACGTCCGGCAAGGCGCACTCGATCATGGCCGCGTGGGGCTCGAAGGGCCGCGACGCCGCGGTCGCGTCGCTGTGGTTCGACTTCCTCTACCTGATCGCGTACGGGCTGTTCCTGTGGCTGGCGGTCCGCGCGGTCGGCGACGGCCTGCGGGCCCGCGGCCGCGCGGGGCTCGCGGCGCCGGCGGCTGCGATCTCGCTGCTGCCGCTGATCGGCGCCGCCTGCGACGTCGTCGAGGACGTCTTCCTGCTGCTGCAGCTCGGCGGGCGCGCGCAGTCGCTCGGGCCGCCGCTGGCCGGTGGGTTCGCGACCGTCAAGTTCGCGTGCCTGGCGATCGCGATCGTCTACCTGCTGGTGGGGCTGGTCGCGATGGCCGTCTCGCGCCGCGAGGCGCCCGCCCGGTGAGCGGCGCTTCCGAGATCTTCGCGCCCGGCCTGCTCGACGGGCAGGTCGCGTTGGTGACGGGCGGCGGCACCGGGCTCGGCAAGGCGGCGGCGCACGAGCTGGCGCGCTGCGGCGCGTCGGTGGTGCTGGCCGGGCGCCGCGCGGAGGTGCTCGACGCGGCGGCGGCGGAGATCGGCCCGGCTGCATCCAGCGTCGTCGGCGACATCCGCGAGGACGACTCGGCGTCGGCGATCGTCGACACGGTGCTGGAGCGCCACGGCCGCATCGACGTGCTCGTCAACAACGCCGGCGGGCAGTACTTCGTGCCGGCGGAGGCGATCGCGGCGAAGGGCTGGCAGGCCGTCTTCCGGCTCAACGTCGGCGGCACGACGCGCATGGCCGAGCTGGTCGCGGAGCGCGTCATGCGGCCGGCGAGACGCGGGACGATCCTCAACGTGACGCTCTCGCCGCATCACGGCCTCGCGGGCATGACGCACTCGAGCGCGGCGCGGGCGGCGGTCGAGGGGCTCACGCGCGCGTGGGCGTCCAGGTGGGCGCCCGACGGGATCTCCGTCGTCGCGCTCGCCGCCGGCCACTTCGAGACCGAGGCGTTGGACAAGTACCCCGACGTCGTGCGCGCCGGCGCCGCGCGCACGGTCCCGCTGCAGCGGCTCGGGCAGCCGATCGAGCACGCCTGGCTCGTCGCGCTGCTCGCCTCGCCGCTGGGCAGGTCGTTCAGCGGCTCTGTCGTGACGCTCGACGGCGCGCGCGACAACTGGTTCGGGCCGTGGCCGCCGCCGACGCTCGCCGACGAGCAGGGCGTCGTGCCGACGGAGGAGCGGCGCCCGGCGCCGCCCTCCGCCTGACGCGTCGGTCGTGCGCTACGCGTCGCGCCCGACGAGCAGTGCGATCCCCTGGCCACCGCCGATGCAGAGCGTCGCGAGGCCGAGCTCGTGGCCGCCGCGCTCCATCTCGGCGAGCAGCTTGACGGTGATCGCGGCGCCGGTCGCGGCGACCGGATGGCCGAGCGCGATCGCGCCGCCGTTGGGGTTGACCTTCGCCTCGTCGAGGCCGAGCTCGTCGATCACCGCGAGCGCCTGCGCGGCGAACGCCTCGTTGAGCTCGATCACGCCGACGTCGTCGAGCGAGCGGCCGGACTTCTCCAGCACCTTGCGCGTGGCGGGCACCGGGCCGATCCCCATGATGCGCGGGTCGACGCCGCAGGAGGCGTAGGCGAGGATGCGGCCGAGGACGGGCGCGCCGCGGCGCTCGGCCTCGCTGCTGCTCATCAGGACCACGGCGGCGCCGGCGTCGTTGAGGCCGGAGGCGTTGCCGGCGGTGACGGTGCCGTCGGGGTCGAACGCCGGTCGCAGCCTGCCCATCGCGTCAGCGTCGACCTCCGCGCGGATGTGCTCGTCCTGGTCGAAGGCGACCGTGTCCTTCTTGACCTTCACCTCGACGGGGACGATCTGGTCCTTGAAGCGGCCCTCGGCGCGGGCCGCGGCGGCGCGGCGGTGCGACTCGGCCGCGAACGCGTCCTGGCGCTCGCGCGAGATCGAGCCGCGCTCGGCGAGGCGCTCGGCCGTGATGCCCATGTGGTCCTTGTCGAACGGGTCGGTGAGCGCGCCGACGACGGCGTCGACGAGCGGCGCGTCGCCCATGCGGGCGCCGAAGCGGGCGCCGGGCATCCAGTATTGGCCGCGGCTCATCGACTCCGCGCCGCCGGCGAGCGCGATCTCCGTCTCGCCGGTCTGGATCGTCTGCGCGGCGGAGACGATCGCCTGCACGCCGGTGCCGCAGAGGCGGTTGACGGTGTAGGCGGGCGTCTCCTTCGGGATGCCGGACTTCATGCCGACCACGCGCGCCATGTACATGTCGCCCGGCTCGGTGTGGATCACGTTGCCGAAGACGACGTGGCCGACGTCGTCGGGCGCGATGCCCGCGCGCTCGATCGCGGCCCGCGAGGCGGTCGCGCCGAGGTCGCTGGGGGCGATGTCCTTGAGGCTCTTGCCGTACGAGCCGATGGCGGTGCGGGCGGCGCCGGCGATCACGACGTCGGTCATGGGGTGTCTGATGCTCCTGAGGTGGCGGGTTCGAGGCGCCTAGAGTGACAGGGCATGAGTGCTTCTCGTCGCGATTGGCCGGCCGACGACGCCACGCCCGCCGAGCGCTACCTGCGCGAGCGGACCGACGATCTGCCGGGCGTCGGCAAGCCGCTGACGGAGCGGGCGCGGCTGGGGCAGCGGTCGGTCGAGTCCTATCTGACGGGCGCGAACAACCCGCCGCGATGGATGGAGCGCGTGCGCGAGATCGACGCGGCCTTGAAGCGCGAGCGGCGGCTGCTGGAGGCGGAGCGGCGGGCGCTGCGGGCGCGGCATGCGCGGAATCCGGACGGGTTCGCGCGGGCGTGGAGAGACTTCGCCGCCGCCCGAGGCCGCTCGGCCGAGTACCGCGAGCTGAGCGAGCTGATCCGCGCGCACAACGAGTGGTATCCGGTCGAGCGCAACCTGCCGGTGAATCCGCGCACGGGCGAGTGGGTCGCGGTCGGCGGCCGCTCGTTCCTGCGGCCGGTGGTGGGGGAGGAGTGGATCCTGCGGGAGTTCCCCGCGGACGAGTAGGGCCGGCGATCAGCGAGGCGCCCAGCCGGGCCAGTTCGGGCTCGCCGGGCCGTCGGTGCTCGGGCCGTTGCCGGCTCTCGACCGCAGCGGTCTGCCGCTCCAGCCGACGTTGTCGCGGGGCGCACCGACCTCGTCGGCGGTCGCGTCCGGCGTCCGACCCGCGGCGCGCTGCTCGGCCGTGACGCGCGCGTCGGACTTGAAGCGGTCGCGCCAGCGGCTCTCCACCGTCCCGCGCCCGCGGGTATCATCTCCACTCAGCCTGCGGGCGAAGTGTTGTGGCTGCACAGAAGCCTTCCAAGCTTCTAGGGCGGGTTCGATTCCCGTCGCCCGCTCTGGCACATAGCACCACGGGGAGTGGCGCAGTCTGGTAGCGCACCCGGCTGGGGGCCGGGCGGTCGCAGGTTCAAATCCTGTCTCCCCGACTCCTTCAACCGCGCGGTTGAAGGGTTGATTCGTTGGAGGAGGCCCGCTGCCGGGGCGCCGACGCTGTGTCAGGCGTGTTGGGGAATGCTGACGCGCGCGGCGTGTGCGGTCACCGGCGGTGCGGCTTGGTAGAGCACGTCGGGATCGAGGTCGGCGCCGTTGGGCCATGCGACGGTGCGGGTCTCCTCGTCGACGAAGACCTGTTCGAACGCGATGGGGTCGCGCAGCGGTTGGAAGACCGGGCCGTCGAGCAGCGGTGCGATGTCGGCGTCGCGAACTTGGCCATCGGCGAACACCACGCGGATGACGTGCGGTCTGAGCGGGAGGGCGGCGACGATGTCTGGACTCATCATGGAAGCGGGTCGATTGGGGTGAGGGGCTCGAGTCGCTCGGCGTGCTCCCAGTTGGCCCGCAGCTCGTCTCGGTGGAGCGAGCACCACTCCTCGATCAGGCGGAGGGCGCGGGCCGGCAGGTCGCCGTCGAGCGGCTTCCCGGTCTCGATCGAGACACGGCCTCGGTGCTCACCGTAGCGCGCGTGGAAGTGGGGCGGGGCGTGATCGTTGAAGAACATCGCGATCACGATCCCGTAGAAGCGCGCGATGGCTGGCATGTAGAGAGCTTCTCGCGCCTTCCGGACGGCTCGAAAGTGCGCAGTGGCGGCCGATCTGATGCGCACGGCGTGCAGCCGCCGCACCTGATTGCGCACATGCTGGTTCAAAAGCCGTCCGGTCAAGCCGACTCCTTCAACCGCGTGGTTGAAGGGTTGATTCCTGGACCGGACGACGCGCCGGCGTTAGGCGGGGCTTGCGTCGATGATCTCGACGAGGTGGTCGAGGCCAGCGAGGTCGCGGGGATTGCAGGTGTAGAGGGGAAGTTGGTTCGCGATCGCGGTGGCTGCGATGAGCAGGTCGACGGCGCGACGTCCGCGCGCCTTGCGGCCTTGCGCGACGGTCGCGGCGAAGACGGTTCCGTAGACGCGCGCGCAGGCCGTGTCGAAGGGCAGCGGGTCGTAGGTCGCCTCGATGGTCTGCAGGTGATGCTGGCGGCGCGCGCGTTCGGCAGGGTCGTCGGTGGCGTGGGGGCCGGCTGCCAGCTCGGCGAGGCTCAGGGTCGAGACCCAGGTCTCGCTCGGGAGCGTGCTGCTGCCGGCCGGGTCGACGAGGACGGACGTGTCGAGCAGGCCGGCGCCTGCCCGGATCTCAGGCACGCGGGGTGGGGTCCTGCTCGACGAGGGCGTCGAGGTCGGCACGGAGGCGGTCCGGGTCGAGCTTCGGTGCGGTAGCGAGTGCCTCGAGCAGTGCCTCGGCGCTCACGGGGCCGCGCCGGCCGATTGGGGTGAGGTCGGCGACCGGGACGCCGCGCCGGGTCACGACGAAGCGCTCGCCGCGATCGAGCGCGCGCATGATCTCGCCGCTTCTGTTGCGCAGCTCGCGCTGCGTGAGCTGGTGGAGCATGCGCTCACTGTAGCACCAGTGCGACAGGCGCAGAGGCGTCTTGCGTCCTGGCAAGGGTCGCGTGCCGATGGAGCACTGTCGCCCGTGCCGGCCGGTTCGAAAGCCGTCCGGTCAGCCCGACTCCTTTCAATCGCGCGGTTGAAAGGTTGACGTGGTGGGTGTGGGAGTCGGCGGCGCCCTGGGCGTGTAGCACGATTTGCGCTACACTCGTGGGGTGGCCGCTCGATCCCTTCATGTGCGCCTTGACGAGAGTGCTTCTGCGGCGCTGGACGTAGTGCGTTCGAGTGGTCTGAGTGACTCGGAGGCGGTGCGGACGGCATTGCGCGAGGCGGCGGCGCGCCGGCGTGTTCGCTCCTCGATCGCCGAGGAGGTCAGGCGTCTCGCGGCCGACGCGGACGATGTCTCCGAGATGCGGCTGATTCGGGAGCAGATGGCGGACCTGGCTCCAGCGTTGGCGGAGTGATGGTCCGCGGCGACGTCTTCCCGCTGCCGGCGCCGCGCGGTGCTCGGGGCCATGAGCAGCGCGGTGGGCGGTATGCGGTCGTGGTGCAGGCGGATGAGTTCCTCGGTCTGAGCACTGTCCTCGTTGCGCCGACTTCCGCGAGTGCGCGTCCGGCGAGCTTCCGTCCGGCCGTGGAGGTTGGCGGACGGGAGACGCGGGTGCTGGCAGAGCAGACGACGGTCGTCGACCCGGAGCGCCTCGGGCCGTCGGCTGGGCGCCTCGACGCTGCGGAGATCCGCGCCGTCGACGACGCGCTCGGCCTGTTGCTGGGCATCTGAGCCGCGCGCCGCCTGCCGGCAGCGCGCCGCGCAAACGCGTAACTGCACCGCGGTTCAAAAGCCGTCCGGTCAGCCCGCCTAAGGAAAGTTCTGGAAATTGGGGCTTTCCGCGTTTTCGATCCCGGCACAACTGTGGTTCAGGCGATGCAGTTGACGATCGTCCGCGTGATGAAGCCGCCCTCGCCCGCACGCACGAGCAGGTGGTCGCCCGCCTGCTTCCAGCCCGGCGACGACTGGCCGTGGTTCGCGCCTCCGCAGATGCACGTGCAGTCGTCGACGGTGTCGAGCCTCGCGGTCCGGCACTGCTCGGTGCACTTCTCGGTGTCGGGCTTGAAGACGTGCGTGAGCCTCGCGCTGCGCCCGTCCTCCGTTGCGGCGTCGAAGACGCGCCGTGCGGCCGCGCGTGGGATCAGCCAATGCTTATCGTCTGGCGACCACTGGGGCCGTCGAGTCCCGACGGCCCCACGTAGCCATGCACGGTTGTCGGGCCGGAACGGCATCCGCACCGTCGCCTTCCCCTGCCTGTACGGCACCGTGATGTCGACTGCGACGCGCATCCCCCGCAGATTCTAGGCGGGTCATGCGCTGCTGACGAGGCGTTCGAGCGTGCGAACTCGGTGGCCGCAGCCCATGTCCGACCACCGGCCCCGCCATTCAGGAACGAGCGCCGACGCGCCGATACGGCAGCCATGGAGTTCCAAGGAACGTGGCTGTGTCCAACTCCGGCCGATCGCGAGCGGCTGTTGGACATGGAGCCGCGGATCGCGAAGGCGCGCACGCTCGCCTTCGGCGCCGCCGGCGTCGGGCTGCTCACCGCGATCCCCTGGTACGGCTGGTGGATCGCGCTGCCGCTCGTGTGGATCGTCGTCAGCCAGTTCCTGCTGCTCAGCCCGCTGATCGCGCGCAGCCGCCATCCCGAGTGGCCGATCTTCGCGACCGTCGTCAACGCGCAGGCGACGATCGGCGTCGCGATCGCGCTGACCGGCGGGCCGCACAGCCCCGCGCAGCCGCTGCTGTTCTTCTCCGTCGTGAGCGTCGCCGCGCGCTTCCGCGGCCGCGGCGTGCTCGCGTCGGCCGTCATCACCGGAATCGTGCTGCTGGGCTCGACGATCGCGACCGATCCGGCGGCCTATGGCGGCAACCCCGTATTCGTCAACGCGTCGTTCGTGTGCCTGATCGGCCTCGCCACGTGCTGCTACGTGCTCATGCATTCCGACATCCGCCAGCGCGCGGAGGCGATCCTCGACCCGCTCACCGGCCTGCTGAACCGCAAGGCGCTCGCCGGCCGCTTCGCCGAGCTGTCCGAGCAGGCCGCGCTCACCGGCGAGCCGGTCGCGCTCGTGCTCGTCGACGTCGACCGCTTCAAGAACGTCAACGACCGATACGGCCACGAGCGCGGCGATGCGGTGCTGAAGGAGGTCGCCTACGTCGTCCGCCGCAGCCTGCGCTCGTTCGAGCTCGTCTACCGCCTCGGCGGCGACGAGTTCCTGATCGTGCTGCCGGGCGCCGATCTCGGCGTCGCCCGCGAGCTCGCCGGCGGCGTGCGCGAGGCGCTCGAGCTGGCACGGCCGGGCGGGCTCTCGGTCACCGTGTCCGTCGGCGTCGCGGCCGCGCGCGGTGCCGTCGGGTTCGAGGAGCTCTACCGCGACGCCGACGACGCGCTCTACCGCGCGAAGCGTGCCGGGCGCAACCGCGTCGCGTTGGCGGCGGCAGCGGCGGGGACCGCCGAGCCGGCGTTCGCAGGCTGACGACCGCTCGCGTCCGAAGCGTTCAGCCCGCCCCCGCCGTGCGAGGGTGGCAGGCGACCACGGAACTGCAAAGGGGGAATGCGCGTGGACTGCTCACGTGGGATTCGCGGGCGTCGCATGACGCTCGCCGCGCTGTTCGCTTCGCTCATGCTGCTCGCCGGCGCGACCGCCGCGCACGCCGCGTCGACGTCGTGCAGCACGCTGCCGCCGAGAGAAGCGAGAACGTGGAACGGCTACAACGTCGTCTACGGCGCGGGCGCGATCGAAGGCACGCCGGCGGACGACTTCATCGTCGGCTCCTCGGGCGCCGACACGATCAGCGCCGGCTATGGCAACGACGTCGTGTGCGCGGGCGAAGGCGACGACGCGATCTACGGCGGCGGCATGGGCGACGACCTGCACGGGCAGGGCGGCAACGACGCGATCTTCGGCGAGCTGCTCGACGACGAGCTCTACGGCGAGGCCGGCCGCGACCTGCTCGTCGGCGGCCACGGCGTCGACGAAATGTTCGGCGGGGAAGCCAACGACTGGCTGCGCGGCGGCACGAACGGCGAGACGTTCGACGGCGGCACGAACTCGAACGACAACGACGTCGCGAGCTTCGCCGACGCCACGCCGAGCGCGGGCCACGTGTCGGGCTTCAGCGGCGTCGCCGTCAACCTCACGGGCTCGGCGAGCGGCGGCGTCGAAGCGCACACCGCGATCGGCAACGGCGTCGACACGGTGAACAACGTCGAGAGCGTGATCGGCTCGCCGTTCGACGACGAGATCATCGCGCCCTCCGGCGTCGCCAACCAGCACCTCTACGGCGGCATGGGATCCGACACCTGCACGCCCGGCCCGTGCATCGAGCCGGCCGTCTCGCTGGCCGCGCCGTTCGCCTACCTCGACACGTACTCGCCGTTCGCGACGACGCCGACGCCCGACCCGGCGTTCATCGTCGTCGGCGGCTCGGCCGGGGAGACGTTCGGCCTCTCCAACGGCGGCAGCTCGTTCACCGTCACCGCGACGGCCGGCGGGCTGCCGGAGGCGCTCGCGACGACCGGCGAAGCGTGCTCGACGCCGGCGGCCGGCACGGTCAGATGCACGCTCGGCGCCACGCCGGTCGGCGGCGCCCAGACCTGGTTCGGCGGCGCCGGCGCCGACACGCTCACCGACTCGACCGCCGCGCCGAACGGCGTCAGCACCGACCTCGACGGCGGCGACGACTCCGACGCGATCACCGGCAGCAGCGGCAGCGAGACGCTCTACTCCGGCAACTCCGGCGCCGACGCGCTGCACGGGGGCGAAGGCGCCGACGCGCTGATCGCCGAGGGCAGCGGCGGGGACGGCCTCTACGCCGAAGGCGGCAACGACCAGCTCGTCACGACCAACCCGTGCAACGGCCACGTCTTCAGCGGCGGCACGGGTCAGGACATCGCCGGCTTCGCGCGCACGGTCCCGGGCGAAGGCGAAGTGCCCGGCGTCGGGGAATACGGCATCAACGCGACGCTCGGCGACCCGGCCGGCAATCCGGGCGAACTCGGCTCGTCGTTCTACGGCCACGCCTACGTGCTCGGCGAAGGCGGCTCCGGGAACCTCTGCGCCGGCGGCGCCTACACGTGGGTCGGCGGCGACAACGAGGTGCTCGAGGGCACGAAGAAGTGGGACGTGCTCTCCGGCAACGACGCCGCCAACACGATCTGGGGCCGCCAGGGCGACGACACGCTGTTCGGGCATGGCGGCAACGACATCCTCGAAGGCCACGCCGGCAACGACGTCGTGTGGGGCGAAGCAGGCGTCGACTCGCTGTTCGGCAACGCCGGCAGCGACAAGCTGCGGGCGAGGGACGAAACGAGGGACGCGACCGTCAACTGCGGCGACGACGTCGACGAACCGACCCAGAAGGACGCGGTCGACCCGGTCGTGAACTGCGAGTAGCCGGCACGCGGGGGCGCCCCGGACCTCGGGGCGCCCCCGCCTCAGCCGCGCCGCAGCAGGCGCGCGAGCAGGCCCGGCCGCGGAGGCTCGACCTCGTCGCGCAGCGGCAGCCGGCCGGCGCGGCGGGCCGCCAGCACGCACGCGGTGTGCGCGTGGCGGCGGCGCTCCGCGTCGCCTTCGGGGACCACGAGCTGATGCGCTGAGAGCGCCGGCAGCAGCTCGTCGCAGAAGGGGCAGCGGTACGTCGCCGGCTTGCGGTTGGCGGCCGGGCGCACGGCGTACCAGCGTGCGCCCTCGAAGCCCTTCCGCGCCGCGCTCGACTCGCCCATGTCCGCAAGCTAACCGTCCACGGCAGCGCAACGATCAACCGACCCGCGGGTTACTACTCTGGATTCTCGATGCATGCGTGCGCAACCACCACGGCGGCCATCCGCGTCGCCCTCGCCGACGATCACGCGGTCGTGCGCGAAGGACTCGCGCTGGTGCTCGAGCGCGCGCCGGGCGTCGAGGTCGTCGGTACGGCCGGCGACGTCGAGGGAGCGCTCGCGCTCGTCGCCGAGCAGCAGCCCGACGTGCTCGTGCTCGACCTGCGCATGCAGGGCGGCTCGACGCTGGATGCGCTGCCGCGCTTCGCCGCCGCCGCACCGCGGACCGCTGTCGTGATCCTCACGATGCACCACCGGCCGGGCTACGCACGCGCGGCGTTGCGCGCCGGCGCGCACGGCTACGTGCTCAAGGAGTCGGCCGGCGCGGAGCTCGTCCAGGCGGTGCGGTTCGCGCACGCCGGCGCGACCTACCTCGCCCCGCAGCTGGGCGCGCGCGTCGCCGTGGCCGCCGACGAAGGCGCGCCCGACGGGCTCGCGCCGCGCGAGCTGGCGGTGCTGCGACTGCTCGCGCTCGGCCATACGAACCCCGAGATCGGCGAACGGCTCTACCTGAGCCCCCGCACGGTCGAGTCCTACCGCGCGCGCATCCAGTACAAGACAGGGCGCACCACGCGTGCCGAGCTGGTCCGCTACGCGCTCGACGAGGGGCTGTTCGACCCCGCGACGGACTGACGCGATCCTTCGTCCACGTGCAGCCACACGTGGACGGTCGTCCCGCCGCCTGGTCTGGACGTGATCGCGAGCGTCCCGTTCGCGAGCTCGGCGCGCTCGTACATGCCGGCGATCCCGTAGCCGTCGCGCGGCGCGTCCGGGTCGAAGCCGGCGCCGTCGTCGCTCACCGTCAGATCGAGGCCGCCGTCGCGCGGGCGCACGCCGATCGTCACGCGGCTCGCGCCGGCGTGCTTGACGACGTTGGTCAGCGCCTCCTGGATCACGCGATAGACGGCCGTCTCCGCGTCGGCGGTCAGGCGCGAGCGCGCCGGCTCCTGCCCGTGCTCGGCGGGCGGATCGAGCGCGATGTCCGTCTCGACCGCGATGCCCTCGACTTCGGCGACCTGGCGCGCCAGGTGCTCGATCGCCGGCTGCAGGCCCTGCTGGTCGAGCGCGGCCGGACGCAGCTCCGTGATGAGCGTGCGCAGCTGCGCGATCTCCTCCTCGACGCGCGTGCCGAGCGTGCGCAGCGTGCGCTCCCGCTCCGCGGGGTCGCCGTGCTCGAGCGCCGCGTCGATCAGCACGCGGAAGCCGGCGAGGCTCTGCAGCGTCTGGTCGTGCAGCTCGTGCGCCCAGCGCTGACGCTCGTGCTCGGCGGCCGCCATCTGCGCGCGCAGCCGCTGCCGCTCGGCCGACTGCGCCGTCGCGACCGCGGTCGCCGCCGCGGCGGCGAACGCCAGCAGCAGCGCCTGCTCGTCGTGGTCGAAGACCGCTCCGTCGCCCGCGGCGCGGTCGAACGCGATCAGGACGCCGAGCTTGCGGCTGCGGAACTCGAGCGGCACGATCAGCGCCGCCTGCGGATCCTGCACCCCGAGGCGGTTGGCGGTGACCGGCACGCCGAGCCGTTCTGAGGCCACCCGCAGACGCGCGGCGACGTCGACGACGCGCTCCGGCTGCACGGCGCGCAGGATCGCCGCGGCGGTGGTGCCCTGCACCGGTATGCGGTGTCCGATCGCGTCCGGATCGACCTCGCCGGCTCCGCAGGCGATCAGCAGCGCGTCCTCGTCCTGCAGGAGGATCAGCAGCGCCCGCGCGCCGACGAGCGCGCGCCCGCGCTTGACGATCAGCTCGAGCACGCGGTCGAGCCGCGTCTCGGCGCCGACCGCGCGCGTGATCGTCGTCGTCGCCTCGAAGTTGCGGACCGTACGCTCGAGCCGCTCGCCGCGCGCGCGGAGTCGCGCGAGCAGGTCGGCGTGCTCGACCGCGATCGCGGCCCACGCGGCGAGCGTCGTCGCGACCTGCTCGTCGGCGTCGTCGAAGTCGCCGTCGGCCTTGTCGGTCAGGTAGAGGTTGCCCCACGCGACGCCGCCGACGACGATCGGCACGCCGAGGAAGCGGCGCATCGGCGGGTGGCCGCTGGGGAAGCCGTAGGCGCGCGGGTCGTCCTCGATCGCGGTCAGACGCAGCGGCTGCGGATCCGAGATCAGCAGGCCGAGGATCCCGCGACCGCGCGGCGGATCGCCGATCGCGCGATGGGTCGCGCCGTCGATGCCGCGCGTGAGGAAGCGCTCGATCTCGCGCCGCTGGTCGTCGAGCACGCCGAGCGCCGCGTAGCGTGCGCCGGTGAGCTCCTGGGCGGCTTCGAGCAGCTGCGTGAGCAGCGTGTCGACGTCGAGCGCCGAGACGAGCGAGGTGCCCACGGCCAGCAGCCGGCCGAGGCGCTCCTCGTCGAGCAGCCGATTCGTCGCGTCGCCTGCGTCCTCGTGCGCCACTTCGTCACATTCAACCAGTCAACGGTGCTTTGCCGGTGAACGTGCGCTCACAGGAGCGGGGAAATCCCGGTATGCGCCCGCGGCAGGCAGTCGTACCTTCGGATGCGTGCTCAGCGTCGAATCGTCAGCCGGCGTCCCTGTCGACGTGCTTGGGCGGCTTGTGCGGCAGGCGCGCCTGCTGGCAGCCGACGCTGAGACCGCCGGTGCCGGCCTGCGCACCACCGTCTCGGCGAAGCGTTCGCGTCGCCTCGGGGGCGAGGTGCTGTGGGTCGCGGGGGCCGGGGCCGTCGGCGGCGACAGCGACGCCGCATGCGGCCCCGCCTCCGGCGCCGGTCCCGACGGGCTCGTCGGCCTGCGGCTCGACCGCGTCCACGCCGCGCTCACCGACGGTGTGCTCGACGGTGCTCTGCATCCAGTCGCGCTCGCCGGCTGCCAGGTCGGGCCGCCGGCGCGGCCATGCCCGCCGGAGGCGCTGCTGCACGCGGTCGTGCCCGCCGCGCACGTCGCGGTGACCCAACCCGACGCGGCGATGGCGCTGTGCGCGGCAGCCGACGGCGCGCGCATCGCGCATGCCTGCTTCGGCGAGGCGGCGGCGTGGATCCCCTACGAGGCGACCGGCGCGGCGCTCGCCCGCGAGCTCGGCATGGCCGCCGCCGAAGCGAAGGTGCGGATGGCCCTGCTCGCTCGGCGCGGGCTCGTGACGTGGGGCGAGACGGAGCAGGCGTGCCACGAGGCGACCGTCGCCGCGACCCGTCGCGCGCGCGACTTCGTCGCCGCCGCCGCGGTCGGCCCGCGCTGCGGCGGTCCGACGCTCGCGCCGCTGGGGATGCGCGAGCGGGCACGCCTGCTCGCGTGCTTGCTGCCGGCGATGCGGAGAGCGTTCGGCGAGCAGCGACCGAAGGTGCTCGAGCTCGACAGCTCGCCCGAGGTGTTGGCGTTCGTCTGCGCGCGCGACGCCCCGACGCTCGCGCAGATGGGCGCGGTCTGCTCGCCGCAGGTGGTGCACACGCAGCGCGCGCCGCTGTGGATCGACGCCGACCTGCGCTGCGACGACGCCGGCGATCTCGCCGAGCGCGTCGTGCGCGGCGCACGGCGCCACCGGGCGCAGATGCGCTGGGAGTCGGCTGCGTTCGGCGGCGGCGACGACGCGACGCGCACCGACCCGGACGCGCGCGTCGTGCTGATCGCGGGCCTCGGGCTCGTGTCCGTAGGCGCGACGCGGACCGAGGCGCGTCGGGCGCGTCTCGCCTTCCGCCACGCGATCGCCACGATCGGCGCGGCCGCCGCGCTGGACCGCTACGTCGCCCCGAGCGCGGCGGAGTGCGCCGCGGTCGAGCGCGCGCTGCGGGCGGCCTGAGGGCGGACGCGCCTCAACCTGCCTGCGCGGGCTCCGGCAGCGCCGCGGCGGCGGATTGCTCGTCGGCGCGTGCGTGGCCGCCGCGCATCAGCGAGGCCGCGGCCGCGATCAGGCACGCGACGATCGCGAACGCGAACGCGGCGTGCAGCCCGTCGCGGAACGGGCCGGCGATCAGGGTGGGGAAGAAGCCGTGACCCGTCAGCACCGTCTGGTCGTGCGCGCTCAGCGCGCCGAGCACGTGGGGTCCGAGGAAGTGCTCGATCGGGTTGTAGCCGAGGAACGCCGCGAACAGGATCGAGACCGGCGGCAGCGCCGCGACGTCGTGCGCGCTCGCGGCCGGAACGCCGTGCGCCTGCAATCCGGCCGCCATCGTCTGCGGCAGCGTGGCCGACAGGCCGGCGATCAGCAGCGTGAAGAAGATCCCGACCGACAGCACCTGCGCCGAGTTCTGGAACGTCTGGTTCATCGCGCCGCCGGCGCCGCGGTCGCCGGGGGGCAGGCTGTTCATCACCGCGGCGCGGTTCGGCGAGGCGAACATCCCCATCGAGATGCCCATCGACGCGAGGATCGCGGCCAGCTGCCAGTAGGCGAAGTCGGTCGGCAACAGCATCAGGAGCCCGAACTCGACCGCCGCGAGCACCATGCCGGCGGTCGCGAACGGGCGCGCGCCGAAGCGGTCCGAGAGCCAGCCTGAGGTGGGGCCGGCGAGCAGCATCCCGACCGTCAGCGGCACCATGTAGAGCCCCGCGTAGAGCGGCGTCTCGTGGAAGCTGTAGCCGTGGCGGGGGAGCCAGATCCCCTGCAGCCAGATGATCAGCATGAACATCAGGCCGCCGCGCGCGACCGCCGACAGGAACGTCGAGAGCGTCCCGAACGTGAACGCGCGGATCCTGAACAGCGACAGGCGGAACATCGGCTCGCGCTGGCGGCGCTCGACCGTGACGAACGCGATCAGCAGCACGACCGCCGCGGCGAGCAGGCCCAGCACGCGCGGGCTCGTCCAGCCGGTGGAGTGGCCGCCGGCCGGGCGGATCCCGTAGGTGACGGCGACCATCACGCAGATCAGCGCGAGCGCGAACGTGAGGTTGCCGGCCCAGTCGATCGGCGCCGCACGCGGGGTGGAGAGCTCGCGCAGGCTGCGGTACGCCCACACGGTGCCGAACAGGCCGACCGGCACCGAGATCAGGAACACGAGCCGCCAGTCGATCGGCGCCAGCAGGCCGCCGAGCAGCAGGCCGATGAAGAAGCCGCTGACGCCGACGATGTTGTTGATGCCCAGCGCCATGCCGCGCTGGTGGGCGGGGAACGCGTCGGTGATGATCGCGGCCGAGTTGGCGAGCAGGCAGGCGCCGCCGATCCCTTGCACGACGCGGAAGGCGATCAGGAACGTCGCGCCGGCGCGGCCATGCAGCCAGCAGGCCGCCAGCAGCAGCGAGGCGACCGTGTAGATCACGAAGCCGAGGTTGTAGATGCGCACGCGCCCGACGATGTCGCCGAGGCGTCCGAGGCTGACGATCAGCACGCTCGTGACGACGAGGTAGCCGAGGATCATCCACAGCAGGTAGAAGCTGTTGGCGGGGACGAGCGGGTCGAGCCGGATGCCGCGGAAGATGTCCGGCATCGCGATGATCGTGATCGAGCCGTCGAGCGTCGCGAGCAGCACCGCGAGCGTCGCGTTCGACAGCGCGATCCACTTGTAGCGGTCGGAGTCGGCGGCGCGCTTGCGGGGACGGGGCACTCGCTCGAATATACAGGCAGCCTGTACAGGTTGACTGTAGACTTGGCGACATGCCGGCCACGCGCAGCGCGCCGCCCACCGCCGAGCTCGCGCACGAGCTGGGGCAGACGATCGGCCGCCTCGTGCGCCGCCTGCGCCAGGAGCCCGGTCCGCCGGCGCCGCAGCTGGCGGTGCTCGGGCGGCTCGACCGCGAGGGCTCCGCGAGCATCAGCGACCTCGCCGCCGCGGAGCGGATGCGCCCGCAGTCGATGGCGCAGACGGTCCACGACCTCGAGGCCGCCGAGCTGGTCTCGCGCCGCCCCGACCCGGACGACCGCCGCCGCCAGCTCGTCGAGCTCACGGCGACCGGGCGCGACCTGCTGCGCAGCACGCGCGCCCACCGCGAGGGCTGGCTGACCGACGCGCTCGAGCGCGAGCTGACCGCCGACGAGCGCGCCGCGCTCGCCCGCGCCATCGCGCTGCTGGGGCGCGTGGCGGACGCCTGAGGCGGCGCCGCTCCCCCGTCAGCTGGGCGGCAGCGGCTCGGGCGGGGGCGTCGCGTCGTCGCGCGGCGGCAGCAGGCGCAGCTGCCACCAGCCGACGTCGCGCCAGGCCCCGGCCTTCCAGCCGATCGCGCGGTAGACGCCGACGGGCTCGAAGCCGAGCGACTCGTGCAGGCCGACGCTCGCGTCGTTGGGCAGCGTGATGCCGGCGCAGGCGATCTGGAAGCGCTGCGCGCGCAGGCGCTCGAACAGCGCCTCGTAGAGCGCGCGGCCGACGCCGCGCCGATGGAACGCCGGGGCGACGTACACGCTCACGTCGGCCGCCCAGCGGTAGGCGGCACGCTCGCGGTGCGGCGCGCCGTAGGCGAAGCCGGCGATCGCGCCGTCGCGCTCGCACACGAGGTACGGATGCGTCGCGCTCAGCTGCACGATCTTCGCGGCGAAGTCTTCAGCGCTCGGGGCGACCTCCTCGAACGAGACGGCGGTCTCGCGCACGAACGGCGCGTAGAGCGCGGCGCAGGCGGCGGCGTCGCGCGCCGGGTCGGCGGGGCGGATCACGCTCCGGGCTCGTCGTCGCGGCGGATCATCGCGGCGCATCCTCGCACGCCGGCACATTCCCTACTAGATGACTAGACAATGCGCTACAGTGACGCCATGGCAATCTCTATAAAGTCAGTAGGCAAAACAGTATTTGTCGGCCGCGATGCGATCCCGACGGCGACGGGCATCGCTCGACGGCTCGGCTGGTTCGAGCGCGAGGCGGCGCTCGACGAGACGCCGCTGTCGTTCGAAGGAGGCGGCGGCCACCTGTGGGAGGGCGCCAGCACGCGCGCGCTGTGGGAACGCGGCGAAGGCCGCGCGACGCGGCTGATCGGCCTCACCTGGATCGACGCCTTCCAGGCCGTCGTCGCGCTCCCGGGGGCCGGCATCGGCGGCCCCGAACAGCTCGCCGGTCGACGGCTGGCGCTGCCGTTCGACGAGACGGCGGCGATCGACGAGCGCCGCGCCGCCGCAAGCCGCGGCCTGCACACGGCACTCGGGCTCGCGGGCATCTTCCCCGGCGAAGTCGCGCACGTGGACGTGGACGCCTCGCTTGCGCTCGGCGGTCCGTACGGCGCCGAGCTCGCGGCGCTCGCCAGCGGCGAGGTCGACGCGATCTTCGTCGCCGGCGCCGCGGGCGCCGCGGCGGCCGCCCGCGTCGGCGCGACCACGGTGGTCGACGTCGGCCGCCACCTCGACCCGGCCGTGCGCACGAGCGCCACGACGCCGGCGGCGATCGTCGCCGACGCCGAGCTGCTCGAACGCGAGCCGAACCTCGTCGTGCGGCTGCTGGCGGTCCTGCTGCGCGCCGGCGCGTGGGCGCAGCTCAACGCGCCGCAGGCGACCGAGCTGCTGGCGGCGGAGACCGGCGCAAGCACGCGGGACGTGCAGGCGGCGCACGGACGCAACTGGCCCGACCAGCTGCACGTCGACCTCTCCTGGCGCAAGCTCGACGCGCTGCGCGCACAGCACGACTTCCTGGTGACGCACGGCTTCCTTGCCCGTGCGGTCGACCTCGGCGCGTGGGTCGATCCCCGCCCGCTCGGCGTCGCGCGCGAGCTACTGGCCGCCGAGCGCGTCGCCTGGGCCTGAGCGGCCCGGCGTCACGCCGGCGTGCGTCGCTTCCGCGTGAGAACGGGTATTGCTCAGCTTCCGCCGGGCACGCCCGCGAGCGCATCTCGCGCGGCGGCGGCGAGCCGCTGGACCTGCGCGGGCGGCGCTCTCGCGGCGACCGCCTGCTCCAGCGCCGCGACGCGCTCGGCGAGCGCTCTCGCGCCGGCGGGGTCGAGCGTGCGCAGGTCCGGCGCGGCGTCGGCGAGCGCGCTTCTGATCCGCCCGAGGTCGCCGGTCACGGCGGCCGCGCCGTCGCTGCCGGCGAGCGCCTGCGGATACTCGGTCGGCAGCAGCTCCAGCCCGCCCGCGAGCGGGCGCAGCTCGTCGCGCAGCTGCGCGACGACGTCCTGCGCCGACGGCTCCGGCGCGCTGCCGCGACCGACCGCGAAGCCGACCGCGCCGCCGATCAGCAGCGCGGCCACGGCGATCCCCGCGAGCAGAAGCGGACGAGCGGCGCGCGGCTGGCGGTAGAGCGACATGCGGCGGCGGATTCTTGCGCAGCTCAGCGCCAGATGACCGCGACGGCCGGACCGTCGTGGCCTGCGAGCGCCGTCTGGGCGGTCGTGAGGATGTCCTCGGCGCGGCGCGCGTCGGAGGCGTCGACGATGCGCGAGCCGCACACGAGCGCGACGCGCGGCAGCACGCTGCCGACGCCGAGCTGCAGCGTCGACTCGGCGACCGCGTCGCTCAGTCTCAGCAGCACCTCGTGCTTCTCGCCGGTCATCACGCGCCGCGCGCGCTCGGCCAGCGGCACCGTCCCGAGGCCGTCGACCACCGCGACCGGCCCGGAGCCGTTCTCGCTGTAGACGCGGTAGTAGTCGGTCGTCGCGACGAGCTGGATCTCGCGCTCCTCCACGCCGAGCGCGCGCGCGGCGGCGCGGTGCTGGGCGGGCTCGTCGACCGGCGCGCGGCCGGCGGCGCCGGACTCCAGGGCGACCGCGCCCGTCGCGATCGCGCGGACCTGGCCCTGCTGCGCGTCGTAGGACGTCTCGACGCGCACCGTATCGGGCGCGGCGCCGGCCGCGATGCACTCGCGCTCCGCCTCGTGGGCGGCCTGGGCGGCGACGGTGCTGTCGACACCGGCGCTGCGGACGACCTCCGCGCGCACGAGCGACAGCGCCGCGCCGACCGACGACAGCACCTCCGGGTGCTCCGGGGTCCGCAGCGGGCGGCCGAGCACGCGCGCGACCTCGCCGGCGAGCGCGGGGCCGGAGCCGCCGAGCGCGACGACCGGCACGTCGGGACCGAAGCCGTGCGCCTTCGCGGCCTCCTCGACGGTGCTCGCGATCTTCGCGACGGCCGCGTCGAGCAGCGCGCGCGCCGCCTTCTCGGGCGTCGTGCGCAGGCGCGCGGCGAGCGGGCCGAAGCCCGCGAGCGCCGTGGCGCGGTCGGCGGACGCGTGGCTGCCCTCCGGCACGAGGCCGAGCGCGTTCGCCGCGCAGGTGGCCGTCACGGCGAGCAGCGCGCCGTCGCGCGTGCGGATCGCGGCGTACGCGTCAGGGTCGCCCTCGCGCGGGGAGACCAGCTCCAGCTGCGCGCCGTCCAGCGCGGCGGCGTCCGCGAAGCAGGCGTAGGGGAGGCCGGCGACGTGCGCGCTGCGCGGCCCGACCTCGGCGATCCCGCGGCGCTTGAGGCGCGCCATCGAGCCGCCGGCGGCGCCGACGACCCACGAGTCGACCGAGCGGATCGCCGTCGGGCGGCCCATCACCTTGAGCGTGCGCAGCACGGTGCGGCCGCCGTCGACGACCGAGACGTTCGAGGACGTGCCGCCGCACTCCAGCACGATCCCGTTCGTCAGTTCCAGCTCGTGCAGCGCCGCGGCGACGCCTGCGGCCGGGCCGGCGCCGATCGACAGCGAGGGCGCGCGGCCGAACGCCTCCAGGCTCATCGCGCCGCCGTCGCCGCGCAGCACCAGCAGCGGCACGTCGACGTCCGCGCGCCCCAGCACGTCGTGCACGATCTGCGCGGTGCGCTCCATCAGCGGCAGGATCGAGGCGTTGATCGCGGCGCTCACCGTGCGCAGCTCCAAGCCGTAGGCGCCCGACAGCTCGTGCCCGGCGCACGTCGGCAGGCCGCGCTCGCGCGCACGCTCGGCCACGAGCCGCTCCGCCTCCGGCGCATCGACGGCGAACGCGCCCGAGGCGGCGATCGCGGTCGCTCCGGCGGCGGCGAGGCGGTCGAGCGCGGCGTCGACGTCGGCCGCCCGCAGGCCGGCCGTCGCGTCGAGGAACTCGTGCCGCGTGCGCAGCGCCCGTCCTGGCGCGAGCGCGACGTCGCCGACGGCGGTGCGCTTGCGCGCGGGGCGCAGGTCGGGCTGGCGACCGATGCCGATCACGCCGACGGTCGCGACGTCGCCCTCCAGCAGCGCGTTCATCGCCTGCGTGGTCGAGAAGGCGACGAGCTCGACGGCGCGCGCCTCGTCGCCCAGCTCGGCGAACAGCTGCGCGAGCGCCTGCGCGACGCCGGCGGTGACGCCGTCGGCGTGCTGGTGCGTGGTCGGGACGACGGCGCGGGCGCGCAGCGCGAACGGATGCGGCACGACCGCGACGGCCTTCGTGAACGTCCCGCCGACGTCCACGCCCACGCGCAGCGGCTTGACGGTCATCGCGGAACGACCTCGCGCTCGGGTTCGGGCTCCGGTGCGGGCGGCGCGGCGGGTACCGCGGCATCCGCCGCGACCCGCTCCTTGCGCCGCTGGCGCTGCGGCAGCCCCACGAACGTCCACAGCGCGCCGGCGACGAAGATCGCGAGCAGCACCGCCTGCACGAGCAGGCTCTCGCGCGTGGGGTGGATCCCGGTCAGCTCGGCGACGAACACGGGCGGGCGCGCCCAGCCGGCCTGCACCGGCGTCGCGGCCACCATGTCGGCGCCCTGCAAGGAGCGCACGGCGTTGCCGGCGAACGCGACCGACAGCAGCAGCAGGATCGAGGCGCCGGTCAGCAGCATCGGCTTGAGCGGCAGCGTGCGGCCGAGCCGCAGGATCGCGTAGGCGACCGCCCCGAGCGCCGCCACCGCGAGCAGCGCGCCGAGCGCGATCCACAGCTCCAGCCCCTGCGCGAACAGCAGCAGCGCCTGGTAGAAGAGGACGGTCTCGAAGCCCTCGCGGTAGACGGCGGTGAAGCCGAGCGCCATGAACGCGCCGGCGCTGCCGGCGGCGATCGCCGAGGCGACGCGCGCGCGCATGAACTCCATGCGGCGGCGCTGGTCGATCCGTGCGACGAGCCAGAAGCTCACGAGCACGAGCACCACGACCGCAAGCAGCGCGGTCGCCGCCTCCAGCAGCTCGCGGTTGACGGGGGCGAGGTCGATCACGAGCGTCGTCAGCGCCCACGTGACGCCGGTCGCGACGAGCGCGCCGAGCACGCCGAGCGACAGCGGCCTTCGATAACCGCTGGCTCTGCCGGCCGCGAGCGAGCCGAGCAGGATCGCGATCAGCAGCACCGCCTCGACGCCCTCGCGGAAGAGGATCGAGAAGGAGAAGCCGAACGCGATCGCGGGAGCGGCGACGCCCTTGGCCGCGAGCGCGCGGTCCGTGTCGAGGATGCCCGCGCGCACGTCGCGCACGTCGGCGCGGATCGTGTCGATCGCCGCGCGGCCTTTCAAATCGTTGCGCAGGTCGGCGAACGTGAACTCGGTGTCGAGCACGAGGTTCGGGTCGCGCAGCCGCAGCGGGATCTCGACGTACTCGTAGTGGTCGAGGTAGGCGCTGCGCGCGAGCGAGTACGCGCGCGCGTAGTGGCCGGCCTTCGCCGCCGCCAGCGACCGGTCGACCATCGCCTTCGCGATCGCGTTCTCCTGGCGTCCGCGCTCGAGCGCGTTCGGCGCCGCCGCCGCGAGCGCCGGCACGACCGCCAGCAGCGCGGCGGCGAGCGAGACGAGAAGAAGAAGGCGACGCATCGTGCGCAAAGGTTAGGGCACCCGAGTTAGGTTCACCTTACTCGCTCGACAGCGCCTGCTCGGCCGCGTTGAGCTTGCGGTCGACCTCCCGCACGAGCGCGGCGACCTTCGCCGTGCCGGCGCCTGCTCTGATCCGCTCGCGCAGCTCCTCGCGGATCGTGTCCTCGAGCTGCTCGTTGAGCTCGTGGTCGACTTTGTCGAGCGGCCCCTCGACCAGCTCGAAGTGCTGCAGGTACGTGTCGCCGACCTGCTCGTCGGCCTTGCTCGCGTCGCCCGCCTCGTACGTCGCGAGCGCCTGCGCGAGGCCGCTGCGCACCTGGCCGATCTGCGCGATCGCCTGCTGCGGCGTCGTGCCGTGCTCGGCCTCCTCGGCGGTCGTGTCGTCGTTGCTGCCGCCGCACCCGATCGCGAGCCCGGCGAGCCCGAGCGCCACGACAGCGCAGATTCGTGTCTTCAAGGTCTTGACTCCGTAGGTCTTAGGGAAGCCTGATTAGGGTGCCCGAAAACCTAGCACGGGCATCGGAATGGCGTCGTACCCGCGTCAAGATCCGCGCCGGCGCCGTCAAGAACGCGTCAAGGCGCCGCACCGCAGCGCGGCGGCGGACTACCACGAGGACATGGCGATCCGCCCCGCCCTGCTCTCGCGCGCGCTCGTCGGCGAGCCGCTGCGCTCCGACCGGCTCGAGGACACGCTGCTGCCGAAGCGGCTCGCGCTGCCGGTGTTCTGCTCGGACCCGCTGTCGTCGGTCGCCTACGCCACCGAGCAGATCGTGCTCGTGCTCGGCCTCGGCGGCTTGAGCCTGCTGTACCTCACGCCGTGGCTGGCGGCCGCTGTCGTGGCGCTGCTCGTCGTCGTGATCGCGTCCTACCGCCAGACCTGCGAGGCCTATCCGAACGGCGGCGGCGCGTACGCGGTCAGCCGCGACAACCTGGGAGAGGACGCCTCGCTGGTCGCGGCTTCGTCGCTGCTGATCGACTACGTCCTGACGGTGGCGGTGTCGGTCGTCGCCGGGGTCGCGGCGATCACGAGCGCGATCCCGTCGCTCGCCCCGCACGCGGTCGCGCTGTCGCTCGGCTTCACGCTGCTGCTGTGCCTCGTGAACCTGCGCGGGATCAAGGAGTCGGGCCGCGCGTTCGCGATCCCCACCTACGGGTTCGTGGCGGCCGTCCTCGCGCTGCTGCTCGTCGGCTTCGCCAGGGCCCTGCTCGGCGACGGCCTGAGCGCCGAGAGCGCCGGCTACGGCCTGCGCCACGTCGCCCACACCGGCGGCCTGCTGACGGTCTTCCTCGTCCTGCGCGCGTTCGCCTCCGGCTGCACGGCGCTGACCGGCGTCGAGGCCGTCTCCAACGGCGTGCCCGCGTTCCAGCCGCCGAAGAGTCGCAACGCCGCCGCGACGCTGCTCGTGATGGGGCTGCTCGCCGCGACGATGTTCGCGGGCATCACCGCATTGGCGATGCTCGCGCACGTGCACATGGCCGAGCGCCCCGCCGACCTGATCGGCGCGCCGGCCGGCTACGCGCAGAAGACCGCGCTGAGCCAGATCGGGCTCGCGGTCTTCGGGTCGACGATCCCCTTCTATCTGCTGCAGGGCTTCACGGCGGCGATCCTCGTGCTGGCGGCGAACACGGCCTTCAACGGCTTCCCGGTGCTGGCCTCGCTGCTCGGGCGCCACAACTACCTCCCGCACCAGCTCTCCCAGCGCGGCGACCGGCTCGTGTTCTCGAACGGGATCCTGCTGCTCGGCGCGATCGCCGCCGCGTTGATCGTGGCCTTCGACGCGGAGGTGACGCGGCTGATCCAGCTCTACATCCTCGGCGTGTTCCTGTCCTTCACGCTCAGCCAGCTGGGCATGGTGCGCCACTGGCGGCGCGAGCTGGCGGTCGCGCCCGCCGAGCGACGGCGCGGGCTGCGGCGCAAGCGGGCGGTGAACGCGACCGGCGCGGTCGTGACCGGGCTCGTGTTCGCGATCGTGCTGGTGACGAAGTTCGCGCAGGGCGCGTGGATCGTCGTGCTGGCGGCTCCGCTGCTGTTCTGGACGATGAAGGGGATCCACGCCCACTACCGCTCGATCCAGCGCGCGCTCGCGCCGGCGCCGGCGGGCGTCGTGCTGCCCGGGCGGATCCACGCGGTGGTGCTCGTCTCCAACCTGCTGGCGCCGACGCTGCGCGCGCTCGCGTACGCGCAGGCGACCGCGCCCGAGACGCTGCGCGCGGTGACGGTCGCCGAGGGCGACGACGCGGACGAGCTCGCACGCACATGGGAGCAGCGCGGCGTCCCCGTCCCGCTCGTGCTCGTCGAGTCGCCCTTCCGCGAGACCGTTCGCCCGCTGCGCCGCTACGTGCGGCAGCTGCGCCGCGAGCACCCGGACGACGTGATCTCGATCATCATCCCGGAGTACGTGGTGGAGCGATGGTGGGAGAACCTGCTGCACAACCAGACGGCGCTGCGGATCAAGAGCGCGCTGCGGTTCGAGCCGGCGGTCACGATCACGAGCGTGCGGTGAGCCGGTGAGCATCAGCGCCCGCATCGAGCGCGTCCGCGAGGAAGACCTGCTGGACGAGTCGGCCCCGACCCGGCGCGCGCCCCGCGGGCTGAGCCGCCGGCGCCGCCTCGCCGCGCTGGCGCTGGCCGTCGCGGCGCTGCCGCTGCTCACGCTGGCGCTGACGTGGCTCGGCGACGAGCTGTCGCTGGAGGGGCAGGTGCTGCTGTACCTGCTCGTCGTGGTGCTCGTCGCGCTGGCGGGCGGGATCGCGGTCGCGCTGCTCAGCGCGGCGGCGGCCGCGCTGCTGATCAACTGGTGGTTCGTCGCGCCGCGGCACACGCTCGACGTCGCGCACGCCGACCAGCTCGTGGCGCTGGTCGTGTTCGTCGTGGTGGCCGGGATCGTCAGCGGCGCGGTCGAGCTGGCGGCGCGGCGGGCGCGCGCCGCGGAGCAGGCGAGCGCGCAGGCCGAGACGCTGTCGGCGCTCGCGCGCGCCGACCATGTCGAGCAGGAGAGCCTGCACGCCGTCCTCGAGCAGGCGCGCGAGGTGTTCGAGATGGAGACGGTCACGTTGAAGGTGCGCGAGCGCGGCAGCGGCGCGTGGGTCGACGCCGACCGCGCCGGATGGGCGCCGGCCGGCGCCGAGGCGCCGCTGCGCTTCGACCTCCCGATCACGCCCCGCCTGCGGCTCGTCGGACGCGGGCCGGCGCTGTTCGCGGAGGACCAGCGCGTGCTCGCCGCGTTCGCCGGCGCCGCGCAGACGGCCTACGAGGGACGCCGGCTCGGCGAGCAGGCCAGGCAGGCGGAGAGCCTCGCGAGCGTCGACCGCCAGCGGACCGCGCTGCTGGCCGCGGTCGGGCACGACCTGCGCACGCCGCTCGCCGGCATCAAGGCGGCGGTCAGCAGCCTGCGCCAGACCGACGTCGCGTGGTCCCGCGAGGAGCGCGACGCGCTGCTCGCGACGATCGAGGAGTCGGCCGACCGGCTCGACGCCGTCGTCGGCAACCTGCTCGACGCGAGCCGCCTGGAGGCCGGCGCGGTGAGCGTGCATCCCGAGCCGGTCGCGCTGGTCGAGGTCGTCGGCGCGGCGATCCTGGCGCTGCCCGAGGCGGCGGGGCAGGTGGAGGTCGAGGTGCCCGACGACCTCCCGCTCGTGCTGGCCGATCGCGGCTTGCTGGAGCGCGCGCTCGTGAACCTGGTCGACAACGCGCTGCGCCACGGCGCCAGCGAGCAGCCCGTCGAGGTGCGCGCGTTCGCCGGCGGCGAGAGCGCCAAGCTGGAGGTCGCCGACCATGGCCCCGGCGTCTCGCGGGAGCAGCGCGAGCGGCTGTTCGAGCCGTTCGGCCGCCTCGACGATCGCGCCAGCGCGGGCGTCGGGCTCGGCCTGACGGTCGCGCGCGGCTTCGTCGAGGCGATGGGCGGCGCGATGGTCGCCGACGCGACGCCCGGCGGCGGCTTGACGATGCGGCTGCGGATCCCGCTCGCCGCATGACCCGCGTGCTGATCGTCGAGGACGAGTCGGGCCTGCGGCGGGCGCTGGCGATCAACCTGCACGCGCACGGCTACACGGCCGACGCCGCGCCCGACGGCGCCGCCGCGCTCCGGCAGGCGGCGCGCCATCCGCCCGATGCGGTCGTGCTCGACCTCGGCTTGCCGGACATGGACGGCGTCGCCGTGATCGAGGGCCTGCGCGGCTGGAGCCAGGCGCCGATCCTCGTGCTCTCCGCGCGCGGGAGCGAGCACGACAAGGTGCTCGCGCTCGACGCCGGCGCCGACGACTACGTGACGAAGCCGTTCGGCATGGACGAGCTGCTGGCTCGGCTGCGCGCGGCGCTGCGGCGTGTCTCCAGCAGCGTCGACGTGCCGCGCGTGGAGCTGGACGGCGTGACGGTCGACTTCGCCGCCAAGCGCGTGACCGGACGCGACGGCGCCGTCGTGCGGCTGACGCCGACCGAGTGGCACCTGCTGGAGGTGCTCGTCCGCAACGCGGGCAAGCTCGTGCCGCACCGTCAGCTGCTGCAGGAGGTGTGGGGGCCGCGCTACGAGACGGAGACGAACTACCTGCGCGTGTACGTCGCGCAGCTGCGGCGAAAGCTGGAGCGCGACCCGGCGGCTCCGCGGCACCTGCTCACCGAGCCGGGCATCGGCTACCGCTTCATGCGCGCGGCGGACGGCGCGGAGCGGGCATGATGCCGGCATGGACAGCATCCGCATCGACGAGCTGACGTACGACCTCGACCCCGCCGACCCGGACGGCTTCCGCGCCGGCATGGCGCGCCTGGGGCTTGAGGCGTGAAGGCGCTCGCGCTGCTGCTGACCTGCGTCGCGCTCGCGAGCTGCGGCGGCGCCGGCGGGTCGGCGACGACCGCCGTCACGAGCGGGGCAAGCCCGCCGCCGCCCGCAGGCGTCCACGGCCCGCTGCTCGCCGCGGCCGGCGACGTCGCCTGCGCGCGCGGCGAGCGGCGCACGCACTTCGCCTGCCACCAGCTCGACACGGCGGCGCTGATCGCGCGCCTGAGACCGGCCGCGGTCGCCGCGCTCGGCGACCTGCAGTACGAGGCCGGCTCGCTTGCCGACTTCGAGGGCTCGTACGACAAGACGTGGGGGACGTTCCGCGACCGCACGCACCCCGCGATCGGCAACCACGAGTACGGGACCCCCGAGGCGGCCGGCTACTTCGCCTACTTCGGCGCGCGCGCCGGCAAGCCGGGGGAGGGCTGGTACTCGTACGCGCTCGGCAGCTGGCACGTCGTCGTCCTGAACGCCAACTGCGAGGAGGTCGGCTGCGACGCCGGCTCGCCGCAGCAGCGCTGGCTCGCCGCCGATCTCGCGGCGCATCCCGCGCGCTGCACGCTCGCGTACTGGCACCAGCCGCGCTTCTCCTCGGGCCTGCACGGCAACGAGAACGACGTCGCGCCGCTGTGGCGCACGCTCCAACGCGCCGGCGCGGACGTGGTGCTCTCAGGCCACGACCACGACTACGAGCGCTTCGCCCCGCAGGACACGGGCGGCGACCTCGACCGCGCGCACGGCATCGTCCAGTTCGTCGCCGGCACCGGCGGCAAGAGCCACTATCCGATCCTGTTCGCGCACCGCAACAGCCGCGCGCACGCGACGGTCTTCGGCGTGCTCGCGCTCACGCTCGGGCGCGGCGCGTACCGCTGGCGCTTCGTCGCCGAGCCGGGCGTCGGCTTCCGCGACGGCGGCACGGCGCGCTGCCATTGAGTAGCGTCCGCGCCGTATGAGCGGCTTCCGCGGCTTCCCACCGGATGCGCTCGACTTCCTGCGCGAGCTGGAGGACAACAACGAGCGCGACTGGTTCAAGGCCAATCGCGCGCGCTACGACGAGCTGCTCGTGGCGCCGGCGCGCGACCTGGGCGAGGAGCTGGAGGCGGCGGGCTTTGGCCGCGCGCACCTGTTCCGGCCGTGGAACGACACGCGCTTTGTCCGGACCCCGCCCACCCCGCCGATCAAGGAGCACCTCGGGCTGGCGGTCGGCTACGAGGGCGCCGGCGGCTTCTACGTCGAGCTGTCGCTCGACGGGCTGCTGGTCGCCGCCGGCCTGCACAACCCGGCGCCGGACCAGGTCGAGCGGATGCGCAGACTGGTGGACGACGGCCGCAGCGCCGCGGTCCTGGCGAGAGCGATCGCGGCCGCCGAGGCGGCGGGCCTGAGACTCGGCGAGCCGGCGTTGACGCGCGCCCCGCGCGGCTACCCCGCCGACCACCCCCGCATCGAGCTGCTGCGCCACCGCGCGCTGACGGTCTCGCAGCGCCACAGCCTGGCGAGCTGGATCCATGGGCCGGCGGCCGGCACGCGGATCCGCAGACAGCTCGACGCCGCGGCCCCGCTCGTGCGCTGGCTGCGCGAGCGCGTGGGCCCGACGACGAAGCCGCGCGCGCGACGCTAGCTAGAGGTCCACGACGCGCAGCGCCGGCAGCCGCTCGCAGAGCTGCTCGGCGACGACGCGCCGGTGGCAGTGGGCCGGCTCGGCCTCGAGGCAGAGGAGGGCGGTGCGAGCTGCGCCGGCGGCGCGCAGCTCCTCGGCGAGCGCGTCGAGCTCGGAGGCGGCGGTGCGTTCGACGTGCGCGCGGAACGCGTCGCGCGCCTGGCGCGTCGCGCCGGATCTGAACAACGGCTTGATGTCCGGCGGCGTGCCGAGCGCCTTGCGGTGCTCGTAGGCGATCCCGTGCTCGCCGAGCCGGAGGCCGAGCTTCGTCTTCGACATCCCCGGCCTGCGCGACTGCGGCCGGTAGCGGACGTCGAGCACGCGCTCGACGCCGGCCGCCGCCAGCTCCGCGACGAGCGCGTCGGGCGGCAGCCGCTCGTAGCCGATCGTCCACAGCGTGGGCATCGGGCTCGACGCTAGCGCGCCGCGCGCTTCTACGATGACCCCGTGTCAGGGGCATGGCCGCCGCCGATCGCCGAGCCGGAGCTGATCGAGCGGCTCGCGCTGGACGACGCGGGCTTTCGCGCGTACATGGGCGCGTTCATCGAGCGGGTGCCGAGACGGACGCTGGACGCGGCGGCGTACGCGTGGGCGTGCGCGTATCCGTGGGCTCGGCCGGCCGGCTCGTACGTGCTCGACGCCGACGGCGGGATTCAGCTGCTCGCCGAGCTGGACGAGCCCGAGCGCGAGCGGATCATCGAGCGGTTCAGCGCGCCGTCCGCCGGCCGCGCACCGCTGCTCGCGATCGGCTCGAATGCCGCCCCCGACGCCCTGCGGCGCAAGTTCGGCCACTTCGAGGACCCGGCCGATCGCACGGTGTTGGTCGTCACCGGTCGGCTGCACGAGTTCGACGTCGGCTTCGCCGCTCATCCGACGCTCTACGGCGCGCTGCCGGCGACGATCTTCCCCAGCCCCGGAACCGCCGCCGCGACCGCGCTGCTGTGGCTGACGCCGGCCCAGTTCACGCAGCTGACCTGGACGGAGCTGAGCTACGCGCTCGGGCGCCTGCGCGCCCCGTTCACGGTCGAGGACGCCGACGAGCGGTTCGACGAGGTGCTCGTATTCGTCTCGCGCTGGGGCGCGTTCCGTCCCGATGGCGGGCCGGCCGCGCTCGCCGCGGTTCCGGCGGATCGGCGCACCGCGATCGCGCTCACGCAGGAGCAGGCGCTCGACCGCGCCGCGGCACTGGTGCTCGGCGACGGCGCGCGCGCCGAGGAGCTCGTGCGCGCGGTGTTCGACGACTTCCCGGCGCTCACCGCGCGCGTCGCGCCGAGCCTGCACCGCACCGCGCTCCCGTTCGCCTCCGAGCGCTGGACGCCGTTCACGGGGTAGCTGCCGCCGCGCGTGGGTAGGGTCCACCTCGATGCCACGCGAGGCGACGCAGGCGCGGACGGTGACGGTGCAGGGCGTGGAGGTGCCGAAGCTCGGCTACGGCACCTGGCTGGTCGAGGGCGAGGCCGCCTACGACGGCGTGCTCGACGCGCTGGAGCTCGGCTACCGCCACGTCGACACCGCGCGCGCGTACGGGAACGAGGCCTGGGTCGGGCGCGCGCTGAGCGACTCCGGCGTGCCGCGCGAGGAGCTGTGGCTGACGACGAAGGTCTGGTACGAGCACGCCGCGCCGGATCTGCTCACGCGCGTCTTCCACGAGCAGCTGGCCGACCTGCAGGTCGAGCGCGTCGACCTGCTGCTGCTCCACTGGCCGGCCGCCGAGGTGCCGCTGCGGCAGACGCTCGGCGCGATGAACGCGCTGCGCGAGCAGGGGCTCGTCGGCCACGTCGGCGTGTCGAACTTCCCCTCGCAGCTGCTGCGCGAGGCGCTCGACTACGCGCCGGTCTTCTGCGACCAGGTCGAGTACCACCCGTACCTGCCGCAGGGCCCCGTCATGCACGAGTGCCTGGAGCACGACCTGCTGCTGACGGCCTACTCGCCGTTCGCCCACGGGTACGTGCACGACGACGCCGAGCTGCGCGAGATCGGCGCGCGCCACGGCAAGTCGGCCGGGCAGGTCGCGCTGCGGTGGCTGCTCGACCAGCCGAACGTCTGCACGATCCCGAAGGCGTCCTCGCACGCGCGCCGCGCCGAGAACCTCGACGTGTTCGACTTCGAGCTCGACGACGACGAGCGCGCGGCGGTCGCCGCATTGTCGAGACGCCGCCTGCGCACCGCCGATCCCGACTGGGCGCCCGACTGGGACTGAGCCCGATCGGCTCCCAGGCTTCTCTCAGCAAGCGTTGAGGGCAGGCTGACGCGGCGGACCTACGGTCCCCGCATGACTCCTTCACCGCAGCACCGCAGACGGCGCATCCGCCGCACCGTCGGCGCCGCCAGCCTCGCGACCTTCGCGGTCGCATGGGGCGTGATCGCCGGCACCGGCGCGATGGGTCACACGACCTCGACCACCACGACGGCGCAGAGCGCCCAGAGCGCGCAGAGCTCCGGCGACGACGGCTGGGGCCTCTCGGCCGACGACGGCGGCACGACCGCCCAGCAGTCCCGGCAGCAGCTCCCGCCGATGACGACGCGCCAGTCCTGATGCCCGCGCTCGCCGCCGCCCACGCCTTCTGGATCACGAGCCGCGCCGCCGGCGTGCTGGCGCTGCTGCTCGCGAGCGTCTCCGTCAGCGTCGGGCTGACGATGGGCGGCCGCCTGCTGCCGCGCGCGCGGCGAACGCTGAGACCGCTGCACGAGGCGCTCTCGCTCGCGGCGCTCGGCGCGCTCGGCGTGCACGCGTTCAGCCTGCTCGGCGACGCGTACCTGCACCCGTCGCTCGCCGCGATCGCGATCCCGTTCGCGAGCTCGTTCCGCCAGCCGTGGATGACGATCGGGATCGTCGCCGGCTGGGCCAGCGCGCTGCTGGGGCTCTCCTACTACGCCCGCCGGCGGATCGGCGTCGCGCGCTGGCGGCGGCTGCACCGCTTCACCGCGCTCGCGTGGCTCGCCTCGCTCGTGCACGCGCTCGGGATGGGCACGGACGCAGGCACCGCGTGGTTCCTGATCGCGGTCGGGATCGCGATCGTGCCGGCGCTGACGCTGCTCGTCGTGCGGCTGACGGAGGAGGAGGCGGTGCCCGCATGAGCGACCGCGGCGCGATCTCGACGTTCGACTGCTTCGGCTCGACGTGCGCGGTGCACGTGCGCGGCGACGGTCCGCTCGGCACCGCCGCGAAGGCGGTCGAGGCGGCGCGCGAGCGCCTGCTCGACGGCCACCGCCGCTTCACGCGCTTCGAGCTCGGCAGCGAGCTCTCCCGGCTCAACGCCGACGTGCGCGACGCGGTGCCGGTGAGCGACGAGATGGCGCGCTTCGTCGCGGCCGCGCTCGTGGCCGCCCATCGCAGCGGCGGCCTGGTCGACGCGACGCTGCTGTCCGAGCTGATCGACGCCGGGTATGGCCCTGGGGGCCCGCCTCCGCCGGCCACGTGGCCGGCTCCGGCACCCCTGGCGCGCGACATCGCGACGCCGGTCCCGCTGCGCTTCGCGCTCGAGCGCGCGCCGGCGCGCCGGCCGGCGCACGCGCATCCGGCGGGCCGCTGGCGCGAGCTGTCGGTCGACCGCTTCGCGCGCGTCGTGCGCCGGCCCGCGGGCCTGACGCTCGACAGCGGCGGGATCGTGAAGGGCCTGCTCGCGGACCTGCTGGGCGCCGAGCTGGCCGGCCACGAGGCGTACGCGATCGACAGCGCCGGCGACCTGCGGATCGGCGGCGCCGGCGGGCTCGTGCGCGACGTGCGCGTCGAGAGCCCGTTCGACGCGGCGCTCCTGCACACGTTCCGCGTGCGCGACGGCGGCGTCGCCACGAGCGGGATCGGGCGGCGCAGCTGGCTCGACGGCGACGGCGCCCCGGCGCATCACCTGCTCGACCCGGCGAGCGGACGGCCGGCCTTCACCGGGATCGTGCAGGCGACCGCGCTCGCGCCGAGCGCGTTCGAGGCCGAGTGGCGCGCGAAGGCGGCGCTGCTCGCCGGCCCCCGCGGCGCCGCCCGCCGGCTGCTGCCGCACGGCGGCCTGATCGTGTACGACGACGGGTCGCATCGGCTGCTCGCGCCGCCGCGCGTGCGCGTTCGCCAGGCCGCTATCGAGGCTCGGTCGCCTCGGGCGTCTGCAGGGTGAGCTTCCAGCGCTCCAGCAGGTCCTCGAGCTCGGGGCGGCTCGCGCACGCCTCGGCGACGCGGGCGGCATGCCCGCCGGCATCGCGCTCGAGCATCCCGCCGAGGATCGACTCCCACGGCTTGCCGATCGGGTCTGCGAGACGCGCCCCGCGCTTCGCGGGCGCCAGCAGCGTCAGCGCGACGGCCTCGGCCTCGCCGCGCTGCTGCACCAGGTCCGCTGCGAGCTCCGTGAGCCGCGCGACGCCGTCGTCCGCGCCGGCGCCGAAGCGCACGTAGCGGACGCCGTCCATCGAGACCGAGTCCTCGTTCCACCTCGGAAGCAGGATCCGCGCGTTGGAGGAGGCGTGGGCGTCGAGTCCGGGCGGCACGAGCAGGATGCTCGCCGTTTCCCACCATGCGAGCGCTCTTCTGAGCTGCAGGATCTCCGAGTCCAGCTGGGAGAGGCTGCGCGGACCGGAGCCGAGCATGCCGACGTCCTCCGGCTCGGTGATCGCGACGCGCGCCGTCAGGTCGCCCCAGCCTTCGCTGCACTCAGCCGCGTCTCCGAGGAACAGTCGTGCCATCGCGTCCGGAGCGCCGCTGTGCTCGGCCCACAGGACGCAGAGCTGCTCGCCCACGTAGCGGTCGACCAGGCTGGCGCTGAGTGGGACCCAGCTGTCGGGCGTGAACACCGGCTGCAGGCCCATCTTGGAGCCGAGCGGATAGTGCTGCGCGCCGGCCGCGAGCGCATGAGCGACGACGTCGGTGCCGATCGCGTCGAGCAGCTCGACCTCGAACGGCAGCGTCCGGCTGCTGAGCTGGTAGCGGTTGAGAGAGAGGCCGAGCAGGTGCCTGCTGTCGAACACGGCGAGCGACGGCGTCCGCACCGGCATCGTCCGGCGCGTCCACTCGTACGGCACGCGGCGGCGAAACAGCGCCTCGACAGAGGGGCCGGGTTCGTCGATCAGGATGCCGTTGTGGCTCAACGTCACCATCTCGCCGCGGTGCGGAGTCCACAGCACCGCATCGAGGCCCTGGGGAGCAAGCCGCCGCCACGCCGGGGGAAGCTGCTCCCAGTCCGTGGGCACCTCGCCGACGCTCGGGCGGCTCGTTCGCCGCCCGTCGGCCTGGACGATGCTGAACTCCACGCTCGGCTGCCGCAGCACGTACCAGCCGCGGATCTGCAGCAGCAGCTGGTCGAGGGACGGGAAGGCGCCGAGTCTGAACGGCACGACGATCTCGGTCCCGAACGGGAGCTCGTCGGTCTCCCAGTCGATCTGCACGATGTCCTGGTCGAGCGACGCCGTGAACGCGATGCCGCGCTCGGACTCCACGTGGCGCGTCTTGACGTGGATCTCGGTGCCCAGCAGGAAGGCCGCGAACGCGCCGATGCCGAAGCGTCCGGCCTTCATCCATCTGACCGCCGCGTCGTGGTCCGACTCCTCGTCGGGCTCGTGCGGGGGGCCGAACGATGCGCCGGCCGTGAGGAACTGGTCCACGACGGTGTCGGGCGTCATCCCGATCCCGCGATCGGCCACGCGCAGAAGGACCTGTCCCGCGGACTCGTGCAGCTCCACCACGACGTCTGCCGCCTGCGTGCGAAAGGCGTCGGCGTCGAGTGGATCGCGGCGCGCCTCCCAGCGCTGGCGCTCGCGCACGGCGTCGACGGCGTTCTGCATCAGCTCCCGGCCGGCGACGGTCGGCTGGTCGCCGTACAGGTCGTGGATCACGAGCCGGAACAGGTCCTCGGCGCTGCGCAGCGCGGCTCTGCGCGGGATGAACGGCAGCTGCTCGTGCAGCCCCTGCTCGGACAGGTTCGTGTGGACGCGCCGCTTCGCCAGCCGCAGGGTGGAGAGCTTCGTCGTGCCGTACGTCTCGCTGAGGACCGCCGTCGTGACGTCCAGCTCCTGCTGGAGGCTCTCGACGAGCTGCTGGAGCTGCAGGTGCGTCCGCAGGCCGTGGGACGGGAGCACGTCGAGGTAGACGCCCTCGGGGTCGTCGTGGTCCCACGAGATCTCCTTGACGGCTTGGTGCTTGTGCCACTCCTGGACACTCTGCGGGCTCTGCGGCTCGCGCAGGTGGAGCAGCAGGAACGGCGCCCGGCTGGCGTCGAGCTGGAAGTAGTCGGCGACGCGCAGCAGGCCCATCAGGTACGGCAGGACGGCGCCGGACGGCCGCTGGTTGCCGCCGTGCCGGAACGCCACGTAGGCGAGCATCGAGCGCAGGCGCTCGTTGTGGGAGCGCGCGACGGCGCCGACCGCGTCGGCGAGGTGCGGCAGCGTCTGCTCCAGCGCGGGGTGGCGCTCCGGGTTCGCCCCCGGGAAGCCGTAGACGGCGATCTCGTGGGCCAGGCGCGCATGGTGACGGCGCAGGAACTCTCCGATCAGCAGGCGGTCGGGCTCGTTCCATGTGTCGATCGGCGGCGTGGCGTCGCCGAACGCGATCGCCGGGACACCAGCGTTGCCGCCGCCGAGCAGGCGGTCGAGCTGCGACTTCGTCAGGTGGCGCGACTCCTTGCGGAACGCCTCCCACAGCGCCGGCCAGGGCAGGTCGGCGGGACGCCCGCTCTGCGGCTGGCAGAACCACGGGAGCGGCGCGTAGCGAGTGTCGTCCGCGACCAGCTCCATGAACCCGTGCTCGCGGATGTGCATGGCGAGGTCGTGCAGCACGGTGGCGCACGTCAGCACCACGGCGTCGGCCGGCCGCAGCAGCTTCTTGTCCCACACCTTGGCCGGGACGAGGGCCGTCGCCGCGTGCAGCACCTGCTGCACGTGCCGGCACCCGTGATCGGTGTAGGCGGGGAAGAACGGCAGCTTGTTGTCGCCGAGGATCTCGGCCGATCTGTCGACGAACGCGAGTGTCGCGGCCGCGAGCTGCGGCTCCGGGGCCATGAGCGCGCCGAGTCGCTCTGGAATCTCGACCGAAGACATGATGGGCGGCATGCTAGGTCAGTGCGGCCGCCGCCGCGTCATGTTGACCGGCGGGTCGGCCCACGCTCGCAGCCCTCTCAGGAAGCTCCCAGGCTTCTGCGCGATGATCCTCCGTCATGGAGGCGAATCCGAACGGCTCGGGCGCGGCGCGCGTCCTCGTCGTCGACGACGAGCCGAACATCGTCGACGTGATCTCGATGGCGCTGCGCTACGAGGGCTTCGAGGTCGACGCCGCCGGCAGCGGCGCCGAGGCGCTCAGCAAGGCGCGCGACACGCGCCCGCACGTGATGCTGCTCGACGTGATGCTCCCCGACATGGAGGGCTTCGAGGTCGCGAAGCGGCTCGGCGCCGAGCGCGCCCGCGTGCCGATCATCTTCCTCACCGCGCGCGACGCGACGGAGGACAGAGTGCGCGGCCTGACCGTCGGCGGCGACGACTACGTCACGAAGCCGTTCAGCCTCGAGGAGCTCGTCGCGCGCGTGCGCGCGCTGCTGCGGCGCGCCGGCGTGACGGAGACGGAGTCCAGCGTCCTCACCTTCGACGACGTCGAGCTCGACGACGACGCGCACGAGGTCACCCGCGCCGGCCGCCTGATCGAGCTGACGCCGACCGAGTACCGCCTGCTGCGCTACCTGATGCTCAACCCGCGGCGCGTGCTCTCGCGCACGCAGCTGCTGGAGCACGTGTGGGACTACGACTTCGGAGGAGATGCCCGTGTGCTCGAGACCTACGTCTCCTACCTGCGCCGCAAGCTCGACGAGCACGGCCCGCCGCTGATCCACACGGTGCGCGGCGTCGGCTACGTGCTGCGGCTGCCGCGCTGAGGAGGCCGAAGCGCGGCATGCACTCCCTGCGCGCACGCCTCGTCGCCGGACTGCTCGCGGCCGCCGCGATCGGCCTCGTCGTGCTCGCCGCCGTCACGTACGTCGAGCAGCGCTCGTTCCTCTACGACCGCGTCGACCAGCAGCTGCACGCCGCGATCCGGCCGGTGTCGGCCGCGCTCGACTTCGACCTGCGCCCGCCGCCCGGCGACCGCGCGGACCGGCCCGGCGAGCCGGGCTTCGGCGGCGGCGGCCCCGGCTTCGGCCTGCCGGAGGGCACCTACGGCGAGCACCGCACCGCCGGCGGCGCCGTCGACTCGAGGACCGTCCAGCAGGGCTACGGCGAGACCGCCGCGTCCGAGCAGCCGTCGCTGCCGCGCGATCTGCCGCTCGGACGCCCGACGACGGTCGCCGGCGGCGGCTACCGCGCGCTCGCGGTCGCCGATCCGCGCGGCGACGGCGTCGACGTCGTCGCGGTCCCGCTGGCGGAGACCTCGCGCACGCTCGACCGCCTGCTGCTGGTCGAGGCGCTCGTGATCGCGGCCGTGCTGCTGGCGCTCGGGCTCGCGGCACGCTTCGTCGTGCGGGTCGGACTGCTGCCGCTGGAGCGGATGGGCCACACCGCCGGCGCGATCGCCGGCGGCGACCTCTCGCACCGCGTCGAGCCGGCCGACCCGCGCACCGAGGTCGGGCGCCTCGGCCTCGCGCTCAACGCGATGCTGGGCCGGCTCGAGCGCGCGTTCGCCGGGCAGAAGGCGAGCGAGGAGCGCCTGCGGCAGTTCCTCGCCGACGCCTCGCACGAGCTGCGCACGCCGCTGACGTCGATCCGCGGCTACGCCGAGCTGTTCCGCACCGGCGCGGCGCGCGAGCCGCAGGAGGTCGAGAAGGCGATGCGGCGGATCGAGCAGGAGGCGGCGCGGATGGGCGTGCTCGTCGAGGACCTGCTGACGCTCGCGCGGCTGGACGAGACGCGCGCCGGCGAGCACGTCGCGGTCGATCTCGCGCAGCTCGCGCGCGACGCCGTCTCGGATGCGTGCGCGACCGCGCCCGAGCGCGAGATCTCGCTCCACGTCGACGGCCCCGCCGGCGCCGCGACCGTGCTCGGCGATTCCCACCAGCTCGCGCAGGTGCTCGCCAACCTGCTGCGCAACGCGCTCGTGCACACGCCGGCCGGTACGCCGATCGAGGTCACGCTCGCGCGCGACGGCGGGCACGCCTGCATCGACGTGCGCGACCACGGCCCCGGGCTGCCGCCCGACGAGGATCCGGCCGCGCTGTTCGAGCGCTTCTGGCGCGCCGAGGGCGGCCGCACCCGCGGCGCGGGCGGCGCCGGGCTCGGCCTCGCGATCGTCGCGGGCGTGGTGGCGCGCCATGGCGGCAGCGTCGCGGCCGGCAGCGCGCCCGGCGGCGGAGCGCTGTTCAGCGTGCGGCTGCCGCTCGCGCCCGCGGTGGTTTCGCCGGCGCAGCGATCCGGCTATCAGCACATCACGTGAGCCGCCGCTTCCGATCCATCGCCGCGACGCTGCTGGTGTGCGCGCCGGTGGCGCTGGGCGCCTGCGGCGGCGGCAGCGGCAAACCCGGCTACTGCGCCGATCGCAGCCAGCTCGAGAGCTCGATCGAGGACCTCGCGAACTTCAGCCCGTCGCAGGGCTTGAGCGGCCTGCAGTCGCAGCTGAGAACGATCCAGAGCGACGCGAACGCGCTCGTCGCCTCCGCGAGATCGGACTTCCCGAGCGAGACGAGCGCGATCAAGACCTCGCTCGACAAGCTGTCGACGGACGTCAGAGGATTGTCGTCGAGCCCGTCCGCCACGCAGATCGCAGCGCTTGCGGGCGACGCGTCGAGCGTCGTCAGCGCCGTCAGAGGCTTCGCGGACGCGACGAAGTCGGCGTGCGACTAGTCCGTACGCCGCTTGCGCTGCTCGATCGAGACGCCGCCGAGCAGCGTGAAGGCGCGTACGTGGATCACCGGCGAGCCGGGCAGCGGCGGTCCCGGCGGCCGCTTGTCGCTCTTGCCGCCGAGCAGCGAGGCGCCCGACAGCTGGACGGAGACGCCGGGCGGCGCCGTGAGCGAGACGCCGCCGAGCACGGCCAGCACGGCGATCGTCGAGATCGGCGCCTCGACCTGGGCGCTGCCGAGGTCGGCGCTCACGCCGCCGAAGACGGCGAGGATGCGCAGGCGGCGGGGCAGCCGCCAGCGGCCGCGCTGATCGGTGCCGCCGAAGATGCCGACGAGCGTGCGCGAGCTGGTGGGGACGGGCGTGGGCGGTTCATGGGAGACGGGCGCGAGCGCGGCCTGCAGCTGCGCGGGCGTCGTGGCGGCGGCGATCGCCGCGGCGCAGGCGGCGTACTCCTCGAGCGTGAGCTCCCCGCCGGTGGCGTGACGGGTGAGCTGGGCGATCGCGGCGGAGCGGTCGAGCGGCGGCGCCGGGGACGCGCCGCCGTCGACGGGCGGGGCGGGGGAGGAGGTGGCGGACTCGGTCATGCGTTCGATGATCCTCCGGCCGCGGCGCCGGCGGCATCCGTAGCCCACCCGGATCGGGACACGCCCTGATCACCGATGTCGATCGGCATGAGCGCGTGCGACGCTGGCTGCCCATGGCAAGAGTCCTCGTCGCATATGCCTCCAAGCGCGGCTCGACTACGGAGATCGCGGAAGCGATCGCGGAGAGTCTGCGGGAGTCGGGCCACGCGGCTGACTGCGTCGAGGCTGGGATGGCTGCCGAGCTCGACGGCTACGACGCCGTCGTGCTCGGCAGCGCCGTCTACATGAGACGCTGGCGCGGCGACGCCCGCCACTTCCTGCGCAAGCACCGCCGCGCGCTCGAGCGCATGCCGTGGTGGGTCTTCAGCTCCGGCCCGACCGGCGATCCGGCGAAGGACAACGCCGCCTGGACCGAGCCCGCGCACACGATGCACAAGGTCGAGCAGCTCGGCGCGCGCGAGCACGTCGTGTTCGGCGGCAGCGTGCCGAGGGAGCCGCACGGCCGCATCGAGCAGGCGATGGTCGAGAACACGCCGGAGGAGTGGCGCGACCGCCGCGACTGGGACGAGATCCGCGCCTGGGCGCGCGGGATCGCCGGCAGACTGCCGGCCGCCGGCGCGAGACCGGCGGCGGCGTAGCCGCGCTCAGCCGAGCGGCGCCAGCAGCTCTCTTCTGCCCTCGAACGCGAACAGCAGCAGGTCGACCATCCGGAACGTGTCTCTGTTCGGCCCGAGCGTCGGACGCCATCTGGGGTCGCGCACGATCGAGGTCGAGCTGCCCTCGATCGCGCGGTGGAACGTCTCGGCGACGATCCGTGCGCCGACGCCGGCCAGGCGGCCGCCGCCCAGCTCCGCCTCGCGCAGCACGTAGAACCACAGCGGCGTGTCTCTCAGCAGGGCTCTGCGCTGCGCGTCGGTGAGTCTTCTAAGCGACGCGCCGCCTCTGCCGTCGCGCAGCTGCACGCCCGTCAGCGCTCTCACTCTGACGCCGTGTCTGCGCAGGAATCTGACCATCTGCTGGCCGGTCGCGAGGTTCACCATTCTCGCCCGCGTCAGGTTGCGGAAGGCGAGGTTCGCGCGCGGGTCGTCGAACGGCACCGTCGGGCCGCCGAACGAGCCCGGCGGCAGGTTCTTCAGCGGGTCGACGAGCAGCGTGTCGATCCGCATCGCGCGGTTGAGTCCTCTCGGCGCCGCGAGGTCTCTGCGTCTCGCCTCGCCGGCGAAGTCGTAGAGGCGGCGGAAGTCGGCGATCCAGTTGCTCGGCAGGCGTGGATTCCCTCCGAGATCGCCGCTCGTGCCCGAGAACAGGAACAAGAGGTCGAGCGACCCGGCGCCGCCGGGGAAGCGCGCGTTCCAGTTGTACGCCTGGCGCACCATCGAATGGCCGAGGCGGTACGCGGCGACCGAGAACTCGATCGGCATCGTCGGCACGTCGGTCGCCGGGACGCCGACCTCGAACGCCTTGCGCCCGTGCGTGAAGACGTCCTCGACGACCGCTCTCGCGCAGATGCGCGGCAGCAGGTCCGTGCGCAGCATCCACTGGTAGTGGCGTGTGACGATCTCGCGTGCTCTCGCGAAGCGCTGCGACGGCGGCACCGCTCTCGGCAGCGTGTCGACGACGCGGTTGTGGAAGCGGATGAAGGCGCAGTGCGTCTGCGCGACGGCGAGGTTCTCGTCGTTGCGCGGATCCGGGATCACCGCTCTGCGTCTCGCGGCGGCGCTTCTGCCGGCGCCGCGCGGCAGGTCGAAGCCGGTCATCGCTCTGTCGGGCCCGAACTGGACGGTTCTGCCGACCTTCAGGTGCACGCCGTCGGCCTCGTAGAACTTCGCCGACTCGGGGTCCTGCGGGCCGGCGCCGTAGAGCGAGTCGAGGTCGACGCTGGGCGAGCGCGCCTGCAGCAGCGCCGCCGGCGAGACGGCCGTGCCGAGCATCACGTTCGTCTTGTCGAACGTGAGGTCGTGGTCGACGAACTGGCCGAGGTACGTGAAGCCGGCCGGGATCTGCGACGCGCCGCCGCCGGTGTGCGCCATCGCGTTGCCGAGCCGCTTGCGCAGGTTCTCGCCGAGCTGACGGCCTCTGCCGTGCGGGCCCATGCGCGAAAAACGGAAGGGAGGCGCTGTTCTCGCCGCCGAGGCGATCGGGACCGCCGGCGGCGCGTGTCCTTCGCCGCTCTCGCTCAGCAGCCCCTCGCCGATCACGAAGAAGCTCTGCGAACCGTGCCGCTCCACGACGCCTCCCGTCGTTTGCCCCGTGCACCGCAAGCCGGTGCCTTGCCGCGCCGGACCCTCTCACGTGGGCCCGGCACGCGTCAATGCATCTGGACGCTCAGGCGCCGCGCGCCGCGGCCGGCGCGGGCAGGGCGAGCGCCAGCGCCGCCGCCGCGAGCAGTGCACGTTTGACCTCGCTATGCGAGGCGAAAGGTGCAGTGGTCAGCGACCGCGTCGCCGCGCGCGCCACGAGCCCCAGCGGCGAGGTCTGCACGGCGTCGTCGACGGCCTGACCGGCGGACGCCCTTCGTGCCCCGGGTACGCTCGGGGCATGGCAGGAGGCCGAATCGAGCGCATCGCGCTCGCCGCTGCGGCGGCGTTCGTGACGGTCAACATCTGGACCGGGGCGCCGCTGCTGGCGCTGTGGGTCGGCTCGCAGGCGGCCGGACCGAGCGGCCTCAGCATGACCGCGATCGGCGTCGTCGTGGTCGTGCTGATCGCGCTCGTGCTGGGGCTGACGTGGCTGTTGACGCGCATCAACCATCGCTACGACGCGCTCACCGGCCGCACCGTCGACCGCCGCGTCTCGCCGTGGATGCGCTCGATGCGCGGCGAGCGCGAGGACTACGCGCGACAGAAGCAGGGCACGAGCGCGGTCGAGCGCGTGGTCGTGCTGAGCGTCACCGCCGCGGTGCTCGTCTTCAACGTGTGGTTCTTCTTCTTCGCCGGCTCGCCGCTGGACTGAGCCAGCGTCAGGCCCGCACAGGCTCCGGCTCCTCCCGATCGGCCCGCAGGGGCGTGCCGGAGATCGGGCACTGGTAGTGCGGCGGTCGCTCGCGTTCCGGCTCCAGCACGTGCGGGTCGATCGTCAGCCACGCGAGCACGCCGCCGGCCGCCGACAGCGCGGCGGTCGCGACCATCGCGACGTGGAAGCCGTGCGTCATCTGCGCCGGGTCGTAGAAGGCGTCGCCGGTGAGCCCGCCGACGAGCGGCAGCACGGCCACCGCCAGCAGCCCCGCGACGCGCGAGACCGCGTTGTTGATCCCCGACGCGATCCCCGCGTGGCGCGAGTCGGCGGCGGCGAGCACCGTGGCGGTGATCGGCGCGACCACGAGCGTCAGCCCGCTGCCGAACACGAGCATCGCGGGCAGCACGCTGCCCACGTACGAGTCGCCCGGGTCGATCCGCGTCATCAGCAGCATCCCGGCGGCGATCGCGAGCGGCCCGAGCGTCAGCGGGATCCGCGGCCCGACCTTCTGCGCCAGCGCGCCCGAGCGGGCCGAGAACGCCAGCATCAGGGCGGTGATCGGCAGCGACGCCGCGCCCGCGGCGAGCGGCGTCCAGCCCAGCGAGATCTGCAGGAACGCGACGAACAGGAAGAACACGCCGCCGAGCGCCGCGTAGACGACGACGGTCACGAGGTTGGCCGCGCTGAACTGGCGGTTGGCGAACAGCGCCAGCGGCAGCATCGGGCTCTCGGCGCGCCGCTCGTGCAGCACGAACGCCACGAGCGCGAGCACGCCCACGACGGCGGCGATCGAGACCGCCGCGGTCATCCCGTCGGGCCCCGAGATCAGCGCGTACGTCGTGCCGCCCAGCCCGACCGCGGTCAGCAGCGCGCCGAGCACGTCGAGCCGCCCGTGCGCCGTCGGGTCGCGCGTCTCGGGCACGTGCCGCGGCGCCGTCAGGCACACGAACAGGCCGAGCGGCAGGTTGATCAGGAACACGGCCCGCCACGACACCGCGTCCACCAGGTAGCCGCCGAGCAGCGGGCCGAGCGCGGCGCCGACGCCCGTCAGTCCGGACCACGCGCCGATCGCCCGCGCGCGGTCGGCGTGCCGGAAGCTCGCGTCGATCATCGCCAGCGAGCCGGGCGTCAGCAGCGCGCCGCCGATCCCCTGCAGCAGGCGCGCGGCGATCAGCACCTCGCTGCTCGGCGCGAGCGCGCACAGCGCCGAGGCGAGCGTGAACCAGGCGGTGCCGATCACGAAGATCCGCCGCCGGCCGACGCGGTCGCCGAGCGAGCCGCCGAGCAGGATGAACGACGCGAGCGTCAGCAGGTAGCCGTTCAGCATCCACTGCAGCTCGCTCGTGGAGGCGTCGAGGTCGCGGCCGATCGCCGGCAGCGCGACGTTGACGACGGTCCCGTCGAGAAACGCGATCCCCGAGCCGAGCACCGCGATCGTCAGCACCCAGCGACCGGCGCCGCTGTCGAACCTGACCGCGCCGGGGGCGGCGGGCTCGCTCACGCGCGGGCGGCCTCGGTCGCCGCGCCCGCGGCCCGTCGCCGAGCGACCTCCTCGCGCACGCGCGGCGCGACCTCGGTCCCCAGCAGCTCGATCGCGCGCAGCACCTTGCCGTGCGCGAGCCCGCCCATGCCCATGTGCGCGAGGAAGCGCGTATGGCCGAACAGCTCGTGCTGGGCGAGGATCTTGTCCGCCACCTGCCGCGGATCGCCGACGAACAGGTGGCCGCGCGGCGTACGCCCGGCCTCGAACTGCTGGCGCACGAGCGGCGGCCAGCCGCGCTCGCGCCCGATGCGGCTCATCATCGCGGCGTAGGTCGGGAACATCTCGTCGGCCGCCTGCTGCGCGTCCTCGGCGACGTGCGCGTGCGAGTTGATCGCCAGCCGCGCGCGCTCGGCGTCGTGGCCGCCGCGGCGCAGCGCCTCGCGGTAGAGGTCGGCGAACTGCACGAAGCGGGCCGGCTCGCCGCCGATGATCGCGATCGTGAGCGGCAGTCCGAGCAGCCCCGCGCGCACGACGGAGGCGGGCGTGCCGCCGACGCCGATCCACACCGGCAGGGGATCCTGAAGCGGTCGCGGGTAGACGCCGGCGTCCTGCAGCGGCGTGCGGTGCCGGCCGGATCCCGCCCACGTCACGCGCTCGGACTCCCGCACCGCCAGCAGCAGCTCGAGCTTCTCGGCGAACAGCTCGTCGTAGTCGTCGAGGTCGAAGCCGAAGAGGGGGTAGGACTCGGTGAACGAGCCGCGCCCGGCGATGATCTCGGCGCGGCCGCCGGAGAGCCCGTCGAGCGTCGCGAACTGCTCGAACACGCGCACCGGGTCGTCGGTCGAGAGGACGGTCACCGCGCTCGAGAGGCGGATCCGTCTCGTGCGCGTCGCGGCGCCGGCGAGCGCGACGGCCGGCTGGGAGACGGCGAAGTCGGCGCGATGGTGCTCGCCGACGCCGAACACGTCGAGCCCGACCGCGTCGGCCAGCTCGATCTCCTCCATCAGCTCGCGCAGGCGGCGCGCGGGGTCGCCGGGCGGGTGGGCCAGGTCAACGTCCGCGAAGCTCGTGACGCCGATCTCCATGCCGTCGAGCCTACGCGCTGACCTCGAATCTGCGCGGAACGGGCGGCGCAGCGGTACGGTCGAGGCCGCTATGCACGTATTCCTCGCGGGGGCGTCCGGCGCGATCGGCCGGCAGCTGATCCCCCTTCTCACCAGCAGCGGGCACAGCGTCACCGGCACCACCCGCAGCGCGGGCAAGGCGGACGCGCTGCGCGCGCTCGGCGCCGAGCCGGCCGTGCTCGACGGCCTCGACCGCGCCGCCGTCCTCGCCGCCGTCGCGGCCGCCCGACCCGACGCGATCCTGCACGAGATGACGTCGATCGAGACGCTCTCCGAGCTGCGCCGGCCCGACCGCGCGTTCGCCGCCACCAACCGCCTGCGCACGGAGGGCACCGACAACCTGCTGGCGGCGGCGCAGGCGAGCGGCGTCGAGCGGATCGTCGCGCAGAGCTTCGCCGGCTGGCCGTTCGCGCGCGAGGGCGCGCTCGTCAAGGACGAGGACGCGCCGCTCGACCCGCATCCGCCGAAGCGGATGCGTCCGATCCTCGACGCGATCCGCCACGTCGAGCAGGCGACCACCGCGGCCGGCGGCATCGTGCTGCGCTACGGCGGCTTCTACGGCCCCGGCACGAGCGTCGAGCCGGGCGGCGAGCAATGGGAGATGGCGCGGGCGCGCAAGGTTCCGACGGTCGGGGACGGCGACGGCGTGTGGTCGTTCGTGCAGATCGAGGACGCCGCCGCCGCGACCGTCGCGGCGCTGGAGCGGGGGACGGCCGGCGAGATCTACCACGTCTGCGACGACGACCCGGCGCCCACGCGCGAGTGGGTCCCGGCGCTGTGCGCGGCCGCCGGCGGCAAGCCGCCGCGCCACATCCCCAGATGGGTCGCCCGGCTGGCGGGCGAGCACGTGGTGGCGATGACGTGCGAGATCCGCGGCGCGTCGAACGCGAAAGCGAAGCGCGAGCTCGGCTGGACGCCGCGCTGGCCGAGCTGGCGCGAGGGCTTCGCGGCGCTCGGGAGCTAACCCGCCGGCTCCAGCGGCGTGCAGACGACGATCTGGATCGTGCGCTCGTCGAGCGTGCGCCGCTCGTAGTCGGCGTAGGCGCGCGTGAGCTGCTTCGCGAGGCCGAACAGGCGGTCGCGCTCGGGCCCGTCGGAGACGACGCGCGCCCGATAGCGGCCGGCGCGGCCGCGCGCCTGCAGCGTGACCTCCGGGTTCGCGCGCACGTTCGCGAGCCAGGCCGGATGGCGCGCGCGGCCGTAGTTGGAGGCGATCAGGACGACCTCCTGGTCGGGCCCGTCGGTGAAGTAGAGCAGCGGCGTCACGTACGTTCTGCCGCTCTTGGCGCCGCGGTGCGTGAGCAGCAGCATCGGCACGCCGGGCACGGATTGGAGCCGCCCGCCGCTGCGCCGGCCGAGCGTCCCGTCGATCCGCGGCGCGACGTTGATCACGTACCAGCGGCCGGCCGCGCTGAGCGCGAGCGGCTCCAGCAGCGCCTTGCGCAGGCGGCGCGGAGCGGCGGGGTCGACGGGCGGGACGCGCATCGCGCCGAGAACCTACGCGGCCGCAAGCGCTCTCCGCGCCGGTCGGCGTCGGGTACGGTCGGCCGATGAGCGATTACACGATCCGCAGACTGACCGACGTCGCCGACGCGTTCGGCGGCAGATATCCCGGCGAGATGCGCTTCATGACGAGCGATCTCGGCACCGACCAGGTCGCGATCACCCACCGGCGGATGCCGCCGCAGAGCGGGGGGAAGGGCGGCTACGGGCACCGCCATCGCACGCAGGAGGAGATCTACTTCGTGATCTCGGGACGGCTCCAGTTCAAGCTCGACGACGACGTCGTGGACGTCGACGGCCCGGCGGCCGTGCGCGTCGCGCCGCAGGTCGTGCGCTCGGTCTGGAACGACGGGCCGGACGACGCAGAGCTGCTGATCGTCTCGACGCGGCTCGACGACGCCAGCGGCGACGGCGAGATCGTCGAGGGCTTCTGGCCCGCCTGACGGCTCTCAGCCGTCCTGCCGCGCGGGGTCGTCCGCCGGCAGCACGTCGCAGGCCCAGCTCGTGCGCTTCCAGTCCGGCACGGGCTGCTCGCCGTGGGCGTCCGGCACGAAGCGGGAGCGCTCGACGAGCGCCATGCGGTGGATGTAGCGCGGGCAGTTCGGGAACACCTGCGCCGCGCGCACGCGCACGACGAACTGCGCGCCCGGATAGGACGCGGCGAGCGGATCGTCCTCGTCGACGCTCGCGACGCCGTTGAGCCGCAGGCGGGACGGCCGCTGCGCGGTGAAGTCGACGAACAGCAGCCCGACGTGCGGGTTGACCGCGAGGTTGCCCATCGACAGGTACATGCCGTTGCCGTCGTAGTTGGGGAAGGCGATCGTGTGCGCGTCGAGCACCCGCACGAAGCCCGGCTCGCCGCCCTTGTAGGAGCACTGCGGCCGGCCCTCGGCGTCGGCTGTCGCGAGGAAGAACATGTCCATCCGCTCGATGAACGCGCGGTCGGCCTCGTCGATCTCGGCGCTTTGGAGGAAGCGCTCGTCGAGCCGGTCGGCGAGCCGCCGCGTGTCGAAGCGGTCCTGCAGCCGGCGCGCGCCGTCGTGGTAGGAAGCGCTCATCGGCCGACCCTACGCCGTTCGGGCGGGGAGCGGGGCTAGAGTCGAGCCGCATGCTGCGCATCGCCGCCTTCCTCAGAGGGATGAACCTCGGCAGACGCCGGATCTCGAACGCCGACCTCAGAGCGCACGTCGAGGCGCTCGGCTTCGTCGAGGTGGCGACGTTCCGCGCGAGCGGCAACGTGATCCTCACGGCACCGGACGACGACAAGCTCGCCGCGGTCGCCGGACGCTTGGAGAGCGGCCTGAGCCGGGCGCTCGCCTACGACGTGCCGGTGTTCGCGCGCAGCGCCGCGCAGGTGCGCGCGATGGCGGCGCTGCAGCCGTTCGGCGACGACGAGCTGGCGGCCTCGAAGGGCAAGCCGCAGGTGATGCTGCTCGAGCGCAGGCCGAGCGCGGCCGCCCGCAGAGCGGCGCTCGCGCTCGCGCCCGAGGGCGACCGCTTCGTGTTCGAGGCCGCCGAGCTGCACTGGCTGCCGGCGACCGGCCTGTCCGACACGGAGCTCGACTTCAAGGCGCTGGCGAAGGCGATCGGCCACGCGACCGTGCGCACGAAGGGCACGATCGAGCTGATCGCGGCGAGATATCTGTCCGAATAACGGACACACGAGCGCTCTACGATGGACACATGAGCGCACTCGCCGATCTCGCCCGAGACATCGGCGTCGACGAGCGCACGCGCTCAGAGCGGCGCTGCGGACCGAGCCGAACGTGCGCTTCGCGCTGCTCTACGGCTCCGCCGCGGCCGGCGAGGACACGCCCGACAGCGACGTCGACGTGCTCGTGAGCCTGCGCGACGGACGCGACGTCGAGATCGTGCGGTTGGAAGACGCCGAGCGCAAGCCGTCGTTCCTCGAGCTGGCGCTCGACGGCGATCTGCTCGAGCGCGTCGATGCCGTCTTCGGAGCTCGCTCGTGAGCGCGGGCCGGATCCGTCCGGCCGAACGCAAGCGCCGCCAGCGCCAGCTCGTCGACGTGCTCGCGAAGCTGCCGCGCGAGGAGCACGTCTACGTGGAGGTCACCGCCGGCGAGGTGCACCGGGCGGCGCTGCTGGTCCATGACGCCGCGCAGCGGTTCGTGCCGCGCTTCCGCGCGTGGATCGAGCCCTACCTCCCGCAATGACCGTCCTCGCCGCCCGCCTCACCGCCCAGCAGCTCGCGGGCGAGCCGGCACGCGACCCGGTCGCGGTGGCGCAGCGGCTGCTGGCGATCCAGGCGCAGGACCCGAGAGGCGCGCGGCTGGCGGTCCGCGCGCGCACGCTCGGCACGGGCACGACCGCCGCCGACGTCGACCGCGCGCTCACCGGCGGCAGCCTGCTGATCAGCTGGCTCAACCGCGGCACGCTGCACCTCGTGCGCCGCGAGGACTGGCCGTGGCTGCATGCGCTCACGACGCCGCCGCTGCGCACCGGCAACGCGCGCCGGCTCGCGCAGGAGGGCGTCCCGCCCGACGACGCCGACAAGGGCGTCGCGGCGGTCGAGCGCGCGCTCGCCGAGGAAGGACCGCTCACCCGCGAGCAGCTGCGCGAGCGCGTCGACGCCGCCGGCGTGCGCACGGCGAGACAGGCGCTCGTGCACGTGCTGACGGCCGCCACGCTGCGCGGCCTGATCGTGCGCGGGCCGATGATCGGCAGCAGACACGCATACGTGCTCGCGCGCGACTGGCTGGGGGAGGAGGCCGCCAAGCGGGTCGACCGCGACACCGCGCTCGCGGAGCTGGCGCGGCGCTACCTCGCCGGCCACGGGCCCGCGGGCGACCGCGACCTCGCGCGCTGGGCCGGCCTGCCGCTGCGCGACGCGCGCGCCGGGCTGACGGCGATCGCGTCGGAGCTCGACGAGCGCGCCGACGGCCTCGTCGAACTCGCCGGCAGCGCCGGCCGCGCGCCCGCGCCGCTGCCGCCGCCGCGCCTGCTCGGCACGTTCGAGCCGCTGCTGCTGGGCTGGAGCTCGCGCGAGGACGTGCTCGGCGCCAACACGCGCGTCGTCACGGTCAACGGGATCTTCCACCCGATCGCGCTCGTGCGCGGGAGAGCGGTCGGCATCTGGAGACTGGCAGGCCACGGCTTCGCGCTCGATCCGTTCGGCCGCGTCGCACAGCGGGACCTCGCGGCGCTCGGCCGCGATGCCGCCGACGTGCGGCGCTTCCTCGACGGCTGACCGTGATTCCCCCGGATGAGCGCGGCGGCGCGCGCTGCGAAGGTGGCGCTATGACGGGGCGCATGCGGGAGGTGACGGTGCAGGCGATCGACGCGACGCGGCTGGAGCCGCTGATCGGCGAGGCGCGCATGGCCCAGTACCTCGCCGAGGCGGCCAGGGCGCGCGAGCTGCTGGCCGGACGCTCCGTCCTCAGCGTCAACTCGACCGCCGCCGGCGGCGGGGTCGCGGAGCTGCTGCAGTCGCTGCTCGCCTACGCCCGCGGGGCCGGCATCGACGCGCGCTGGCTCGTGCTCGACGGCGACCCGGAGTTCTTCGCGATCACGAAGCGCATCCACAACTGGATCCACGGCGTCCCCGGCGACGGCGGCCCGCTCGGCGACGACGAGCGCCGCCACTACGAGCAGGTCGCCGCCCGCAACGCGCGGGAGCTGCGCACGTACGTGCGGCCCGGCGACGTCGTGCTGCTGCACGACCCGCAGCCGGCTGGCTTGGCGCCCGCGCTGCGCAGCCTCGGCGCCACGGTCGTGTGGCGCTGCCACATCGGCGCCGACGCGCCGAACGCGTGGACCGAGCGCGCATGGGCGTTCCTGGCGCCCTACCTGGCGGAGGTCGCCGACGCGGTCGTCGTCTCGCGGCAGCCGTTCGCGCCGCCGTGGGCCGACCCGGCGCGCGTGCACGCGATCCCGCCCTCGATCGACCCCTTCTCCGCCAAGAACCAGCCGATGGACCCGGCGCACGTGCGCGCCGCGCTCGTCTACACGGGCATCCTCGCCGGCGAGGTCGACGGGCCGCATGTCGGCTTCACACGGCGCGACGGCTCGACCGGCCGCATCAACCGCCACGCCGACGTGCTGCAGACCGGCCCGCCGCCGCCGGCCGACGCGCCGCTCGTCACGCAGGTCTCGCGCTGGGACCGGCTCAAGGACATGGCCGGCGTGATGACGGCGTTCGCCGAGCACGTCGACCCGGGCCTCGGGGCGCACCTGCTGCTCGCCGGGCCGGTCGTGACCGGCGTCGCCGACGACCCCGAGGGCGGAGCGGTGCTGCGCGAGTGCATCGACCGCTGGCGCAGACTGCCGCACCACGCGCGCAGCCGCGTGCACCTCGCCTGCATGCCGATGGCCGACCCGGACGAGCAGGCGGCGATCGTCAACGCGCTCCAGCGCCACGCGACGATCGTCGTGCAGAAGTCGCTCGCGGAGGGCTTCGGGCTGACGGTCGCCGAGGCGATGTGGAAGTCGCGGCCGGTGATCGGCGGCGCCGTCGGCGGGATCGTCGACCAGCTGCGCGACGGCGAGGAGGGGATCCTGCTGTCCGACCCGACCGACCTCGCCGCGTGCGGTGCGGCGATCGAGCGGCTGCTGCGCGATCCGCTCGAGGCGGCGCGCCTCGGCGCCAACGCCCGCGCACGCGTGACCGACGCGTTCCTCGGCGACCGCCACCTCGAGCGCTACGCCAGCCTGTTCGGTCGGATCGCGGCGGCGCAGGCGGCTGCGACGGCTACGACGCTGCCGCGCCGATGAGCTCCTCGGCGCGCTCGGCCTCGCGGTCGAGCACGGCGAGGAACGCGTCGACGACGTCGGGATCGAACTGCGTGCCGGCGCAGCGGCGCAGCTCGGCGCGCGCGTCGGCGGCGCCGATCGCGTCGCGGTAGGAGCGGTCGCTCGTCATCGCCTCGTAGGCGTCGGCGACGGCGACGATGCGCGCCTCCAGCGGCAGCTCGTCGCCGGACAGCCCGCGCGGGTAGCCGGCGCCGTCGGGCCGTTCGTGATGCGCGCCGACCCACGCGCGGACGTCGGCGAGCGAGGGATGCTCGAGGATCTGCGCGCCGAGCGCAGGATGCTGGAGGATCACGGCGCGCTCCGCCTCCGTCAGCGCGCCCGGCTTGCGCAGGATCGCGTCGGGGACCGCGACCTTGCCGACGTCGTGCAGCAGCCCGGCGAGCCGCACGCGCCCGACGCGGCGCTCCGGCAGGCCGAGCTCGCGCGCCATCAGCTCGGCATAGCGGCCGACCGTCTCGGAGTGGCGCGCGCTGCCGCTGAAGCGGAGGTCCACCGCTTCGGCGAGGTCGAGCACGACCGACAGGTAGCGCTCGGCCTCGACGTCGCGCTGCTCGCGACCGCCCTGCGCACCGACGAGCGCACGCAGCGCGGGACTGTGGATCACGCTGCGGTTGCGCCCGCTCTCCTTGGCCGCGTAGAGCGCCTCGTCGGCGGTCCGCACGAGCGAGGCGGCCGTCTGCGCGTGGGCCGGGTGGCTGGCGATGCCGAAGCTGATCGTGACCGGCACGGCCGCGTCGGCGAAGGCGTCGCGCAGATGGCAGCGCAGCCGCTCGGCGACCGCGAACGCCGCCTGCGGGTCGCTGCCCGGCAGGATCACCGCGAACTCCTCGCCGCCGATCCGCGCGGGCACGTCGATCTGCCGCACGCCTTCGCGCAGCAGCTCCGCCACCTGCTGCAGCACGGCGTCGCCGACGTGGTGGCCGGCGCGGTCGTTGACGTCCTTGAAGTGGTCGAGGTCGCCGGCGAGCACGCTCATCGGCGCGCCGCCGCGGCGCGCGCGCTCGAGCTCGAGGTCGAGCAGCTCGCGGAAGCCGCGGCGGTTCGGCAGCTGCGTGAGCGGATCGGTGCGCGCCGCGTCCGACAGCCGCGCGATCAGCGACTCGACGTGCGCGCGCATCACGCGGATCACGATCGCCGCGATCGTCATCGTCGCCATGCCCACGATCCACCACGCGCCCGTGCCGGCCGCCGGCGGATGCGACAGCAGCAGCGCGCCGTAGAGCACGCCGACGAGCGCGATCTGCGCGACGCCGACGCGCGTCTCGAAGAAGTAGGCCGAGTAGAGGAAGACCCACAGGTAGAAGAACACGAGCGGGCTGGGGTGCTCCGCCGAGCACCACGCCACGCCCGTCACGAGCACGCTGCCCCAGGCCAGCGCGAACGGCAGCGCACGCTGCGGCACGCGCCGCGACTGCCGCGCCATCAGCCCGCCGACGAGGTAGGCGTTCAGCGCGATCGCCAGCAGGCCGAGCTCGCTCGCGTCGGCCGCATGGGGGAGCGCGAGCGTGACGAGCACGAGCGTCGCCCCCGCGAGGTAGAAGCTCGCGAGCACGAGCACGCGGACGCGGGCCTCGAACGTTCCTCCCTGCGACCGCTGCACCATGCCGGAGAAAGCCGACATGGGGGACTTGTCGGCGCTCGCGGCGCATCGCATGAGTGCTGGGACGCCAGGTCAGTCTGCTGACTGACCGCGCGGGAGGACCACGCGCCGCGGCCTTGAACGGCTTTGTGCAGGACTCGAACGCCGCGCCGGCGGCGCCGATCCCGAGAACAGGTGTTGCTCTCCCTTCGCCTCCTGTCGCTGGTTCTTGCGGTGTCGCTGCTCGTGGTGCTTCCGGCGCGCGCGCATGCCGTCACGGGCGGTGCCGCGGCACCGGCGCCGACGGTGCGCGACAGCGGCGGCGCCGCGCCCGGCACTGCCGCCAGACGCCATCGCCGCAAGCCCAAGCCGCGGCGCCGCGTGCGCCGCGCCCCCGCGGTCGCTCCGACGGGCGCCGCCACTGCCGCGCCTTCGACTCCCGCGGCGCTGCTGGCCGACGGCACCGCCGCGGCGCCGGTTGGGGCGCCCGCCGCGGTGGCGGCCGTGATCGCCGCGGGCAACCGCATCGCCTCGCTGCCCTACCGCTGGGGCGGCGGGCACGCGAGCTGGGAGGACAGCGGCTACGACTGCTCCGGCTCGGTCGGCTACGCGCTGCACGGCGGCGGGCTGCTCGACGCCACGGCGACTTCCGGCGACCTGATGTCGTACGGGGACGCGGGACCCGGCACGTGGATCACGATCTACGCCAATGCCGACCACGTCTACATGGTCGTGGCGGGCCTGCGCTTCGACACGAGCGGCGCGAGACCGTCGCGCTGGCAGACCGCGTCGCGCTCAGCCGACGGGTATGCCGTACGACATCCAGCCGGATTCTAATCCAATGAAGAACCCTTTTCTGGTACAAAGATCTGGAGCGTAGGAGCACGCTTGCAGGAACGCTGAGACGGGGTCGTCCTTCGGGCGGCCCCGTTTCGCTTTGAGCGGTCAGGATGTCAGCGTACGACCCTACGCTCCGTTCAACGGAGCAAGGGTCGCCTACTGTCGCTGACGGCTCCGGTCGCACCCGGGGGCTACGTCCGGCCAACGACTTCGAAGGACCGCCAATGCCGATCCTCCGCGCGCGGGGGACGACGGCGTACGCGCTCGTCGCCCTGCTCACGTTCATGCTCGCATTCACGGTGACTGCACCGGCCGCACGCGCCGACACGCTCGCGGCGCCCGTCATCACCGTCTCGGGTCAGACGCTCACGTGGACCGCGATCGGCGGCGTGAGCTCGTACGTCCTCGTCCGCAAGGTCACCGGTCAAGCCGACCAGTACTCGATCGTCAACGGCACCTCGGTCACGCCCGCCGCCGTCCCCGGCCAGACCGTCAGGTACAGCGTGCGCACGAACGTGACCGGCAGCTCCTGGGCCAAGGAGGTCTCGATCGCCTATCCGGCGACGACGAGCGCCACGACGACGACCACCACGACCACCACCACCACGACCACCACGACCACCACCACCACGACCACCACGACCACCGCGTCCGCGCCGAGCGGCTTCAGAATGGGCGTCACGACCGGCACCGCGTTCAGCTACGAGCTGCCGTTCGTCACCTCGCTGGGAGCCAGAACCGCGCGGCTGATCTACAACATCGGCACGACCGCCTCGAGCATGGCGAGCGTGATCGACGCGTACGCGAGGGCCGGCGTGCGGCCGCTGCTGGTGGCGCACTTCTACGGGCGCCTGCCGACCGTCGCCGAGGCGCAGAACGTCGCCACGTGGGCGAAGGCGTACGGCCCCGGCGGGACCTTCTGGGCCGGCAGGACCTATCCCGCCAACACGGCCGTGAACCGCATCGAGTTCGGCCACGAGACGAGCTACAGCTACCAGTTCTCCGACAACTCGCTGTCCACGTACGCGGCGCGCGCGCAGACGTACGCGCTGCGCTTCAAGGATGCGCAGGTCGCCGTCAAGGCGGCCAACCCGAACGTCGGGCTGCTGGCGATCGGCGACAACGCCGTCAACGGCACCTCCTGGGTGGCGAACATGTTCAAGGCCGTCCCCGACCTCGGCGCGCGCGCCGTCGGCTGGACGATCCACCCCTACGGGCCGAACTGGAAGACGCGCATCGACTCGACGATCTCCTCGACGAGGACGGCCGGCTCGCCCGACCGGCCGATCTGGGTCACCGAGTACGGCCTTTCCACCGACAACGGCCGCTGCCTGTCCGACAACTACGGCTGGTCGAAGTGCATGACGTACGCGCAGGCGGCGACGACGCTGCACTCGGCGCTGAGCGGGATGCTGAGCACGTACGGGAGCCGGATGGGGGCGTTCTTCCTCTACCAGGCGCACGACCAGGCGGCGACCGGCACGCAGACCGGCCGCGAGTTCTACTTCGGCGCGCTCCAGAGCAAGGGCCAGGCGAAGGGCGCCTACACGACCGAGGCGAAGACCGACCTGGCGACGTACAGGTAGCGGCCCGCCCGCCGCGCTCAGGCGGGGACGGCGGGCGTCGGCGGCTGCGCCGGCTTCAGCTGCGTGACGCGCACGCGCCCGCCGTCGCGCGGGGTGAACGTCACGAAGCGGCGCTTGACCGGCTCCGACGCCTCGTCGGTCGTCTCGAGCGTCGCGCGGCGCATGATCGTCTCCAGCACGATCCGCATCTCGTAGAGCGCGAAGCTCGCGCCGAGGCAGCGGCGGATCCCGCCGCCGAACGGCAGCCACTCGTACGTGCTCGGCGTCTCGTCGCCGAGGAAGCGCTCCGGGCGGAAGGCGTGCGGGTCGGGGTAGACGTCGGGTCGGCGGTGGATCAGGTAGATCGACGGCGCGACGTTGACGCCGGCCGGCAGCTCCATCCCGCCGATCGTCAGCGGGCGCTGCAGCTGGCGGATCACGCCCGGCACGACCGGCCGCAGGCGCAGCGCCTCCTTGATCGTCGCGTCGAGGTAGTCCGTGCTCTCGCCGGCCTCGACCTCCTTGTACAGGTGCTTTAGCACCCGCGGGGTGCGCACCAGCCGCTCGACCGTCCACGCGAGCGCGGTCGCGGTCGTCTCGTGGCCGGCCAGCAGCAGCGTCATCAGCTCGTCGCGCAGCTCCGCGTCGGTGAGCCCGTTGCCGTCCTCGTCGCGCGCCTCCAGCAGCAGCGAGAGGATGTCGTCGCGCGCCTCGTCGTCCGCACGGCGCTCGGCGATCTGCTCGTGGATCAGCTCGTCGACCGGCGCCAGCAGCGCGAACACGCGTCCCCACGGGCTGCGCGGCTTCGCGCCCGCCGATCTCGTCAGCTGGAGCAGCAGCAGGCGCAGCGGCTGGTCGGTCGAGTTGAGCAGCCGCTTCATCGGCTCGGCGAGCCGCTCGATCCGCGCCGGCTCGTCGACGCCGAAGACGGTCCGCAGGATGATCTCCAGCGTGACGTCCTGCATCGTCGGGTGGACCGAGAACGGGCGCCCGACCGGCCACGCCGAGACGTGGCGCTCGGCCACCTCGCGCATCGTCTCCGCGTACGCGCGCATCCGCTCGCCGTGGAACGGCGGCAGCAGCAGGCGGCGCTGGCGCAGGTGCTCGGGGCCGTCGAGCAGCAGCACCGAGCGGGCGCCGAGGATCGGCTTGAGGATCACGTTGCCGGCACCGGCGTGAAGGTCGTCGCCGCCGCCCTGGAAGACCTCCTTCGCGATCGTCGGATCGCCCGCGATCACGACCGTGCGGCCGGTGTTCAGGCGGATCGTGAAGACGGGGCCGTAGCGCTCCCAGCAGTCCTCGAGGAAGCGCGGCCCGCGCAGCAGGAAGCGTGCCGCCACGAGCGAGCTCGGTCCGCTCGGTCCGGGGGGAAGCGTGCTCGGGTCGATGTCGGTCGCCGCCATCGCACCGGAAACGCTAGCGCTCGACCTGCGCCGCCGCGACGGTCGCGCCGCTTTCAGTGATGCATCGCACACGGCGCAGTAGGCTGGCCGCGTGTCGACCGGCGCCCCCGAGGGATTCCCGGCCGCGATCCACCGGCCGGACGCACCGCGGCGCGTCGTGCTGCTGCCGGGCGCGCGCTACCCGACGCGCGCGCCGCTGCTGTGGTTCGCGCGCGAGGCCGCCGTCGCGCGCGGGTACGGCACGCTGGAGGTGCTCGACGAGCCGGGGGCGGGGGACGATCCGTTCGCGTGGGCGCGCGACCGCGCGCGGCGGGCGCTCGAGCACGAGCCGTCCGAGCTCGACGTCGTGATCGGCAAGTCGCTCTCCAGCGACGTCGCCGACATCGCCGCCGACCGCGGGCTGCCGGCGATCTGGCTGACGCCGCTGCTCGACCGCGAAGGGATCCTCGCCGCGCTCGCGCGCACCACGCGCCCGACGCTGCTGATCGGCTCCAGCGCCGACCCGACCTGGAACGCGGACGCGATCCCCGACAACGTGATGCTCGACCGCCTCCAGTTCGACGGGCTCGACCACGGCCTGCAGCTGCCCGGCGACCCGCAGGCGTCGCTCGCCGCGCTCAAGAAAGTCGTCAGGAAGATCGACCGCTTCCTCGGCGCGCTGCGCTGAGCGACGGGCTCTTTAGCTCGCGCCGCGCAACAACTTCGCCTGCGCTTAGGCGCACTTACGAGCGGATTCAGGGTCGGGCCGCACCATGCCGACCATGCCCAACGCCCCCAGAGCCCTCCTGACCGTCGTCCTCGCCGCCGTCCTCGGCGCCGCGGGCGGCGCCGCGGTCGTCGGCGTCGCCGGTCGCGGAGCGACCACCGTGACGACGATCGCGACGCCCCGTCCCGCCTCCGTGCCGGCCGCGGCGAACGGCGCGCTCGACGCCGCCCAGGTCTACGCGGGCGCGAAGCGCTCCGTCGCCGCGATCTCGGCGCGCACCGCGCAGGGCCAGGCGACCGGCTCCGGCTTCGTCGTCTCCTCAGCGGGGTTGATCGTCACGAACGCCCACGTGGTGGAGGGCGCGACGGCGGTCACCGTCAAGGTCGGCGGCGGCGCGACCCTTCCCGCGACCGTCGTCGGCCGTGACGAGTCGACCGACCTCGCGCTGGTGAAGGTCCGCGGCGCGAGCGGCCAGCGCTTCACGCCGCTCCCGCTCGGCGACTCCGGCAGCCTGCAGGTCGGCGACGCGGTCTACGCGATCGGCAGCCCGTTCGGCCTCAACAGCACGCTCACCAGCGGCGTCGTGTCGGCGCTCGACCGCACGATCGGCGCGCCCAACGGCTTCACGATCGACCACGTCGTGCAGACCGACGCGCCGATCAACCCGGGCAACTCGGGCGGTCCGCTGCTCGACGACCACGGGCGCGCGATCGGCGTCAACTCGCAGATCCTCAACGCCTCCGGCTCCTCCCAGACGGGCAACGTCGGCATCGGCTTCGCGATCCCGTCGAACACCGTCAGAACGATCGTCGCGCAGCTGGAGACGTCGGGCCGCGTCGCGCATCCGTGGCTCGGCGTCCAGCTCGCGCCGACCGAGTCGGGCAGCGGCGCGCGGATCGCCGGCGTCGCCTCCGGCGGCCCCGCGCAGCAGGCCGGCCTGCGCAGCGGCGACACGGTCACGGCGCTCGACGGCCGCGCGGTCGCCGACGCGAGCGCGCTGGCGGCGGCCGTCGCCGCGCACAGAGTTGGCGATCGCGTGCAGGTCGCCGTCGAGCGCGGCGGCGCGCGCGAGACGATCGCCGTCACGCTCGATGCCCAACCGCAGCAGAACCAGCAGACCGTGAACTGACGCGTCCCGCCCCCCGGAGCCCGCCCGGAAACCCCCGCCGGGCGGGCTCTATGCTTCCGCGGCCATGCGCCACGAGCTGCGCCCCCTCTTCGACCGCGTCGTCATCAAGGAGCTCGAGCCCGACCGCGTGCGCGAGTCCGGCCTGGTCGTGCCGCCCGGATCGCATGAGCCGCCGCCGCAGCACGGGATCGTGCTGGCAGTCGGCGACGGGCTCGACTGGTGGGGCCACGTCGGTGTGAAGATGCCGGTCAAGCCCGGCGACCACGTCGTCTTCCCGGCCTCGGCCGGCGCGTGGGTCGAAGTCGACGAGGAGCGCCTGCTCGTCTGCCGCGTCGGCGAGCTGCTCGGCGTCCTCGCCGACGCGCCCGATGAGCCCGCTTGAGGCGCTGCTCGTGCTGGTCGCCGGCGTGTGGGCCGGCGCGATCAACACGCTCGTCGGCTCCGGCTCGCTCGTCACCTTCCCGGTGCTGCTGGCGGTCGGGTACTCGCCGCTGACGGCGAACGTCTCGAACAACCTCGGCGTCGTGCCGGGCTCGGTGTCGGGCGCCTACGGCTACCGCCGCGAGCTGCGCGGACAGCGGGGGCGGCTCGCCCGCTTCGCGCCGTTCTGCGCGCTCGGCGGCGTCGCCGGCGCGGTCCTGCTGCTGGCGCTGCCGGCGTCCGCGTTCGAGGCGATCGTGCCGGCGTTCGTCGCCGCCGGCGTCGTGCTCGTGGTGCTGCAGCCGCGCATCAACCGCCGCCTCGCGCAGCGGCGCAGCGAGCACGCGCGTGAGCACGGCGGCGCGCCGGCGCTGCTGGGCACCGGACTCACGGGCGTCTACGGCGGCTACTTCGGCGCCGCGCAGGGCGTCCTGCTGCTGGCGATCCTCGGCATCGCGATCGACGACGACCTCCAGCGCGTCAATGCGCTCAAGGTCGTGCTCGCGGGGCTCGTGAACTTCGTCGCGGCGATCGTCTTCGTGCTCGCCGCGCACATCGCCTGGGGCGCGGTCGCGCTGATCGCGGTCGGCTCGGCGATCGGCGGCCAGCTCGGCGCGCGCGTCGGCCGGCGCCTGCCGGCACCGGCGCTGCGTGCGGTGATCGTCGTGGTCGGCCTCGCCGCGATCGCGAAGCTGCTGCTCGACTGACGCCTACGCGGCGTCCTGCTCCGAGAGGGTGAACCCGACCCGGGTCCCCTCGATCTGCGCGTCGAGCAGCTTGTCGTCGAGCAGCGGCACGGCGTCCGCCTCGACGAACACGCGCGCCCCCGCCTCGGAGACGACCTGATCCGTCTCGGCGGGCTGCTCGGCGACGGTCACCTCCAGCGCGGCGGCTCCTCCGTCCGGCTGCGTCGCGATGCGCAGGCCGGCTCCGTCCGGGATCTCGGGCGCGGCGACGATCCCGCGGATCGCCTCAGCGGCAGTGTCGGTGATGGTGAGCACGGCGGCTCCTTCCGGTCGCTTGCCTTCGCGCCTGCCCACCGATCGGTGCGCGGAAACCTGCGTGCGTCAGCCCGCCCACCCGAGCGAACGCTCGACGGCCTCGCGCCAGCGTGCGTAGCGGCGCTCGACGTCGTCGCGGTCCATGCGCGGCTGCCAGCGGGCCGCCTCGCGCCAGTTGGCGCGCACGTCGTCGGTCGAGGACCACACGCCGGTCGCGAGCCCGGCCGCGTAGGCGGCGCCGAGCGCGGTCGTCTCGGACACCTCAGGACGGATCGTCGGGATGCCCAGCACGTCGGCCTGGAACTGCATCAGGAGCTCGTCGACCGTCATGCCGCCGTCGACCTTCAGCTGCTCGCATGCGATGCCCGCAGCACCCCGCACCGCGTCGAGGACCTCGCGCGTCTGCCACGCGGTCGCCTCCAGCATCGCGCGCGCGATGTGCGCCTTCGTCGTGAACGCGGTGATGCCGACGATCGCGCCGCGCGCATCAGCGCGCCAGCGTGGTGCGAACAGGCCGCTGAAGGCCGGCACGACGTACGCGTCGCCGGTGTCGGGGACGGATGCCGCCAGCGCTTCCACCTCGTCGGCGGAGCCGATGATCCCCAGCTGGTCGCGCAGCCACCGCACGCCGGCGCCGGCAACGGCGATCGAGCCCTCGAGCGCGTACGCCGCCGGGCCGTCGCCGAGCTTGTAGGCGACGGTCGCGAGCAGCTCCCGCGAGGCGACGGGCTCGGCGCCGGTGTTGACGAGCAGGAAGCAGCCGGTGCCGTACGTGTTCTTCGCGTCGCCCGGGTCGAAGCACGCCTGCCCGAACAGCGCCGCCTGCTGGTCGCCGAGCACGCCGGCGAGCGGGACGCCGTCGAGCGCGCAGCCGCACCGCACCTCGCCGTAGACCTCGGAGGAGGAGCGGATCTCGGGCAGCAGCGCGCGCGGGATCCCGATCAGGTCGAGTGCCTCGACGGACCACTCGAGCGTTCTGAGGTCCATCAACAGCGTGCGGCTCGCGTTCGTCACGTCGGTGGCGTGGATCGCGCCGCCGGTGAGCTGCCACAGCAGCCACGCGTCGATCGTCCCGAAGCACAGCTCGCCCGCCTCCGCGCGCGCCCGCAGCGCCGGATCGGCGTCGATCAGCCAGCGCGCCTTCGGACCGGAGAAGTAGGTCGAGAGGGGCAGGCCGGCGATCGCGCGCAGGCGGTCGAGATCCCCGGCTGCCAGCTCGTCCACCAACGCCGCCGTCCGCACGTCCTGCCACACGATCGCGTTCGCGACCGGCGCGCCGCTCGCGCGCTCCCACAGCACGGTCGTCTCGCGCTGGTTGGTGATCCCGACGGCCGCGACGTCGGCGGCGCTCGCGCCGGCCGCCGCGACCGCCTCGTCGATCACCGCGCGCACGTTCGCGACGATCTCCAGCGGGTCGTGCTCGACCCACCCGGCCCGCGGATGGATCTGCGCATGCTCGCGCTGCGCGGCGCCGGCGACCGCGCCGCCGCGGTCGAACAGCAGGCAGCGGCTCGACGACGTCCCCTGGTCGATTGCAGCCACGTAACGCGACACGTCCGGTCCCTTCGTAAGCTGAGAAGGCCGGGAGACTAATGCGCGCACCCCTGCCACAACGCACGTTCGAGCGCCCGTTCGACCTGATCGTGATCGGCGCCGGCATCAACGGCGCCGGGATCGCCCGCGACGCGACGCTGCGCGGCCTGTCCGTCCTGCTCGTCGACAAGGGCGACGTCGGCGCCGGCACGACGAGCCGCTCGACGCGCCTCGTGCACGGCGGCCTGCGCTACCTGGAGCACTTCGAGGTGCCGCTCGTGCGCGAGTCGCTGCGCGAGCGCGAGCGCCTGCTGCACATCGCGCCGCACCTCGTGCACCCGATGTCGTTCCTGCTGCCGATCTACGAAGGCCACAAGCGCGGGCCGGCGCTGATCCGCATGGGGATGATGGCCTACGACGCGCTGTCGCTCGACAAGTCGCTCGAACGCCACCGCATGCTCAGCCGCGACGAGGCGCTGCGGCGCGAGCCGGGCCTGCGCGCCGACGGTCTGCGCGGCGCCGCCGCCTACTACGACGCGCAGGCCGCCTACCCGGAGCGGCTCGCGCTGGAGAACGCGCTCGACGCGCGCCGGCTCGGCGCCGTCGTGCTGCCGTACATGCGCGTCACGCAGCTGGAGCGCGCGCACGACCGCATCGTCGGCGTCTCGCTGCACGACGAGCTGCACGACCAGGACTACCGCGCGCGCGGTGCGCTGGTCGTCAACGCAAGCGGGCCGTGGGTCGACGACGTGATCGCGGGTGCCGCCGACGGGCGGGGAGGATCGGTCCAGCGCCTGATCGGCGGGACGAAGGGCAGCCACCTCGTCGTCGAGCCGTTCCCGGGCGCGCCGCGCGAGGCCGTCTACGCCGAGGCGGTGGGGGACGGGCGGCCGTACTTCGTCGTCCCCTGGAACGGGCTGTACCTGATCGGCACGACCGACACGCGCTACGAGGGCGACCTCGACGACGTCGTCGCGACCGACGAGGAGATCGCGTACCTGATCGGCGAGACGAACCGCCTGATGCCGGATGCCGCGTTGACCGCCGGCCAGGTCCTCTACACCTATGCCGGCGTGCGCCCGCTGCCGGCGCCGGGGGTCGGCAGCAAGGACCGCGACGAGGGCGCGATCACGCGCAGCCACGTGATCCACGACCACGCCGGCAGAGACGTGCCGGAGGGCGAGCGGATCGAGGGCCTGCTGTCGATCGTCGGCGGCAAGATCACGACGTACCGCCAGCTGGCGCAGCAGACGGTCGACCAGGTCGTCAAGAAGCTCGGCCGCAAGGCCGACAAGTGCCGCACCCATCAGCTGCCGCTGCCGGGCGGGACCGCGTATCCGTTCGAGGGCTTCCGCGAGCGCTTCCGCGTCACGAGCGGCCTGCCGGTCGAGACGGCCGACCGCATGCTGCACATCTACGGCACGCGCGCGGCCGAGGCGCTCGACTACGCCGACGGCGCGCCTGAGCTGCGCGAGCCGTTCGACGCCGCGACGGGCGCGATCGGCGCCGAGGTCGTCTTCTCGCTGCGCACCGAGCTGGCGGAGACGCTCGCCGACGTGGTGCAGCGCCGCACGCTCGTCGGCTATGGCGCGCACGCCGGGCGCGGCGCGGTCGAGGCCGCCGCCGAGCTGGCGGTGCGGTATGTCGGCTGGTCCGACGAACGGGCGGTGCGCGAGGTCGAGGCGTTTCGGGCGCAGGCCGAGGCTTCGCTGCGTCCGCGGGCGGCTGCCTGACGGCCTGGGCGCGGGCCGCAGCCAACGCCGATCGGGCGGGTCCTGTCGCCTCCGGGCGCGCGCACACCGGCCTTCGGCCGGCGCACGTGCGTCCTCAGCGCCACCCGCCCGATCGGCGTGGCTGCAGCTCGGCGTCAGGCCGCGACGGGCTCGCGCTCGGGGGCTCGGCCGTTCGAAGCCTGCGCCTCGTGGGCTGGCTGCTGCTCGGTCGCCGTCTCAGCTTCGGCCGCGCGCTGCGCCAGCCGTCTGCCGGCCTCGACTGCGAGCGCTGAGCCGGCGAGTGCGCCGGCGAGTTGGGCGACGGCCCAGCCGTCGCCCCAGCGCTCGCGGCCGCGGGCGGCGTCGATCGACCACGGGCCCGGGCCGGCGGCGGTGATCGCGAAGACGCTCGCCATCAGGACGCCGTTGTACTCCCAGCCGCCGTCGGTGTTCCACACGCCTCTTCTGGCGTGCACGAGGCGGATCGCGGTCGCCATCGTGCTGGTGGTCAGCATTGCGCCGAGCGGCGTGAGGAAGCCGGTCGCCAGCAGTGCGCCGCCGCCGGCCTCGGCGATCCCAGCTGCGGTCGCATGATGTCTGCCGGGGGCCAGCCCGAGTCTTCCCTCGAAGAAGCCGCCGGTGCCTTCGAGCCCGCTGCCGCCGAACCAGCCGAACAGCTTCTGCGTGCCGTGGCCGACGAACAGCCCGCCGACCAGCATGCGCAGGACCGTCATTCCAAGCCGCATCGAATCCCTGCCTCCGTGGATTGCATCTGCGCACCGAGCGGCGCGCCCTGCAACTCACGGTTCGCCGCGATCGGCGTCGGCAAACGCGCGCTGTCGGCGTGCGGGCCGTCGTCCGCGAGCAGCTCGCGCACGTAGCTCGCGATCAGCGCGTCGGCGGCGCGGCCGTGGCGGTTCGGCTCGTCGCGTCGCATAGGGATCCCCTCCAGTCGTGACCTTCGACGGTACGCCGCATCGGCGAGGCGGCGCAGATGCTTTTCGCCGGATGGGAGCACCGCCAAACGGCGGCGGTCCGAGGGCCGACCTCAGCCGCGCAGGAACGTCAGCACCGCCAGCACCCGGCGGTGGTCGGTGTCCGACGGCGGCAAGCCGAGCTTGCCGAAGATCGAGGAGATGTGCTTCTCGACGGCGCCGTCGGTCACGACGAGCGCCTGCGCGATCGCCGCGTTGGAGCGCCCCTCCGCCATCAACTCCAGGACATCGCGCTCGCGCGGCGTGAGCTCGTCGAGCGGACCGTCGGCGCGGCGGTGGCGCGTGACGAGCTGCGCGACCACCTCCGGGTCCATCGCGGTGCCGCCGGCGGCGACGCGCTCGACCGCGTCGACGAACTCGCGCACGTCGGCGATGCGGTCCTTCAGCAGGTAGCCGACGCCGCCCCTGCCGTCCGCCAGCAGCTCGGCCGCGTACGTCTCCTCGACGTACTGCGAGACGATCAGCACGGCGGTGCCGGGGACCTGCGTGCGCACCTCGAGCGCCGCCTTGACGCCCTCGTCGGTGAAGGTCGGCGGCATCCGCACGTCGACGACGCAGATGTCGGGCTTGTGCCCGCGCGCGGCGCGCACGAGCGCCGCGCCGTCCTCGACCGCCGCGACCACCTCATGCCCATGGTCGCGCAGCAGGCGGATCATCCCGTCGCGCAGCAGCGCGAGGTCCTCAGCGATCACGACCTTCATCGACTCGGCACGGTATCTCGGCGTGCAGCGTCGTGCCGCCGCCGTCCGGCGAGACGACCGACAGCGTGCCGTCGAGCGCCGCGACGCGGCGTCTGAGGCCGAGCAGTCCCGAGCCCCGCGGGTCGGCGCCGCCGCGGCCGTCGTCGGCGACCTCGACCGCGAGCGTGCCGTCGCGCAGCGCGAGCCGCACGAGCACCGCACGGGCGCCGCTGTGCTTCGTCGCGTTCGCGAGCGTCTCCGCGACGACGAAGTACGCGGCGCCCTCGACAGCCGCCGGCGGGCGCCGCGGCAGGTCGGCCTCGATCGTCACGGACAGCGGCGAGCGCGCCGCGATCGACGTGATCGCCGCCTCCAGGCCGCGGTCCGCGAGGATCGGCGGGTGGATCCCGCGCGCGAGGTCGCGCAGCTCCGTCAACGCCGTTCTCGCCTCGCCGCGCGCCTCCGCCAGCAGCTCGCGCGCCTGCGCCGGGTCGCTGTCGAGCTTCTCCTGCGCCATGCCGAGGCTCATCGCGAGCGCCACCAGCCGCGCCTGCGCGCCGTCGTGCAGGTCGCGCTCGATCCGCGCCAGCTCGGCCGCCTGCGCGTCGACCGCGCCGGCGCGCGTGGTCGTGAGCACGTCGACCCGCTCGGCGAGCTCCTCGCCGCGCGGCGGGCGCAGCAGCGGCACCATCGCGGCGAGCTCGATGCGCGTCAGGCCGCGCGCGAGCAGCCCGGCGACGGGAATCAGCAGCACGCCGGCGCCGGCGGCGGCGAGCGCCTTGCCGAGCGTGTCGAAGTCCATGAAGCCGATCGTCTGCGGCGGGTTGGGAGCCCAGTACCAGATCGGCAGCGAGATCAGGTACAGGACGACGCCCCACCCCGTGATGGCCGCGACCGACAGCGCGAACCCGAGCACGCCGCAGACGATCGTCCAGGCGAAGTCCTTCCACGTGGCCGGGTCGGCGGCGGCGGCGCGCAGTCGCGCGAACCACTTCGCGCCCGGGTCGCCGCGGCGATAGCGCTCGGGAATCGGCGCGCCCAGCACGATCGCCGCGCGGTGGCGCTCCAGCCGCGCGAACCAGCGGAACGCCCAGAAGAACACGAGCGCCGACAGCAGGCCGACGACCGTGACCGCGAGGCCGAGCGTCACCGAGACGCCGGTGACCCACAGCGTGAAGCCGAGGATGCTCGTGGCAAGCCCGGCCGCGTGGAAGACGAAGTCGCGGCCCCAGCGCTTGAGGGTGGCGGTCATGCGGCGCATCGTACGTCCGCCGCCAGCCGCTGCCCATGGCGCCCGCTTGCGTATCGCGGGTGGGGAAGGCCCCACCACAGGAAGGCGCCACAATTGCGCAACTTCTCACCTGACGTTCGTTGAATCAGACGTCGGCTCCCCACCGACGACCCTCAACGACCGGGAGGCAATTCAGATGTCGATGAAACGCGCGTTCGGCGCGGCGCTCGCCGCTGCCGCGCTCGCGGCGCTGCCGGCTGCGCCCGCGAGCGCCAATGTGCAAGTCGGTGCGTCGGGCTGGCAGTGGGGCAACCCGCTGCCGCAGGGCAACACCGTGCGGGCGATGTCGTTCGCCGGCAGCACCGGCTACGCCGCCGGCGACTTCGGCACGCTGCTGAAGACGAGCGACGGCGGCTCGAACTGGACCGGGCTGCCGGTCGGTACGTTCGGCGGCCTGACCGTGGTGCAGGCGCTCGACGCCAACACCGTGTTCGCCGGCGGCGGCTGCGTCGCGCGGCGCTCGACCGACGGCGGCAGAACCTTCACGGCGGTGCGCTTCACGGCGGTCGAGTCGACCTGCCGCAACCAGCTGCGCGACCTGTCGTTCGTCTCCAAGGACGTCGGCTACCTGCTGCTGCAGGACGGCTCCGTGTTCGCCACCGACGACGGCGGCACGCAGTTCGCGCCGCGCACGGCGGTGCCGGAGACGCAGGCCGCGAACGGCGGCGCGTACGCGGCGGCGATCGCGTTCCTCGACGCCTCGACCGGCTATGCCGCGAGCGGCGGGAGACTGTTCCAGACGCTCGACGGCGGCGTCTCGTGGAGACTCGTCGCCGCGGACGGGCGCGGGATCCGCGCGCTGTGGTTCGCGGACGCCAGACGCGGCTTCGCCGTCGGCAACGGCGGGCTCGTGCTGCGCACGGACGACGGCGGCGGGACGTGGGCGGCGAAGGACCTCGGCGCCGGGCCGCTGAACTTCACCTCGATCCGCTGCAGCGGCGGGACGCTGTGCCTGCTGACGACCGACAGCGGCGCGCAGCTCGTGCGCACGACGGACGCCGGCGACACGCCCGGCACGCTCGTGACGCCCGCCAGCGACCCGGCGTACGCCGCGGCGTTCGCCACGGCGACGCGCGTCGCGGCGGCGGGCGAGCACGGCACCACGGTCGTCTCCGATGACGGCGGCGTGAGATTCGCGTCGATCGGCGGACGCATCGCCGGGACGTTCACCGCACTGCGTGCTGGCGGCGCCCCCGACACGGCGTATGCCCCCGGCGCCGACGGGCGGCTCGCGAAGACGACCGACGGCGGGAAGACCTGGACGACCGGCAACGTGCCGACGACGGCGGACCTGCTCGACGTGTCGTTCCCGAGCGCGACGGTCGGCTACGCGCTCGACGTCGACGGCGGCCTCTTCCGCACCGACAACGCCGGCACGTCCTGGAAGGCGCTCGGCACCGGCAGCACGCGTCACCCCCGCGCCGTCCTTGCACCCGACGCGGACACGGTGCTCGTCGTCGGCCCGCGCGGGATCCGCCGCTCGGTGGACGCCGGCGCGACGTTCGCGCAGGTCACCGCCAGGGCGGTGCTGCGCCAGCAGCTCGCCAGCATCGCCGCGGCGCGCGCCGGCTCGGCGATCTACGCCTGGGGCCCGACGGCGCTCGTGCGCAGCACGGACGGCGGGCGCCGGTGGACGGCGCTCTCGCGACCCGGACGCCGCGTCCAGATCGCACAGGTCGCCTTCGCCAACGGCCGCGTCGGCCTGATCGTCGACGGCTTCGGCCGCGTGTGGCGGACCGCGAACGCCGGCAGAAGATGGACGCTGCTGACGTCGGTCGGCACGAGCGACGTGGTCGGCCTGTCGGTCGACGGCCCGCGCACGGCGACGCTCGTGCTGCTGAGCTTCGCCGGCCATCCGGGCGGCTACCTGCTGCGCAGCGACGACGCGGGCGCGACGTGGCAGCCGCAGTTCGTCGTCAACGACGGGATCAGCGGCCGCGGCATCGCTGCCGGCGACGGTGCCGACTACCTGCTGGCCGGCAACGCCGGCCTGTTGTTCAGCACCACCGGCGGCGTCGCCGGCGATCCCTCGCAGCTGCGCCTGGCGACGAAGCACCGCCAGCTGCCGAGAGCCGGTCGCATCACCGTCACCGGCCGGTTGGAGCCCGCGGGCTCGAGCGCGCAGGTGACGGTCTCCGCGCGCGCTCCGGGCGGTTCGTGGGCTCACCAGACCGTCCCCGTCGCCTCCAACGGCACGTTCGTGACGGCGTGGCGCGTGCCGCGCGGCACCACGACGTTCGTCGCGCAGTGGACCGGCGACTTCGCCTCCGCGGGGGCGGGCTCGCGGCCGCTCACGGTCACGGTCGCGCCGAGGAGATCCCCCTCGCCTCGGCGCCGTTGAGCGGACGCGGCGCGGCGCGGGCGCATGGATGCGCCCGCGCCGTCGCGCGCATCGTCGAGCCGCGCCTCAGGCCGGGTTCGGCTGCGCGACCGGCCGCGGGCCCTCGAGCCCGGACTCCGGCGTGACGAGGATCGCGCCCTCGCCGGAGGCGTACGCCTCCTCGCCGTGCTGCGTGACGTCCATCCCGATCGCCTCCTCGCGCTCGCTCGTGCGCAGCGGCACCGCGAGGCCGAGCAGCTTCAGCAGCACGAACGTGGCGCAGAACGCGTAGGCCGGCGTCGCGACCGCCGCGAGCGCCTGCCACAGCAGCTGTCTGCTGTTGCCGTAGACGATCCCGTCGGAGATCCCGTTCCAGGCTCTCTGCGCGACGAAGCCGATGAACAGGATCCCGACGAAGCCGGCGGTGCCGTGCGCGGCGAGCACGTCGAGCGTCTCGTCCACGCGCGTGCGCGGGCGCCACACGATGATCGCGTAGCTGGGGAACGCGCCGAGCGCGCCGAGCGCCATCGCCCAGCCGGGGCTGATGAAGCCGCCCGCGGGCGTGATCAGCACGCAGCCGACGATGATCGCCGTCGCGGCGCCGATCGCCGTCACCTTGCGGCCGCGGATCAGGTCGAGCGCGAACCACACGACGAGCGTGCAGGCCGGCGTGATCAGCGTGTTGGTGAATGCCAGCACGCTGTTCTGGCCGACGTTGAAGCCGCTGCCGCCGTTGAAGCCGAACCAGCCGAACCACAGCAGGCCGGCGCCGAGCAGCACGTAGACGGCGTTGTGCGGGAGCAGCGCCTGGCGACCGTAGTCCTTGCGATGGCGCACCACCAGCGCCGCCGCCAGCGCGGAGAAGCCGGAGGCCATCTCGACCGCGACGCCGCCCGCGAAGTCGAGCGTCCCGTGCGACATCAGCCAGCCGTTGCCGAAGCCCCAGTGCGCGAGCACCGGGTAGACGCAGATCGACCACAGCGCCGCGAACAGCAGGAACGAGCCGAAGCGCATCCGCTCCACCACTGCGCCCGAGACGAGCGCGACGGTGATGATGCAGAAGGTCGTCTGGAAGGCGAAGAAGACGAGGTGGGGGATCGTCATGCCCTCGCGCGGCGCGAAGCCGACGTCGTGCAGGAACGCGTAGTGCAGGCCGCCGAGCAGGTCGCCGCTGCCGTCGAACGCGAGCGAGTAGCCGAACGCCGCCCACGTGACGAGCGCGACGGCGATCGCCCCGATCGACATCATGAACGTGTTGAGCGTGTTCTTCTCGCGCACGAGCCCGGCGTAGAAGAGGCCGAGCGCGGGCGTCATCATCAGCACGAGCGCGGTCGCGACCAGCATCCAGGCGGTGTCGCCGGTGTCGATCCGCGCGGCGGCGAGGAGCGAGCTCATGCGGAGCCTCCCACCGGGGTGACGGCGAGTCTGTCGGTCTCGCCCGTGCGGATGCGCACCGCGCGCTCGAGCGGGACGACGAAGATCTTGCCGTCGCCGACCTCGCCGGTGCGCGCGCCTTCGCAGAGCGCGTCGATCGTCGGGTCGACGAAGTCGTCGGAGACGGCGATCTCGAAGCGCACCTTGTCGGCGAGGCCGACCTGGACCGTCGTGCCGCGGTAGGTCTCGACGCGGTCGAGCTCTCCACCGTGGCCCTGCACGCGGCTCATCGAGACGCCGCGCACCTCGGCGCGATAGAGCGCCTCCAGCACGTCGTTGGCCTTCTCAGGCCGGACGATGCCGATCACGAGCTTCACAGCAAGCTCCCTTTCTGGACTGCATGACGGGTGACGCTTCACGGATGACGGTCGGGCCGCGTCGGCATGTCCGGGTGCAAGCCGGGCACGCGGCGCACCCCGCGTGAGGCGCCGCGAGCCTAACGGACGGGGAGGTCGCCGATCTGCACCAAGGCGGAGCGAGCGAACGCGAGCGCGGCCTCGCGTGGGTCGGGGAGGGCGGCGAGCGCGGCGTGATCGAGGGTGAACTCACCCAGGGCGGGGTCCCAGCGGGCATGCGCCGCAGGCTCGAGCCGCGCATCGGCGAAGCCGGCGGGCGCGGGCTTGGCGTAGGCGTAGAAGGCGGGGCGGGGATGGCGCGGATCGCCGGGCCACCAGCCCACCGCGAGCTCGCGCGCGCCTGCGCCCTCACCCGCTGAGATGCTCACCGCGAGGTCGAACGAGCCCCACCATGCGTTGACGGGCGTGGCGCGGTCCGCGTGCGGCGCGCGGAAGGCGGCGAGCACGAGCGCGGCCCGCGTCGCCGCGCGCAGGTAGCCGGCGACGGCGTGCGGGTCGTAGGCGGCGTGCCGGTCGTCCTCGTCGAGCGGAACGCTCCAGTGGACCTCTTGCGGGGTGGGATCTATGTGGATCGCGTCTCCAGCGAGCTCGCGCACGGCGGTGAGCACGCGACGCGTGACAGCGCCGACGGCGCGGTCCGGCATCAACGCGATCCGCCGGCTCGCGCCGCCGGAGTGCTCGACGAGCACGTGGTGGGTGTGGAGGTCGAGCACGACGGCGATGGCTCCGGAGCCGTTCGGGGCGGGGAGCGGGTTCGTCTCCCAGCCGCGGGCGGTGAGGCGCAGGGCGAGGTGACCGAAGCCGGGCTCGGGCGGCGCGAGCGCGGCGGCGAGCTTGCCGAGCACCTGCGCGTGCGCGTGCAGCGTGTCGCAGGTCTCGGCCCACGCGTCGTAGGGCGGGAGCTTCGGCCAGGCGGGGGAGGCCACGTCCCTACGCTATCCGGCGCGAGTGGCGCAGACGTGCCGATAGCGTGCCCCGCATGACCGGGGCGGATCTCGAGCAGGCGACGCGCGTCTCGCTGCGCGACGACGGCCGCTACGCCGCCGAGCTGTCGGACGCATGGGAGATCTGGGGCCCGAACGGCGGCTACCTGGCGGCGATCGCGCTGCGGGCGGCGGGGGACGTCGCGCAGATCAGGCGACCGTCGAGCTTCTACTGCCACTTCCTCAGCTCGCCGGCGTTCGCCGCGGTCGAGCTGGAGGTGACGGTCCTGAAGCAGGGACGCCGCGCCGAGTCGCTGCAGGTCGCGATGGCGCAGGAGGGGCGGCCGGTCCTGCAGGCGATGGTGAAGACGCTCGCCGAGGGGCCGGGGCACGAGCATCGCCACCTGCGGGCGCCCGACGTCGCGCCGCCCGAGGAGCTGCGCAGCTACGAGCAGCTGCTGAGCGCCGAGCGGCGACCGCCGTTCAACTTCTGGGACAACATCGAGCGCCGGCCGATCGACCAGGTGCGCCCGCCGGACGGCGCCGAGCCGGTGCTGCGCGAGTGGGCGCGCTACCGGCCGACGCCGTGCTTCGAGGATCCGTTCGTCGATGCTTCGCGCGCGCTGATCCTGCTGGACACCTACGGCTTCCCGGCGGCGTACCGGCGCTTTCGCTCGATGGAGTACCTCGCGCCGAACCTCGACACGAGCGCGTGGTTCCACCACTTCAGCCCGGGGTGCGAGTGGCTGCTCGTCGACCACGCGTGCACGGTCGCCGACCACGGCCTGATGGCGGTCGACGGCAAGGTCTGGGACACGGACGGTCAGCTGCTCGCGTCCGGCGCGGCGCACCTCTGCTGCATCCCGGCGCGCAGATAGAAGAGGCCCCGCCGGAGCGGGGCCTGCATGCGGCTGAGAGGACTTGAACCTCCACGGGGATTTGTGTGCCCCACACGGACCTGAACCGTGCGCGTCTACCGATTCCGCCACAGCCGCAGGGAACCAGGCCTCGAAGATACACGGTCGCGCGCTCGCCCGGCCGCGTCGCTGCGCCCGCCGCGCCGCGAATCGCCTTGCTATCCTCGCCACCAGCGCGCCGCCATCGTCTAGGGGACTAGGACACCGCCCTCTCACGGCGGAAACCGGGGTTCGAATCCCCGTGGCGGTACTCGGCAAAGCCTCGCTGCGGCGGGGCTTGTGTCGTCCTGGGGTGGCGCTGAGCGACGACGCGTCGCAATGCTCAGCGTCGTGAGCGAGACCCGCGGCGGGGGCTACCGGCGACTCGATCGCACCGACATTGCGAGTATCTGGGCGGTGCTCGCCGACGACCCGTGCTCGCTGTTGGATGAGGTCCGCGACACCGACTGCGAGCGGTTCCACGAGCTTTCGCGGGACGCCGATCACAACGGCGCGGTCACCGAGCAGTCGCGCTGCGAGGCGCGGATCGCGCTGACGATGGAGTACCGCCACCTGCTCGCCGGCCCTGTCAGGCGGCCGCCCTGGAGCGACGTGGAGGATGCGGACGGACAGCTCTGGGACATCAAGTCGCCGCGCAGCGAGGCGGCGATCCGGGCAGACATCGAACGGCGCGCCGCGGCCTCCGGCCGCCCGCGCCCGCCGCACTTCAAGGCCACAGCGGCATTCGATCTGTCCGAGATGCTCGACCGCATCGTCCAGCAGCAGCGGTTGAAGCGATTCGGCGTGATCGTCGACCTGCGGCGGCTGACGCCGAGACAGGCGCAAGACTTGATGGACGGCGTCGCCGAGCACGCCGAGATAACGCAGGCGCTGATCCGGTACCTGCCGGACGACATTTCCCCCTATCGCGAGAGTCCCTGAATGGCGGGTCCTTGGCATCTTCCGAACGCCAGCCTGCGCGACGAGCTGGAGCAGAGCAGGCTTCACTGGACGAGCGGCGGCCGTGACGGCGCGCTGTTCGTGGCCGTCAACGCCGATCTGCGCCAGCTCGACCTCGCGGAGACGACGCTCGCCGGGGCGCAGCTCCAAGGTGCGGACCTGCGGGGCGCGCGCCTCGACCACGCGATCCTCGTCCGCGCGGAGCTCGACGGCGCCCGTCTCGACGGTGCGCATCTGTTCAAGGCCGACGGCGACCGGGCGTCGCTGGCCCAGGCCGAGCTCGTGGACGTCAGCGCCCGGATGAGCAGATGGCCGCGCGCGTCGATGGTCAGGACGGTGCTGCGGGGCGCCGATCTCACGGACGCCGACCTGCGGCGGGCGGAGCTGATCGGCGCCGACCTCACGGACGCCGTGCTCACGCGGGCCGACCTGCGCGAGGCGTTGCTGGGAAGCGCATGCCTCGACGGGGCGGATCTCACCGAGGCCCGCGTGGAGAGCGCGGTCGTCGCGGCGACCGCGTGGCTCCGCGCGAGAAGCGCGAGCACCTCCGTCGGCACGCCCGCGTGGCTCGGGGATCCGCCGGTCGAGGCGCCCCGCACGCGGTCCTATCGCGGTCTGATCGATCGTGTGCGGGGGGTGCTCGACGCCATGAGCTCGATCCGGATTCACGAGACGGGTCCGGCCGGAGGCCGTCCGGACTTGGTCGTCGAGTCGTCGCTCGGCCGGTACGTCGCCCTCAGCGTTCATCCCGCGCCTCCGCAGGACTGGCTCGATCTCGTCGCCCGACGCGCCGACGCGGTCGTGGTCGAGAGAGGCCGGCGCGGCGTCGCGCCCGGGGGCGCCGCGATCGTCGGAGTCGACGACCTGTCCGACTGGCTGGCCTGGGCCCTCCCGCGCACGAGCGCGCTGCGCGGAGCGGTGGCGATCGCCGTGCGCCAGGACGAGCGGCTGCGGCCGTACGTCGAGCTTGCGCGCCGCGCGCGGCTCGATCCCACCTTCCTGTCGCGCCTGTCCGTGTGGCTCGACGCCGGCCGCAAGGACTTCCCGATGCCGGCGAGCGAGCGCCGGTTGGCCGACCGGGTTCCCGCCCACGTCGACGGCGCGTCGGCTGCGCGCGCGGCGCGCTGGGCGGATGCGCATCTCGAAGCGCTCACGATCTACGACGAGCAGGTGCGGAAGCTGTGGCGAAGGCTCAGCGAGTCCGACGAGGAGCTGGCGCTCGAGCTCGCCGAGCGCGGGCTGAAGTTCGAGCGCGACCTGGGCTCCGCCGCGTCCGGCTCGGAACGCTCCGAACGGGACTAGGGCTCGCGGCGATCGCGGTCGGCGGGCTATCGTCCGCTGCTGCCATGCGCGACATCCCCATCCGCGACGACACGATCCGCCTCGGTCAGCTGCTCAAGCTCGCCGGCATCGCCGACTCCGGCACGGACGCGAAGGAGCTGCTTGCCGCGGGTGAGGTGAGCGTCAACGGCGAGCCGGAACACCGCCGCGGACGCCAGCTGCGCCGCGGCGACACGGTCGCGGTCGGCGGCGAGCGGGTCCGCGTCGCCTGAGCGCCGCGCGCCCGGGCCTACTTCCCCCGCGCCGCTCTCAGCTCGCGCTTCGGCACGACCTCGACGATCACGTAGCGCCCGTCGGATGCCCGCCGCTCGGCGAAGCCCATCGCGCTCAACCGCTCCAGCGTCACGTGGCAGCGCTTGCAGCGCGGCCGCGACTTGCAGCACTTCTTCTTGGCTTTCAGCTCAACGCCCGGGACGAGCTTCTTCTTTGCCATGCATCGACGAAGCTAGCGGACCGCTATCTGCGCATGAACGGCTCGAGCCGTTGCAGCACGTCGAAGTAGCGCACCGGCGCGATCCGCGTCAGCAGCGCGAGGAAGCCGGCGTCGGGTCCGACGAGGATCCGCCCGCGGCCGCGCTCGACACCCTCGTGGATGATCTCCGCCGCCTTGTCCGGCGAGGTGCGCGCGACTCTTCTGAAGTCGCGCTTGAGGACGTCGTGGTCTCTGTTGCCGCGGTCGTCGACGTGGAAGCGCGCGTGCTCGACGATGTTCGTGTTGACGCCCCCCGGGTGGACCGCCACCGCGCGCACGCCCGTCTCGCGCAGCTCGGCGCGCAGCGACTCGGTGTAGCCGCGCACCGCGAACTTCGAGGCGCAGTAGGCGCTCTGCGTCGGGAAGCCGATCAGCCCGAAGACGCTGGAGACGTTCACGATCGCGCCCGTGTCCTGCTCCAGCAGGATCGGCAGGAACGCGCGCGTGCCGTGGATCACGCCCCACATGTTCACGTCGATCACCCACTCGTCGTCCTCGTGCGCGGCGTCGGCGGCGGTCTGCGAGACGGTCACGCCGGCGTTGTTGAAGACCATCCCGAGCGGCGCGGGCATCCACTCCTTCACTTCGGCCGCGAACGCCATCTGCCCGCCGCGGTCGCGCACGTCGAGTCTGCGCGCCAGCACGGGTCCGTCGATCGTCGCGGCGGTCTCCTGCAGGTCGTCGTCGTTCCAGTCGCAGATCGCTACGGGTGAGCCGTGGCGCGCGAGCCGCTGCGCCATCGCGCGGCCGATGCCGGACCCGGCGCCGGTGACGACGGCCGTGCGGCCGGAGACGATCGTTCCTCGTGCCATGCGTGTCAGCTCCTCGTCGAGAGGGCCGGCACCATGGCATGCGCCGCGCGTCCCGTGCGCCGGTGCGCCGCGAATGCGGCCGCTATTGCGTCTGGATCGAAGGCGGCGGGGCGGTCGCCTGCGTGGCGCCGCCGAGCCCGGCCGGCGTCTGCCTCCTGATCTCGACCAGCACGATGTCGAAGAAGGTCGTCTGCCCCGCGTGGAGCGGATTCGACGTGAAGCCGAGCGCCGGCGGGATTATCAGCTGCCGGCGGCCCCCGACCCTCATGCCGGGGATGCCCTGCCACCAGCCTTCGATCACGACGTTCTTTTCGATCTGCGTTTCGAACGGTCTCTTTCTGTGCCACGACTCTTCGAGCGGTTCGCCGGTGATCCAGTTCGTCGCTATGAATTCGAAGATGCCGCTGTCGCCGGCCCTGATCGCGGGTCCCTGTCCTCTTCTGAGGTCCTTGACGATCAGGTGGTCGACGCTCGCGTGGGGGTGCGGGCCCGGATTCCTCGGCTTGGCTTCCCGCGTGATGTAGTGCAGGACGGCCTGCCCTCTCTGCGAGCTGCTGCTGGTGGTGGTGTTGGTCGACCTCGACGAGCCCGAGTCGCTCCCGCAGCCGACGACCGCCAGTGCGACCGCGACCGCGGCACTGCAGAGCAGTACGCGCATGCCCTAATTCCCCCAATCCGGCGTATTGCGTCAGAACGTGCTTGGGCGAACCTACCTGAGCGCGCAAGACCGATGCGCCGGTTGTGACCGTCCGCTGACGCGCGTTCAGCTCGAGCGGAAGCGGCCCGGCTCCCACAGCGGCTCGTCGCCCTCGACCGCCCCGCGGCTGAGGATGAACAGCAGGTCCGAGAGCCGGTTGAGGTAGCGCACGACCTCCTCGCCGAGCTCGTCCGCGCCGCACAGGATCGCGGCCCGCTCGGCCCGCCGGCAGACCGTGCGACAGACATGCAGCTGCGCCGCGGCCGGCGAGCCGCCGGGGATCACGAACGATCTGAGCTTCGGCAGCTCGGCGTTGACCTCGTCGCAGCGCTCCTCGAGCCAGCTCGTCTGCTCGGCGCTGACGCGCAGGCGCGTGCGGTCGCCGCCGTGCGGGACGGCGATGTCGGCGCCGACGTCGAACAGGTCGTTCTGGACGTGCTGAAGCCACGGCACGTAGCGCTCCGGCATGCCGGCGCTCGCGAGCGCGACGCCGATGTGCGCGTTGAGCTCGTCGACCGTGCCGTAGGCCTCGATGCGCGGATGCGTCTTCGGCACGCGGCTCATGTCGCCCAGGTGCGTCTCGCCCTTGTCGCCGTGGCGGGTGTAGATGCGCGTGAGGTTGACCATCGCCGCTCCGCAGTCTACGACCACCCGGGACGCGATCCGCCGCCGCGCCGCGATAGCATCCCCGCTGTTCAACAGGTCGGTGGCGATGGGAAGTCCGGTGTGAATCCGGCGTGGACCCGCCACTGTGATCGGGGACGCTCTTCGCACGCGCAGCGACGAACTGCGCAGCCACTGGGAGGCACCGCCGTCCCGGGAAGGCGCGAGGAGTAGGCCCGAGAGCCAGGAGACCAGGCCCCGACCGCACAGTCAAATACGCCCTCGCGGAAAGGGGTGGCCTGAATGTCTCGCAGAATCATCGGCTCCGTCGTCGGAGCGCTCGCCGCAGCGGCGCTCGTGGCGCCGCTCGCGCATGCCGCCGGCGCGCCGGCGCGCGTCAACGTGCGCGCCGAGGCGCCCGGTCAGACGCTCGTCGACCGCACGCTCACCACGGAGCGCGGAACGATCGTCAAGGACGGCAACAGTGCGCATTCGTGCACGGGCACCAGCGTCGCCGGCGCGCTCGACGAGGCGACCGGGGGCGGCTGGGACGCCACCTGGTTCGACGGTCTCGGCTACGCGGTCGACGCGATCATGGGCGTCAGAGCGCCGGCCGACTTCAGCGCCTACTGGGCGCTGTGGGTCAACGGCAGAACGTCGACGACCGGCGTCTGCGACACCGAGCTCCACGACGGCGACGTGGTGCTCGAGTTCCTCTGCACCTCGACGCCGGACTTCTCCAGCTGCACCGACCTGCCGCTGGAGCTGCAGGTCGTCCGCCCGCGCGGCGGCAAGTTCGACCTGAAGGTCGTGCTGCTGAAGGGCGACGGGACGAGCACGCCGGTCTCCGGCGCGACGATCTCCGGCGGCGTCCAGCCGGTCAGAACCGGCGCCGGCGGAACCGCCACCGTGAGACTCCGCCTCGGCCAGTCGACGCTGCGCGCCACGCACGCCGGCGACGTCCCGTCGAACCGCCTGCAGTGCCACCACGGCGTGCACGGCGGCGGCTGCGGCAGCCGCGACCGCACCGCGCCGGCGCTGACGGTCAAGGGCATCGCCGACGGCGCGACGTTCGACGCCGCCCACGCCCCGCGCACCCTGCGCGGCACCGCGGTCGACCCCTCCGGGGCGGGCGTCGGATTCCGCCTCACACGCCGCGCGGGCGGCACGTGCACCGCGCTCCGCGCGAAGGACGGACGCTTCCGCCCCTGCGGCAGAGGCGGCGCGCCGCTCGTGGACGCCGGCGACGGCCCGCGCTGGTCCTACCTGCTGCCGGCGCGGCTGGCGCCGGGCAGCTATCGCCTCGTGGCGATCGCGACCGACGACGCCCTCAACCGGCGGGTCGTGCGGATCCGCTTCACGGTGGAGGGCTAGCGGCCGGTGAGCGCTCCGCGCCTCCGCTCGCTCGCGGCGCTCGCCGCGCTCGCGCTGCTGCTCGCGGCCGGCCTCGCCGGCTGCGGGCTCGGTGCGGGCGCGGGCGGAACCGAGGCGCGCGTGCTCGTCACGCGCGACTTCGGCGCGAGACAGCTGGAGGCGCGGATCGCGCAGGACCTGCCGTCCTCGGAGACGGCGATGCGCTTCCTGCAGCGCAGCTTCGACGTGAAGACGCGCTACGGAGGCGGCTTCGTGCAGTCGATCGACGGCCTCTCCGGCGGCCGCGAGAACGGGCGGCCGGTCGACTGGTTCATCTACGTCAACGGCATCGAGAGCGACGTCGGTGCGGCCGACGTGCAGCTGCACGACGGCGACCGCATCTGGTGGGACCGCCACGACTGGGGCGCGACGCCGCATGTGCCCGCCGTCGTCGGCTCGTTCCCCGAACCGTTCGCGCACGGCGCCGACGGCAAGCGCTACCCCGTCGTGCTCGAGTGCGCCGACGACGTCGAGGACGCCTGCACGACGACGTCCGAGCGGCTCGGCGCGGTCGGGGTCGTCGCCGGTCGGCAGACGCTCGGCACCGGCGTGGGGGAGAGAACGGTGCGCGTGCTCGTCGGCCGCTGGGCGGACCTCCGCGCCGACCAGGCGCTCGAGCAGCTCGACCGCGGCCCCGCGGCCAGCGGCGTCTACGCGCGCTTCGGCGCGGACGGGCAGACGCTCGACCTGCTCGACCCGCGCGGCGATGCGGCCCGCACGCTCGGGCCGGGCGCCGGTCTCGTCGCGGCGACGCGCTTCGAGCAGCAGGCGCCGACGTGGGCGATCACCGGCACGGATGCGGCCGGCGTGACGGCGGCGGCGCGCGCGCTCGACGAGCGGACGCTGGCGCGCCGCTTCGCGCTCGCGCTCGACGGGAAGCAGGCGATCGGGCTGCCCGTGGAGCGCTGATGCGCTGATGCCCGTCCGCCGCAGCGTCAGTCCGCTCCATGCCGCGCGCGCGGCGGTCGGCTGCCTGCTGTGCGCGGTGCTCGCGCTGCCCGCGCTGCTGTTCGACAGCCCGCTGGTGCTTGGCGCCGTCTGCGCGTCCGCGCTTGCGATCGCGACGGCGGCCGGCGAGCCGCGGCCGCTGCTGCGCGCATTGCTGTTCGCGCTGCCGTTCGCGCTCGTGATCGCGCTGCTGAATCCGCTCGTCACGCGCAACGGGCTGACCGTGATCGCGCGGCTCGGCGAGGCGCCCGTGCTCGGCCAGGTCGACGTGACGCTCGAGGCGTTCGTCTACGGCTGCGTGCTCGGGCTGCGCGCGCTCGCGCTGATCCTCTGCTGCGCGCTGTACGCGTCCGTGGTGGACCCCGACGAGGTGCTGCGGCTGTTCCGCCGCGTCTCGTTCCGCTCGGCGCTGACGGCGACGCTCGCGACGCGGATGGTGCCGGTGCTCCAGCGCGACGGCCGCCGCATGGCGGATGCGCAGCGCTGCCGCCCCGGCGCCGCGCCCTCGCGCGTCGCGCTGGTGCGCGCGGTCGCGGCTGGCGCGCTGGACCGCGCCGTCGACGTGGCGGCTGCGCTGGAGGTGCGCGGCTACGGCACGGCCCGGCGACCGCCGCGCGTGCGCGCGCCGTGGTCGCGGCACGACCTCGCGTTCGCGGCGGTCGCGCTGCTGCTGTTCGCGGGGACGCTCGCCGCCTGGCTCGCCGACGTCGCCGCGTTCGACGCCTATCCGCTCGTGCACGGCGACTGGGACGCGGCGGCGTGGGTGCTCGCCGGCGGGATCGTGCTGCTGCCGCTGCTGCCGTTCCTCGACCGGCGCGGAGTCGAGCCGCGTCGCGCCGCGTCGCAGCTGGCATGGGGGCGGCGATGACCCAGGTCCTCGCGATCGAGCACCTCACGTATGCGTATCCCGACGCGGCCCCGCCCGCGCTCGACGACGTGACGCTCCACGTCGAGGAAGGCGAGCTCGTGGTGCTCGCCGGCCGCTCGGGATCCGGCAAGTCGACACTCCTGCGGTTGGCGAGCGGGCTCGTCCCGCACGTCCACGGCGGGACCGTGAGCGGCACCGCGATCGTCGCCGGCATGGACGTGCGCGACCACGGCCCCGGCGAGCTCGCGGCCGTCACCGGCTCGCTGTTCCAGGACCCCGAGACGCAGGTCGTGATGGGGACCGTCCGCAACGAGCTCGCGTTCCCGCTCGAGAACCGCGGCGAGTCGCCGGCGGCGATCGCGCGCGGGGTGGAGGAGGCGGCGCTCGCGCTCGGGATCGCGCACCTGCTGGAGCGCCCGACGCACGCGCTCTCAGGCGGGGAGCTGCAGCGCGTGGCACTCGCCGCCGCCTTGGTCGGCCGCCCGCAGCTCGTCCTGCTCGACGAGCCGACCTCGCAGCTCGACCCGGTCGCGGGCGACGAGCTGATCGGATTGCTGCGGCGGCTCAACGAGGAGTGGGGGACGACGATCCTGCTCGCCGAGCACCGCCTGGAGCGCTGCCTCGCCGCCGCGGACCGGGTTGTTGCGATGGCGGATGGCCGGATCGCCTGCGATGCCGATCCGTCTGGCTTCCTCGCCTGGGCCCACGAGGCCGCACCCGCGCTTGAGACGCCGGGCGCCCGGCTGCTCGCTTCGGTCGGTCTGGGTCCGGCGCCGGTTGGCGTCAAGCAGGCCCGCGCGGTGCTTCGATCGCATGGAGCGCTGCCCTCGGCTGAGGGTCCGGCGCTGCTGCGGGCGGGTCCTGTCGCCTCCGGGCGCGCGCACACCCGCCTGTCGGCGGGCGCATTTGCGTCCTCAGCGCCACCCGCCCGATCGGCGTCTGTGGCTCTCCGGCTTCGGGGCGTCTGGGTCGAGCCTCGCGGCGAGCCCGCGATCTTGCGAGGAGTCGATCTCTCGTTGCAGGCAGGTCAACGCGTCGCGCTCATGGGGCGCAACGGTGCAGGAAAATCCACTCTGCTCCGCCATGCGGCGGGCCTGGCATCCCCAAGCCGCGGCAAGATCGAGCGCGGCGGGCGCGTAGCGCTCCTCTTGCAGAACCCGAACGACTACCTCGTGCATGAGCGGGTCTCCGAGGAGGCTTCGGCCGACGCGCTCGCCGCGGTGGGCCTGACCGGCTTCGCCGACCGCCATCCGCGCGACCTGTCCGGCGGCGAGCGGCAGCGGCTGGCGCTGGCGATCGTGCTGGGCGGGGAGGACGTCGAGCCGCCTGCGCTGCTCTGCTTGGACGAGCCGACGCGGGGGATGGACCGCGCCCACAAGGCCGACCTGGCGGTGTTGCTGGGGAGGCTGTCCGCTACGGGCACGGCTCTGCTCGTCGCGACGCACGACCCGGAGTTCGCCGCGCTCGTCGCCGACCGCGTCGTGCTGCTGGCCGACGGCGCGCCGATCGCCGACGGCTCGGCGGCCGAGGTGCTGTCCGGCGGTTGGTACTTCGCCACCGAGACCGCGCGCATTCTGCGCGGCGCCGGCGGGGCGCTCGATCCCGACGCCGGCGCTGCGCTTGTGCGTGCGTGGCTCGGCACCGGCTCCGCTGCTCCGCTCGCTTCCCACCCGACTCCCACGGAGGTCCGTCGCCGATGAGCTGGCAACTTGCTTCGTTCCTGCTGCTCGCGCTTGCGCTCGCCGGCGGCTTCGCGTGGTACGAGCGCTCGCATCCGTCCGCGCGGGTGCTCGCGCTCGTCGGGACGCTCGCCGCGCTTGCGGTGCTCGGCCGCATCGCGTTCGCGCCCGTGCCGAACGTCAAGCCGACGACGGACATCGTGCTGCTCGCCGGCTACGTGTTCGGCGGCGCGCCCGGCTTCGCGGTCGGCGCCGTCGCCGCGCTCGCGTCGAACCTGTTCTTCACGCAGGGTCCGTGGACGCCCTGGCAGATGGCGGCGTGGGGCGCCATCGGGGTCGGCGGGGCGGGGCTGGCGTGGGCGAGCCGCGGGCGCCTCGGGCGGGTTCCGCTCGCGATCGCATGCGGCGCCGCCGGCCTCGTCTACGGCGCGATCGTCAACTTCGGCAGCGTCGTGACGTTCGCCGGCGCCGGCGACGTGTGGCACCGCTACCTCGTCTACCAAGGCACGTCGCTGCCGTGGGACCTCGCGCATGCAGGCGGGAACGTCGTCTTCTTCCTCGTCTTCGGACCTGCGCTCGTGCAGACCCTGCGCCGCTTCCGCACGCGCTTGTCGTTCGCGTGGACGCCGCACCCGGCGGGACTCGCGGTCGTGGCGGCGGCAGCGGTGCTCGTGGCCGGCGCGGCCGGACCGGGCGCCGCCTCCGCGAGCGCGGCCACGTCCGTGCAGTACCTGCTGCGTGCGCAGCATGGCGACGGCGGCTTCGGCGCCACCCCGGGCGGTCGCGCGGCCGGCCTCTACACCGGGTGGGCGGGGATCGCCCTCGCCACGCAGCGCGGCGGCGCACCTGCGGCGAAGCGCGCGGTCGCCTGGACCCGCGCCCATGCCGCCGGGCTCGCGCGCAACGGCGGCGCGACTGGGACGGGCGACCTCGAGCGCACGATCCTGCTGCTCGCCGCCGCCGGCAGATCGCCCCGCGCGTTCGCGAGACAGGACCTCGTCGCGGCGCTCTCCAGACGCGTCGGCGCCAGCGGCGCCGTGCTCGGACAGGTCAATCTGACGGCGTTCGCGATCCTCGCGCTGCGGGCCGCGAGCGTGCCCGCCGACGCGCCTGTGCTGCGGAGGGCGGGCAGTTGGCTTGCGGATCAGCAGAACGCCGACGGCGGCTTCGGCTTCCTCACCAAGGGCTTCGTCAGCGACGTCGACGACACAGCAGCCGCGATGCAGGCGCTGGCCGCGCTCGGCGGGCATGGGACGGCGCTCGGACGTGCCGCCACGTATGTCCGCGGTCTGCAGAACGCGGACGGCGGACTGCCCCAGCAGCGCGGCGGCAGCTCGAACGCCCAGTCCACCGCCTGGGCGATCCAGGGGCTCGTGGCGGCGCATGTGCCGCTCGGCGGCGTGCGCCGCAACGGGGCGCCGACGCCGCTCGCGTACGTGCGCTCGCTGGTCGGATCGAACGGCGCGGTCCGCTATTCGCGCACGAGCACGCAGTCGCCCGTGTGGGTCACGTCGTACGCGGTGCTGGCGCTCGCGAAGCGCTCGCTGCCGGTGCGGGTGAAGTAGACGGCCTTCCCCGCTTCGGCCCGGTAGGGTTCCCGCGCTTATGAGAATTGGAGTCCCCAAGGAGACCGTCGAAGGCGAGCGTCGCGTCGCGCTTGTGCCCGAGGTCGCCAGAAAGCTGACGAGCGCCGGTCATCGGGTGCTCGTACAGGCCGGCGCGGGTGCAGAGGCGATGATCCCCGACAGTCACTACGCCGATGCCGGCGCGACGGTGACCGATGATCTGACCGGCATCTGGAGCAGCGACGTGGTCGTGAAGGTCGCCCCGCCGGCGGCCGACGAGCTGGTGCGGCTGGGCAGAGAGAGCGTGCTGATCGGGTTCCTTCAGCCCTTGACCAACGGCGAGGGCATTCGTGCGTTGGCGGCGGCGGGTGTGACGGGGTTTGGGTTGGAGTTGGTGCCGCGGATTTCGCGGGCGCAGTCGATGGATGCGTTGTC